>Ga0070727_10004725_pt1 | contig 11478 bp, 11 predicted proteins | sample tdAd472_FD_66722 | JGI IMG/M metagenome (GOLD analysis project Ga0070727, IMG submission 66722) | Marine sediment microbial communities from the Atlantic coast under amendment with organic carbon and nitrate - tdAd47.2 | ecosystem: Environmental > Aquatic > Marine > Coastal > Sediment | place... | reverse complement strand
TCGTTGATGTAAAGCTCATAATCGCGGCGCTTTTCGACACACACGATGATCGAGGAATATTCAGCGCACAGCGCCCGGCCCGGCTCTGCCCACAGCTCGGCCGAATAGGAGATCGGCAGCGCTTCGAAATGGCGGTGGATGAGCGCGAAATAGTCTTCCAGCGGCGGCGGCTCCATGCCCGGATAGACGCTTGGGAAGCCTCCGCCGACATCGACGATATCGACCGTTACTGCGGCTTCGGCAATTGCGGCGCGGACGCGCTCGAGCGCCTGCACATAGGCGAAAGGTGTCATCGCCTGGCTACCGACGTGGAAGCAGATGCCCAGCGCATCGCAATGCTGGCGGGTAGCCTGCAACAGCGGCGCAGCATCGGCGAGGTCGATCCCGAATTTGGCTGCCAGCGAGAGCTCTGAGTGCTCCGAGGACACGCGCAGGCGGACGAGCAGATTCAAGTCTCCCGCAACATCGCCAGCATCGTCTGTCGTCGCGGCGACGATTTTGTCCAGCTCTTCCAGCGTGTCGAGGCTGAAGGTCTTCACGCCATGCCTGAAATAGGCTTCGCGAATGGCACGCTTGGTTTTGACCGGGTGCATGAAGCACAGCACCGCATCGGGCAGCAGGCCGCTTACCAGCCGCACTTCCGCAATCGAAGCGACATCGTAATGCGTGACGCCATTGTCCCACAGGATCTGAATCAGATCGGGCGAGGGATTGGCCTTGACCGCATACATCGATTTGCCCGGAAACTTCTCGGCAAAGAAGCGGGCAGCGCGCGCGGCGGCGTGCGGGCGGTTGAGGATTACCGGCTCGTCCGGCGCGAGAGCGCGGACTACTGCCTGGGCGTCGGGATAGTGCTGCAACTCAAGGGACCCCCTACGGCGTTAAACCAACAAGCAGCTGCCTTGCGGTGGGTGTCCCTTGGGGCAGCGGTGGCGCGCATATAAAGCGCCACCGTCAAATCGCAAGCGAAAATGGAATGTTACAGGCGTCAGGAGAAGTCCACGTCGGGCACCTGATCCACCACACCCTTTTCGCTGTCATCGAGGCGGTGGAAATCGGCTTCCTCGAAATTCAGCATCCCGGCAAACATGACCGCAGGGAAGCTCTCGCGACCGGTATTGTAGCGGGACACCGCTGCATTGAGCGCGCGCCGCGAAGCAGCCAGCTTGTCCTCTACATTGGCCAATTCGCGCTGAAGTTCCTGAAAATTGGTGTTCGCCTTGAGGTCGGGATAGGCTTCACCCAGCGCCAGCACCTTGTCGAGCGCCACGCGCAGGGCTGCTTCGTCCTGCGAGTTGACCGATCCGCTTGCCGCCTGATTGCGCGCCGCAATCACCGCCTCAAGCGTTTCCGCCTCGTGACTGGCATAGCCTTTCACGGTGTTGACGAGATTGGGAATGAGATCGTGCCGCTGGCGCAATTGCGCATCGATATCGGCCACGCCCTGATTGACGTTCTGCCGCAGCGCCACCAGCCGGTTATAGATACCGATGACGACGAACAGCAGCACAATGATGATGCCAATGAGAACAAATTCCATGAACTTTACCCTATCCTTCCCCTATTGCACCATAGTGTGCCAGTGATGCAGTCTAGGGGAAAGGGGTTAAGTCGTGCTTGAGCGTCCGGACATCGACGCGCTGATGGGCGGAGAGCTTGGGCAGTGGCTTTCCGAGCAGGAAAGCGTGCGCGAGGAAGCCAGGACCGCAACCCGCAAGCGGCGCTTCATCGTGGCACTTGTCCTCCTGCCGCTTGCCCTGTTCGCGTGGATCGCTTTCCAGCTTGAATTCATGCCGGTGGCGTGGGTCACCTTCACCCTTGGCATCGGTGGACTTGCCTGGGCGCAAGGCCCGGTGCGCAAGGCGGTGAAGACGGTCAAGGTCGGCATCAATGATGCCATAGCCGATGCGCTCGAGCTCGAATATCGGCACGACTGCGATCCGGGTGAGCCGTTCGACCTTGCCAGACAGTGCAAACTGCTGCCCAATCACGACCGCGCGCGCTTCGAAGACCAGTGGAGCGGGCGCTTTGGCGACATCCCGTTTTCGCTGCACGAGTGCAAGCTCGATAAGCGCAAGGGCTCGGGCAAGAACCGCCGCTGGGTGACGGTCTTCCGCGGTGTTGTCATGAGTGTGGGCTATTCGCGCCGCTTCCACGGCACCACCCTGTTGCTGCGCGACAACGCCCATCGCAGCTTCTTCGGCAGCAAGAAGGACACCATCAAGGTGATCGGCAAGCAGCTCGACTATGCCGACATGACGCATCCCGATTTCGAGGATCGCTTCGACATCTACACCAGCGATCAGACCGAGGCGCGCCATTTGATCGACCCGCTTTATGTCGAGCGTCTGATCGCGCTGGAGAACAGCTATCGCGGAGACGATGTCGCCACGATCTTCCACGAAGGCAGTCTGGTGGTCACGCTCAAGGCAGGCAATATGTTCGAAAGCGGCAGCATCCACGCGCGCGACGATCGCATGCGGATCGAGAAGACTATCGACCAGTTCGCCCGCATCGCCGACCTGGCCCACGAGCTGAACAGCCGAGAGCCGCTGACAGGGTATTAAACCCTATCGGAACAATTTCGCCCAACGGCGCGCCTCGCGGGTCTTCCAGGCGCCGCGGTGATAGGCATCGCTGGCGAGCAGCGGCATGACCGAACCGGCTTCGGCAAAGACCATCTGTTCTATCCCGGTGTTGACCTTGCCCCAGCTTGCTGCCTCCTGCAGCGTCGATGATGAGCACGCCCCGTCGCGCACATCGGCAACGGTGATCTGGACAGCGTATTTGTGGACGCTCACGTCCTCATGACCGAGGATTTCGGCGCACACGACCGTGTCCTGGATGAAATTCTTGGGCACCCCACCGCCAACCATCAGCAGGCCGCTTTCGCCGCCCTTGATCTTGATATCGGTCAACTCGCGGAAATCGGCCACCGCGTCGATCATCAGATAGGGCTCGCCCTTTTCCATCTGATCGACCTGATGCTTCACAAGGCCAAACCCGGCGGAGGAGTCCACAAAGGCGGGGCAGAAGATCGGCACATCATGCTCGTAGGCGAGCTTGACGAGGCTGTTCTCCTTCTTGCCATGTTCAGCCAGATAGCGGCCCATCTCACGGATGAAAGCGCGGCTGGAATAGGGCCCCGGCGGCAGTTCATTGGCGATCTTGTTGATCGTGAAGTCGCAATCCTGCAACTGCTCTTCATCGATATAGGTGTCGTAGATGCGGTCGATATAAAGCGAGCGCAGCGTGTCGTCGTCAGGCACTTCATTGGCCTGATAGTGCTTGTGCCCAAGCCCTTCGAAGAAATCCATGTCGACGATCGTCGCACCCGTCGCCACCACGCAATCGACCATATTGGAGCGGATCAGCTCGGCATAAAGGTCCATGCAACCGCCCGCGCTGGTGGAGCCGGCGATGACGAGGAAGATGGTGCAATCCTTGTCCTCCAGCATCTGGTTGTAGATGCCGGTCGCGCGCGCCAGATCGCGGCTGGTGAAGCTCATCTTGCCCATCGATTCTATGATCGGACGCGCGTCGAAACTGGTGATGTCGATATGCTCGACCTCGGTCGATAGCAGCTCTTTCTTGCGCGTATCGTTGATCGGCGAATCGCTCATGAGGTGGTGTCTCCTGTTGCTGTGGTCCGTAAAACGGAGCGTGCAATTACCCGTTCCCCAATTCGGCGTGAATTGGAAGGGAGGAAATTATGCCGGATTGCGCGCGGCCACGCTTCCACTGGCCCGCGAAAGGCGCAATAGAGCTGGCATGACTTCGATGCGTCAGCCCACACGCAAAGGCGTGCTAAATGCAGCGGCCAAGGTCGCCGCGATCCTGCCCCCAACCCCGCTTCTGCGGTTCGAACATGACGGGCGCGCGCTGTGGGCCAAGGCGGAATGCCTGCAACCGATGGGCGCGTTCAAGATACGCGGAGCGTGGCATCGCCTCACGGCGCTCTCAGACGAAGAAAAGGCGCGCGGCGTCGTCGCTGTGTCGAGCGGCAATCACGCACAAGGTGTGGCCTGGGCAGCGCGCAAGCTGGATATCGAAGCGACCATCGTCATGCCGGCTGACGCTCCGCGCGTAAAACTTGAGCGGACCAGGGAGTTGGGCGCGACAGTTATCACCTACGACCGGCTGACCGAGAACCGCGAAGAGATCGCCAAGGCCATCGCCAGCGAAAACGACGCAATCTACGTCCACGCCTTTGGAGACCCGTGGGTGATCGAAGGCCAGGGCAGCGCGGGCGTCGAAATCGCCGCGCAGATGCAGGCGCAAGCAGGTCGCCTGCCCTCACGCATCATCGCATGTTGTGGCGGCGGAGGCCTGTCTGCTGGTTTGAGCCTCGCTTGCCCCGATGCGGCGGTGATCCCGGTAGAGCCGGAAGGGTGGGACGACATCTGCCGGAGTCTCGAAACCGGTGAAATACAAAATGTCGGTTCGAACCCGCCACCCACAGCCTGCGATGCCTTACAGACCTTCGCCACCTTTCCGCTCAACTTCGCCGTGCTGCAAAAGAATTGCCGCGAATGGGCGCGCGTTTCAGAAGCGGAAATCCGGGCGGCGCAACGCTTTGCCTTTGCCAATCTGCGGCTGGTGGTCGAACCGGGCGGTGCGGCTGCTCTGGCAGCGGTGCTCGCGGGCAAGATCGCGGTGGATGATGCCACCGCCGTGATGATCACCGGCGGCAATGTCGATGCCCGCTCTTTCGCGCAGGTTCTTGGTGACACGAATTGAGTTGCAATTGACAATCTAACCGCTCCGACGCAGCTTCGCCCGCTAATTCGGGGAGAGGTTCCAATGAACACTGCAATTCTCGCACCAGCTGCTGCTTTGGCGGTGTGGTCCATGGTCATGCTCATCTGGATGGCCGCAACGCGGCTGCCGGCGCTGGCCAGGCTCCAGTCATCCGGGAAGATCACCAAGGAAAGTTCACGCGGTGGGCGCGGCTCTGATCTCGATGGAGTTCTTCCTGATGGCGTCATGTGGAAAGCGCATAATTACAATCATCTGATGGAACAACCTACCGTGTTTTATGCGGTGTGCGTGGTGCTTGCCATCGCCGGTGCTGGCGCGCTGGACGTCTATCTCGCCTGGGCCTATCTCGCGCTGCGCGTCGTGCATTCCTTCTGGCAGGCCATGGTGAATACGATACCTGTCCGGATTACGATATTCAGCGTTTACAGCATCATCCTGACGATACTCGCCGTGCGCGCCCTGCTCGCGACGATCTAGGAGCCCGGCTTATGGCCATCCTCCAACCCGTCGTCGCTCTCTTCGTCTGGACCATGGTGATGTGGCTGTGGATGTATGCGACACGGCTTCCCGCCATGACAAAGGCGAAGATTGACCCGGACAGTCTGGCACTCGACCCCGATACCTCACTGGACAATTTGCTACCTCCGCAAGTGCAATGGAAAGCACATAATTACAACAATTTACATGAAGCACCTACGCTGTTCTATGCGGTCATCATTGTGCTGGCACTGCTTGATATGCAAGACCCGGAAAGCGGCACAGGACTGGCCTTGTGGATCGCCTGGGCCTATGTCGCCATTCGGATCGTACACTCGCTTGTGCAGGCGACAGTCAACAGGGTTGTCTTGCGCTTTGCGATCTTCAATCTTTCGCAGATCGCGCTGCTCGCCCTGATCGCGCTGGCTGTGCTCGATGTTTTCGGCAATTAGGGGTTAGCGCCTAGCCACGTCTTCAGCCCCCTGCGACCCGGCTCTGCCATAGACGGCATATGCGGGCCGAGGAGGGCCGCGAAATGGCGTATATTCTTGTTGTCGATGATGACGACATCGTGGCCGAACACGCCGCCCAGGTGCTTATCGATGCAGGCCACGCCTGCGGTTGGGTAAGCGACACCAAGGCAGCCATGCAGGTCTTGAGCAAGCGTCAGCCAGACCTGATCCTGCTCGACCAGAATATGCCGGGCGAAAATGGCACCGCCCTGCTACGTCGGCTGCGAATTTCTCCGGAATTGTTCGATATTCCCGTAATCATGCTGACCGGTGTGCAAGGCGTTCGCGAGGAACATATTGCCTATTACAACGGCGCACAGGGCTACATTCGCAAACCCTTCAACGACAAGATGTTGATGTTCCGCGTCAGGCAAGCGCTGCGCGCGCGCGAAGGTCGAGCCGGGAAGAGCATCCGGGCGAGGATGACTGCATACGAAGACGCGTCGGCGATAGCTGCGCGGCCGACGCGATCGATTTGATAGCACCCTCCCGTCAGCCGGAGATAGCCGACAGGTCGGAAATGAAGTTCTGTGTCCAGCGGTGCACGTTTTCTTCGCGCACCGAAACGATCAGCTTTTCATAGCGCGCCTTGCGCTCGGCAAGCGGCATGTCGAGTGCAAGGCCGATATTCTGCGCCAGATCGTCCGCGCTATAGGGATTGATCAGCAGCGCCCCTTCCCCATCGCAATCCATCTGCTGTGCGGCACCGGCGAAGCGTGACAGGATCAGCACACCGGGATCGTCCGGGTCCTGCGCCGCAACATACTCTTTGGCGACGAGGTTCATGCCATCGCGCAACGGTGTGACCAGCCCGATCTTGGCAGCGCGGTAGAAGCCGACCAGTTCCTCCTGACTGTAACCCCGGTTCACATAGCGCACCGGGACCAGATCGACATCCGAGCGTGCGCCGTTGATCTGGCCGGTCTTCTGCTCAAGATTGGCGCGAATGTCCTGATAGCTGCCGATATCCTCGCGGCTGGGCGGCGCGATCTGGATGAAGACCAGGTCGCGCACACGATCCGGATTGTTGTCGAAGAATCGCGAAATACCGTCGAGCCGTTCGGGCAGGCCCTTCGAATAATCGAGCCGGTCGACTCCGATCATCGCAGTCCTGTCGCGCGTAGATGCGTTTAGCCGATCCTGCGCCGTCTTGGCTTCCGGCGTACCGATCTTGCTGGCGAAGAACTCGAAATCGATACCGATGGGGTAGGCGCGCGCGGTGATCGTGCGCCCGTCCAGAGTGATCTCGCCGGTCTCGTAATTGACTTCGGCACCCAGCTCCTTCCAGCAATAGTGCAGAAAGCTATCGAGCCATGCATCGCATTGGAATCCCAGTAGATCATAGTGCAACATCGCGCGCACCAGTCGCTCATGATAGGGCAGGGAGACAAAGATATTTGTCGGCGGCCACGGTGTATGGAGGAAGAAGCCGATCTTGTTCTTAACATCCATCGAGCGCAGACGCTCCGCCAGCGGGAGCAAATGGTAATCATGCACCCAGACCTGATCGTCCGGCTCGATCAGCGGAAGCGCGCTGTCGGCAATCCGATCATTGACCCGCTCATACCCCTTGCCGAATTCGCGTTCGAACTTGGTCAGATCGATACGGTAGTGGAACAACGGCCAGAGCGTGGAATTGGCGTAGCCATTGTAATATTCCTCCACGTCCTGCGGTTCGAGGTCGATTGTCGCGGTGGTCACGCCATCGGAAGAGCGGACGTAGTTGATACTGCCGGTGAAGTTGTCGGTTTCCTGCCCCGACCAGCCGAACCATATCCCGCCGTTATTCCTGAGCGCGGCATTGAGTGCGCCTGCCAACCCGCCCTGAGCGCCCGCGACCCCGCGCGCCTTGGGAACGGCGACACGATTCGAAATCACGACAAGTCTTGGCACGTTTCCCCTGACTGCCCGCTGCTAACGGACGGTGTTCCAGCTCTTCGATAACAGGCCGGCACAATTGATGATGCCTACCAGAGAATAGGTCTGCGGGAAATTGCCCCATAATTCGCAGGTCTCGAAATCCATGTCCTCCGACAACAGACCGGACGCGGTGCGGCGACCGAGCATCGTCCAGAACAACTCGCGCGCCTCGTCCTTGCGACCCATCAACGCAAGCGCCTCGATCAGCCAGAAGGTGCAGATATTGAACGCCGTCTCGGGCGCGCCGAAGTCATCTTCAGCGGCATAGCGCAGCATATGCTCGCCACGCCGCAGATCGCGCTCGATCTGCGCAAAGGTTGACTGGAAACGCGCATCATCGGGCTCGATGAAGCGCAATTCGAGCAATTGCAGCAGGCTGGCGTCGAGATAGTCGCTTTCAAAGCTCGCGCCGTAATGGCCACCCTTCCCGTTTTCCTTCCACGCCCTGGCTTCGATGGTGACGCGGATCGCATCGGCGCGCTCACGCCAGACATTCGCCCGGTCGGGTTTTTCGAGATAGTCGGCGACATTGGCGAGCCTGTCACACGCCGCCCAGCTCATCACAGCCGAATAGGTGTGGACTTCCTGCCGGGTGCGGAATTCCCACAGGCCGGCGTCGGGCCGGTCGTGCATTTTCCACGCGGTCTCGCCCACCTCTTCGAGACTGGCAAAGTCCCCCTCATCGGCGATCCGCAGCAGTCGCCGGTCGAGGAAGCCTTGCGCCGTTGGCAATACGATCTGACCATAGCAATCGTGCTGCACCTGCTTGTAGGCGGCATTGCCCACTCGCACGGGCCCCATACCGCGATAGCCGGCAAGATACGCTGCGGTCGTCTCGTTCAACTCGCTTTGGCCCATGACCGAGTAGAGCGGCTGGATCTGCCCGCCCTTCGAGGCATCGACGATATTGCGCAGATAGCCGAGATATTTCTCCAGCACGTCCAGCGCGCCGAGCCGGTTCAAGGCCTGCACCGTATAATAGGAATCGCGAATCCAGCAGTAGCGGTAATCCCAATTGCGCTCTGAATTCGGCGCCTCGGGGATCGACGTGGTCAGCGCAGCGACAATCGCGCCGGTTTCCTCATGCTGACACAGTTTGAGCGAAATGGCGCAGCGGATGACCTCATCCTGCCATTCATAGGGCGTTGCCAGTCCGCGCGACCAATGCTGCCAATATTTGCGCGTCGATTGCTCCAACCGGCGGATTTCTTCGCGCAGATTGCCCACGAAGGGCTCATCGGGGCCGAGGAAGAAATGCGTGTCGCCTTCGATACGGAAATAACGGTTTTCAAGGATATAGCCGACCGGCGCATCGGTCGAGAGGCGCAGCGCCTGCGGGCCGACGAGATAGCGGATGTGATTGGTGCCATTGGTCGTCTCGGCCAGCGATGCGCCGTAGTCCTTCATCGGACGCAACACCACGCGGATACGCGGATTGCCCGCGACAGGGCGAACGATGCGCGACCAGGCGACCGGGCGATGCATCCGGCCCGAGCGTTCAAAACGCGGGCAGAAATCGAGAATTTCGACCGCACTGCCATCCTTGGCTTCGAGCCGGGTGAGCAGGATCGGCGTATTGCGGATATATTTCTGCGTCGCGCTGATCTGGCCAGCGAGCTCGAAGCGCCACACGCCCGCGTCCCGATTGCCGCCATTGAGTAGTGCGCAGAACACCGGATCGCCATCGACGCGGGGGACACAGCCCCACACCAACGCGCCGCGCGCATCTATCAGGCCAGAGACCTGACAATTTCCGATTGGCCAGAGTTCCAGACTGCTTTGGTCCTGGTTGCCGCCATGCTCGCTTTGCGCTGCTGTGTTCACAGCTCCAACCAATGGTGCACTGCAACAGGGCGCGCAAGGGCGTATTTCGCGTTTTCACTCACTCGCTCGCCGACCGCCACGCCAAAACCACCCAATTCCACCGCCGCACGCATCCCATCCTCGTCGGTCACATCGTCGCCCACAAAGACCGGCTGCGATCCGGCAAAAGCTGGTGTTTGCATGAAAGCGCGCACCGCACCCGCCTTCCCGTCTCCGCGCGTGACCAGTTCGACCACGCATTTGCCGCGCTTGATCTCCAGGCCATGCCGCGCCGCCAGTTCCTCGGCAAAGGCGAGACCCTTGTCCTCGGCGGACGGGTTGGCGCGGAAATGCAGCGCAGCGCCATGCGGCTTGTCTTCACGGTCAACATCATGGGCAGCGGCAAAGCTGGCGATCTGTGCAAGGACTTCCTCGGGCAAGCTCTCCGGCACATCACCAATCGATTTGCCATCGGCAGCGCGGCAATCGCTCCCATGCGATCCAGCACAGGCTATCGTCACCGGGCCAATATGCCGCTCCAGATCGCTGATCGCGCGTCCGCTAATCAGCGCTACCCGTCCCTCATAACGCGCAGCAAGCGCAGCAAGCCGCTCGGCCAGATTGGAAGGCACGTCAATGGAATCGGGCGTTGGTGCGATATCGACAAGCGTGCCGTCGAAATCGAGGAACAGCGCGATTGGCCCGTCAGCCGTCAGTGCAGCAGGAGCGGGCGGCGGCGGGAGATCAGGCACGGTCATTGCCACCACGGTTTAACCATGGCGGCGATGACGTCAATTGTCGGGAAACCCACCCGAAGGCGGGCGCTTCAGCCAGCCTCTTCAGCCGCAGCCGCAGCCTCAACCGCAGGCGCGCACGCCTGTCCGGCATTGGCATCGGCCGAGCCACGAACGATTTCAACCCGGCGGTTGCGCGCATCGGTAGCGGCTACACCTTCCTGAAGTTGCTGCTGACCGTAACCAATTGGCTGCAACTGGTTTGCCGAAACACCAAGGCCGACCATGAAGGAGACCACGCTCTGGGCGCGATCACGCGACAGCTCGCAATTGCGCGATTCGGTGCCACTCGTGTCGGTGTGACCAGCGATAATGAAATTCTCAGTCGACTGGTTTTCCAGCATGCTTTCCGCGAACACACGGATCTGACTCTTGGCGCGTTCGGTAAGGTCAGAGGATCCGAGCCCGAAAGTCAGGCACATATTGAGCGATTCTGCCTGCGTCGGCGCGCAGCGTGCCGGGATCGCTACCGGGCGTCGCGCAGGACGACTTGCCCGCGGACGTTGTGGGGCCGGAGCAGACGTATTGCGACGCGGCCTTGCAGCAGGTGCAGGCGCCGGCTCATCCCCGCCAAGGAATACGAGGCCGCCGCGTTCTGCACAGATCGTTTCAACGCCGGTGCGCATATATTCCTCATCCGAGGTGGGAACGCATTCGCCCTCGATCGTTTCGCCCTCGGTCACGATGGACTGCCCGGTCACAAAGGCATCGACCACTTCGCGCGGTATATCGGCATCCTGCGCCACCGCAGCAGAAGCAGCAGTCGCCAGCGCAAATGCGCACGAGCTAGCTAGAAAGCGTTTCATATCGATTCCCCAATCCGAAAGTTCCTCAGCCCTAAACAGGCCCTAATACCATTCTTAATACAACAATTACTCTATTCCAGCAAGCAACTGAACCATTGCTGTGCGGGCGTATCAGCTTGAAACATTCGCGCAATATCATTGAATTTCAAGAGAAGTTTCAGATCGTTTTGCGTTAACTTGCTGCCTGAACACCGATCTGCCGCGCAAGATCGATCTCGTCGCGCGTATTTTCGAACTGCCGCAGCGAGTCGCCGGTGAGCGTATTGCGTTCATCGGAACCTTGCACGGTCAGCGGATCCATCTTCTCTCCATCGAGATGCACCTCGTAATGAAGATGCGGCCCGGTCGACCCGCCGGTGGAGCCAACCTCACCTATGACCTGCCCTTGCTCGACCCGCGCCCCGG
>Ga0070727_10004724_pt1 | contig 11480 bp, 8 predicted proteins | sample tdAd472_FD_66722 | JGI IMG/M metagenome (GOLD analysis project Ga0070727, IMG submission 66722) | Marine sediment microbial communities from the Atlantic coast under amendment with organic carbon and nitrate - tdAd47.2 | ecosystem: Environmental > Aquatic > Marine > Coastal > Sediment | place... | reverse complement strand
GCCCAGTCTTTGGTGAAATCCAGCAGTTCCGAGCGAATGCGGTAGGAGAGGTCTTTTTTGCTGATGGGCAGGTACAGCGCCAGCGCCTGACCGTCCTCGGATACCAGGGTGCCGTTGAGGAAGGGGATGCGCTGGGCCCGCTTCAGCACTTGCAGCGCTGCAGCATCGTCTTTGGGCGGCGCCGACATCAGCCAGGAGAAATTGACACTGCCGAGACCGCCCTGCTCGATATTGTCCACGGTGGAGGGGGCGATCAGGTCGATACTGATGACCCCTTCGCCGTCCCACTGCAGTCGTTTGGCAAACTGTGTCAGTTCATAGATCCGTTCCAGGGAATCGGCATTGAAGACCCCCTGGGGATGGCGCTGGTTGATGATCCCCACCACCACGATGTCACTCAGGCCAAAGCGTTCCTTGGCTTCGTGGTGAAACTCGCGAACCGGCTCGTCTTTCGACAGCATGTTCTCCGGGTCGGTGTCCACAGTGATGTGGTGGAACTGGGAGAATCTTTCCGGCCAGATAGAGGGTACTGCGGCAAGTGCGATGACCAGTAGTGTCGTGACTGTCATCACCCAGGCCACCCACTTGGGGCGGTTCAGTGCCAGATGCACCATTCCTGCACAGAGCTTGTTTAGCATAGTGATCTATATTCCCTGCTGATTGAACGCTTGACCAATACTTTAGATAAGCCTAATATTAGAGTCAACTAATATTTATGGCACTACGTTGAGCCGCCTATGAATAACAGTATGGATTTGGAAATGATGCAAGCGAATGCGCAAAAAGCATCGGCCTTGCTCAAGTCCCTGGCAAACCCGTCGCGACTGATGGTGCTCTGCGCCCTGGTCACCCGTGAGCATACGGTCACCGAGCTGGAAGCGCTGACCGGCCTCAGTCAGTCGGCGCTGTCACAGCATCTGGCCAGGCTCAGAGACGAAGGTATTGTCACTACCCGCCGGGAGGCGCAGCGGGTTTTTTATCGACTTTCCAACCCCGATGTGGCGGCCATTCTGGAGACCATGCACGGCATTTATTGTGGTGCCGATCCAGCGCGGCAACTATAAACAGGTATCTGGAGGAAAATTGTCATGGCGAAGATTGTGATTATGGGTGCGGGTATCGGCGGCGTGTCGCTGGCCTATGAATTGCGGGAGGCGCTGGGTGCGGAAAATGAAATCCTGGTGGTCTCGGACTCACCGGAATTTCAGTTTGTACCTTCCAATCCCTGGGTGGCGGTGGACTGGCGCGAGCGCAAGGACGTGGTGATCGAGATCGAGCCCTGTCTGAAGCGCAAAAAAATCGGCTTCAGCGCCACGGGGGTCAAAAAGGTCCATCCGCAACAGAACCAGATCGAGCTGAACGACGGCTCCATGGTCGATTACGACTACCTGGCCATCGCCACCGGTCCGCGCCTGGCTTTTGATGAAATTGAGGGCCTGGGCCCGGTGGACGGCTATACGGAATCCGTCTGCCACGTGGACCACGCGGTGACGGCGCGGGAAAAGTGGGAGGAGTTCGTCGAGGATCCGGGTCCGGTGGTCATTGGCGCCGCGCAGATGGCCTCCTGTTTCGGTCCCGCTTACGAGTTTTCCTTTATTGTCGATGCGGACCTGCGCAAGCGCAAATTGCGCAACAAGGTACCGATTACCTATATCACCTCCGAGCCCTACGTGGGTCATATGGGACTGGATGGTGTCGGCGACTCAAAAAGGTTGATGGAGAGCGAGTTCCGCGACCGCCACATCGACTGGATTACCAACGCCAAGATCGTCAAGATCGAGGACGGTACCATGACCGTCGCCGAACACAATGACGAGGGCGAGGAGATCAAGCGCCACGAATTGCCGTTCAAGTATTCCATGATCCTGCCCGCCTTTACCGGTATTGATGCCGTCATGGGTGTGGAGGGGCTGGTCAATCCGCGCGGTTTCGTGATTGTCGACGATCAGCAGCGCAACCCCACCTACCCGAACATTTACGCCGTGGGTGTCTGCGTCGCCATTGCGCCCCAGAAACCCACCCCGGTGCCCACCGGCGTGCCAAAAACCGGTTATATGATCGAGTCCATGGTGGCCGCCACGGTGAAGAATATCCGCGCCTGTATCGCGGGTGAGGAACCGGTGGCGGAGGCCACCTGGAATGCCATCTGCCTGGCGGACATGGGGGATACCGGCATGGCCTTTGTGGCGCTGCCACAGATTCCGCCCCGCAATGTCACCTGGGCCAAGAAAGGCAAGTGGGTGCATCTGGCGAAAATCGGCTTTGAAAAATACTTCATGCGCAAGGTGCGCAAGGGTGACACGGACCCCGTCCACGAGAAATTTATTCTCAAGATGATGGGCATTGAGAAACTGAAATAAACCGGGAGGTTTGCCATGAATGTCGATCGACTGGTGTTTACCATCGCCGGGCTGTTTATTCTGCTCAGCCTGCTCCTCAGCCAGGTACACTCCATCTATTGGTTGTGGTTTACCGCCTTTGTGGGGGCCAATATGTTTCAGGCCTCTTTTACCGGCTTCTGTCCCATGGCCATGCTGTTGAAAAAACTGGGCATTCAGACAGGCTGTGCCTTTAGATAAAAGCCGTGGGTTCCAGCCATAAAAAAGCCCGGCCATGGCCGGGCTTTTTTGTCCGTGAGACGTGGAATTATTTGCGCTTCATCGACATAAAGAATTCGTCGTTGGTTTTGGAACCCTTCAGTTTGTCGATCAGGAATTCGATGGCATCGGCATCTTCCATGCCGTGCAGCAGCTTGCGCAGGATCCACACCCGCTGTAACTCTTCTTCGCCCATGAGCAGGTCCTCGCGCCGGGTGCCGGAGCGGCGAATGTTGATGGCCGGATAGACGCGCTTCTCCGATACCTTGCGGTCCAGGTGCAATTCCATGTTGCCGGTGCCCTTGAACTCCTCGTAGATCACCTCGTCCATCTTGGAGCCGGTTTCCACCAGCGCAGTGGCAATGATGGTGAGGCTGCCGCCCTGCTCGATGTTGCGCGCGGCGCCGAAGAAACGCTTGGGGCGCTCCAGGGCATGGGCGTCCACACCGCCGGTCAGCACCTTGCCGGAGGAGGGTTGCACGGTATTGTAGGCGCGCGCCAGACGGGTGATGGAGTCGAGCAGGATCACCACGTCTTTCTTGTGTTCCACCAGGCGCTTGGCCTTCTCGATCACCATTTCGGCCACCTGCACGTGGCGGGCCGGGGGTTCGTCGAAGGTGGAGGCGATCACCTCGCCGCGGACGGAGCGCTGCATCTCGGTGACTTCCTCCGGGCGTTCGTCGATCAGCAACACCATGATGTAGCACTCGGGATTGTTGCGGATGATGGCCTGGGCGGTGTGTTGCATGAGGATGGTTTTACCGGCTTTGGGCGGTGCCACAATCAGGCCGCGCTGGCCTTTGCCGATGGGGGAAATCAGGTCGATGATACGGCCGGTGAGGTCTTCGGTGGAGCCGTTGCCCGCTTCCAGTACCAGGCGCTCGTCGGGAAACAGGGGTGTAAGGTTTTCAAACAGAATCTTGTTGCGGGCATTTTCAGGCTTTTCGAAGTTGATCTCGTCCAGCTTGAGCATCGCGAAGTAGCGCTCGCCTTCCTTGGGGGGCCGGATCTTGCCGGAAATGCTGTCGCCGGTGCGCAGGTTGAAACGGCGAATCTGGCTGGGGGAGACGTAGATGTCGTCGGGGCCCGCCAGGTAGGAACTGTCCGCCGAGCGCAAAAACCCAAAACCGTCGGGGAGAATCTCCAGCACCCCATCGCCGTAGATGTCCTCGCCACTTTTGGCGTGCCGCTTGAGGATGCTGAAGATCACATCCTGTTTGCGCGAGCGGGCGAGGTTGTCGAGACCGATGCCCTGCGCAATCTGCAGGAGCTCGTCGATGGGTTTGGTTTTGAGTTCGGTTAGGTTCATAAATACAGACATAGTGGTGTTGTGAATCGGGATGGGCTCACACCCGGTCTAGATAATGAGCTGGTGTCCTGGAAGGGCTGATTGGAATTATTGTTTCTTTCTTTATGCTCGCCGAAGGACATCGACGCGGTTGAGGTGCAGTATAGGCGCGGCCAGATTAAAGCGCAATAAGAACAGTCGCGGTGGCGCAGAGGGCCACCGCGCCGGTTATCTCGCTCAGAGGCTGGCGTCGATAAATTCCACCAGCTGGGTTTTCGACAGTGCGCCTACCTTGGTGGCTTCGATGTTGCCGTCCTTGAACAGGATCAGCGTGGGAATGCCACGAACGTTGAATTTGGCGGGAGTCTCCACGTTGGAATCCACGTCGAGCTTGCAGATTTTGACCTTGCCGGCATATTCCTCGGCAAGCTCATCCAGAATCGGCGCAATCATTTTGCAGGGTCCGCACCAGGCGGCCCAGAAGTCGACCAGTACCGGCGAGCTGACGTCCAACACTTCGTTGGCAAACGTGGCATCGGTGATGTGAACGATGTTGTCGCTCATGAAAATCTCCAGATTAATGTCTATTGAGGGGTAAGGGGGTAGAATTGTTTAAATCATAACACCCGCTTGAGGCCAGTACCAAATGCCTCGGCCCAGAAACAGGCAGGGGAAACCGGACCGTTGAAAAACACCCCCGAAGAAGGACAGACGCTGGCGGCCATCGATCTCGGCTCCAACAGTTTTCACATGATTGTGGCCCGCATCACCCACGGGGAGATGCGCCCCGTGGAGCGCTTCGGCGAGCGGGTGCAGCTGGCCGCCGGCATGAAGTCCAACCGCCTCAGCCAGGATGCCGTTGCCCGGGGACTGGCCTGCCTGGCCCGTTTTCGCCAGGTGATCGATAAGCTGAAACCGGCGGATGTCCGGGTGGTGGGCACCAATGCCCTGCGGGCGGCAAAGAATGCGCCGCAATTTATCAAGCCGGCAGAGGCCCTGATCGGACGCACGGTGGAGGTGATCTCGGGCCGGGAAGAGGCGCGGCTGGTGTACCTGGGGGTCGCCCACACCCTGGCCGATGACGATGATGCCCGCCTGGTGGTGGACATCGGCGGCGGCAGCACGGAACTCGTGATCGGCCAGCGCTTTGAGGCGAAACTGCGGGAAAGCCTGCACATGGGTTGTGTCAGCTACCGCGACCGGTTTTTCCCGGGGGGCAAGATTTCCCCAAAACGATTTTCCCGGGCCTATCAGGCGGCCTACCAGGAAGTACTGCGCATCCGTAAACCCTATAAAAATCACGGCTGGGCCAACGCGGTGGGCTCATCCGGGACCATGCGCAGCGTCGCGTTGGTGTTGTCCCAGAAAGGCTGGGTCTCTGAGGGGATCGATGCCGCGGGTCTGGAAGCCCTGCGCAAGCTGCTGTTGTCCCACAAACACATCGATGACCTGTGTGACCTGCCGGGGCTCAGTGAGCGCCGCCGCGGGGTGGTGGTGCCGGGGGTGGCCATTATCAGCGGGATTTTCGATGCCCTGGGCATCGAGCGCATGGCCACGTCACCCGGGGCGCTGCGTGAGGGCGTCATTTACGACATGATGGGCCGGCTGGCCCACGAGGATGTGCGGGAGCGCTCGGTGACCTCCATGATGCGCCGGGCCGAGGTGGACAGCCAAAACGCCGAGCAGGTGGAGGCCATGGCCATGCTGCTCTTCGGGGCGGCGGCGGAGGACTGGCAACTGGACGGCACGGATCGCGATCTGCTGTGTTGGGCGGCCCGGTTGCACGAGGTTGGACTGAGCATCGCCCACACGCAATTTCACAAGCACGGGCAATACCTGATCGAGCATTCCGATTTGCCGGGCTTCAGCAGGCAGATGCAATGGGTGCTGGCGCTGCTGGTGCGCAGTCACCGGCAGAAATTTCCCCGGGAAGATTTTGCCGGTCTGGATGACGTGCAGGCGCTGCACCTGAAGCGACTGTGCGCGATCATGCGACTGGCGGCACTGTTTAAATATGTGACACCGGTGGAAGGCGAACCGGAGTTCACCATCAGTATTGGCGGCGCGGTCATCGCACTGCACTTCGACCCCGACTGGCTGGCGCGCCACCCCCTCACCAGCGCGGCGTTGAGTGCCGAGCAGCGCGTACTGAAAAAAATCGGCTTCCAGTTGTGCCTCAATGGCGGCGAATAGGACCTTTTAGTCCGACAGTTTGTTGAGGAGTTGCAGTTGGGCTGAACGCCTTGGCTCACCCTTGGCCGGCTGGTTGAGCAGGTAGCCGCCATCGGGTTGCAGTTCCCAGCTCTGACAGTTGTCCTGGAGATAGTGCTGCAGGTCGCTGCGGATTCTCGCCTGCAGGCGCCCGCTGAGCACCGGAAAGCAGATTTCCACCCGGTGCATGAGATTCCGCTCCATGGCATCGGCGCTGGAGCAATACACCCTGGGGCTGGCATTGTGAAAATAGTAGACCCGGGAGTGTTCCAGAAAGCGTCCGACAATAGAGCGTACGCGAATATTTTCCGAGATGCCCTCGACGCCGGGGCGCAGACAGCACATGCCGCGAACGATCAGGTCGATTTTCACACCGGCGATACTCGCCTCATAGAGGGAGGTGATGATTTTGGATTCGGTCAGGGCATTGACCTTGAAAATGATGTGCGCCTGTTTGCCCTGTCTGGCGGCCTCCGCCTCGGCCTCAATGAGTTTCACCAGGTTCTTTTTCAGGGTAAAGGGCGCGCTGAACAGGGTCTTGATGCGCTCCGCCTTGCCCATGCTGGTGAGCTGCTGAAAAATTTTATTGACGTCGCTGCACAGGTCGACATTGGCGCTGAGCAGACTGTAATCGGTATACAGTCGCGCGTTGCCTGCATGGTAATTGCCGGTGCCCAGGTGCACGTAGCGGCGTAACTGATTGCCCTCCCGGCGCACGATCAACAGCGCCTTGGCATGGGTTTTGTAGCCCACTACCCCATAGGTGACCACGGCCCCGGCCTCCTGCAAATGGTTGGCCAGCTGCAGGTTTTCCTCTTCATCGAAGCGGGCCCGCAATTCGATCACCACCGTGACTTCCTTACCGGCGCGGGCGGCCTCGGCCAGGGCGTCCACCACGTCCGAGGAGGCGCCGGTGCGGTACAGGGTCATTTTGATGGCGAGCACTGACGGGGTCCTGGCGACCTGGCGCAACAGATCAATGATCGGCGTAAATGACTGAAAGGGGTGATAGAGCAGAATGTCCTCTTTCTTGACGGCGTCGAGCACATTGACGTCCGCGCCGCGCAGGGGTTTGGGGATGGAGGGAATAAAGGTCGGGAACAGCAGATCGCTGCGGTTGACCATCTGCCGCAATTGCATCATGCGACCGAGGTTGACCGGCCCGTCGACCCGGTAAACCTCTCTCTCGGTCAGGTTGTGTTCCTCCAGCAGGAATTCCACCAGTTCGTCGGGGCAGCGCCTGTCCACCTCCAGTCGCACCGCGCTACCAAAGCGACGGGTGTGCAGTTCACCGCGCAGGGCCCGGGCAATGTCTTCCACTTCCGCGGCGTTAAGGTCCAGGTCGGCGTCGCGGGTGATGCGGAACTGGTAACAACCGGTGGTGCTCATGCCGTTGAACAGATCGTCGATATGGGCGTGAATCAGGGAGGACAGCAGCACGAAATTGTCGCCGTCCTGGCAGAGTCCGTCGGGCACGCGCACCAGTCGCGGCAGTGATCGCGGCGCCGGCACAATGGCCATGCCGCTGTCGCGGCCAAAGGCGTCTTTGCCTTCCAGGGAGACAATGAAGTTGAGGCTTTTATTGACCAGGCGGGGGAAGGGGTGCGCCGGATCGAGGCCGATGGGGCTGATGACCGGCATGACCTGCTGGCGAAAGTGGCCCTCTGCCCAGCTCGCTATTTCGGGGGTCCAGCGACGCCGGTTGAGAACGCGGATTTTCTGTTTTTCCAGGGCGGGCAGTAGTATGTCGTTAAGAATCTGATACTGTTTGTCGGTAGCCATTTTGCACTGTTCACTGAGGGTGTCCAGTACGTCCTTGGGACGCATGCCGTCGATGCTGACGATCTCACGGGAAAAACTGATTTGTCGTTTCAGGTCAGCCAGGCGGATCTCAAAAAACTCGTCCATGTTGCTGTTGAAGATCATCAGGAACAGGAAGCGCTCCATCAGCGGGTAATCTTCGTTCAATGCCTGCTCCAGCACCCGAAGGTTGAACTGCATCAGGCTCATGTGACGGTTGATAAAGAGTTGGGGGTTGTTGAGGTCGGGTTTGTCCGCACTCACGGCAGGCTCCTTGGGGTGCTCCGGCGGTGTGTTCATTTTATTCATGGGGCTGGGCCTTTGCGCAATACATTCATTGATCAACGACTCTATGACGTTTTTTCGACAGTTTTATGACGCCGTTGTCGGCGCATTGTGGTCAAAAGACTGAACCCCAGCATCAACGGTCCCTCTAATGCGGGTAAAAAAACAGCGGCGGAGCACTGATGTCCATAAAAAAAACAGTCACCCTCATAGTTATAGCCCTGGTTGTGCTGGCTTACCTGATTTTCGACGGTGAGCAGTACCTGCACCCCCACTTTTACCAGTCACTCTACGCCCGCGAGCCCCTGCTGACCGCCGCCGTCTATTTCGCCATTTATGTGGTGGCGACGGCGTTTTCGGTCCCGGGAGCGGCTGTACTGACGGTGGTGGCGGGCATGATTTTTGGCCTGTGGACCGGCGTGCTGCTGGTCTCTTTTGCCAGCTCCCTGGGTGCCACCCTGGCCTTTCTGGTCTCGCGGTTGCTGCTGCGGGATTGGGTGCAGACGCGCTTCAGACGCTACCTGAGCGCCGTCAATCGCGGCGTCGAGCGGGACGGGTCGTTCTATCTGTTTTCGCTGCGACTGATTCCGGTGATTCCGTTCTGGGTGATCAACCTGGTCATGGGCCTGATGCCCATATCGGCCTTCCGGTTCTACTGGGTGAGCCAGTTGGGCATGTTGGCGGGGACAGCGGTTTATGTGAATGCCGGGGCCGAGATCGGTTCCCTGGAGGAGTTCTCCGCCGCCGGGCTGTTGACTCCCGGCCTGTTGTTGTCGTTTCTGTTGCTGGCCATTTTTCCGTATCTCGCGCGCTGGTTGCTGGAGGCGATCAAGCGCCGACGGGCCTATCGCGGCTGGGTGAGGCCGGCGACCTTTGACTGCAATCTGGCGGTGATCGGCGCCGGCAGCGCCGGCCTGGTGAGCGCCTACATCGCCGCAGCGGTGAAATCCAGGGTGACCCTGATTGAAAAACATCGCATGGGCGGGGATTGTCTCAACACCGGCTGTGTGCCCAGCAAGTCCCTGATTCGCGCTTCCCGTGCCGTGGAGGAGATACGCCGCGCCGGTGAGCTGGGGATTGATGTAGCGGAGCCACGGGTCGATTTTGCCCGGGTGATGGCCCGTGTCCGCCAGGTGGTGCGCCAGGTGGAGCCCCACGATTCCGTGGCCCGCTACACGGGGTTGGGGGTGGATTGTGTCCAGGGAGAGGCGACACTGAAATCCCCCTGGGAGGTGGCCGTCGACGGTCAGGTGATCACCGCGCGCAACATCATTATCGCCACCGGCGCCAGTCCACTGGTGCCGGATATCCCCGGCCTGGAATCCCTGGATTACCTGACCTCGGAGAACCTCTGGGAGCTGGATACACTGCCGGCGCGGTTGCTGATCATGGGCGCCGGCCCGATCGGTTGTGAGATGGCCCAGGCCTTCCAGCGGCTGGGAGCCCGGGTGACGCTGGTGGGGCCCCGGCTGTTGCCAAAAGAGGACGAGGATGTGGCGGCGGCCGCGCTCGAAGGTCTCCAGAGCAACGGCGTCGACGTGTTGTGCGGATATCGGGTGACCCAATTTATCGAGCGCAGTGGCGACCATCTGGCGCTCGCCGATAGTGATGATGGCCGCCGGGAGATTTCGTTTGACCGGGTGCTGGTGGCGCTGGGGCGTCGGGCCCGCACCGACAACCTGGGGTTAGAGTCGCTGGGCATCGAGCGCAACAGCAATGGCACGCTGGCCGTGGATGAATACCTGCGCACGCGGATACCCAATATCTATGCCTGCGGCGATGTAGCGGGTCCCTACCAGTTCACCCACGCGGCGGCTCATCAGGCCTGGTATGCGGCGGTCAACGCACTGTTTGGCCGTTTCAAAAAATTCAAGGTGGATTATCGGGTGATGCCCCGGGTGACCTTTACCGACCCGGAAGTGGCCCAGGTGGGCCTGACGGAGCGGGAAGCCCGGGAGCGGGGTGTCGAGTATGAAGTGACCCGCTACAGTCTGGATGACCTCGACCGCGCGATGGCGGAAAATAGTGCCAGGGGCTTTGTGAAAGTACTCACCGAGCCGGGCAGGGACCGGGTACTGGGCGCCACCGTCGTGGGAAAAGAAGCCGGCGAACTGCTGGCGGAGTGGGTGTTGGCCATGAAGCAGGGGGTTGGCCTGAAGAAATTACTGGGTACCATCCACAGTTACCCCACACTCAGCGAGGCCAACAAGTACGCGGCTGGCAACTGGCAGCGGGCGAACAGTCCCGAGGGATTGCTGCGCTGGGTTGAGAAATACCACCGCTGGCAGCGGCGTTGAACATAACCTGAACGGGATTCACAAGATGTACGACAGTGTCAAAGACTACTATGGCAAGGAGTTGCAGGGCTCGGCGGACTTGAAAACGGACGCCTGCTGTACTCCGGACAACTTTCCCGCCCATCTGAAACCGATCATGGCCAAAATCCACCCGGAGGTGAGCGGCAAATACTATGGCTGTGGCCTGGTGGCGCCCGAATTATTGGAGGGATTGCGCATTCTCGATCTGGGCAGCGGTTCCGGTCAGGACTGTTATGTGCTGTCCGCCATGGTGGGGGAGGAAGGCGAGGTGGTCGGTGTCGACATGACCGATGAGCAACTGGCGGTGGCCGAGCGCCATATCGATTACCACCGCGAGGCGTTCGGTTTTGCCCGCCCCAACGTCCGCTTTCTCAAGGGTTATATCGAGAAACTCGATGAACTGGGACTGCGGGAAAACAGTTTCGACGTCATTGTCTCGAACTGTGTCATCAATCTGTCGCCGGACAAGCGCGCAGTGCTGGAAGGGGCTTATCGTCTGCTCAAGCCCGGCGGTGAACTCTATTTCTCGGATGTTTACGCCGATCGCCGGGTGCCGGAGCACTTGACCCGGGACCCCGTGCTCCACGGGGAGTGCCTGGCCGGCGCCCTTTACTGGAACGATTTCCTCAATCTGGCGAAGCGGGCGGGCTTTGCCGACCCGCGCCTGGTGGAGGACCGCCCTCTTCAGGTGGACAGCGCGGCGCTGAAAAACAAGTTGGGCGACATCAACTTTTACTCCGCCACCTACCGCCTGTTCAAACTCGACAATCTGGAGCCCGCCTGTGAGGATTACGGGCAGTCAGTGGTTTATCGGGGCACCATTCCCCACTCGGAGGATGTGTTTGTACTGGACAAGCACCACCTGATAGAGACGGGGAAACCCTTCCCCGTCTGTGGCAACAGCTACCGCATGTTGTGCGATACCCGGTTTAAAAATCACTTTGAGTTTTCGGGTAATTTCGACAGGCACCAGGGTATTTT
>Ga0070727_10004721_pt1 | contig 11488 bp, 6 predicted proteins | sample tdAd472_FD_66722 | JGI IMG/M metagenome (GOLD analysis project Ga0070727, IMG submission 66722) | Marine sediment microbial communities from the Atlantic coast under amendment with organic carbon and nitrate - tdAd47.2 | ecosystem: Environmental > Aquatic > Marine > Coastal > Sediment | place... | reverse complement strand
TCGAGAATGGCGATTACCTCATCAAGAACAAGGAAACCCTCTCCTTCAAGCACCGCGTCTATGTGCACAGCGGTGACGTGAAGAAGGCGGCCGTGGCCGATCGCTTTGCCGATTTCGCTACCCCCCCGGAAGCCGACTGGGTGGTTGAATAAACCGCATCCTATCTCGCTGAGACCGAAACGCCCTCCTTCGCTTGAAGGGGGGCGTTTTTTATGGGGGCGGGGAAGAGGGGGAGCGAGTCGGAGTGATCATCGGTGAAAGAAAATGGGGCGGGCTTTCAGCCCTCGTGGTGGGGGTGGAGGGTCGGTTCCTGGGGCGAAGCCCCAGGCTGGTATTTTGTCGGGCCGTTGGCCCTGTTAATATGCTGTAACGTACATTGAGATTCGTACAAGCACCGAAGGTGCGTCCCATATCAGCCTGGGCCAACGGCCCAGGAAAATGGTACCGTTCCAATGGTAAGGGCTGAAAGTCCGGCCCATGTTTTGAACTGTAGTTGAGTCCGCTCTAAGAGGGGGACGGCCCCGACGTCTGCGTGTCTGCCGGTAGGGACGGTTTTCTGTTTGGCCCCCGCGCCGTCTGCGATGCACAGGGCCATTGTCGTCGGTGCAGTCCCGGGGGATCAGCGGCGCCGGGCTTCTTCGAGGAGATCCATGACCGTGGCATTGACGGGAAAGGATGTACCAAAGGGGATATAGGCCACCGTTCCGTCCAGATAGAGCACGTTAGCCCCTTCGGGATTGGCCCCAAAGCCGGTGGCGGAAAAGACCTCAAACATGACGGGAATGCGGATAGGGCCCGTGGTCTTTTCCCCGGGAAGGGCGCGGAGATTCCCCGCGAAAAACTGGTCTACGCCCTTGCGCAGGCGGTAAAAGCGCCGGTCGGCCGTCTCCAGGTCGCCCTCCAGATCACGCTCCCCCTCGGTATTGCGCAGGGCCATGAACGACGCCAGGGCCTCGGCGTCCAACAAGGCGTAGCCTGTATAGACATAGGACTGGGCAAAGAGTTCGTGGGCCTTCTTCCAGTCGGGGGGGGATTGGTTCAGGGCCTCCGTGAGGGCGGCCACCAGGGCCGGGTCATTGAGACTGGGGTTCACCAGGAGGGCCGGATCCTTGATATAGGTGGGGTAGAGGACCGTGAGATCAGGCACCCACAGCCCCTGCTCATCGTTGAGGGCGGGGTAGCGGTTGCCGTAGGCACCATCGCTGTAGGCCTTCAGGGCAGCGCCCAATTGCCGCAGGTTTTCGGTGGCATCGGCCCGTCGCGCCATCTCGCGGGAGCGGGAGATGGCCGGTAGGAGAATGATGGCCAGAATCGCCAGGATAAAGATCGGCACCGTTACCTGCATGAAGCGGAAGCCCCAGGTCGCAATGCGGGTCTCCAGGGCGGCGTGCCCTTCCTCCAGATGGGTGATGGTCTCCTGGGTCAGGGAGGGCGGTGCGGCCGCCTGGGGGAGTCCCTGGAGATTCTGGAGCACGTCCTTGCAATGGGTCACCCGGGATTCGTGATGGCCATCGTTTTCGATGAGTTTGTCGAGGGTTTTTGCCTGACCATTGGATTCAATGCCGAGGGCCCGCCGCTGGGCGAGCCGTTCGACTTTCCGGCCGGCGGAGTCCGTGGGGCCGTCGTCCGAAAGACTGAGTTGGGCAAAGGCTGACACGAGCCGCCTGCGGGCTTTCCGGGGGGAGATCCGAAGGGTCGTGGCCGCGTATTTCAGGGGAAGTTTGGCCAAGGTGGTCAGGAGCAGTACGGCGCGCTCCTGATCGGTAAGTTGGCCGATGGCATCCACGGTTGGCTCCAGCGCCAGGGCTTCCGGGCCCGTGGCCTCGGGGCACTGGGTCATCCAATCCACCCAGGGGGCCTGTTCTTTCGTCTTCAGTCCTCCGCGGAGGATATTGTCGAGAGAGGAGCGCCGCTGCCGTTGGCGCTGGCGGTCCTGGAGCCAGAGCTGGGTGACATGACCATAGACCCACTGCCGGGCAGAGGTTTCTTTGCGCGCCCGGCTGGGGTTGAGATAGAGGTGGAGCAGGGTGTCTTTGAAAAGCGTGGTCGCTTCATCGACCGTACCCGTGAGCCAATAGAGATAATGAAAAACCGGTGCGCCGAGGTGGTCCACCAGGGGGCCACACGAGGCCGGATCGCCGGTGCGCACCTCGTCCAGCAGGGCCGATTCATTGACCGTGCCCGAATCTGTGGAAAGGGTATCCGTCGTCATGGTCTCCGCACGTCTCTGTTGAGTACAACGGGCGACGCTCAGGGTGCGCACGCCATCGTGTTACAGCCTAACAGAGCCGGGGGCAGCGTTGCACCTGCGGGCTCTTAGCCCCGGCTGCGGCTCAGCTTGTACTCGATGCTGTCGACCAGCGCGCGATAGGAGGCGGAAATGATATTCTCCGAAACGCCGACCGTATCCCACGACATGTCCTTGTCGCTGGACTCAATGAGCACCCGGGTGCGGGCCTGGGTGGCGAGCTGGGCATCGAGGATGCGGACCTTGTAGTCCTCCAGGTGGACTTCGCAGAGCTCGGGGTAGATGGGCTCCAGGCTCTTGCGCAGGGCCTTGTTGAGGGCGTCTACGGGACCATCGCCTTCGGATACGGTGTGGAGGATATCCCCGTTGGGAAGTTCCAGTTTCACCGTGGCCTCAGAAAGCATGGGGGCCCCATCACCGCTGTAGTTGATGTGGGTATGGAAGGCCTGGGTCGTGAAAAAGCTCTGGTAGGAACCGGTGGCCTTGCGCATGATGAGCTCGAGGGAGGCATCGGCCCCTTCGAATTCATAGCCCTTGCTTTCCAGTTCCTTGACCTGCAGGAGGATTTCCTTGGTTTCGGGCTTGTCCCGGTCCAGGGTTATGCCGAACTCGGTGGCCTTCTGCATGAGGCTGGAGCGACCGGAAACTTCGCTGACCGCAATGTGGGTGCGGTTGCCAATGAGCTCGGGGTCAATGTGCTCGTAACTGGTTTTCTTCTTGCGCACGGCGTCGGCGTGCATGCCACCTTTGTGGGTAAAGGCATCCCGTCCGGTGAAGGGGGAGTGGTCGCGGGGCGTCATGTTGGCCAGTTCGGCCACGAGATGGGCCGTATGGGTCACAAGTTGGAGCTGTTCGGCCGTGATGACGTCATAGCCCATCTTCAGCTGGAGATTGGGGATGACGGTGCAGAGGTCCACGTTGCCCGTGCGCTCACCATAGCCGTTGATGGTGCCCTGGACGTGGGTGGCACCTTCCTGGACAGCGGCGAGGCTGTTGGCCACGGCGCAGCCGGAGTCGTTGTGGGTGTGGGCACCAATCAGGGCATCGCCCAGCCGTGCGCGGACGGCCCGGGTGGCTTCGGCGACTTCGTGGGGGAGTCGTCCGCCATTGGTCTCGCAAAGGATGAGGACTTCGGCACCGGCCTTCCAGCCGCATTCGAGGACGCTGAGGGCATATTCGGCGTCTTCGAAGTAGCCATCGAAAAAGTGCTCGGCATCGAGGAAGACGCGCCGTCCCTCGGATTTGAGGTAGGCCACCGACTCTTCGACGAGTTTGAGGTTTTCATCCAGGCTGACCCGCAGCACCTCTTCGGCGTGGGTGGGGGAGGATTTGGCGAAGATGGTTACGATCTCGGTCTGGGCGCTCAGGAGGGCCTTGATGTTGAGATCATCTTCCACGGCGGACTTGGGGTTCCGCGTGCTGCCGAAGGCCGCCATCTTGGCCTGCTTGAGGTCCATGTCGCGGGCGCGTTCGAAGAGTTCTACCGCCTTGGGGTTCGAGCCGGGCTGACCGCCTTCAATATACATAATGCCCAACGCATCCAGAGCACGGACGACCTGTAACTGGTCGTCAGACGAAAACTTTACCCCGGGGCCTTGTGCGCCGTCCCGCAGGGTGGTGTCATACATTTCGATGCGTTGCGCCACGATACTGGTCTCCTGGTTTCCTCTCAAGACTACGGCACGGAAAATGGCCGTGCCGGGATTAGCCCCCGATCATACGCTATATAGGGTCGAAATGGGAAATGGACCGTATAAAGAAGTGTCGCAGGCAGGATTTAGTAGAAAGGACCTAAAGGACAAAAAGGACGTAAAGGACCGGTTAAGCGTGGGGGAGCGTTGTGCACACCATGCCATTGCCGATCATCGTCCTTTACGTCGTTTCCGCTCGTTACCACGGTCCCCCGTGGTAATGCCTATCGTTCCGCTCCTGCGGGACAAGGTACGTGTCGTACACGATGGTTGGCTACGTGCACGGGCGATATCGCTCGCCTTCGGCGTTGCCGCAGTAGCGGCAAGGTCTGCATTCCTACGGAGGACCGTAGGAACGAGCCGTTGGTGATTCGGTTTAAAAAGGACGTAAAGGACAAGTTAAGCGGGGGTGTTGTGCACACCATGCCATTGCCGATCCTTGTCCTTTAGGTCGTTTCCGTCCTTTAGGTCCTTTCTGTCTTCGCAGAGACCACAAAACTAGAACACCATAACACTATCACGCAGCATGCGCTCGACCAGGGTGTGGCCCTTCTCAATCAAGACATCCGTCGTGGCGGCTATGCGCTCCGAGTAGGCCGTGTTATTGTCGGGCGTGATGCCTTTGCCGCAGAGGGCGAAGGGCACGGGACCACCCGCATGGGTCTTGGTTTCGATGGTGGTGAAATGGTCCGGTGCCACGAGGATACGGAGGTCCGGGTGGCTGTCGAGGTATTCCAGGCAGGGGGCGACGATGCGGGCGTCGAAGTCTTCGATGGCCTGTATCTTCAAGTCGGCCCGACCCTGGTGGGCGGTCTCATCGGGGGCTTCCAGGTGGATGTAAACGAAGTCGTGATCGTCCAGGGCCTTGAGTCCGGCCTGGACCTTGCCTTCATAGTTGGTGTCGATCCAACCGGTGGCCCCAGGCACTTTGATGACATCAAGGCCGGCACAGACGCCAATGCCCATGACCAGGTCGACGGCGGAGATAACGGCGCCGGTAAGGCCGAAGCGGTCGGCGTAGCTCTCCATCTCGGGTGCTTTGCCCTGCCCCCAGAACCAGGCGGAGGTGGCCGGGAGTTTACCCTCAGCGATGCGCCGCTTATTGACCGGGAGATCGGCCATGACTTCCTGGCTGCGGGCAATCATCTGGTGAATCATGGCGGAGCCGTCGCCCTTGGGGAGCCAGGGGGCCACTTCCTTGTCACTGATGTTGTGGGGGGGCTCGCAGGCCATGCGGACCATATTATCGAGGGTGGAGGCTTCCGAGGCGTCTACCACGGCACAATGGCGGTAGCTGACACCTGTGTGAAACTTCACCGGGAACTCCTTGCCCAGCGTGTCGTTCAATACGGCGATGATTTCTTCGGCTTCCTCGGTGGAGATGTGGTCCGCCGTGAAGTTCTTCATCACACCGTCTTCGAGGGTGACCAGGTTGCAGCGGAAGGCCACCTGGTTATCCGCGAGGTGGATGCCCTGATTGGCCGCTTCAATGGGGGCACGTCCACGAAAGGCCGCGCCGGGGTCATAGCCAAACATGGAGAGATTGCCAATATCGCTACCGGCCGGAAGTCCGTCGGGGATGGGACAGAACTGACCGGTCACGCCCCGGGCCACCACGGCGTCGATGGCGGGGGTGTGGGCGATTTCCAGGGGTGTCCGGTTGTCATAGTCCGGCAGGGGCCAATCGGCCATGCCGTCGCCCAGAAGAATAAGGTATTTCACGGTGAATCTCCCGATAGGGTCTGAAAGTAGCGGAATGGTGGAATCCCCGCCGTCGTTATACGGCGGGGAGGCGGTACGTAGTATAATGGTCGAAGTGACCCCGATTCAGCGCTGCAAGATAGCACAGCGCCGGGGTGAAGTCAACGCATAGGCCTGCCCGCTTTCCCAGAACTGGTCTATGCACACTCCAACCGGAAATGAGTATAGCATGCCGAGTAATGATTGGATTAAGACCCTCGAACAACACGGATGTTCCCTGAATGCCCAACAAGTGGAACAGGTGGTGCAGTATTGCTTCTTGCTGCGTACGTGGAGCGAATTCACGGCCTTGGTCTCCAGCGGGAACCTGGAGCACCTGGAAGACCTTCACGTGGTGGATTCCCTGAGCCTGGTGGGTCCTTTGACGAAATGGGTGCCCGAAGGGGGCTATATCTTTGATATCGGGTCCGGTGGGGGCTTTCCGGCCATTCCATTGGCGATTGCCATGCCGGACCGACAGTTTGTCTTGATGGAACGGAGCGGGAAGAAGGTTTCCTTTCTGCGGAAAGTCATGGGCGCACTGCAACTGAAACACGTGAAACTGATTCATGGCACCTTTCCCCATGACTTGCCGGAAGCCGTTCCACACGCCATTACGGCGCGGGCCGTGGAGCGTTCCGACGAGATACTGGAAGCGATTCTCGATATTATGCCCGAAAACTGCGTGTTTTGCTGCCAATCCGGTGATCCGCAGGGAAAAGTGGATGGGGATATGTTCCACGTGGAACATTGGGAAGATGCCTGGACCGCCTCCGGCGCACGTCGGGGTTCCCTCTACGGTATCCGCCAGAAGGAAGACGTCTAGTGGAAACGTCGGATGTTCCACGTGGAACATCCGCGTTTGGGGCGGTAGACCGATTCGGGGGGGCTCCGGGGGCATGGCAGGCTCGGGACAGGGGTATTGAGGGGCTGGGGGTGCCAAGAGACCGTGGGGGCCCGTGCACACACGCTCCCCTCGGGGCGACCTGATCCAGGGGCCTGCTGTCCGGCTGCGGTCCCGCTACGCTGCAGAAAAAGTCCCGGCAGCCCTTAATCCGTCCCCTCTTGTTTGCGGAGACCCGTATTGCCGAAACAGGACGCCCCGCCAGGGAGCGTGGAACGGAGAACGGAGCGGCATCCACCTATGGCGGGATGTTCCATACTGCCCGTGACCTTTATCGTGGCGCCCAGGGGTGAACGGTCTCCATCGGAGACTCTGGCGGACGCTCCACATCGGTGCCCCTATCGTAACCGCCGATAGCGCTGACTCCCAGAGCCGCCGATCGCACGGTGGGGTGGAAGAACGACCCGCCCCATGTACTCCTGCTGTCTTCCATGATGGGTGGGCGAGAAGAGCGCCTCCGGGTGCACCGTGCTCGCCGCCACTGCGAAGACGCTCCGGACCGAGGTGCCCTCCTGCAAGCCCATGACCCACGACGGGCCAAGCCAGGAATCAAACCCCAGAAATCCCTCGTGGCGGTGGCGCACTTGGTGGTCCCCGGGGCTCCTTTTTTCCCGAATTGGGGTGGTCGCGCGGGTCGGCGGGGAGGAAATCGGGCCCCAAAACGTCTCAGAGGGGCCGCTTCCCCAACTTTTCATGAAAAACAGGTCGATTCGGAAGCCCTTGCCCTTACTTTTTCCTAAATGGCCTTAGAATCGATTTGCGGGGCCTTCTCGGCGATTTCGGCTTTTTGGCCAAAATCTGAGCGACCAAGGGCGGGGTGCCCCGCGGCAGGGTAGGAAATCGGAGCAAATCGGACTCGCCTGGCCCTATTGAACAGGAAATATCGTCCTTGCACACCCGGTTGCGCCCCCCGTGTCTTGGGAATGCTTTGGACCTTCCCAAAGTCCACGGGCAGAAACGTGTAGTTTCGGTCGAGCGCAGTGCTCAATCCGGTCCAAATCCACCGCCAACAAGGTTAGGGGGTATGTTTAGGCGTCGTAAGGGTGTGGGCTGCCTATGGGGTCTCCCCTGAGGATGTACTTGTTCGGAGATACTCCATTCTAGTGCGCTAGCGTGCTAGTGGATAAGATAGGGGAATACTGCATGTGTACTGCACAGTAAACTATATAGGGGTCGGATAAATATTGCGAAGGAAGGGCAGAGAGAGGAGACTTGCGCTGAAAGATGGAGTTCGGGTGTTTTACCAGAATGCTTGACGTGAAGCGTGTATAAGTGGCTATTAATACACAAGTTAGCGATACGCTGTGCGCTGGTGGTTTCGTCGTTTGTCCTTCTTTTCGGGTCGGGTTGTTGCCGTGGGGGTGCCACAGTATGCGACCTTACTGTCAGTCCAGTCTCGAGAGCGGAGGAACCTACCGACCGTTCGGTCCTGATGGCGCCCTTTCAAAGACGCCACCCGCCGCAGTGGGGGTGACGATCACTTCCGCACGTACAACTCGCCAACGGGATAGTCCGGAGAAGGGATCACCGCCTCTTTCATGTGTGCCTCCATCCGCTTCACGACGTCCGGATGCTTCCCGGCCAGGTTGGTCGTTTCACCCGGATCAGCCTTCAGGTCATAGAGCGCCAGGGGAGAATCCGCGCCCAGTCGAATGGCTTTCCAGTCCCCCATACGCAGCCCTTGTTGATAGACCTCGCGGCAGTGGCCATAGTCCCAATAGAGATAATCGTGCTGCGCTTCCTGTTTCTCTCCAAGGATGGCGGGCAACATGGAGATACCATCAATACCTTGGGGCGCGGGCAGTCCGGCGACTTCGGCGAGGGTGGGAATCACGTCCCAGAAGGCCCATACCTGATCGCTGGTTTTCCCGGCAGGCACCTTACCCGGCCACCGGGCAATCATGGGTACCCGGAGTCCTCCTTCGCCCATATCCCGCTTATAGCCACTGAAAACGCCGTTACTGTCAAAGAATTCGGGATCATGACTCACCGTTTCGCAGGGGCCGTTATCGCTCGTGAAGAAAATCAGCGTATTGCTATCGAGTCCGAGTTCCTTCACCAGGGCCACAATACGGCCCACATCCCGATCCATGCGCGTCACCATGGCCGCATAGTTTTTCTCGGTCTGGGGCCAGTCCTTGTCGGTATAGGGGGCGTCACTGGGGACAATCTGCGATTCGGGCGTGTCCCGTGGATAGTCCGACCAGTGGGGAATGGTATAGGGCAAATAGAGAAAGAACGGATTGTCCTTCTGGGCCTCGATGAAATTCAGGGCTTCTTCCGTGAAAAGGTCATGGGTGTAGGTGCCGGTCTTGCCCCCGCGATTACGGGGTAGCAGGCGGATGTGTTCATCGTCCCACAGATAATCGGGGTAATAAAAATGGGCCTGATCCTGATCCAGGTGGCCGAAAAAGCGGTCAAAGCCCTGATACGTGGCCACGCCCCACGTGCCGGGATTACCCAGACTCCACTTGCCAATGGCGGCGGTGGCGTAGCCGGCCTGTTTAAGGACTTCGGCGACCGTCACATCATCGGGACGGAGGAAAACCCCGTGGGGCACATTGTCGCGGAGCCGGTTGTGGCCATTGTGCATGCCGGTCATGAGGGAGGAGCGACTCGGTGCGCAAACACTCGAGCCGGCGTAGACCTGGGTGAAGCGCGTGCCTTCGGCGGCCAGTGAGTCGATGTGGGGCGTCTTAATTTGCGTCTGGCCGTAACAGCCCACGTCGGCGTAACCCAAGTCGTCGGCCATGATGAAAATGATGTTGGGGCGCATGCCCGGTCCCTGGGCGAAGGCAGGCACGACGGCGAGTAGCAAGAGGGCAAGCAAAGCAAAACGGCGCATGGTGAGATTCCTCGTGGGTGTGTTGGTGATTGCACTACCTTAGGGAATCGGTGGGCGGAATTACAATGGCGGAGCGGCGCTGAAAACAAAAAGGACACAAAGGACGGAAAGGACCTAAACGACCCGTGCGTTGAGCCATCGGGATGGCCTTGAAATGCCGCGCTGTTGCACGTTTTTTAGGACTCATCGCAAAGGGCCACCCGTTGTCAATGATTCCTCAGGCATTGCCAATGACACCCCGTGAGCATGTCGCTTAGGTCCTTGCTACTCCCGCATAACGTTCACCGCGAAAAGGCTCGCCTTCTTCAGGTGAATGCGCAGCATATACTCCCCGTTTTCCAAGTCACTGAGACCGCGCGCTTTCCACGCGACGTCATGGCGAAGTCTATCGCCGGTGATGACCTGTGCGTCCTCTTTGGTGTAACCCGCCACGCGGTATCCCGCAGCGTCCAACAGCTCCACACGGATCTCCCCTGCAGACGCATTGGCGTTCAGCGTGATGGCCGTGACGTTGCTCAAGTCCCGGGCTTTCAGGGTTACCTGGCCGATGTCGTGCAGGGCTTCCACTAACGTGGGCTGGTCACTCAACGGCACCGTGCGCACGCCCGCGAAGCGATCGCGGGGTAGGGTGAAGAGTCCAATACCACTGCGCTGTTCATGGTCATTGGCCCCGGTAGCCCCTTGAGAATAGGCCCCATAGTAGAAGCGCATTTCGTCTTCCAGGAAGACGGGGGAGGAGTTTGTGAAAATCGAACCGGACTCAAAGGCTTTGCCGCCTTCCCGTGTGTAGAGTAGCTTGTCGCGGAAGGGACGGGAAAACCGAATCCCATCCCAACTGAGCATGAGCTCGATATCGATGACGCCGCCGCCTTCACCGCGGTTCAATACCTGAGACAGGGAGAAATAGTAATCGGCATAGAGGAACACGGGGGCCGTATGAAATTCCATGTAGGCCGGGTCAAATTCGTCGGGCGTGATGATGAGTTCGGGCTGGGACCAATGGATGAAGTCTTTGCTCTCCGTGCGGCCCATACCGTGTTTCCAGAACATGCCGCCATCCGGGCCGTCGATCCACATCTTGGCGTAGTCCGCGAAGACGCCCCGTTTGTAGTCGTAAAAGACATCGTGTACATCGGAGATAGAAAGGGGTACAGACAGCTCCCGCCCCGGCTCACCCTTGAACGGTACGGTGTCGCCGTAGTCGCCATAGGCCGTCGCCTGAAGGGGCATGGGCACGTCGGGCTTTTTCCAATGGATGCCATCGGGGGAGAAGGCCACGTGGAGCCCTGGCATGCTCGGTCCTTCGCCCGCACTGAAATCGAAATAGGCCATCTTGTAGCGCCGCGCCGGGTCGGGGTCGCGGGGGTCGACGACGACGGAGTTTCCATAGCGAATCGAGCGGCCGCCATTGCCAATCATGACAATATTGGTGTCTTTTTCATCGCCGTAGGGGAAGAGGCCGAGATTGGGCTTGGTCCAGTGAATGCCATCCTTCGATTCGGCGTAACACGTGACACACTGAGGCTGGGGCGAATCGCTGCCACCATAGGCCTGGTACCAGAGTTGATAGCGGTCGGCACTTTTGTCGTAGTAGACACTGGTCCACGCGATAGCCACTTCCCACGGCTTGGTCTCAGCGATGACCGGGTTGGCTTCATGGCGGGTGGGAGATGGAAGAAAACGTTCCGTGCCGGCCCGGTAGAGGACGTAGCGGTCATCCACGAGGAGGAGGGTCTCGGTGGTCGCAGCGGAGACGGTGTGGACCACCGCGGCGAAGAGGAGGGCCAGGGGGATAAGGGGGATGCGCATGAGGCGTCTTCCTTGTGCTGTTGTGGGTTCAAAGGACCTAAAGGACGAAAACGACCTAAAGGACTTGGGACACCTCTATTTCTAGACGCTTCGAGAGTCCGCCCTACGTCCCAAGATCGGCATCCGTCGGGTTAGGATATAGTTGGTCGTATACTAGTTCGGGAATTTCCAATACCGCGCCTTTCGGTAGCTCAGACTTCCCAATTTTTCTAAATATCAACTCAACATACCATTTGGAACGACCATTAACA
>Ga0070727_10004720_pt1 | contig 11490 bp, 12 predicted proteins | sample tdAd472_FD_66722 | JGI IMG/M metagenome (GOLD analysis project Ga0070727, IMG submission 66722) | Marine sediment microbial communities from the Atlantic coast under amendment with organic carbon and nitrate - tdAd47.2 | ecosystem: Environmental > Aquatic > Marine > Coastal > Sediment | place... | reverse complement strand
TTCGTTTCGTCGACATGGAGGGGCGGGTCTACGAGCCCGCGGCGCCGATGACGGACCGCAATCGGGATCTAGACGGCGAAGAGCAGGGGTTCGAGTTCCCGACACTGATCGTTGGGGATGATGGTGCGGTCGATCTCTTCGGGCGGGGCTCCCACAACATGTACCGGCAGCGGCTCACCGCGGATGGGTTTTCGCCCCGGGAGCCGATCGACGACGGCCAGTGGGGATGCCGGGGAAGGCGAATCGCAGCGGTTTCCCTCGCCACCGGCGCGACACTTGCCGCGTGGCGGGGTCGCAAGGGCATCGAGATCCGATCCTTCGATGCGCCGACCGGCGGGGCGCCGGAGCTCGTTGCCGCGAAGGCCGAGGTGGGCGAGTTCGAGGCCGCGCCGGTGCATGTGGCGGCCTGGTCCGGACCCCAGGTGTTGTTTGGGGACATCCAGCAGCACAGCGCTCACTCGGATGGCGTGGGGAGCGCTGACGAAGCGTATCTTCGAGCGCGCTACCGATATGGCGACGATTTCGCGGCGCTGACAGACCACGAGTCGTTCTTGGGCAAACGAATCGGTCCGGGAGAGTGGGCGTACCTCCAGGCCGTGACCGAGAGTCACGACGAACCGGGCGAGTTTGCGACCATCGTCGGGTATGAGTGGACGGGCAAGACATATCCCGGGCCTGGGCACAAGTGTATCTATCTTCCCGGTCCCGGCCTGCCGATCATCTCTCGGGACGACGTTCCTCGCGGGCGCGACATCGTCGAGCAGATCAGCGCCCAAGGAGCATTCACCGGGCCACATCACATCGGTTGGACGGGTGCCGACGTGCCCGGTCACGACCCGGTGGGGCAACCGGTTTGGGAGATCTGCTCCTGTCACGGCTGCTACGAGCATCCCGATCACCCGCTCGGACACCGCGGCGACCTTTACGATCAGTTTGCCAAACCTTTGCTCGACAGCGGGCTGCGGTTCGGCTTCATCGCGAACTCGGACAGCCACGGGCTCCTTTGGCATCATGGCGAGTGCCGCAAACGCGATCCGTTCCGAACCGGGCTCACCGCCGTCATCTCCGCGACCCGCACCCGCGAAGCGATTCTCGAAGCGATTCGAGCGCGACGGTGTTACGCGACGAGCGGCGCTAAGATCCTCCTCGACGTGCACGTCGCTGGGTTCCCGATGGGAAGCGAGCTCGACATCGAAGGACCGGTCGAGGTGCACACGCGCGCGATGGGGACCACCGACATCGAGCGGATCGAGCTCGTGACGCCGGACGGTGTTGCGGCTTTCGAGCAGCCAAAGTCTCCCTCGGCTTCGTTCGCCGGCGAGGTCGACGCGCCGTATGTCTATTGCCGCGTCACACAGGCCGATGGTGAGATGGCGTGGTCAAGCCCCATCTTCTTCAATTAGTGTGCGGATCTTTTTCCTCGTGGTCGGCTTACGTCCTCGCCGCTCCGCTGCGAGGCACATGAGTGCCTCTCACTACGCTCCTGCGGGCGCGCTCGACCACGAGAAAAAATCTCTCGCACACTAGTGCAGTGGTTTACTTGGAGAGGAGGGTGTGGACGCGTTTTGCGGCTTCTGCGCGGGGGACTTTGTCTTGCGTTTGCTTTTGAAGGTCCTTGAGCTGAACGACGCCTTCTTCGACCTCGTCTTCGCCGAGGATCATCGCGATGCGCGCATTGATCTTGTCGGCGCGACGGAGCTGGCTTTTGAGCGAGCCGCCGCGCAGGTCGCTTTCCACCCGAAGCCCGGCTTCGCGGAGCTCGCGGCCGAGCAAGGTGGCCTCCCCGCGAACCCCGGCCTGCGCCGCGACGATGAAGACGTCGACGTGGGAATCCGACTCGTCTTCGGGCATCGCCATCAGCAGGCGCTCGAGGCCCATCGCAAACCCGATCGCCGGCGTGTCCGGTCCGCCGAAGCTCTTCACCATCTCGTCGTATCGTCCGCCGCCGAGCAACGCGTTCTGGGCGCCCAGCCCTTCGCCTTTGCCGAGCACCTCGAAGAGGGTCCGGGTGTAGTAGTCGAGGCCTCGGACGAGCGAGCCGTCCACGCGGTAGGGCGTGCCGAGGACGGTCAGCGTTTCTTGCAGGCCGTCGAAGTGCGCTCGGTCTCCGTCCGTCAAGTGCTTCAAGATCGAGGGGGCGCCTGCGGCGATTTCGGTGCATCGCGGCACCTTGCAGTCGAGCACGCGAAGGGGGTTGGCATCGATTCGGCGCTGACAGTCGGGACAAAGCTCGGCACGGTAGGGCGAGAGATACTCGAGCAAGGCTTCACGATACTTCTCTCGCGTTTGCGCTCCACCGATCGAGTTGATCAACACCTCGACCTCCGTGATGCCGAGGCTTGCGATGAAGCCGACGACCATGTCGATCACTTCGGCGTCGACGAACGGGCCGGGGTCGCCGAAAACCTCGATGCCGGCTTGATAGAACTGCCGATACCGCCCCTTGGCGGGGCGCTCACGCCGATACATCGGCCCGATGTAGTACCATTTGGTCACCGGCTCCCGCGCTTGCACGCTGTGTTGCACGTATGCGCGCACCGACGAGGCCGTGCCCTCGGGGCGCAGCGTGAGTGACTTGTCGCCCCGATCGGTGAAGGTGTACATCTCTTTTTCGACGATGTCGGTCGTTGCGCCGATCGAGCGGACGAACAGGGCCGTCGGCTCGACGATGGGGAAGCGCGCCTCGCGGAAACCATACGTCTCGGCGCGCTGACGGAATGCGTTCTCGAGGCGGTGCCACTTCGAGATTTCGTCCGGCAGGATGTCCTTCATCCCCTTGACGGCGCGCAGGCTCATGGCGTCCGGTTACTAGATGCGCCCGCGGCGAGCAAGCTCAAGCCTATTTGGCGAACTTGACGAAGACGTAGTTGAAGCCGTCTTTGCCCTTTTTCTGAGTGATGGTCGGCATCACGTCCTCACGCATCTCGAAGACCATCACGACGTCTTTCTGACTCTTGCGCTGAACGGTCGCCCGCGTCACCGGCGTGTCGAAGAACTGGGTCTCGAGGGGCAGGAAGTTGTTCTTGAGGTGGACCCGTGTGTTGCGCAGCACCAGCTCCAGGCGGCCTTCGGACCTCTTGTACGCGGTCTGAACTGGCTGTGACGTTTGAACGAAGAAGCAGGACCCGCCGTCCTTGTGCATCATGAAGCCCGGCCAGGTGAGCATGAGCGCACCTTCGGGGATCTCTTCTGCTTTGGGCGGGAGGTTGTCCGAGGTTTCCGAGCCTGGAGTCACTCCGGCGTACGAGGACCCGTCCGCCAATGCGACCGCCCCCGAGCTTCCCAACACGATGGCAAGCATCGCGATTGTCCATGTCTTGCCCACGGTCTCAGGGTACGCGACCAAGTGGCCGGAGCCCAAATTTCGCCCCGAGGCCCTGGATTCCGTCCGTGGTTAGTGGCCTTTGCCGCCCTTGAGCAGGTGGCTGACCCCTTCGCCGAGGCCTTCGAGCGTAAGCGGGAACATGTCGAACGTCTGACGCACGTATTCGATGGTGTTGCCGTTCCAGTACCGCTGCGGCTCCGGGTTGAGCCAGATGCTCCGGTGATAGTGCTGGCTGAGCATCATCAGCCATTGGAGGCCTTCGATACCCCGGTCGTCCCCAAGGTCGAGCGAGCCGCCGGCTGCGAGCAGCTCGTAGGGCGCCATCAATGCGTCGCCGACCATGATCAGCTTGTAGTGGGGGCCGGTCTCGTGAAGGAGGTCGCGAATCTTGATCGGCGTGTCGAACCGCTCGGTCTCGTAGACGTGCCCGTAGACGCAGTTGTGGAAGTAGTAGGTGCGGAGCTCTTTGAAGTGGCTCGACTTCTTGGCTGCTGAAAAGAGCCGCGAGCACAGGTGCGCGAAAGGATCCATCGACCCGCCCACGTCCATCATCAAAATGATGCGCGTGTTGTGGCGCCGGGGAGGGCGGGTGATGACCTCGAGCTCACCGGCATTCTGCGCGGTCGCATCGATGGTGCCTTCGAGGTCGAGCTCTTCCTCACCGCCTTCGCGGGAAAAGAGGCGAAGCTTTCGGAGCGCCACCTGCATCTGGCGGACGTCGAGCGTGAGGTCTTGGCGGTAGGGGCGATAGAGGCGCGCGTCGGCGACCTTCACCGCGCTTCGACCGCCGCCCGAGCCACCGATGCGGAAACCCTTGGGTGCACGGCCGCTGTGGCCAAAGGGCGAAGTGCCGCCCGTGCCGATCCACTTGTTGCCGCCGTCGTGTTGCTCGTCTTGCTCGGCGAGGCGCTCTTCAAACAGCTTGCGAAGCTCGTCGAGGTCGAGATTTTCGACGAATTCGCGTTGTTCGTCGGTGAGCTCACCGATGTTTTCCTTGGCCTGCTGGAGCCAGTCCCAAAGCTCGTCCTTGAGCTTCTTGGACTCGATCTCGACGCCCTTGAAGAACGATAGGAACGCTTCATCGAACGAGTCGAGGTGCGCCTCGGTGTGAATCATCACCGAGCGGGCAACATTGTAGAAACCGTCGAGCGAGCTTTCATGGAGCCCCGCTTGAAGCGCTTGGGCAAGCGCAATGACCTCCTGCGTCCCAACGGGGACGCCTCGGCCGCGAAGCTCGTACATGAATGGGACTAGGATCTCAGCTTCTCCATTGCCTGCCGCCCGACAGCTGGTCGGCGAAGGCCACGAGGTCTTGTTCCTTCTTGAGCAACGCGCCCAAGAAGGGAAGGTTTTCCTCTAGCTTGACGTCGTCGATGCCGGCGCGCTTGAGCACCGCGATCCAGTCGACGAGCTCGCTCGTGCTCGGGCGCTTTCGGAGACGCCTCATGCCGCGGATCTCGTAGAAAGTCTTGAGGGCCTGGTCGACGAGGCTTTCGTGAACTTTGGGATGGTGGACGCGGACGATGTCGTTCATCAGCTCGGGCGTCGGGAAGTCGATGAAGTGAAAGACGCAACGTCGCAGGAACGCGTCGGGCAGCTCTTTTTCCGCGTTGCTGGTGATGATCACGACCGGGCGCTGCATGGCGACGATGTCCCGTTGCGTCTCGTCGACATGAAACTGCATGCGGTCGAGCTCGTTGAGGAGGTCGTTCGGGAATTCGACGTCGGCCTTGTCGATCTCGTCGATCAGCAGGACCACGCGCTCCTTGGCGTCGAAGGCCTCGCCCATCGGACCGAGCTTGATGTATTCAGCGATGTCGTTGACGTCTTTGTCTCCAAACCGGGAGTCGTAAAGACGCTGCACCGTGTCGTACACATAGAGGCCGTCCTGGGCGCGGGTGGTGCTTCGGATGTTCCAGCGAAGAAGCGGCATCCCGAGGGCCTCGGACACCGCCTCGGCCAGCAAGGTCTTGCCGGTGCCGGGCTCGCCGCGGACCAGGAGGGGCCGTTCGAGCACGACCGCACAGTTGACCGCGGACTCGAGGGCCTCGCTCGTCAGGTAAGTTGAGGTTCCAGAAAAACGTCGAAAATCGTCATCCATGGCGCGCAAACCTATCATGGCCCAGCAATTTGGCGACCGCGAGAGAGGGAGCAGGCAGGAGGTCGCTGCACGACTGCAGGCTAATCTCAGGCGGGACGCGGGGGACTGTCCCCTTTTTGCAGCGACGACCCGTCGCGTGAACACACCTCTTAACCCTTTCAAAAAGGGGACTGTCCCCTTTTTCGAAACCGGCCACATTACAAGGAGTTAAGCTGGCGGGCGAGGCTGGTACCAGCCCCTTGACAGCCCTTGGGGCGCGGCGAATAGTAGCGCGTTCTCGTGGCCTGGGAGGGTCGCTTGGCTGTCGCTTTTCGAGCTCAAATCAATGTCTACCTTCGTCCTACAGATCCTGGACCTCGACGAGTCGGGGAGGGATTGGAACTTTGCCATCGGCACGGATTGGCTGGCGTCCGCGCTTGCCGACACTGAGCTGAACGCGGGAACCGAGGACGGGCAGCTGACGGTGCATGCCCAGCGCAGCGGCATGGATGTCTTGGTGCAGGGGCACATCGAGGCCGAGGTCGCCGCGACGTGCGCTCGCTGCTTGGCCGACGTTTCGCTCGATGTGGACCTCGCACTAACCGCGCTTTTCAGCCCGGAGCACACGCGCCCCAAGGGCAGCGAGGAGATCGACGTCCAGCTGGACGAGGTCAACCGGGACTACTACGGCGGCAGCGAAGTCGTGTTGGACCCGATGGTGCGCGAGTACTTGCTGCTCGAAGCGCCGATGAAACCACTTTGCTCCGAGGGTTGCGAGGGAATCGCCGTTCCTGAGCATCTTCGGCCTCCTGAGGAGGTCTTTGGGGAGTCGGCGCCCGATGCGCGCTTCGCCCCCCTACTCAAACTCAAAGAAGAACTTACGAAGAACGAGGAGTGATCCCGTGGCAGTACCGAAACGCAAAACCAGCCCGATGAAGCGCGACCAGCGGCGCGCCCAGCACGACAAAGTCACCGCCCCGAATGTGGTCCCATGCCCGAACTGTGGCGACGTGATGCTTCCACACCGGGCGTGCCCGGCGTGCGGCTTCTACAAAGGCCGTCAAGTGACTAAGGGCAGCACCGAAGAGCTCGAGTAGGTCGTGTTCGATCTGACGGGGAAAATCGCCGTCGTGACCGGGGGGTCTCGAGGTATCGGGCGTGCGACCAGCATCGCGCTCGCCCAGGCCGGTGCGCGAGTCCTCGTCAACTACCGTTCCAACGAGGACGCTGCAAAGGAAACGCTGCGCCTGATCGAGGAGGCGGGCGGGCAAGGTGAGCTTCTCGGCTTCGATGTTGCTGACCCAGAGTCAGTGGACCGTGGCATCAAAGAGGCGGTCGAGCGGCACGGGCGGATCGACATTCTCGTGAACAATGCGGGAATCTCGATCGATCAGCTGTTGTTGAGAGTGTCGGAAAAGGACCTCGAGATGACTTGGGCCACGAACGTAAACGGAGCGATATTCTGCGCCAAAGGGTGCATCCGCCCGATGATGAAGAAGCGGTGGGGGCGGATCATCAACATTTCGAGCGTCGTGGCGGAGTCCGGCAATGCCGGTCAGGTGGTCTATTCCACGTCGAAGGCTGCGCTTTTGGGCCTAACGCGCACGTTGGCACGGGAGTACGCTTCCCGGGCGATCACCGTCAACGCCGTTGCCCCAGGATTCATCGAGACCGATATGACTGCAGATCTGCCAGATACGGCGAAGCAGGGCATCATCGACCAGACGCCGCTAGGGCGAATTGGCCGTCCCGAGGAAGTCGCGGCCGCAGTAGTGTTTTTAGCCAGCGAAGAAGCGAGCTATATCACCGGGCAAGTCGTCCGGGTCAACGGAGGCATGCACGTCTAGGGCGCGCGTGACGGAGAAAGCAGATGGACATCACTCAGAAGGTCAAAGAAATCGTGTCGGACAAGCTCGACGTCGACGGGGCCGATATCCAAGAAGAGCAAGACTTCATCAACGACCTCAAGGCCGATTCACTGGCGATCGTCGAGGTCGTGTTGGCACTCGAGGAGCAGTTCGAGATCGAGATTCCGGACGAGGACACCGAGAAAATCAAGACCGTCCGTGACGCGATCGACTACATCAAGGCGCAGAAGGGTTAGGAGCCCACTGCGCATCCCTCACCGGGCGAGTCGATGCGGCGAGTAGTGATCACAGGTGTGGGCACCGTGAGCCCATGCGGCGCAGATGTCGCCACCACTTGGAAGACTGTTTCCGAGGGGCGCAGCGGCATTGCGCGGATCGAGGGTTTCGATTGCACCGAGTTCGCGTCGCAGATCGCGGGTGAGTGCTCGGACTTCGATCCGCTGCAGTACATGCAGAAACGACGCTTGCGCGAGACGGCGCGCTTCAGTCAGCTCGCCATTGCGGCAAGCGCGCAGGCGATCAAGAACGCCGGCTTCGACCCGACCGACGAGGAGAAGGAGCGGGTGGGCACCTTCATCGGCGTTGGCTTCTGCGGGCTCGAGGTATTCGAGGATACGTGCAAGACGCTCGTCGATAAGGGGCCGCGCCGGGTGTCGCCCTACTTCATCCCTTCGGTCATCTCCAACCTCGCACCTGGGCAGGTGACGCTGGACTGGGGCTTTAAAGGGCCGAGCTACACGCACACCAGCGCATGTGCCTCTGGTGCGCATGCCATTGGAGATGCGTTCCGGTGGATTCAACGAGGCGAGATCGATGCTGCCGTTGCGGGCGGTGCCGAAGGCGCGGTGACGCCGGTTGGCGTGGCGGCCTTTGCGTCGATGCGGGCGCTGTCACGGCGCAACGATGAGCCAGAGCTCGCGAGCCGTCCCTTCGATGCGGACCGAGACGGGTTCGTGATCGCCGAGGGAGCCGGCGTACTGATCCTCGAGGAACGCGAGGCGGCCATCGCGCGCGGCGCGGACATCTTCGCCGAGATCGTCGGTTACGGCGCCACTTCGGACGCGTATCACATGGTGCAGCCGGCGCCGGAGGCCGAGGGCGCCCAACGGGCGATGAAGCTCGCGATTGCCGACGCCAAGATGAACCCCGAAGACATCGACTACGTCAACGCGCATGGCACGTCGACGCCGATGGGGGATGTCGGGGAGCTCCAGGCGCTTCACAGGGTATTCGGCGCTCATGCCATCGAGGGACTTGCGGTGTCGAGCACCAAGAGCATGACCGGGCATCTGCTGGGCGCCGCGGGCGGGCTCGAGCCGGTGCTGTGCGCGCTCGCGATGCGCGATGGCCTGATCCCGCCGACCATCAATCTCGACAACCCCGACCCGGCCGCGGCCGGGATGAATCTGGTGCCCAACGAGGCCCAGGAGCGGCCGATCCGCGCGCTGATGAACAACTCGTTTGGCTTTGGCGGGACCAACTGCGCGCTCGTGCTAAAGGCCCCGTAGCTATGGCCAAGACCCTCATCGTCGGTTCGGATCACGCCGGCCTCGAGCTCAAGCGGGAGCTTTCCGGCGTCGCTGCGGAGCTCGGATACGAGGTGGTCGACCTCGGTACGCACACCAGCGACTCCACCGACTACCCGGACTACGCGCATCAGGTTGCCGGCGCCGTAGCACGCGGGGAAGGGCTCGGGCTTCTCGTGTGCGGCACTGGGATCGGCATGTCGATGACGGCCAACCGGCACCCCGGAGTGCGCGCCGCGCTGTGCGGCGACGTGTTCAGCGCGTCGATGACGCGCCAGCACAACGACGCGAACGTGCTCTGCATCGGTGCGCGCGTCGTTGGCGGAGGCCTCGCCGCCGAGATTCTCAAGGCCTTCCTGAGCGCGAGCTTCGAAGGCGGCCGCCACGAGCGCCGCGTCAACAAGATCGACCTCTCGAATGAAGGTTGAGCAAGACGAGCGCTTTCGCGAGCAGCGCGAGCAATTCCGTCTCAAGTGGACCTGCGAAGACTGCCTACTCTTCGACCCCAACCTGGGTTGCGCCCACGGCTACCCCACCCACCGGCACAGAAAGTCGCGCTACGAAGACCCAACCGCCGCGCTCCTCTTCTGCAAAGACTTCGAGCTAACTTGAGTCGGCCAGCCTCGCCATTCCTGCGAAGAGGGCGAGGATGTCGGCCGGTTCGGTGTCCCCGGCGAAGTCGCGGTAGAGGGTGTGCACGTTGACATACACCCGTTCCGCATCGAGCCAGCCTTTGAACTCGTCCAAGGTGAGGTCCCGGGCCGCGTCTCCGACGCTCATGCCCGCGTCGTAGCGGCGACGTGCCTCCGTGGTGAGTACTTCGAGGTAGTGCAGCATCTCCCTGAGCCCAGACTTGTCGGTCAAGGGGCCGTGACCAGGAACGACGGTCTCGATGTCCATCTCGAGCAGGCGGCGAAGGGCTGCGATCCAGTTCGACACGGGGCCTTGCCAGACGACTGGATGCGCATCCTTGAACAGGATGTCGCCGGTGAACAGGGTCCTATCGCCCGGCACCCAGACGACCGCGTCCCCACGCGTATGCGCCGGGCCGACCTCGATGAGGAAGACCTTCTTGTCCCCGACCTGAAGCTCGAGCTCGCCCTCGAACGTGCGATTGGGCAGGGTCAACTCGATGCCCGAGAAGTCGAAATCACCAAACAACGGAAGCGCGAGCGGCGCCGCGTCGGCGAGGAGTGCGACTCGATCGACGCCCACAGCATTCAGCACCTTGCCCAGCACCCTTCCACCGGCGCCGAGGCCCCGGATGATCGCCCCTGACCGCATCAAGAGCTGATTGCGGCTCGGAGGCGCTTCTCGGAGATCTTCGACGCACCCAGGAGTACCGATGATCTCCGCGTCGGCGACGAGCGAGTTCCCAAAGCAGTGGTCGCCGTTGCCATGCGTATTGACGACGGTCCCGATTCGAGACGCGGCCGAAGTCGCCCGACGCATCGACTCGAGCATCTCGGCGGTGATCTTCTCGTCGAACAGGGTATCGACCAGCAGGCTCTGATCACCATCCGTGATCAGGCCGGCATTGCTCCAACCCCACGACCCAGGGAGCTGCGTGTACGCGTAGATCCCATTGCCGAGGTCGTGCAGGGCTTTTTGAACCGTCGCGGCCATTGGGCTCTTTATCCCAGGTGAGCCAGGAATTGGAAAGCGGCCGCGTGCTCAGGCGTGAAAAAAGCGCTTCAGGACGTCGATCATCTTGGGGACGTCGGCGGCGGCGGCGACCTCGCGGCAGGAATGCATCGAGAGCATCGGGTTGCCGGCATCGACCGTGCGAATGCCGAGCTCCGCTGCGGTGACCGGACCGATGGTGCTGCCGCATCCCATGTCGGAGCGAACGACGAAGCGCTGTGTGCTCACGTCGGCCTCGCGCGCCCAGCGCTCGAAGCTCGCCCAGCTCTCGCCGTCGGTGGCGTACGATTGGTTGACGTTGATCTTCACGACCGGGCCGCCACCGAGCAGGGGTTGATGCTTCGGCTCGTGCGCGTCGGCATAGTTGGGGTGGATCGCGTGGGCCATGTCGGCCGAGATCAAGAACGATTTGGCGACGGCTCGATGATAGCCCTCGACGGAGTCGCCGGAGAGGCGCTGCAGGCAGCTTCGCAAGAAGTCCGATGCGGCTCCCTGCGCGCTACGGCTACCGACCTCTTCGTGATCGTACAAAACGATGCCCCGCGTGATCTCCGCGTCGCTTTCCGAAGCGGTGAGGGCGGTGAGCCCTGCGTGGCAGCTCGTGAGGTTGTCGATGCGCGCAGCGTGGATGAATTCCCGGCTCACGCCGCTCCTGGTTGCAGGCTGCACGTCGTACGCCATCAGGTCCCACGCGAGAATCTCTTTGGCTTTGACATCGCCGAGCTCCTCGGCGAGCAGGGCACGGAGGTCCATGTCCTCGAGGCCGTCCAGCGCGAGGACGGGCGCCATGTGCTTCTGCGCGTTGAGCTTGAGGCCTTCGGTGTTCACCTTGCGGTTCAAATGAATCGCAAGCGATGGAATCCGAAGGAGCTCGCGTCCGAAGTCGACGAGCCTCGTACTGCCATCCTCGAGTGACACGCGCCCGGCCAGCGAGAGGTCGCGATCGAGCCACGTGTGCAGCAACGCCCCGCCGTACGGCTCGACGCCGAGCTGGCCGTACCCCACTTGCTTCAGCTCCGGGTTGGGCTTCACCCGTAGGTTCGGCGA
>Ga0070727_10004718_pt1 | contig 11493 bp, 10 predicted proteins | sample tdAd472_FD_66722 | JGI IMG/M metagenome (GOLD analysis project Ga0070727, IMG submission 66722) | Marine sediment microbial communities from the Atlantic coast under amendment with organic carbon and nitrate - tdAd47.2 | ecosystem: Environmental > Aquatic > Marine > Coastal > Sediment | place... | reverse complement strand
CTCGACGCGTGGGATGCGCTCCACGCCGCCCTGCCCGTCGGCACCGTCAGCGGCGCGCCCAAAATCCGCGCGATGCAGATCATCGACGAGCTCGAACCCGTCAAACGCGGGCCCTACGGCGGGGGTCTTGGCTACGTCGGACTCGACGGACAGATGGACATCGCACTCGCTCTCCGAACCATCGTCGTTCCGACCAAGGGCTGGGACGCCGGCGCCTTCTCGCACGAATGGCTCTACCACGTTCAGGCGGCCGCGGGCGTGGTTCTGGATTCGGTGCCCGAGGCCGAGTACCGCGAAACGATCGCCAAGGCCGGCGCTCTGGCGCAGGCGATCGAGCTGGCGGATGCGGCGTTCGGGTAAATCACGATCCACCGGGTGCCACGGCTTGTCCGTCCTCGGCAAGCCGTGCTGTTCACGTTTGGAGGCACGGGTTGCAAGACAACCCGTGGCACCCGGCAGATGAGGTTCGCGCAAAAAAACAGCCCCGATCAAGCTGCTCGGATCGGGGCTGCTTCGTCTGGCGGGCGGTCGCGGGTGTGGGTGGGTTCCGCGTCCAGTCCCGCCGATCTTCATGTGGCCCGCAGCCACTCTGCCGAGGCAGCGTGGGCGGGCGCTGAGTCGGTGCGATTCAGATCGCCTGCTTGAGCGCCTGCGCGGGCTTAAAGGCGCAGGTCGTCGAGGCCTCGATCGTCATCGGCTGCTTGGTTGCCGGGTTGACGCCTCGGCGGGCCGCCCGCTCCTTGCGGACGAACGTGCCAAAGCCAGAGATCGCGACCTTCTGGTCGCTGTGGATACCCTGGGTGATCGAGGCGATCACGGCTTCCACAGCCTTGGTCGCCTCAACCTTTGAGCCTGCGAGTTGGCTCGCCACCGCTTCGATCAATTCACCCTTGTTCATGGCGCTCTCCTGGTGCCGCCGGTGGAAATCACCCGGCGGGGTGTGCATCTGGGTCGATTCAGCTATCGGCGAGGCCCGGGATTTTTCCTCAATTTCACCGCCCGGGGCGTGTACAATCCCCTTAATGAGCCAGTTTGCCGACGACAACCCGACCGATCCCACCCAGTTTGACACCCCTTGGGAAGGCGATTCCCTTCAGGCCCCCGCAGCCACCGCGACCCGGGTCCGCCCGAGTATCCGCCCGGCCGCGGATGAGGACGAGGGTTTGCTCAAGCCGTGGAACGTGATACTTCTCGACGACGATCACCACACGTACGAGTACGTGATGAAGATGGTCATGTCGCTCTTTGGTGTGGACATCACCCGCGCGTTCTCGATCGCCAAGACGGTCGATGCCGACGGCCGGGCGATCTGCCTGACGACGCACAAAGAACTCGCAGAACTCAAGGTCGATCAGATCCATTGCTTCGGCCCTGACCCGATGATGTCCGAGAGCGCCGGCTCGATGAGCGCGGTCCTTGAGCCCGCCATCACTGGCGACGACGAGGACAAGGGTCCAAGCGATTCGCCGTGAGCACCAAGCCCCGGGTCATCCAGGCCGAGAATCTTGACGAAGCGCCCGCAGCCTGGCTGGCCGAGCGCTGTGAACTGATCCGTGTGGGCAAGGACGACGCGAACTTCCGCTCGGAATTGGCGCTGGCCGAAGGCATGATCGTGCGCTCCTACACGCCAGTCGATGCGGCTCTGCTGGATGCAGCCAAAAAGCTGCGCGTCGTCGGGCGCGCGGGCGTCGGGCTCGACACGTTCGATCTGCCCGCTTGCAAGGCCCACGGCGTGCGCGTGGTGCACACACCCGGCGCCAATACCCAAGCGGTGGTCGAACTCTTTTTTGCGCTCCTGCTCGATGTCGTGCGCCCGCGTGTCTTCCTGCACAGGCCGATTACCGAGCTGGTGGCGTGGAAGCAGGCGCGCAAGGAACTGACCGCTGACCGCGAGATGGCCTCGATGACGCTGGGTATTTTGGGCTTGGGCCGCATCGGCTCGCGGATCGCCGAGGTCGCGCGCACGTTTGGCATGCGCGTGATCTACCACGATCTGCGCGAGATCCCGGAGAACCAGCGTTTTGGGGCCGAGCCCGTCTCGCGCGAAGAGCTCTTCGCCCAGAGCGATGCGCTGACGATCCACGTCGACGGCTCGCCCCGCAACCGACGCCTCGTCGGCGAGGCCGAGTTTGCGCAGATGAAGCCCGAGGTCGTGTTCGTGAATCTCTCGCGCGGATTCGTGGTCGATCCGTACGCCTGCGCCTCGTTCATGATCGAGCACTCCAGCGCTGTCGCGGTCCTGGATGTCCACGACCCGGAGCCTTTCGACCAGACCTACCCGCTGATCGACATCGCCAACGTCCATATGACGCCCCACATCGGCGGCGCGACCCGGCCCGCCAGCGTGGCGATGAGCTGGGTGGTCCGGGACGTCTGGCGCGTCTTATCGGGCGAGGAGCCCGAGTGCGAGGCGGACTACACCTGAATTTTCAGGGTGCCACGGCTTGTCCGTCCTCGGCAAGCCGTGCCCGGAAAGGTCAAAGACACGGGTTGCATGACAACCCGTGGCACCCGAACCTGAACAGCCCACTACGATTCCCCATGATCCAGCTCGGAGTGAACATCGATCACGTCGCCACCGTCCGTCAGGCGCGGTACCGCGGCATGGACCCGCACGCGGGCGAGCCCGACCCGGTCCGGGCGGCCCACGAGGCCGAGCTCGGCGGGGCCGATGGCATCACGGTCCATCTCCGCGAAGACCGCCGACACATCCAGGACCGGGACGTCCAGCTCCTGCGCCAACTCGTAAAGGTCAAGCTCAATCTCGAGATGGCCTCCACGCCAGAGATGGTCGCCATCGCAGAAAGACTCAAACCCCACACCGTCATGCTCGTCCCCGAGGGGCGCCAGGAAGTGACGACCGAGGGCGGCCTGAATGTCGCGGGTCAGCTCGAGCACATGAGCGAAGTCGTCGAGCGACTGCACAACGCGGGGCTTCTGGTCAGCGCGTTTATCGATGCCGACGACCATCAGGTCGATGCGTGCAAGCGGACCGGGTTTGATGTGTGCGAGGTGCACACCGGGCCGTACGCGCACGCGTTCGCGGCCGAGGGGGGCGACTTCCGAAAGAAAGCGCTCGCCGACGAGCTGGCAAAGGTCGCCCGCGCGGGCGAACGCATCCGCAGTTCGGGGATGCGATTCAACGCGGGCCACGCGCTCAATTACCACAACGTCGGCCCGATCGCCGCCCTGCCGGGGATCGAGGAACTACACATCGGTCACGCGATTGTCAGCCGGGCTGTGTATATGGGCATGCGCGAGGCAGTCTTCGAAATGAAGCGGCTGATGAGCCAAGCGAACCAAACTCGGGTGTAAACCGCCCTGGATGGGTGAGCGGGCACGGGGTCTGGTCGGCGATTGACCTGTGGAAAGTGTGTCGGTTGGGTGTGAATTGCTGTCGGGATCTGTGCTTTGGAAAGTGCAGGATCGCAAAGAGTTGAAAGTTTGTGTCTTGGATCGCCGCCAAAGGGCGTGTAGAGTGAGGTTCGATGCCCGCCCAGCGCGACACACACCCGAACAAGTCCAGGAAGAAATCTCCCGGCGTTGACGCGATCGCCGAGATCAAGCCGACGCGCAGCTACGCGCAGGCGGTGCGGAATCTCGAATCGCTCCCCAACATGGAGAAGGTCCGTCCCGACAAGCCCATCGTCGAGGAGCACCTCAAGCTGGATCGCATGCGCGCCCTGGCCGCCGCGATCGGAGATCCGCAGACGGGTCTTGCTTTCGTGCATGTCGCCGGCAGCAAGGGCAAGGGCTCGGTCGTCGAGATGGTGGCCTCCAGCCTGACGGGTTGCGGCTACGGCGTGGGCGTCTACACCTCGCCCCACCTTGTCGATGTCCGCGAGCGTATCCGCATCGGCGATGACCCGATCTCGGAAGCGGACTTCATCAAGCACTTCAACGCCGTCATCGCCGCCGCCGGCGTGATCGAACCCGAGTTCGGCTCGTCCAGCTACTTCGAGGTCTTGACCGCGATGGCGCTGCGCTACTTCGCCGAGCAGGCGGTCGATGCCGCGGTCCTCGAGGTCGGCCTTGGTGGAAGGCTCGACGCAACAAACATCGTGACGCCCGCGGTCACGTGCGTCTCTCAGATCCAGCTCGAGCACACGCAGATACTGGGCAACACACTGCCCGAGATCGCGCGCGAGAAGGCGGGGATCTTCAAGCCCGGTGTGCCCGCGCTGACCGTGCCTCAGCCCGACGAGGTCATCGACGCGATGCGCGAGGTCGCCGACCGCGTCGGGACCACGCTTGCGGTGCTCGGGCGCGACATCGAGTTCAACATGCGTTTCGAGGCCGACGCCAAGCTCGGCCCGCATATGCGTGTGGGTCTGATGACCGAGCGTGGCGAGTACGAGCACCTGGCGGTGCCCCTGCCCGGCGAGCACCAGGCGCCCAACTGCGGCCTGGCGCTGGCGGCGCTCGACCGACTCAAGCTGCTCGGCTTCGACACACCCGAGGTCCGCGTCGCCGAGGGCCTGGCCCGCACGCGCAGTCACGGCCGGGCCGAGCTCATCTGGGACAACCCGCGCATCATCATCGACGGTGCGCACACCCGCGACTCCGTTAGCGCACTCGTCCGAGCGATCGGCGCACAGACACGCTACGACTCAATGGTCGTGGTCTTCGGCTGCGCAGCCGACAAAGACATTGACGGCCTGCTCGAAGAAATCTCACGCGGTGCGGACAAGATAGTCTTCACCAAATCGAGCAACCCACGGGCCGTCGATCCCGAGTTGCTGCGCTCTCGGTTCACCGAGCTCACCGGCAAAATGTCGCAGGTCGAGCCCGACGTGAAGGCAGCCATCAACACCGCCGCCCGCGCCCTGGGCAAGGGCGATCTGATGTGCGTGACTGGAAGCTTCTACATCGCCGGCGAGGCGAAGAAGCTGTTCGAAGAGAAGGCACGCGAGAAGGTTGGGGTATAGCTCCGGCCGGTCACTTGCGATAGGGCAGCTCGAACCCGTGCTGCACTAAAGCCTGCTCGTACTCACTCAATACAGATTTAAGTTCTTCGCTAAGTGATTCAAGTGTGCTGATTGCTTCTTCTGCATCGGTATCAAATCGATCGATTGCATAGCGAATGGTTGAAATCAGTACGTGGAATGTGTCGCCCTGTAGTGTGATGGATGGGAATTGTCTGGATGGAAGCTTGACGACCGAGTGGTTGCCGATGACTTTCAGGATTTCGGCGGTGGTCTCTTGGTTCGAACTCATTCCATCACCCTTCCGAGCGTCCGCTCGATATCTCTTACAAAGCCGCCCTTCTTGAAGTAATCTCGCAGCACCGCACGCGCGTTGCGGATGATGCGCTTGGACGCCTTCGGGTCGCGCAGGTATCGCTCGCAGACTTCGCTTGCGCCTTGAAAATCCCACGGAATGGGCACATATGTTTCGCCCGGGATGTAGATGTCCGGGCTGGTTTCGAGGTGGCCCATGTCGGGTTTGACGAGCAGCGAGCCGCAGGCGATGGCCTCGTAATCGCGGAAGCAGACCTCGCCCCAGCCGAAGGGGCTGAGTGTGATTTTGCTGAGCCCGAGCTCGATAAAGTACCGTTTGGCGCTGGCGCGCCCGGTGCCGGTCATGCGGAACTTCTTCTTGAGGCCTTCGATCTCGTCGAGCAGCTTGCCCCGGCTGAACTGGTACCACTCCTGCTTGCCCGCGCGATTGATCGAGCCCACACGCCGATTGACCGCGATCGGGCGCAGCCGCCACGGCAGGGGTGCCCGGTCCGTCAGCTTGAGCAGCATCCGGTTGCGGTAGCAGACGCCCAGGTTCCAGCCGCTGACGAGCTTGTGGAGATGCGCCGGGTCGGGCTTGCTCCCAAAGTGCCAGTCGCCCAGGTCAAACCCGAGCGCCCCCTGCACGAAGTCCGCATAAACGAACCCGCCCGCGTAGTCGCGTTGGTACTGATCCCGGTCCCGCAGCGTCTGGCGCTTGATGTACAGATCCACATATGGCAGCACCGCAAAGTGCGGCGAGCTCGTTGGGGCGTAATAATCCAGCATCACCAGCCTTGGGCGCGGCGAGCGCGGGGCAAACTCGGCGAAGAGCTCGGTCAGCTCCTCAGCCTTGTCCGACCAGTGCGGCATCACCAGCACCGCGTCCACACCCGAACCCGCCCGGCACGCATCCTCAAGCCCGGCCCGTATATCCGCCAGCGACTCAACATCGCGCAGCTCGGTCGTCAGCCCGAGCTTCTCGCGGAGCTCGTCCGCGTACATGAGAAAGCCCTGGACCTGATGCCCGGTCGGGCTGGCGGTCCGTGTGCCGCGGGACAGGATGAGGGCGTGCGTGGGCATGGGTGCGATGGTAAGTCCGTTCGTCGTGCAGACAACCATCGGCCCGCCGGGGGCCCGGTGTTGAGTGCAAATCCCCCGCTCAGGCGTCATCGGGCGCGTTCATTGCGTCGTCGGACAGCCAAAGTTACACTTATGGCATGAAAGCGAAATTGATCGTGGCGATTCTCATCGCAGTCGTCGGCGTGACGCTCGCTGTCCGGACGTTCTGGCCCGCGTCACCGAATCGAGCAAAGCCGGCGGCGAGCGAGGAAGTTTCCACCCCGAGTGAGCAAGTCGAGGACTTACTCACCGGAACATACGACACGGTGCCCACCGAGGAAACGATCGAAGCGGACATCCGGCGCGCCGAGGCGAGGGCGGAATCGGTGCTGATGGCTGCGCGCCTGCCATCCATGAACGCCAGTCAACGGGCGGATCTGGCCGACGCGTTCCGCGAACGGCTCGAGTCCATGATCAACCCCGACTACATGCGCGATCTTCGGGCACGCGTGGCACGAGGTCAGCCCGTCGAGATCAAGGAACCCACCCCCGAACAGCTCGAGCAGAGCAAGTCGTGGAAGGAGCACTTTGCGCTGCTCCCGATGGATCTCCAGAGCCTTGAGGTCAGGCCGATCTACCAGCGTGGGGCTTACGTCGCCGAGTCGATGACGGCCCGCGGCTTTGCAGAGGGAACAACCAAGCTCGGCGGACAGGCGGCGTTCCCGATGAGTGATCTCGATCCCGTCGAAGACAAACTCGACATCTTTGAGATCATGATCCCGATGGCCGTGCCGGTGCCCGGGAAACTCAAAGAGAAGAGTCGCGGTTACGTCGGCTTCCAATTTGTCTGGAACGCGCAGAGAAAGCAGTGGATCCCATGGGCAATCAAAAACCACCACGACCCCGAGATCGCAACGATCGGCCTGCCTTTCTAAGAGCTGGATTTTCTCTGATCGAGCTGCTCGTGGCGATCGGCATCATCGGCGTGCTGATAGCGCTGATTGTGCCGGCTCTCTGGGGCGTGCGATCCGTCGGGGAGAAGAGTATCACGCTCGCCAACCTGCGCCAGACGCACACGGTCTTCGAGCTCTACACGCAGCACTTTGACGAGCAGTACCCGTGGTACGACGGCATCGCATCTATTCCCCTCTCGCCGTCGGACGAGCCCGGTTCCTCGATCCGCCCCGGCTACTGGGATCTCTCAATCTACTGGCCCGGCCTCATGCACGAGGTCGCCCCGTGGCGCGAGCACTTCACCACATGGCTCGGCGGCGGAGCGCAACGAGACGATCCGCCCTGGAAGAACATGGCCAGTTCCGTAGAAGTCACCTCGTTCGAGTACTGCCGATCGTTCATGGCCCGTCCGCAGCTCTGGCGCGAAGGAGCCGTCGACGATCCGGGGCTGTACCACCCCGTGCGTGTGAGCGACGTGCAATCGCCGAGCTCAAAAGTCCTGCTGTTTGATCGCGAACTCTCGCATCTGCGCACCGAGCCGGACGCGGACCGGGACAATCGTCCGATGGTCTTCGCCGACGGCCACGCAAGCGAGCACCGATTGAGCGAGGCGACAGAGCCTGTTGCGCTGCCGGGCTGGGAGGCCGGCTCGCCTCTGCACGACACACCCAACGGCGTGCGAGGCCGCGACTACTGACTCGGTGATCCCCGCCCTGATCGGCTAGGATTGCCCCTGATGGCCGAAAACGCAACCAACACGACCAGCGACGCCCCCGAGCACCGGTATACAGCCAAGCTCGCCGGCTATCTCGAACGCAAGTGGCAGGGGGTCTGGGAGGAGCGTGGCACCTACCGCGTGCCCAACCCGGGCGAGCCGGGCTTCGACGCATCGAAACCCAAGTTCTACGCGCTGGACATGTTCCCCTACCCCTCCGGCGCGGGCCTGCACGTCGGGCACCCCGAGGGGTACACCGCGACCGACATCATCAGCCGATACAAACGCATGCAGGGCTTCAACGTCCTGCATCCGATGGGCTTCGACGCCTTCGGCCTGCCCGCCGAGCAGCACGCCATCAACACGGGCGAGCACCCGGCCTCCTTCACACGCAAGACGATCGACAACTTCCGTCGCCAGCTCAAGCGTTTCGGCTTCAGCTACGACTGGGACCGCGAGTTCGCCACGATCGACGAGGACTACTACCGCTGGACGCAGTGGATCTTCGTGCAGATCTATAACAGCTGGTACGACGAGGAACTCGGCCGCTGCCGACCGATCAGCGAGCTGATCCAGCTCATGGAGGGCGGCACGGGGCGGGTCTCGATCGAGGGCCGACTCGTGCGCATCACCAAGGGCGAGAAAGCCACCGAGGCCCTCGGCGGCGAGCCCATGGGCGTCCGTCAATGGCACGAGCTGAACGCCACCGAGCAGCGCACATTCATCGACAACCACCGCCTGGCCTACGTCGGCGAGCAGACCGTCAACTGGTGCCCGGCCCTTGGCACAGTGCTGGCCAACGAAGAAGTCATCGACGGGCGATCCGAGCGAGGCGGGCACCCCGTCCTGCGCAAGCCTTTGAAGCAGTGGCTCTTCCGCATCACGGCGCTGGCGGATCGGCTGCTCACCGGGCTCGATGAGCTCGACTGGCCCGAGAGCACCAAGACCCAGCAGCGCGAATGGATCGGGCGCTCCGAGGGCGCCGAGGTCGACTTCGAGCTGGACCTTGATCTCAACAACCCCGACACGGACACCGAGTTCACCCCCGCGATCCGGGTCTTTACGACCAGGCCCGACACGATTTTCGGGGCGACGTACATGGTGGTCGCGCCCGAGCACGACGCCGTGTCTGCGGTCCTGAAAGCCCCGCGGAAGGAAACGCCCGTCGACGAGCTGGCGGCTTATGTCGAGGCGGCCCGAAACCGCTCCGACAAGGACCGGATGGAGAACAAGGACAAGACCGGGTGCTTCACCGGGCTCTACGCGATCAATCCCGCGACCGGCGAGAAGATCCCCGTCTGGACGAGCGATTACGTCCTGGCGACCTACGGCTTCGGCGCCATCATGGCTGTCCCCGCGCACGACAAACGCGACTACGAGTTCGCCAAGAAGTTCGATCTGCCCATCCGCGACGTCGTCTATCCCCGCACGATCCTGGCGATGTCCTACTTCGTCCACAACGCCGACGAAGAAGAACGCACGACCGACCGCTGGAAACACGTGCTCGCCGATTTCCTCGGGCTCGTGACAACATCGAGCCTGCCGCCCGATGTCTACCCCGAGGTGCTCGAAGCGATCCGCACCAGGCGCGAGCACGACACCGGCCCGGTCTTCGGCGAGAACGCCCGCGGCACGATCCGCAAAGAGTACGAGTCCTCATTCGAAGACCTCGGCGTCGAGAACTTTGCCGAGCTCGAGAGCATTTTCCATCAGGGCCGATACTTTGCGCACACCGGAGCGTCCTACGCCGGCGCCGGCTACGCGGCCAATTCCGAGAGCGAAGGCGTCAGCCTGAACAACCTCGATCAGGAGAGCGCCAAGAAGGCGACCATCGAGTGGCTCGAGAAGACCGGCATCGGTCACAGCAAGGTGAACTTCCGCCTGCGCGACTGGCTCTTTAGTCGGCAGCGCTACTGGGGCGAGCCCTTCCCGATCGTGTTCGATGAGGCGGGCAATCACTACGCTGTCGCCGAGCAGCACCTGCCGGTCCTGCTTCCCGATCTGACGGACTACCACCCCGAGGAGAGCGAGGACCCCCAGCCGTTGCTGGGCAAGGCGACGGACTGGGTGCATACCACCGCGGCCGCGGCCGGCATCGAGGCCCTCGACCCGAGCACACCCGTTGTGCGCGAAACCAACACCATGCCCGGCTGGGCGGGCTCGTGTTGGTACCACATCCGCTACCTCGACCCGAAGAACGAGAAGAGCTTTCTCAGTCAAGAGGCCGACGCGTACTGGCTGGGCGAAGGCGGCGTGGATCTCTACATCGGCGGGGCCGAGCACGCGGTCTTGCACCTGCTTTACGCGCGGTTCTGGCACATGATCCTGCACGACCTGGGGCACCTCAAAAGCCCCGAGCCCTACCGCAAGCTCTTCCATCAGGGCATGATCACCAGTCACGCCTTTATGCGCACCGACCGGAGCCTGGTCGGCGTGGACTGCGTCGAAGAAAAGGCGGGGCGTTTCTTTGAGGCTCGCACGGGCGACGAAGTCATGCGCACGATCGCCAAGATGTCCAAGTCTCTGCGCAACGTGATCAACCCGGACGAGATCATCGATCAGTTCGGGGCCGACACGTTCAGGCTGTACGAGATGTACATGGGGCCGCTCGAGGCGAGCAAGCCCTGGAACACAGACGACACGGTCGGACTTTTCCGCTTCCTCCAGCGTGCATGGCGGCTGTGTGTCGATGAAGCCTCGGGATCGCTGACGTTCGCTGAGCAGGCCGACATTACGACCGAGAAGCAGTTGCACCGCACGATCGCCAAGGTGGGCGAGGACGTCGAGCGTCTGGCGTTCAATACCGCGATCGCCTCGATGATCGAGTTCGTCAACGCGGCGCTCAAAACGGGTGTGACGAAGGATCAGATGGACCGCTTTGTCCGGGTGCTCGCGCCGTTTGCGCCGCACTTTGCCGAGGAACTCTGGCACAAGCTGGGCCACGAGGGCTCGGTCGCGCACGCCGACTGGCCCGGCTACGAGGAATCCATGCTCGTCGATGACGAGGTCGAGATCGCGGTACAGATCCTGGGCAAGGTCAAGGCGCGCCTGAGTGTGCCGGCGGGCGCCTCAGAAGATGAACTCCGCGAACTGGCGCTCAATGAGAAGTCCATCGCCGAGCAGGTAGCGGGCAAGACCGTGCGCAAAGTGATCGTTGTGCCCGGTCGGCTGGTCAATATCGTAACGGGGTGATGTGCGGGCGTATGAATGTGCCAGTGGCGGAGGCTTCCAGCCTCCGCTGCAAGTCTTGCACAATGGGTCCGGTTGAAAGAGCAGGACAGCGGAGACTGGATGCCTCCGCCACTGATTGAGTTGAGTCGATTTACTTGATCGCTTCCACCACCACCGGCACGCTGATGCGTGAGCGCCACGACGCGGGCTCGCCGGCGAGACTGGTTATGTCGCCCGCATTTGCGGGTGTCGTGACGGCCTCGACCGAGCCGACGAGTTCGACGGTCATGCCCGGCTGATTCTTGAACTTGGCAATCAGGAGCTTAAATGCCCGCTCGCTCGGCTCGACGCGGAGCATGTACGCGCCCTGCT
>Ga0070727_10004717_pt1 | contig 11497 bp, 10 predicted proteins | sample tdAd472_FD_66722 | JGI IMG/M metagenome (GOLD analysis project Ga0070727, IMG submission 66722) | Marine sediment microbial communities from the Atlantic coast under amendment with organic carbon and nitrate - tdAd47.2 | ecosystem: Environmental > Aquatic > Marine > Coastal > Sediment | place... | reverse complement strand
TTTGGTCTTGTTGTGATCTCACGTTCTCGTGAAGCTGAATCACAGTCGTAACCTGTGCGCGGCGTAACGGGCTATTCTGTAGTGGCTTAGGGGTATGTCGGGTGGATGGCCCAGTGCGTCATCGTAGGTCTCCACCCGGGTCTCGGGGTCCCAGCAGGTCATGCCGGACCTGACTTAGAGCGCGGACAGCGACGACCAGGGATTCCTCAGTTGAGCACTGGCCTGCGGCGAGTCGGATCAGCTGCCTGTTCATAATCGGTGGGATCATCCAGGTGTCGTCATTCCCGGGGCCGACCAGACTTCGCAGCCGAACGGACTCAGCCTCGAACTCCTCGGGGGTCGTGGAGGCTTGGTCACCACGTAGCCGAGACGCTCCAGCTTGCGCACCAGCGGCCCCGCTGCTCGCATGCCGTCCGCGCTAGCCTCAACTCGCCGGCGCTCACCTTGCCGGCGCCCATGCCTCGTCGAGAAACCTCCGAGGCATGAAACTCGCTACGCGTTGAGCCCCGCCAACCGCGCGCACGACTTGGCTCCTCAGTGCGGACCGCGCACGAACGAACCCCGAACTTTGCCCTTGGCGTTTCGCGTCGCTGCGGGTCCATTGGGACCTCGAGGAGGCGTCCATGGCGCTCGCACGTGTGCAGTCCGCAGGGCTCGAGGGGATCTCGGCGTATCCGCTGGACCTCGAGGTCAACGTGGCCGGGGGGACCCCCATGGTGAAGGTCGTGGGGCTGCCCGACGCCTCGCTGCGGGAGGCGCGCGATCGGGTGCGCACCGCGGTCCGCTCCAGCGGCTACGACTTCCCCCTCGGGCATATCACCGTCAACCTCGCCCCCGCCCAGCGGCGCAAGGAGGAGGGCTCGGCCTTCGACCTCCCGATCGCGCTGGCGGTGCTCGCCGCCAGCTCGCCTCGGACCGTCGACCCGCGCAAGCTCGAGCACGTCGCCGCCCTCGGCGAGCTGAGCCTCGGCGGCCGCGCGCGCCCGGTGCGCGGCGTGCTCGCCGCCGCCCAGGCGCTGAGCGCGGAGCCCGGGGTCAAGCGGATCCTCGTCCCCCGCGGCAACGCCGAGGCGGCGTCCCTCGGCGGCCGGGGCCAGCTCGAGGTGTGTCCGGTCGACAGCCTGGTCGACGCGGTCGCGATCGTGCAGGGGGTCGCCGACCCGGCCCCCTTCGAGCTCGACCCCGAGCTCTTCCCCAGCGAGCCCAGCGACGGCCTCGACCTCTCGGACGTGCGCGGCGCCGAGCACGCCAAGCACGCGCTGGTGCTCGCCGCCGCCGGCGGGCACGACCTGCTCTTCGTCGGTCCGCCGGGCTCGGGCAAGACCATGCTCGCGCGGCGGCTCGCCGGCTTGCTCCCGCCGCTGAGCATGGAGGAGGCGGTCGAGGTCACCCGGATCCACGCCGGCTACCAGGCCGGCGACGCGGGGCTGCTCACCGAGCGCCCCTTCCGCGCCCCGCACCACACCGCGAGCTACGCGGCCATGGTCGGCGGCGGCTCGCGCCCGCTGCCCGGGGAGATCTCGCTGGCGCACAAGGGGGTCTTGTTCCTCGACGAACTGCCCGAGTTCCCCAGCTCGACCCTCGAGGCCCTGCGCGAGCCGCTGGAGTCGCGCACGATCACCGTCGCCCGCGCCCAGACCACGCGCACCTTCCCCTGCGACCTGCAGCTGGTGTGCGCAATGAACCCCTGCCCCTGCGGCTACTTCGGCGACTCGCGCCGCGCCTGCCGCTGCAGCGCGCTCGCCGCCGAGCGCTACGCGGGCCGCGTCTCGGGCCCCCTCGCCGACCGGATCGACATGCGCGTCGCCCTGCGCGAGGTCCCCTTCTCGGCGCTCTCCGCCAACGCCGCGCCGCGCGATCCGGCCTGGGCCAGCGCCGCCTGGCGCCCGCGGATCGCCGAGGCCCGCGAACGTCAGCTCGAGCGGAGCGAGGTGCTCAACGCGCGCCTGCCCGACGAGTCCGTGGTCAAGGTGTGCGAGCTCAACCGCGAGCAGCGCGGCATGCTCTCCCGAGCCGCCGACCGGCACCTGCTCACCGGTCGCGGGGTGACCAAGGTCCTGCGTCTGGCGCGCACCGTCGCCGACCTCGAGGGCCACCCGCGGGTCACCCGCGAGGACCTCGAGCTGGCGGTGTTCTTGCGGACGGGGGGGTGAGGCGAGTTCGGTAGACGTGCCTTCCCACGCACGGCGTCGCTGGAGTGGCGACCGCCTGGCTGCGCTCGACGAGATCGAGGGTGCGCACCGGGCCGTAGGCGGGGCAGGACGGGGCCGTCGCTTCGCCACCCAGCAGATCAACCAGGCCTATGCCGTTCTCCTCTCGTCTCAGTTCCAGGGCTTCTGCAGGGACCTCCACGCCGAAGCCGTCGACCACCTCGTCGTGCACCTGACTCCGCCGCCTCTTCGCAGCGTCGTCCGCGAGCAGCTCACCGTCGGGTTGAAGCTAAGCCATGGCAACCCGAATCCCGGGAATCTCGGCGCTGACTTCGGGCGGCTGGGCTTGGATCTCTGGCCATTGCTGAGTGCTGCTAGCCCCCTAACGACAAGCCGGCAAGCGAAGCTCAAGGACCTCAACACCTGGCGAAACGCGATTGCCCACCAGGACCTGAATCCCGTGAAGCTCGGGGGCCGAACGGAGCTGCGGTTGAGGGACGTGAGGACATGGAGATCAGCCTGCAATGGCCTGGCGTTTGCCTTTGACGCGGTGGTCAGAGCCCACTTGATCGCGCTTGTCGGGGCTGCCCCTTGGTAATACGGTGAAGTCATGAGCGGAGCACAGGTCAAGGTCGGAGATCGGGTCTCGTTCCTGGTGGGCACGCGCACCGTGGTCGCCCGCGTGGTCAGGGACTTGGGAGAGATTGGCGTCGGCGGGCGGCAACTGGTCGTTGTCGAGGTCAGCGGTGACGAGGCCGCGGGCGTCGAGGCCCGCGAGTTCGACATGCCTGCCGAGGAGCTCGAGGTCATAGAGCCGTCGGCGGCCTAGCCGTCGTAGGTCGGCGGCCAAGCCGTCGTAGAAGAACAAGACGGGACCGAAGTCGCCGCTGCGCCTAGAACAGGTCCAGCGCGCAGAGGTGGTGGTAGACGCTGTCCTTCACCTCGGGGCCCCAGCTGGGGTAGCGCTGGGACATGGCGCTCCACGCCGAGAGCAGCCGCTTCGAGGCCTGCCGACCCTCGGGGATCGCGTAGATCTCCTTCAGCGGAACACCCTCCTCGGCCTTGGCCACCCCCTGGGTGAAGAACGTCTGCTGCAGCTCGATCGCGCCGACGACCTGGTCGCGGAACGGGCGCAGGCCGGGCGGCGCGGGCTCGGCGCGGATCTTCTCCAGCGCGGCCCCGGTCTGCTCGAGGTAGGCCTCGAGCTTGGGCTGCAGCCCGTCTTCGCCGTTGGCGAGGGCTTGCAGGATCACCTGCTTGGCCTGGATCGAGTCGAACACACAGGCGTAGACGTGATTGACGAAGCGCCGCTCCTTGGGCGGGATCCCCTCCAGCTCCTTGGGCAGCGCGGTCAATGCGCAGGGATACTCCGTGCCCTCGGGCGCCTGGATCGCGTCCGGATACCAGTCGTCGAACTCGAGCGGTTGCGCCTCGAAGGCCTCCGCCTCCGCCTCCGCCTCCACCTGGCTCGGCAGGGGTGGGTCCGCCGACGACGCGCCCGCAGAGCTGGGCGTGTCCGCCGGGCAGCCGGCGAGGGCGAGGCAGGCGAGCGCCGTCAACGCGCGGAGCGGGGTGCGGTCCATGGGTCCCTCCGGCCCGAGCATGACCGCCAGCGCGGGCTCGCGCCCGCGAATCCCAGGACCGCTCGCCCGGCGTGGAGAGCCGCCTAGTCGGAGAGCAGGTCCGAGATCCCGTCCAGCTCCTGACGCAAGCGAGCCTCCTCCGCCTGCAGCTCCCGCTCGATCTCGCTCAGGCGCTCGCCGGCGGCCACGTGGCCCTGGGCCGCGGCCTGGCGCAGGAGGTCGAGCGCCGCCGGGAGGGGGGCGTCGTGCCCGAGCTGGAGCTGCTGGGCGTAGACGAACTGCGCTTCGGGGTCCCCGCTGGAGGCGGCCTGCGCGACCCACGCGCGCACCGCGGACCTCCGATCCTCCCCCGACGCCTGCCACCTTCGCAGCGTCGCGATCGCGGGCGCCCGGTCGCTGTGGCTGAGGAAATCGTCCGCCCCCCGCTGGAGGTCCTCGCGCATGACCCCCAGGTGCGGCTGCCTGCGGACCCGGTTCGCCAGCTCGAGCAAGAGCGCGGGCTCGGGGTTGGGCTGAGCCACGCGCGCGCGCAGGTCGGCCTCGAGCTGGGCGTCGAGGTAGGTCACGAGGGCGGTCAGCGGCTGCTCGATCTGCTGCAGGTAGTGGTGGGGTGTTCGTGACCCGTCGTAGAGCGCGCGGGCCTCGTCGAAGCGCCCCTCGTCCACCAGCAGCCGCGCGAGGCGCAGGCGGGCCTCGCGGTTCGAGTAGACGGGATCCCGTGCGGCGCGCTCGTACCACGGGCGCCAGCTCGAGGCGGGCTCGCCCGCGGCGCGGAGGGCGTTGGCGTAGAGGGTCATGCCCACCGGATCCCCCGCTTCGGCGGCGCGCCGGAACAGCGCGCGAGCCTCGAGGGGCTCGCCCTGCGCCAGGCGCAGCCGCCCGAACTGCGTCAAGGCCAGCGTGTTCTTCAGCGCTGGGTCGGCGGCCATGCTCGTAAGCAGCTCGCGATAGAGCGCCTCGGCCTTCCCCCGGTTTTGCTTCACGCTGTTGCGCTTCCTGCGGATCCAGTCCGCGGGCCCGAGGGTCGGCGCCGTGTAGTAGCTGTAGCCGTTGGCGTAGGCGTCGGCGAGGAAGATCACGTCGTAGACGTCGCCCTCCTTGGCGAAGCGAATCAGGGTCTTCTTCTTCGGATACAGCCAGCGGTCGCAGCGGTCGCGTCGGCGCTCGCCCGGGATCGTCCAGCCGTTGCGCTCGATCGTGAACGGAGGCTCTCCCTGACGCGGGAGCTTGGCGGGGTCGGTGAAGGTCCAGGCGCCGCGGTCGGCGTCGAGGGCGAGGGTGGGTGTACACACACCACACAGGAGGGCCCAGCTGAGTGCGAGGGCTCGAACGCTGCTCATTTTCCGTCTCGTCTTTCGCGTTCTCCAGCCGACACCGTGCAAGGCTCGTGCCCGTGCACAACTCGAAGCGTTCGCTCCTCGGGAGTCCCGCGAACGGGTGAACCGTCCAAACCGGCCGCTTAGCGACTCAGCGTGGGCAAGCCGTTCCCAGCTGTGGAGCGGGTGGTCGGGTCCGTCTGAGGAGAACGCAGCCCTGGGCCGAGGCAAGAGACGCTGCCTCCTCCTGCCAGAGGTGGCGCGGGCGGGAGGAGTGTCTACTGGCTCATGCTGCGCTGTGGGACGAGCAGGAGCGGGCACCGGCAGTGCCTGAGCACCTTCTCGGCCACGGAGCCGTAGGCCCAACGCGCCAAGCCCGTCATGCCATGGGACGTCATGACCAACAGCTGCGCGCCGTCCTGCTCCACGGCGTCCAGGATTCGCTCCTCGGCCGAGCCCTGCGGCAAGTCGAGTCGCGCCTGGAAGCCGCGCTCCTCGAGCCGGGCCACCTGAGCCTGGAGGGCGTTCATGTCACCCGGGCGGCCGTCCGGGTCGATCGCGTGCAAGAGGACCAGGTTCGACTCGAAGCGCCGCGCGACCGACTCTGCCAAGGGGAGAGCTGCCAAAGCGCGCTCGGAGCCGTCCAGCGGCACCAGCACTCGCTGGAAACCCGTCTCCCACCGCGTGGCGTCGAACGGGTTCACGATCAGCAGAGGGACCCGGCTGTTTCTCAGCACGCGCTCGGCGACGCTCCCGCGAATCCAGCGCTCGACACCGCTCCGGCCGTGGGTGCTCATGGCGATCAGGTCCGCTTGGACCTCCTCGCTCAAGCTCAGGATCTCGCTGGCCGCCTCACCTGGCCTGACGTGGGCTTCGAATTCACAGTGCGGGCACCTGAAGCGCTGGGCGACCTGCTCGAGGTACGCGCGCGCTTCCTCGATCGCTGTATCCGCCGCGGCTCCCCCCTGGGGAGTCTCCAGCACGCGGAGCAGGTAGACGGTAGCGCTCTCGCTTGCCCCGATCAGTCGCTGGACGGCGTCCAGGATCCCCTCGGCTGCGGCGGAGCCGTCCAACGGTACGAGGACTCGGCGAAGCGCGTCGGCGTTTGCTGTTTCGTTCACGTGGTTGACCTCCGTGCGCAAGTCTACGTGGAGTGAGGGTGTCCGTGGCGCCGTCTGCGCCTTCGACCGCCGCCTCCACCTCCGCACCCCTTACCCGCTCCTCCCCCGGACTCCTCGCGCTCGAGGCAGCGCTGGAACGCAGGCAGGTGGTTCTCCTGGGAGGCTCGCTGCAGGTTCTTCAGGACCCGACGCACGGACGGATCCTTGGACGCAGCCAGCAGCCGCTCGTAGAGCTTGGCGTTCTCCTGCTCTGCGGCGACTGCCTGGCGGCACGCGTCGGCGACGGAGTCGGGCGGACCGACCTTGCTGGGCCACTCGTCGGGGGGGGGCTGCAGGCCGAAACGGTCGTAGAGCCCCAGGAGCGCCTGCACGTGGCGCCCCTCGCTCTCCACGATATTCACGAACGGCCTGACGGGACCGAAGGCCTCCAGCACCGCCCGGTAGGTGGCGCGCGCCTGGTATTCGTCGTCGATTGCGGCGGCCAGGACCTCTTCGAGGTTCATGGTTACTCGGTTCCCTTCGGGTTCGAGTCCTCATGCTCGCGGATCGCGTCGACCAGATCCTGCTTCTCCTCTTCCCGCTGGGCGGTGACCTTGGCGGCGAGGACGTAGGGTAAGACGTAGAACACGAGGAGCACCGGCGCGAGGAGGGCGAAGGCGACGTCGCCCAAGGCGGAGGCGACGACGATCGCTCCCATTGCCAGCCAGAAGATCCAGTGGCGGACCGTTCGCCAGCCTGCTCCCTGGCCGATCTCTTCGGCGTGGTGCAACTTTCGCTCGAACTCCTGCTCGGGCAACTCGTCGTGAGCCCGCTCCACGACCTCCTCGAGCTCGCTGGACTCTATGTCTTCGTGCAGCACGAGCACCTCCTCTCTGCTGGAGAAAATGCAACTCCCATGCCTCGCCAAATCCTTTTGCAGGCGCTGCCCTTCAGCACGGTGTGACGTGGCTGGGCGGCCAGTCCTGTTCGGGTGACGGCGGCTCGAGAGGCAGCTCCGGCGCGGTTCGCCGACTTCGAGCGCCGGCAGTCCCTGGCGGACCCCACTGCAGTGGCCTGCCGCGTCGTCCACGCGGTCAGCCTCCAGGTCACCAGGCGGCTGACACCGGGCGACGCGCTCCTCGGACTCGGGTGATCCCACGGCGTAGGGAGTAACGCCCATACGAGGGGGCGCGGGTGGAGGAGGCGAGCTTTGGCTGACGGCTTGCACACCGCAGCTCGTGGGCAGGGCGCGCAGATAACGCACCCTTGTTGTGGGAGTTAGGGCGCGGGTATCCGCCGGCGGTCGGGAATTTTCCGCGATCTGGACGGCGGAAATGAGTAGGGTCGCGCCCGCGGAGTGAGTGAGGAGCAGAGAGCGGTGAGAGCAAGAATCGCGCGTGCCCTGGGGGCGCTCTGTAGCCTGACGGCGCTGCTGGCGCTCAGCTGCTGCAGCAGCAGCTCGAGCAGCAACCGCGGCGCGGCGTCCACGACGACGGCGCCCACCACCTCGGGGAGCACCAGCGCCCCCGCCAGCCCGGTGATCGACGGGGCCGCCCTCGAGCGCGCCATGCAGGCCCGGCGCGACGCCTACCTCCAGTATTCGGCGCTGGGCAGCGGGCGCTACTCGCAGCTGGCCAAGCTCGAGACCGGGGGCAGCGTCGACCGCCAGGCGATCACCGACCTGCTCGACTTCGTCGACTCGCGCCGCGACACCGCCGACTTCCGCGTCTCGGCGCTGCTGCGGATCCTCTACCGCCACCCGCAGAACCCCGGGCTCCCGGCGGACCTCCGCCGTCGCGCGCGGACCTCGCTGCTCGGCTTCCGCTACTGGATCGACGAGCCCTGGGCCAGCGACGACATGGTGTTCTGGTCGGAGAACCACCAGATCCTGTTCGCCTCCAGCGAATACCTCGCGGGCCAGCTCTACCCCACCGACGTGTTCGGCCAGAGCGGGCTCACCGGCGCCGACCGCATGGCGCGCGCTCGGCCGCGGATCCTGACCTGGCTCGACTACCGGCTGCGCTTCGGCTTCAGCGAGTTCTTCTCCGCCGTCTACTACCCCCACGACGTCTCTCCGCTGCTGAACCTGATCGACTTCGCTCGGGACCCCGAGCTCGTGACCAAGGCGAGCATGGTCCTCGACCTGCTCCTGTTCGACCTCGCGCGCTCGACCCACGCCGGCGTGCTCGGCATGCCCTCGGGGCGGCAGTACATCGAGCAGAAGCTCGGCGGCCGCGAGCAGTCGATCGGCGACCTGGTCGAGATCCTCTGGGGCACGCGCGGTGACTTCGCGCGCAAGGGCTCGACCGCGGGGACGCCCTTCGCGACCTCGAGCTACCGCGTGCCGCATGTGCTGCTCGCGATCGGCCTCGACAAGCAGCGCGCGCGCTACGTCGACCGCGCGCGGGTCGGGGTGGCCTTCAGCGAGGCCGCCCAGGAGGGGATCGGGTTCACGTCCCTCGAAGACGGCATGTTCTGGTGGGGCCAGGGCGGCTACATGGCGCCCGAGGTGATCGCGGTCACCCGCGACATGGTCGACGCCTACGGCATGTGGGGCAGCGCGATCTTCCGCACCATGCAGCCCCTGCGTTACCTGCCGCGCAGCGCGCTGAGCGCCTTCAGCAGGGCGCTGCACGTGGCCTCCCGCGGGAGCTTCCTCGGCGGGGCCAAGACCACCTGCTTCCGCACCCCCGACGCCCAGCTCGCCAGCGCCCAGGACTTCCTCCCGGGAGAGGTCGGCTTCCAGGCCTCCGCCTGGCAGGCGACCCTCGGCATGGACGCGGTGGTCCTGACCACGGCGCCCGGCCTCGTCGGTCGCCAGGGCCCGGGCCCCTGGACCGGGAGCGGCTCGCTGCCCCGCGTGATCCAGCACGAGAACGTGGCCCTGATCCTCTACAACCCGGGCGCGCTGCAGCGCACCCTCTGGCCGCCCTACAGCCACGCCTACTTCCCCACCCGCGCCTTCGACGAGCTCGAGCAGCACGGCGGCTGGACCTGCGGGCGCAAGGGCAGCGGCTACGTCGCGCTCTACTCCGCCGAGCCCACCCAGTGGGCCCGCAGCGGGCAGTGGGCGGGCAGCGAGCTCGTCGCCTACGCCCCGCGCAACGCCTGGATCTGCGTGGTCGGCAACGCCGCCGAGCACGGGAGCTTCGCCCAGTTCGTCGACGCCGTCAGCCAGGCGCGCCTCGACACCCAGGGCAGCGGGCAGGGCGCGCCCGGCGACCCCTTCCACGTGGAGTACGAGGCGCCCGGCCTGGGCACCCTGCGCCTGGACTGGAAGCAGCCGGCGACCCTCGACGGCCAGCCGCTGCCCACCCAGCACCCGCGCTTCGAGAATCCCTACTCCAGCACGCCGTGGGGCGCGCCCACGATCGCGATCGAGCACGGCGGGCTGCGCCTGGACCTCGACCGCACGACCGCGACTCGCCAGGGGGACGGGCTATGAGCCGCGCCCCGCGCCTGCTGCTGACCTTCGCCCTGCTGGCGATCACGCCGGCCCCCGCGGGGCTGAAGGTCGAGTCGCCCAAAGACGGCGGGCTGGTCCTGGGGACCACGGTCCCCGTGCACGTGACCGGCGTGCGCAACCCGCCGCGGCTGACCCTTGACGGCAACACGGTCAGCCCCACGTGGACCCGGCTCCCGCGCAGCAAGCACTGGTACGCCGAGCTGCAGGTGACCCCGGGCCGGCACACGCTGCGCTTGAAGCGCGGGCTGCGCCGCTCGACGATCGAGTTCGAGGCGGGGCTGCAGAGCGCGGTCGCCGTCGGCGACCGCGTCGCCGCGCGCTTCCTCGCCGAGCACGCGCCGGCCGACGTGAGGTGGCAGTGGGGGCCGGCGGTGTTCCTCTACGGGCTGGCGCGCTTCGCCGAGCGTTCGCCCGAGCGCGCGACCTACACCCGGTTCCTCCGCGACTACCACGCGCACCACGCGGCCCAGGGCCTGCCGACCATCGACTACCCCGACGTGTGCCCGCCCGCGCTGAGCGCGGTGTGGCTCGCCCGCGAGGCCGGCGACCCCAGCGCCCTGCCCAACGCCGACGTCGTCGCCGACTTCCTCCGCAACGAGCCGCGCAACCCCCTGGGCGCCCTCGAGCACCTCGGGCAGCAGAGCCGCATGCGCCGGCTGGCCAACAGCGCCAGGATCCTGCGCTTCGTCGGCCTGGGCTGGATCTCCGAGTGGGTGCACTCGATCTGGGTCGACTCGCTGGTCATGTACGGGCTGACGTCCGTGCACTACGGCAAGGCCACCGGCGACACGAACCTCGTCGAGTTCGGCCTCGCCCAGCCGGGGATCTTCGCCCGCGTGCTGCAGGACCCGAACACCGGGCTCTTCGGTCACGCCTGGGACTGGCAGAACCAGCGTCGCCAGGGTGCGGTGTGGCTGCGCGGCAACGGCTGGGTCGCCGCCTCGATCGTCGACATGCTCGAGGAGATCCCGACCCCCCACCCGCGGCATGCCGAGCTGCTCGCGATCCTCCGCCCCCTGGCCCAGGGGCTCATGAACGCCCAGGACGCCGCCGGCCAGTGGCCGACCCTCGTCGACTCCCCCGAGACCTACCAGGAGGCCTCCGGCACCGCGCTCGCCGCGTTCGCCCTCGCCCGCGGCGCCCACCGCGGCTGGCTCGGGCCCCAGGCGCTGACCGCGGCCAAGCGCGCCTTCCGCGGGCTGACCGCGCGCCTGAAGCAACGCCGGGTCGGCTACTCGGTGACCGGGACCTCGATCGCGACCAGCGCCTGGCCCCGCTGGCTCTACCCGCGCATGCCCAAGCGCAGCGACGTCGACTACGGCGTGGGGGCGTTCCTCCTGCTCGCCGGCGAGCTCGACGGGGAGACCTGGTAGGGGGCTAACCCCTGCCAACGCAGCTGCTTCTGCTCCCTCCTCGAGGGGGCCCCCAGAAAAACCAGATCCGCGGGATGGCGAGCAGGTTTGGCGGCGACTGGGGGGCAAAGGAGGAGGCAGAATGCCCGCCATGACCCGTTCCACCGACGCCGAGCTGATTCCGGGGCTGATCGCCCGGGACGAGGCCGCCGTCGCCGACTTGCTCGATCGTTACTGGGAGCGCGCCTACCGCGTCGTCTTCCAGCTCACCCGGGACCCCGGGGCCGCCGAAGACGTGGCTCAGGAGACCTTCGTCCAGGTGCTCCAGCGCGTGGACAGCTTGCGCGACCCGGAGCGGTTTCGCGGCTGGTTCTTCGGGATCCTGCGCAACACCGCCAAGACCCGGCGGCGGGGCGAGACCCGCCGCGCCAAGCGCGAGCAGCGCGCGGCCCAGCGCGAGCTGACCCGCGACCGCGACCTCAGCGAGGGCGAGACCCACGCCCTCGTGCGCGAGCACCTGGCCGCGCTGC
>Ga0070727_10004716_pt1 | contig 11498 bp, 5 predicted proteins | sample tdAd472_FD_66722 | JGI IMG/M metagenome (GOLD analysis project Ga0070727, IMG submission 66722) | Marine sediment microbial communities from the Atlantic coast under amendment with organic carbon and nitrate - tdAd47.2 | ecosystem: Environmental > Aquatic > Marine > Coastal > Sediment | place... | reverse complement strand
CGCACCGGCTGGGCGCGGGCGACATCGAGCCCGAGGCGCCCGCCGGACGAGCCCATCACCTCGACCCGTGTCGCGGCCGACGCGAGGCGACCGAGGTAGTCGACCATCAGCGGGCCGACGAACGCGTTGGCCACGGTGGTCGATGCGCGCTCGACCTCGCGAAACACCGGCAGGATCTCGCTCGACAGCGACACGTGATCCGCCGGGCGACGGGCGCGGATCCGAGCCGCGATCGCCTGCTCGTCCGCGCCGTCGACCCACGCGTGCAGCAGCGCGATCGCCCAGCTGCGCGGGGCGTCGTCGAGGCGTTCGAGCACGGCGTCGAGCGTCGCGAGGGCGCCAGCGTCGAGAGGGGTGACCACGGCACCCGTGACGTCGCGGCGGACGGCGACGCCGACACACCGCGCCGGCGGCACCAGCAGCGGCGGTGCCTCGGGGCGCAGCGCGTAGAGCGACGGGCGGTGCTGGCGTCCGATCGTCAGCAGGTCCTCGAAGCCGGCATTCGTGACGAACCACGTCTCGGCGCCGGCGCCCTCGAGCAGCGCGTTCGTCGCGACCGTCGTGCCGTGCACGAGGTGGTCCGCGCTCGGCGCGCCGAGGGCGTCGCACGCGCGAGCGATGCCGTCGACCACGGCGCGAGACGGGTCGTCGGGCGTCGAAGGCAGCTTCACCTCGACGACCCGCGCGCCGTCGGTGGCGACGACGTCGGTGAAGGTGCCGCCGGTGTCGATGGCGACGCGCACGGTGGGGGTCGGGTCCTGCATCGGCGGCAGCGTGCCACGCCTTCGCGCCGTCGGCCAGACGGCGGTCGGCCCGCCGACGAACCCCAGAGTCGCCACCGGGCCAACGGCGCAACCACCGGCCGACCACGACGCGGTGCGCCGACGACCCGTTCTTGCCGCAGCAGCCCACCGCTGGCACGCTCGGAGCCCCGCGAGAGCCGCCGATGAACCCGCCGAACATCGCCCCCCGCCCCCGAGAGCTCGCCGCCCTGGCGGCGGTCGTCGCGCTGGGTGTGGTACACGCGATGATCGCGCCGCCATGGTCCGACGCGTCGGCGTCGATCCTGACCGATGCCGTGGCCATGGCCCGCGGCGACGCGACGGCGTTCACCGCCACCACGTGGGGGCGCGACGGCGTGGGGCCGGCCTGGTCCGTCGCCATCTCGCTGGCCGTGCGCATGGGTGCGTCCGCCTCGACGGTCGCGGTCGGGCTCGCCACCACGGCGTTTGCGGGCGCCATCGTGGCGGCGTGGGCCGTCGCGCGCCGCATCGCCCCGGCGCCCGATTGGGTCGCCCCGCTCGCGGCCGCCTGCATCGCGGCGTCGCCTGTGCTCGCGCGGCACGCGGCGTCCGGGCTCGAGACGCCGCTGCTCGCGCTCGCCGTGCTCGCCGCCGCGTGGACCGCGCTGCACGAGCATCCGCGGGTCGCGATGTACACCGGCGCGTGGCTCGCCCTCGCCGCGGTCACCCGGGTCGAGGGGCTCACGATGGCGGTGCTCGCGTGCGGCGCGCTCATCGGCATGGGCGAGAGCCGACGCCGCGGCGTGCTCGCGCTCGGCTCGTTCGTGTCGCTGTGGTTCCCGACGGTCGTGCTGCCGTGGATCCTCTTCGACGCGCTCTCGCTGGCTCCGGCCGGCGTGCTCGACCCGGACCCGACGCGGTGGGGGCACGGGATCGCCGGCGCCGCGCGGGCGCTCGCGACCACGGGCGCGATGATCGGTGTCGCAGCGCTGGCGGTGACTGCCCTGCGGCGTGGTCGCGACCTGCCGACCGTCTGGTTCGCGGCGATCGTCGGCACGGGCTTCGTGCTGGCGATCGGCGCTGGAGGCGACGCGCTGCTCGTCGAGCGCGCGCTCACCCCGGCGCTGGCGGTCGCCGCACCGGCGCTGGCCCCCCTGATCGGCGACGCGCCGACCCCCCGGGGTCGGGCGATCGGCGCGTTCGGCCTTGCTGCGGCGCTGCTTATCCCCGCGACCGTCGCCGGCCTGGCGCTCGGGGGATGACAGCGCCGGGCGCTTCGTCCGCGAGCGCGGATCCGGCGCCCGTCCGCTTACGGGAAGATGCCGCGCTCGGCGTACGAGGCGCCAAGCCGCTCGATGGCCACGGCCAGCGCAGCGGTGCGGTTCGAGACCTTCTTGCGCGTCGCCATCTCGCGAACGCGTCCGTAGGCCTCGCGGATCCGGAACTTCAGCCGCGAGTCGACCTCGCGAAGCTGCCAGCTCTCGGACCGCTTGTTCTGCACCCACTCGAAGTACGACACGATGACGCCGCCCGAGTTGGCGAGGATGTCCGGCAGGAAGGTCACGCCGCGGTCCCGCAGGATGGCCTCGCCCATCGGCGTGGTCGGGCCGTTCGCGCCCTCGGCGATCATGCGCGCCTGGATGAGCTCCGCCTCGTGCTTGCCGATCTGGAACTCGAGCGCCGCGGGGATGAGGATGTCGCACTTCGCGGCGAAGAAGTCGTCGCGGGTGCAGGCCTGAGCGCGCCCGTAGCCGCCGACGCCGCCGTGCTCGCGCACGTACCGCTTGAGGTCGCGCGGATCGATGCCGCCCGGCTCGACGATCGCGCCGGTGTGGTCCTGCACGCCGACGAGGATGCCGCCAGCCTGCGACATCAGCGTCGCCGCGTGCGAGCCGACGTTGCCGAAGCCCTGCACGGTGAACCGGCAGCCGTCGAGGTTGAAGTTCGTCTCTTCGGCCCACTCGTCGATGGTGTACATGACGCCCTGACCGGTCGCCTTCTCACGACCGATCGAGCCGCCCGAGAGCAGCGACTTGCCGGTCACGACGCCGCGCACCGAGTTCTTCAGGTGCGACGACATGCCGTTCATGTACGTGTCCATCATCCACACCATCGTCTGGGCATTCGTGCCCATGTCCGGCGCGGGGATGTCGTAGTCGGGGCCGATGTTCGTGCCGAGGTCGTGGGTGAACCGGCGCGTCACGCGCTCGAGCTCGGCCTGGCTGTGGGCGCGCGGGTCGATCCGGACGCCGCCCTTCGCGCCACCGAACGGCACGTCGGCGAGCGCGCACTTGTAGGTCATCAGCGCGGCGAGCGCCTTGACCTCTTCGCTGGTGACGTGGGGTGCGTAGCGGATGCCGCCCTTGAACGGCCCGCGGATGTTGTTGTGCTGGATCCGATAGCCCGTGTAGAGGCGCCACGACCCGTCGTCCATGCGGACGGGGAAGTTGATGCTGACCTCGTTCTTGGGCTGGCTCAGGACGAGACGGACCGACGGCTCGGGGTCGACGGTGTCCATCGCTTCGCCGAGCTGCTGGATGTGCACCTCGAAGAAGTCGAGCCCGTCGTCCGAGGTCGGCGCGCCCGGGGGCACCGCGTTCGAGCCGGTGACCTCGACGGCGCGCGGCTCCTCGGTGGAGGCGATCGTCGCTTCGGGGGCGTCCTTCTTCTTCTTACTGGTCATCGCGTCGACCTCGGAGTCCGCGAGAGGGAGAGTTCGATCGGCGCCCGAGCGAGTGGGCGCGCGCGGTTTCGGGACAGCATCACGGAGTCCGATGCGGGTCAACCGAAGTTGCCCGACGCGGCGCGTCGTGCCGATCGGGGCATTCGACGCACCGCGGCGAGATCGAACGACTGTGCGATATTGTTCGGGATCTGCCCCTGTGCTAGCGTCCGGCCGTCTGAATGGTTGCTCGGATCGCCCGCCATTGGCGTGTGCCTGCGCCGGCGTCTTTCGCGGTCCGTGCCCTGCCCCAGAGGTTTTCGATGCGCGTTCGTATCTGGACGGTCGCCGCATCCGTGGCGCTACTGGCCACGGCCTGCAGTGACGACAACTCGTCCCCGTCGACCGAGACGGACACCGCGGTCGACGTGACCGAAGACACCGGCGCCGACACGGCAGACGCGACCGAGACCGACGCCGGCGACGACGCCGCTGCGGACACGGGCGAGGACACCGGCGACGACGCGGGCGAAGACATCGGCGACGACGCGGCGGATGTCGAAGAGGACACGTTCGAGCCGCCGAACTGCGACGACGACGAGCGCGCGGTCGGCGCCCGATGCGCTGGCCCGTTCGACCGCCTCTGCGTGTCGGACGACGACTGCGAGACGCAGGAGCGCTGCGAGCGGATCGACGACGAGGGCTACGGCACCTGCGTGTGGCAGCTCGACGCGCCCCTGGTCTGCCCGGGCTCCGAGGGCTGCGCGTCCGACGAGGGTCCGATGCGCGCTGCGTTCGCGCGACGGGTGATCACCCCGTCCGGCTGGGAGCTCGGTCGCCCCGGATCCGGCAGCGACTTCGACGAGTGGGGCAACCCCCGCAAGTTCGACGGCGACGTCACCCGGCCCGACACGTTCTGCGACTGCGGCATCGACATGATCTGCCCGCCGACCGAGGAGTTCGCGGACTGCCCGTCGTTCGGCGAGTACACCGGCCCGGACGCCGACGGCACCGAGGGCGACGGGTACATGCAGGGCGCGTGGATCGCCGGGTTCGGCAACAACCGCAACGCCCAGCTCTGCCTCGACGAGTGGCTGGCCGACGACTGTGAAGGCACGCAGTGCTGCGTCTCGCGCCTCGCCCACGACCACATGTGGGCCCGCGGCGGCGTCATCGAGCGCGGCGACACCCGCGTGGCGATCATCACCCTCGACTCGGTGGGCTGGTTCTACAGCGACATCCGTCGGATCCGCGACCGGCTCGACCCGGCGTGGGGCATCGACGAGCTCATCATGACGGCGACGCACTCGCACGAGGTGCCCGACCACATGGGGCGCTGGGGTCCGGGCGTGTTCGGTTCGGGGCTGCCGACCGACACCGGCGTGATCCCCGAGCACATGGAGGAGATCTACGTCGCCACCCTCGAGCTGATCGAAGAGGCGGTCACCAACCTCGAGCCGGTCGACGTGTACGTCTCGAAGACGAACACCGGGCACGAGGGCTTCGCGACCCGCGACAGCCGGCACCCGTTCATCTTCAACGACCTGCTGACGACCGTGCGTTTCGTGCGCGACGGCGAGGACCCGATGGATACGGACGCGACGGTCGGCACGATGGTGAACTGGCACTCGCACCCGGAGTCGCTGTCGAGCGGCAACATGTACATCTCGTCGGACTTCCCGCACTACCTGCGCGAGTACCTCGAGAACGGGTTCCCCGAGGCGATCGAGGACACGGTGAACGGCGTGACCTGGCCCGCTCGTGAAGGGCTCGGCGGCACCGTGGTGTACACGTCGGGCACGGTCGGCGGGCTGCTGAACCCGCTCAGCTGGGAGGCCCGCGATCTCGACGGTCAGGAGTACGCTTCGGCGAGTTTCGACAAGGCGCACGCCCTCGGCGCGCGACTCGCACAGGCGGCGTTCGGCGCGATGGAGGTCGTCTGCGAGGACGGCGCGACCAACGACTGCCTCATGCCGATGGACGAGACGCTCAGCGTGGCTGGCGCGGACTTCTTCCTCGACATCGTGAACATCCAGTTCCAGACAGCGGGCATCTCGCTCGATCTGTTCAACCGGCCCATCTACAACTACCGCGCCGACGCGCCGCTCGAAGACAACGTGTACCCGCAGGTGCTGACCCGCGTGTCGCAGGTGCGCATCGGCAACCTCACGTTCCAGTCGTGGCCCGGCGAGCTCTTCCCCGAGCAGCTGGTCGGCGGCTACAGCCCGGACAACGTCTACGACAACGTGATCGTGGGCAATCCGCGGGACGTGAACTGCGACGAGACCCGCCGCATCCGCCTCGACGCGGGCGTCGAGCCCCGGTTCCCGTGCCTGCTCGAAGAGCGGACCGAGAACCCGCCGGACCTCGATGCGGCGCCGACCGAGGGCTACTACCGCGAGTGGCTCGACACCGAGTACTTCTACACCCTCGGGCTCGGCCAGGACGCGATCGGCTATCTGGTGCCCTCGTACGACTTCAAGGTGGACCCGTTCGTCGGCGCCCTCATCGAGGTCGACGGCGACCACTACGAAGAGACGGTGGCCACCGGCGACAACGAGGCCCCGATCCGCGACGCCATCCGCATCCTCGACGACCTGCTCGACGCGATGTGATCGGGGGGTGGCGAACGACCACGTGACCGTCGCCACAGCACCCTCGCCACCCCGTCCCTCCCCACGGGAGGGACAGCTTCGCGCGCAGCGCGAAGCAGGGAGGGCGCCGCGGGCCATCCGGACGGGCACCACGAGGCGCAGCGTCCGGATGATGCACACCGCCCCCACGGGCACCGCTCGCGCGGCGCCGGTCTCCCCCGCAGGGGAGACGGGATGACCGCGCCGAGCGAACGAGCACCGACGGTGGTTCGACGGCAAACCACCACCTGACCGGCGCCACAGCACCACCGTCACCCCGTCCCTCCCCGCGGGAGGGACAGCGTCGCGCGCAGCGCGAGGCAGGGAGGGGGCCACGAACCATCCGGACGGGCATTGCGTCGCGTGTCCGCCCCGGATGATGCCCACACCGGCGTCCCCTTGGGACGCCGGGCGCCGATGAATTGGCGCCGCTGGGGGGTGCACGCGCGGGCAGGTGGCGATGAAACCGCCCCAAAACGACGAACGCCCCGCCGATCCCGGCGGGGCGTTCGATGCTGCGAGGCAGCAGCCGGATTACTCGGCCGTTTCGATGGCCTCGTCCCACGCCGCGCGCAGACGCGCGGTGTCGTAGGCGCCCACGTGGCGGACGCCGTTCAGGAACCACGTCGGGGTGCCGCGCACGCCGAAGCCCTGGCCCTCGCTCTTCTGAGCGGCGACCGAGGTGCGGGTGTCGGGGCTGTCCATCGTGGCGATGAACTCGGCCTCGTTCAGGCCAAGCTCGTTGGCGAGGGCGATGAGGCCGTCGCGGTCACGCACGTTGCCCTCGAACACACCGTCCGAGAACTCCCAGAACTGACCCTGGGCGTGGGCCGCCGAAGCCGCCAGCGCGATCGTGTCGGCGCCACGGGGGAAGTGCTTGAAGACGACGCGGACGCGGTCCTCGTAGCCCTCGATCGCCTCGTAGATCGTGTTGTGGAACCGACGGCAGTAGCCGCAGGTGTAGTCGCTGTACTCGACCATGGTCACGACCGGCTCGTCGGCACCGATGGCCGGGAACCCGTCGGTGTTGATCTCGACCGGGTCGTTCGACGGGGTCGGGGCGGCGGCGCCACCTTCCGGCTCCGGCGGGGTGATCATGCGGGCGTTGCCGCGGTTCGCGTCCGCCTGCAGCGTCTCGTAGACGTTCTCGAGGGTCGCGCCACCGGCGATCGCCTCGTTGGCCTTCTCGATCTCGGCGTCGATGACGCGCTGGAAGCTCGCGAAGGGCTGCGCGCCGCGAAGACGCATGCCGTTGACGAAGAAGTGCGGGGTGCCGCCGGCCTGGAGACGACGCGCGAGCGCCTGGTCTTCCTGGATGCGAGCCGCGGTCTCTTCCGACGCCATGTCGGCCTGGAACTGCTCGATGTTCAGCCCGAGCTGCTCGGCCCACGCGATGAAGTTCTCGTCGGTGAGGGCGCGCTGGTTCTGGAACGCGAGGTCGTGGAACGCCTCGAACTGACCCTGGTTCTGCGCGGCGATCGCGGCGCGAGCGGCGGGCTCGGCGCGGTCGTGGAACGAGAGCGGGTTGTGCTTGAAGACGATGCGGACCTGGTCGCCGTACTCCTCGACAACCTGGTCGAGGGTGGCGCCGACGCGCTGGCAGTAGGGGCACTGGAACTCCGAGAACTCCACGATGGTCACGAGGGCGTTCTCGGGCCCGATGATCGGGCTGTCGCCGACGGGCACGTAGAGCTCGTCGTTCGGGTCGGGCTGCGGACGCGCGGGGCGACGCTGCTCCGGCTCCTGACGCGCCTGCTGCGCGGCGGCCGAGCGGTTCGCCTCGATGCGGGCCTCGTAGGCCTCCTGACGGGTCGCGCCACCTTCGATGGCCTCTTCCATCGCCGTGATCTCGGCGCGGATGACCTCGGCGAAGTTGTCGAACGGCTGCGCGCCGGTGACGGTCTGGCCGTTGATGAGGAAGTTCGGCGTGCCGCGGATGCCGAGCTCGCCAGCGAGCGCCGCGTCGGCGGCCACGCGGGCGTGCAGCTCCTCGTTCTCGAGGTCGGCACGGAACTGGTCCATGTCGAGCTCGAGCTGCTCAGCCCACGCGATGAAGTTCTCGTCCGTCAGCGCACGCTGATTGTCGAACGCGAGGTCGTGGAACTCCCAGAACTTGCCCTGCTGGTGCGCGGCCATCGAGGCGCGCGCCGCCGGCTCGGCCCGGTCGTGGAACCCGAGGGGGAGGTGCTTGAAGACGATGCGGACCTGCCCGTCGAACTCCTCGAGGATCTGGTCCAGCGTCGGCCGCACGCGAGTGCAGAAGGGGCACTGGAACTCCGAGAACTCGACGATCGTGACGAGCGCCTCGGTCGAACCCTTCGTGGGCGCGCCGACGAGGCCCCACGCATCTTCGGAGTCGTAGACGTGCTCGGCGGCACCCTCGGCGGCTTCACCGCCCTCTTCCGTCGACGGCGACTCGACCGTCGCCTCTCCGCGCGAATCGGGGGCGTTCGTGTTGCACGCCGCCGTCGCCATCGCAGCGCCGATCAGCGCAACCAGCAAGGCATTCCAACGCATTTCGTCTCTCTCCGTGTGCGTCCTTTCGGGCGGCAAGGGGCCGATCCCGGTTCATGGTGCGGCCTAACCGCGGGGCCCGCGGGCCTATTCCAGAGCGCGGCAGACCGTAACCGGCGCATGCCGTCCCCGCAACCCCGGTCCCCTCGCATTTCGGGGCCCGAGACGCAAGGCGCTGGCCGTTTTCATGGGGAATTCGATGGTTTCTGCGCCCCACCCGCCCCCCGAACCCGGGATCGCGCTGTCGACGACGGGGCTCTGGCGGGCACGAAATTCACCGGAGCCACGCCTCGACGCGCCCCACGGGATGGATCCACGACCGACGGGTGGCCGTCAGCGATCCGCAGGTCGCTCGCGACCCCGCACGAGATACACGACGCCCTCGGCGATGTTCGTCGCGTGATCCGCCGCGCGCTCCAGATCCTTCACGACGTTCACGAGGCGCAGCCCCACCGGCACCGGCGTGGCGCCGGACTCCATCTCGGCCGAGAGGCGCCGATAGAGCTGCCAGTGCAGGTCGTCGACCTCGTCGTCGCGCTCGATCACCGCCTCCGCACGCTCGACGTCGCGCTCGACGAACGCGTCCAGCGCGCCGGCGATCATTTCGCGTACGGCCCGCGACATGCGCGGGATCTCGCCGGGCAGCGCGAACTCCTCGTGCGCGAGCAGGTGCTGGGACCGACGCGCGAGGTTCTTGGCGAGGTCGCCGATGCGCTCGAGGTCCGTCGTGATCTTCATCGCCATCGCGACGAAGCGCAGCTCCGACGCGACCGGCTGGTGCAGCGCCAGGACCATCAGGCACTGCTCGTCGATGCGATGCTCGAGACGGTTGATCTCGTCTTCCATCGCGTCGGCCCGCTCCCGTGGCACGTCCTCGCGCTCGAGCAGCGCGTCCACCGCTGTGCCGAGACCCTCTTCAGCCAGACCGCCCATTTCGAGCAGCAGCTGACGGATCTCGATCAGCTCCCGACGGTATCGGGACGGTGTGGTCGCGGACAGAGCCATGCGCACAGGGGCGTGAGGGGATCTCGCATGCTAGCATGCCCGAACTCGGATGGCATCCCGATGACAACTCGGGGAATTTTCGGGTTCAACGCGGCGCCGCGTGGTCCCAGGCGCCTTCGGGCAGCGTCACGACGAAGGTCGAGCCCACCCCGACCTCGGACGTGACGTCGATCTGTCCGCCGAGCGAAGACACGTAGTGCTTCACGATCGAGAGCCCGAGCCCGGTGCCCCCGACATCGCGACTGCGCCCCTTGTCGACGCGATAGAACCGCTCGAAGATGCGCGGCAGGTGCTTGCCCTCGATGCCGACGCCGGTGTCGGTGACGTCGATGACCAGCGTGCCGTCGTCTTCGCGCACGGTGATGCGGACCTCGCCACCATCCGCGGTGTACTTCACCGCGTTCTCGAGCAGGTTCCGCACGACGTACTCGAGGGCGCGGGGCACCGACCGCACGCGATCCAGCCCGTCGGCGATGTCGACGACGATCTGCAGCCGCTCGTCGTCGATCGACTCTCCGAGCGCTGAGGTCATGTCGTCGATCCGCTCGGCCAGCTCGATCTCGACGAACGCCGTCTCGAGCCCGGTCGACTCGAGGCGGGCGAGAATGAGCAGGTCGTCCACCAGCGCGCCGAGGCGCTCGGACTGACGCAGGATCGTGAGCAGGTGCTCCTCGACGAGGTCCGGCAGCTCGACCACGCCCGACGTCAGCGTCTCGGCCCAGCCTCGGATCGCCGCCACCGGCGTGCGGAGTTCGTGCGACACGTTCGCCACGAAGTCCTTTCGCACGCGTTCGAGACGTCGAATCCGCGTGAGGTCGAAGAACGCGGCCACGGCGCCGCGCACCGCGTCGTCCTCGCGCAGCGGAGCGACCGAAGCCGCGAGGATGCGGTGCGCGCCCCGACGGCTCTCGAACTCGTCGGACCCGGACTCGCCGGTGCGGACGGCCGCCTCGACGAGGTCGTTCAGGCGCGGGTTGCGCGTCACCTCGAGCAGCAGCCGTCCGTCGACGTCGTCCGGGGTCCAGCGCTCGTCGACACCCAGCAGGTGCAGGGCCATCGGGTTCGCCAGCAGCACGCGCCCCGTGGCGTCGACCACGATCACGCCCTCGGACATCGCGCCGAGGATCGTCAGCAGCAGCGCCTTCTCTTCGTCGAGCTGGCGGAACTGCCGGTCGAGGCGACCCCGCAACCCGGCGATGCTGTCCCACATCGTGCCCAGCTCGCCGCGGGGGCGCGCCGGCATCTGCACGTCGAAGTGCCCGGCGCCGATGCGGCTCGTGACGTCGCCGAGCCGAGCGAGGGGCGCTGTGGCACGGCGGGCGACGACGAACGAGAGCGTGCCGCCGATCAGCAGCGCGAGCAGCACGGCGAGCGCGAGCGCGCCGCGCAGCCCCGACAGCCGCGGCCGGATCTCGTCGTACCGCAGCGCCACACGCACGACGACCGGCCCGTCGGGGCGGTCGATCCGCTGGCCGTAGTAGACGAACTCCTCGCCCAGGGTCGAGCTGACACGCCGCTGCCATCCCGTGCCCTCGGCGAGGGCGGTGACGACTTCGTACCGCTCGCCGTGGTTGTCCATCGTCGACGGATCCGCCGACGAGTCCGCCAGCACGTCGCCGTCTTCAGCGATGATCGTGACGCGCAGCGCGGCATCCCCGGGGACGGGCGCGAGCGCACTCGCGTCGTCCGGCGCGTCCGCGATGAAGCGCACGACGAGCGCGGTGCTCGCCTCGAGCTCCTGCGCCACGACCTGATCGATCGCACGCGTCAGCACCGCATAGAACACTACGCTCAGGCTGCCGACGACGAGCGCGACGACCACGAGGTGAGTGGTGAACACCTGCCAGTGCAGGCGCTGCCACCAGGGGGCCGCGGGGTTGGACGCTGGCGCGTCCGTCGTCACGCGTTCGAGCCGTTCGGCGACTCGGCGAACCGGTACCC
>Ga0070727_10004715_pt1 | contig 11499 bp, 10 predicted proteins | sample tdAd472_FD_66722 | JGI IMG/M metagenome (GOLD analysis project Ga0070727, IMG submission 66722) | Marine sediment microbial communities from the Atlantic coast under amendment with organic carbon and nitrate - tdAd47.2 | ecosystem: Environmental > Aquatic > Marine > Coastal > Sediment | place... | reverse complement strand
GGCGATTCGACGCAGGGCTTGTATGAACCGATTCACGGCTCGGCGCCCGATATCGCAGGTCGGGGTATCGCAAATCCCTGCGGCACTATCGCGAGCGTCGCTATGCTGTTACGGCACAGCCTGGCGTTGCATGACGAAGCCGACGCAGTAGAAGCTGCACTGCAGAAAGTCATCGCCAATGGTGGCCGAACTGCCGACATCGCGACCCACGGAGACGAGCTCTTGACGACCGCGGCCATGACCGAGGCGGTGATTAGCGAGCTTGATTAGGTGTGCCGGTTCGTATGTGACTGCCATTAGGTACAACCCCGAATTGACGCGACCGTCTTCACCGCGGATAAAGCCTAGTCACATCCGACAAAGGCAAACCTGACCAAAGTCAGAGACGCAAAGCCACGGGTCCTCGCTTCCTCCGCGACGTTCTTTCGCCACGAAGGACCCAAGATCGCCGGGCTGCCAGTCCATCCCTGAAACGACAACGTCGGTGCTTCGATCACGAAATGGTCACGCTTCGGAAAGACGGTAACCGGCTTCGTCGTACCCGGAATTCACCAGGCTAGCTTGCAACCGCAACGCTGGCCTTTTGCGTTGGAGGAAAACACGATGAAGAAAAGGAAAACTGGCATTTGTGCCCTGACGATTGGAGCCATTGCGGGTTTATGCCTCTTGGCATTTACCTACCCGGCCCTGGGATCCGGCTCCGACGACCTGCTTAGGCAGCCGAAGGTCGATGACCGCCAGGACCCGCTGACTCAGACGCAGCGGGAATTGCGCAAGAGGGCCCTGGAAGCCAAATTGAAGGGCAAGGCCTACGGCAAGAAGCACGAGGTAGCCCGCGGTCAGTACGTCGAATTGGCGCGCGAGGGCGAAGACCCTGTCTGGACCGTATTGGGCGAGTTCAGCGACTTTCCCTATAACAACATCGCGGAACCGGATCGCAATGTGGACAACTCCACTATCTGGGAAGCGGATTTCAACCGTGGCCACTACTTGGGCATGCTGTTTGATGAGGGAAAAGCCGTCAACTCCATGCGCCAGTTCTACATCGAACAGTCTTCGAACCGCTATGCGGTCTACGGTGATGTGACCGACTGGGTTTCGTTGCCGGGCGTCGCTTGTGACTATGACGATGGCGATCCGGGGCCCGGGGACGCCCTCAGTGTCTGGCAGTTCTTGATCGATTCGGTCAACGGTTGGTACGACGCGCAGATCGCAGACGGGATGACGCTAAACGAGATTGATGCTTACCTCAGTCAGTTCGACATCTGGGATCGATACGACTGGGATGGCGATGGGAACTTCGACGAGCCCGATGGCTATATCGACCACATGCAGTTCGTGCACGCCGGCGAGGGCAACGAGGCCGGCGGCGGTACGCTAGGCGACTGCGCCATCTGGAGCCACAGCTGGTTTGCGTATTTCAACCTGATCGGGGCCGCCGGGCCGTCACCCGAGTTCCTGATAGGTGGCGTGCAGATCGGCAACAGCAGCTACTGGCTCAACAAATACACGATCCAGCCCGAGAACGGCGGCGTGGGCGTCTTCGCCCACGAATACGGCCACGATCTGGGCCTGCCGGATCTCTATGACTACACCGGCGAAAATTCGGTCGGTTTCTGGAGCAGCATGGCGACGGGATCGTGGCTCAGCCTGAACAACTATGATATCGGTTCTTCACCGGACCACTTCGGTGTCTGGGAGAAGTTCCAGCTTGGCTGGCTGAATTACGAAGTGGCCTATGCCGGCGCCAAGAGCGAGCACAAGCTCGGCCCGGCCGAGACCAACACCAAGCAGGCCCAAGGGCTGTTCGTCGTGTTGCCTCCAAAAGGCATCACCGATGTGATTGCTGAGCCCTACTCGGGCGACTATTTCTACTACAGTGGCTCGGGTAACGACCTCGATAACGCGATGTACAGGGCGTTTAATTTGGCGGCCAGCTCGTCGTTGTCCGCGATGGTGAACATATCCATTGAGCTGGACTGGGATTATGCGTACCTGATTGTCTCCACCGATAGCGGTACCACCTGGACCAATGTTGAGACCAATCTCTCGACCAACACGAATCCAAACGGCAACAACTTCGGCAATGGAATTACCGGCTATTCGGGCGGATGGGTCGCCTTGACTGCCGACCTTTCAGCCTATTCCGGTGACGTGCTACTCGGTTTCCGCTACTGGACCGACGGCGCCTTTGTGGCACCGGGATTCATGGTGGACGACATTCAGGTTAGCGGTTACCCGCTCGACGATGCCGAAAGCGATGCTGGCTGGACCTTCGGAGGCTTTGGTCTGACCACCGGTTCCGAAACCGCGTACTTCTCCAATTACTACGTGGCCGAGTTCCGGCAGTACCGTGGCTACGATGCGGGCCTGGCGAATGCCTACAATTTCGGCTGGGGCGGAGACCCTGTGCTGTTCAACTTTGTAGAGCGCTTCCCCTACCAGGATGGTCTGCTGGTGAGTTACTGGGATACCTCGTTTGCGAATAACAACGTGGGAGCCAATTGCGCATCGGGTCGCTGTGGTGGTTTATTATTGCCGGTCGACGCACATCCGGACTTGATGTATCGCGCCGATGGTGGGATCTGGAGAAACCGGGTACAGACCTACGACGCGACGTTTGGTCGGGATCCGACCGATGACATCACGCTCCACTGGCGCGGCGATGAGTCCTTTCACGCGAGCAAGCCGGCAGCTCCGATATTCGATGACAACCTCGAATACTGGAACCCGGCGAATCCAATTGGGAGCGTACAGGTACCGCATACCGGCACACAAATACGCGTGAAGAGCGTCAGCGCGCATAACAGCTTCATGCAGGTTGAGGTGCGCCCGTCGAAATAATGAGAAGCGCCTCTAGCTGCAGCCGTCACACTGCAGGCACCTGAAAGGCGTCATAAGGGGACAGGCCCGGAAAGGGTCTGTCCCCGTTGCTCCCAAAGAAACCGGCTGTCGGGGAATAGTCGTGCGAGAAAATGCTGAGCGAAGCTTGTGAGCCTCAACTGCAAATGGCAAGCGGCTTCAAAGCACCCGCAGCCTCTGCAGCACTGAGCGAGTTGACGACATCGTTGATCAGGTCCTCGGCCCCCTCGAGACCGACCGACAGGCGGATAAGGCTCTGACCGATGCCAGCTTCGGCCAGTGCTGCCTCGCCAACCGGCGCATGCGTCATCGTCGCAGGATGACAGACGAGGCTCTCCACCCCGCCAAGAGACTCCGCTAAAGAGAAGTGCTGCAGCTGATCGATGAAGGCCCGCACCGCCGTCTCATCGCCATCGATCTCGAAACTGATCATGCCGCCAAAGCCACTCTGCTGCCGTTTTGCGATGTCGTGTCCGTCGTGCGATTCGAGTCCCGGGTAATAGACGCGCTTTACGAGCCGTTGCCGGTTCAGAACGTCTGCCAGCAAGCTCGCGGTCTCCTGGTGTTGGCGCATACGCACCTGCAACGTGCGCAGGCCACGCAAGGTCAGGAAGCTGTCGAACGGCGCTCCGGTCGCCCCGATGCAGTTCGCCCACCAGCTTATGGTTTCGGCCAGCTCTTCGGTTGCTGCGATAATTGCGCCGCCGACCACATCACTGTGCCCGTTGATGTACTTCGTGGTGGAGTGAATGACGAGGTCCGCACCCAGCGATATTGGTTGCTGCAACGCCGGGGACAGGAAGGTGTTATCGACTGCATACAGCGCGCCGCAGTCCTGTGCGATACCCGCGACTTTCTCGATATCGACAATTCGCAGCAGTGGATTGGACGGGGTCTCCGTGAGGATCAGCTTTGGTCGCCGAGCGCACGCTGCACGGAGCGCATCGTCGTCAGTCTGATCGACGAACAGCACTTCGAAGTGTCCCTTTTTCGCAAGCGCCTCATACAGTCGGTAGGTACCGCCATAGCAATCATGCGGAACAACGAAGACGTCACCGGGCTCGAGTAGCTGGACCAGGACGTTCAACGCGGCCATCCCGGATGACGTCACGACAGCCCCTGCGCCACCCTCGAGTGCCGTTAGCGCGTCACCCAGTGCATCCCGTGTAGGATTGCCCGAGCGTGTGTAGTCATACTGGCGCTTTATGCCGAATCCTTCGAACGCGTAGTTCGAGGACAGGTGCAATGGCGGCACGATGGCACCGTGCTGCGTGTCGGACTCGATCGCCGCGCGCACTGCACGAGTGGCCGTGGATATTTCAGAAGTCATTTTCGGTCTCCGCTAACGTTCCAATAACAGTACTTCTCATCGGAACCCTGCGAAGCCCGCAAGGGAGTGGTGCCATGCCCTTCAGCGATCAAGAATCGATCAGCTTGTTGCACTGACAATCATCTCTCGGAGGCATTGCCTCCGCAGGAGTTGGCACCTTTTCAGGATGGTTAGTCCTGGAGGTTGCCCCGGCTTCAAAGGGCCTTTCCCTCTGCCGGTCTCGATGAGTTGTGGGTCAGTCTATTTGCGACAAGTGCATGCGTCAAGCGATTGGTCGCGCAAATTCTTGTTTCAAAAGGAACTATTGAAGTTCTGCAACGATGATCTACGCAGGGCTTGCCATCGGGCGCCATATGTATTAGCGTACTAGCGCATTAATACACTGGTGCAAAAATGAAACCAAATCGAAACGAAACCGATCGACAACAGGCCCGAGCCGAGGATGCTCTGTTTCACGCCATTATCAGTCTCAAAACAATCGATGAATGTCGGAGGTACTTTCGAGACCTTTGTACGCCCGCCGAACTACAGGCACTCGTGGATCGCTGGCAGGTCGTTGAACTGCTCGAACAGGGCCTGCCCTACCGGCAGATCCACGACTTGACCGGCGTCAGCGTCACGACAATCGGGCGCGTTGCTCGTTTCCTGGTTGACGGCTTCGGTGGCTACGCAACTGTCTTGAGCCGTATTGGCGAGCGCGCCAACAAGACTTCACACTAAGGACCGCCCGATGGCCAGCAAAGAACAGCGAATAAAAATCGCCGTGCAGAAAAAAGGCCGGCTGACCGATCACTCGCTGGACCTCCTCGAACGCTGTGGTCTCAAATTCACGCAGAGCAAAGACCAGTTGTTCTGTTTTGGCGAGAACATGCCAATAGACCTCCTGCTGGTCCGAGACGACGATATTCCCGGACTGGTCAGCGACGACATTTGCGACCTGGGCATAGTGGGACTGAACGTCGTCGAAGAGAAACGCCTGCGGCGAGAGGAAGAAGGACGCGAAGCACTGTTCGACCGTATATTCGATCTGGAATTCGGACACTGCCGGCTGGCCATCGCGGCGCCGGAAGGGACGCCGTACGACGGGCTGGACTCGTTGAAAAATTGCACTATTGCAACAAGTTATACGGGACTTCTAAACGACTTTCTCAAGCGAAATGCGATCGAAGCCGGCATCGAATATTTCTCTGGCGCCGTGGAGATCGCACCGAAGCTGGGTAAGGCGGACTTCATCTGCGACCTCGTCTCGACGGGAGGCACCCTGGATGCAAATGGTCTGCGCGAGGTAGAGGTCCTGTTCGAAAGCGAAGCCGTGATCATTCAGACGCGTGCCCCGTTGCCGCCGGCCAAGCAGGACCTCGTCGATCGAATATTGCAGCGCCTCGATGGTGTGCTAAGGGTGCACGAAAGCAAGTACATCATGTTGCACGCGCCGCGCTCCGCGTTGGGCAAGATTCGCGAATTGCTTCCCGGCAGCGAAGCCCCAACGGTCATTCCGCTCGAGGGAGCGAATGACAAGGTCGCGATTCACGCGGTATGTCGCGAGAACGTCTTCTGGGAGACGCTCGAGAATCTCAAGGCGGCCGGGGCGAGTTCCCTGCTCGTCTTGCCGGTCGAAAAAATGCTGGACTAAACGATGACTATTCCTGTTACAGACTGGAAGACTCTCGACGCAGAGGCACGTCACCGCCTGCTGCAACGGCCAGCGATGGCAGACGATGACAGGGTCCGGAAAGAAGTGACCGATATTCTTGCCGCTGTGCGCGACTCGGGTGACAAGAAAATAAGAGAACTCACACGAAGCCTGGACCGCGCCGACGTCAGCGATGCGCGGGCGAGCGCCGAGGAGATCGACACAGCGGCGACGGCTCTGAGTCCCGAAGAGACTGCCGCCATCGACCTTGCGATCGCAAATGTCCGCCGCTTTCACGAACAACAGTTGCCCCGGGACATCTCGATCGAAACGATGCCGGGCGTACGGTGCGAACGCGTAAGCCGGGCGATCCGGGCTGTGGGACTTTACGTTCCGGCCGGCACGGCCCCCCTGCCCTCGGCGGCGATCATGCTCGCAGTGCCCGCTGCGATTGCGGCTTGTCCGGTACGAGTGTTGTGCACGCCGCCACGCGCGGACGGCCGGGCTGATCCTGCCGTACTCGTCGCGGCTACCCGTGCCGGCGTCAGCGAAATTTTCAAGGTTGGGGGCGCCCAGGCGATTGCGGCGATGGCCTACGGTACCGAGACCGTACCCAAAGTCGACAAGATATACGGACCTGGAAATGCCTGGGTGACCAGCGCCAAATCCATCGTCGCCGGAGACCCGAACGGAGCCGCCATCGATATGCCGGCCGGCCCGTCTGAAGTCCTGGTCATTGCTGACGACGATGCTCGCGCCGAGTTCGTTGCATCGGACCTTTTGGCACAGGCCGAACACGGTACCGATTCACAGGTCATCCTGGTAACGACAAGTTCGGAGCTGGCCCACAAAGTCATTGGCGAGGTCGAAAAGCAGCTGCTTACTCTGTCGCGCGCGAGCATCGTCCGCGAAGCTCTCGCGCACGCTCGCGCGATCATCGTCGAAGATCTGGCCGTGGCCATCGAGGTGAGCAACAGTTACGCGCCGGAGCACCTGATACTGCAATGCAAGAATGCGAGGAGCGCGCTGCCGGGCATCCGCAGTGCCGGGTCGGTTTTCATCGGCGCGTGGACGCCGGAGTCGGTTGGCGACTATTGCAGCGGTACCAATCATGTATTACCGACTTACGGTTATGCGCGCAGTTATAGCGGTCTCGGAGTTGACCAGTTCATGCGCAGCATGACGGTCCAGGAACTGACCCGCGACGGTCTCGAAAGTCTCGGCCCGACGGTCGTATCTCTGGCCGGGCTCGAAGGCCTGGATGCCCACGCCGCATCGGTCACGAGACGTCTGGCGGGCTCGGCATGAATATCGCCATGCTTGCCAGGTCGGAGATCCGTGCGCTGCAGCCCTATGGGGCCGCGGAACAGGTCGACGACACCATCCGCCTCAACGCGAACGAGGCGCCCTGGTCCAGCTCTACAGACCGGTTTCGGCGTCCCTTGAATCGCTATCCTGAAATCAGGCCGGCGGCCCTGACCGGGTCGCTCTCACGGTACTTTGACTGTAACGCGCAGCAGTTGCTCGTAACGCGCGGTAGCAGTGAGGCGATAGACCTGTTGATTCGTGCATTCTGTCGCGAAGGACAGGACAACATCGTCACGACGGCCCCTACCTTCTCGATGTATGGTCACTACGCGACCGTCCAGGGCGCCGAGCAGCGCTCGGTCGTCACGCCCGAGGAAGAGGGATTTGCATTCGATATCGATGCACTACTCGACGCGTGCGACGACTGCACGCGCCTCATCTTTCTGTGTTCACCGAATAATCCGACCGGAACTGTCCTGCCGCGGCCCGCCCTGATCGAACTCCTCGAACGACGCGGCGATCGTTCAGCCATCGTAGTCGATGAAGCATACGTGGAGTTTTCCGATGAATGCTCTGCTGCCGAGTTGCTAACGCAACACGGCAATCTTGTTGTGCTCAGGACACTCTCCAAGGCGCTGGCCTTTGCGGGCGCGCGCTGCGGCGCTGTGATGGGTCCGGTCGAGGTCGTGCGTATGCTGAACGCGATCCAGGCACCCTACGCGCTGTCCACCCCGGTCGTGGAGTGTGTTGAGGACGCACTTGAACAATCCTGCCTGGACGAGGCGCGACAGAACATCGAAGTTATCCGTAGAGAACGGGAACGTCTGATCGCCGAACTGCGCAAATTCGATTTTGTCGAGTCGGCGTGGCCGAGCGCCGCCAATTTCTTCCTGATCAGGGTCGCGGACAGCGAAGGCGTAATCCGTCGGTGCAGCGACGAGCAAGTGCTGCTGCGCGATTTCGGCGGCAGTCTTACCGGTTGTATTCGAATTACGGTCGGCAACGAGGCAGAAAATGATCGCCTGTTACATTGCTTCCGAAAAATGAACGGAGAAACTGCATGAGCCTCAAGGTCCTGTTCATCGATCGCGATGGCACGCTGATCGAGGAACCCGATGACAACCAGGTCGACGCTCTGCACAAGATCCGTCTTGTCGCCGGCGTAATTCCTGCGCTCCTCGAATTGGCTGAGGCAGGCTACCGTTTCGTCATGGTCAGCAACCAGGATGGCCTTGGGACGGACGCGTTTCCAGAGCACAGTTTTCGAATCTGCCAGGATTACGTCATGGGACTTTTCGAATCACAGGGCGTGACATTCGATGAGGTATTCGTCTGCCCTCACTTCGAAGAGGACAGCTGCGACTGTCGCAAGCCGAGGACCGGTCTGCTTACCAGATACCTGGCCGCGAACGATATCAACATCGGAAAGTCCGCCGTAATCGGCGACCGCGACACCGACATCGAACTCGGAGAGCGTATCGGTCTCAGGAGCTTCAAGGTCGGTACCGATGGCCCACACGAATCGAAATGGCCCGGCATTGTCGATGCGCTGATCCGCGCGGACCGCGAGGCAGTTGTCGAACGCAAGACTCGGGAGACGACGATTCGTGCCGAACTCAATCTTGACGCGGGCGGTCGCATCAAGGTTGCAACCGGAATCGGTTTCTTCGACCACATGCTCGAACAGGTCGCGAAACATGGTGGCTTCAGTCTGGAACTGAGCTGCTCGGGCGATCTTGACGTCGACGAACATCACACCGTCGAAGACACGGCGATCGTTCTCGGCACCGCGCTCCGAGAGGCACTTGGCGATAAACGCGGTATCGGGCGCTACGGATTCCTGTTACCGATGGACGAGAGCGAGGCACGAGTAGCGATTGATCTGTCTGGGCGGGGTAACTTCGTATTCGCCGCGGATTTTCCTCGTGACAAGGTCGGAGAGCTGTCGACAGAAATGGTCGAGCACTTCTTTCGCTCGCTCGCCGAATCACTCGCAGCGGCAATCCACATCGATGTACAGGGTGAAAACGCGCACCACATGGTCGAAGCCTGCTTCAAGGCCGTAGGCCGTAGCTTGCGACAGGCCATTCGGACCGAAGGCAGCGAGTTGCCAACGACCAAAGGTACGCTGAACTAGAATGTCCGGGCCCGTTGCAATCATTGATAGCGGTGGCGCGAATATCGCGTCGCTGGAATTTGCCTTACAACGACTTGGAGTCCGTGCGCAGCTGACGACTGATGCAAATGAGATTCGTACAGCACGACGGGTGATTCTGCCCGGTGTGGGCGCTGCCGGCGATGCGATGCAGCGCTTGCGCGATCACGCACTGATCGATGTAATTCGCGGCCTGGCGCAACCTGTACTCGGCATTTGTCTCGGCATGCAGCTGTTGGCCGAAGCGTCGGAAGAGGAGGACGTCGAGTGCCTCGGGATTATCCCCGGTATTGCAGCGAGACTCGAGGCAGAAGCGGGCCTTCCCGTGCCGAACATGGGTTGGTGTCCGGTCAGCCGGCGCGAACCAAACGAATTGTTCAACGATATCGACGATAGTAGCTACTTCTACTTCGTTCACAGCTACGCCCTTCCCGTCTCCGATTACACGCTTGCGACTGCACGACACAAGGAGCCATTCGCCGCAGTCTGTGGTCGCGGCAATTTCATCGCAACACAGTTTCATCCCGAGCGCTCGTCAACGGATGGCGCACGTCTGTTACGAAATTTCCTGGGGGTGGCCGCGTGAGGATCATTCCAGCCATCGATCTGCATGGCGGTAAGTGCGTGCGTCTGTACAAAGGTGACTTCGATAAAGTCACGGAATACAGTGATGACCCCCTTGCGGTCGCGCGCAAGTTTAGTGCTTTCCAAGTCCGTGACCTGCATATCGTCGACCTTGACGGCGCACGCAGTGGCTCTCAGCAAAACCAGGGAATCGTTGCGAGTTTGTGTGCAATCACCGACCTTAGCGTGCAACTCGGCGGTGGCATTCGTGACGTCAATATCGTCACGGGCTGGCTGCAACAAGGAGTCTCTCGCTGCGTAATCGGCAGTCTTGCAGTTACTCAACCGGATCTGGTTGCGGAGTGGATTTCGAAATTCGGCGCCGACCGGATCGTGGCTGCTTTGGATGTATCAATTGACGAGACAGGACCGGTACTGGCGACACACGGCTGGACCCGGTCAAGCGGTTTCAGTCTCTGGGACTGCATCGATGGCCTCGCAGACGCCGGCATGGAACACTTGCTGTGTACCGACATTAGTCGCGACGGTGCAATGGCCGGGCCAAACTTCGGACTATATGCGGAGATCGTCCGCCGATTTCCAAAGATTCGATTGCAGGCTTCCGGCGGTGTCCGTGACGCGACGGACCTGGAGCGTCTCCGGGACCTTGGGATTCCGGCTGCCATCACCGGCAAAGCGCTTCTGGATGGCCGGATCAGCGCAACGGAGGTGGCGTCGTTCCTGCAAAGCGAATAATTCCCTGCCTCGATGTACGCGATGGAGTCGTTGTCAAAGGTGTACAGTTCCGCAATCATCGCGTCGTTGGCGATATTGTGACGCTTGCGGCAAGGTACCGGGACGAAGGCGCCGACGAACTGGTTTTCTACGACATTACGGCGAGCCCGGACGGCCGCACGGTTGACCGCGCATGGGTAAGTCGTGTCGCGGCTGTCATCGACATCCCGTTTTGCGTCGCAGGCGGCATTCGGAGCGTTGCCGACGCAGAGGACGTGCTCAACAAGGGCGCGGACAAGATCTCGGTCAATTCACCCGCGCTCGAGAATCCTGGCCTGGTTACACAACTTGCCAGGCGATTCGGATCGCAGTGCATTGTGCTTGGCGTCGACAGTCGCGCGAGCGACGACAGTTATGACGTGTACCAATACACCGGCGATCCGGATAAGACGGCCGCCACACAGCGCCGCACGACCGAGTGGATACGCGAAGCACAGGAGCGCGGTGCCGGCGAGGTCGTGCTGAACTGCATGAATCAGGACGGCGTGCGGCAAGGCTACGACGTAGACCAGCTATGCGCCGTACGCGAAGTCTGCCAGGTGCCGCTGATCGCATCCGGTGGCGCCGGCGCCGTGGAGCACTTCCGCGACGTTTTTCTTGCGGCAGATGTTGATGGCGCGCTCGCTGCCAGCGTATTTCACAGCGCCGAGATCGATATTCACGATCTCAAGGCGTATCTGGTCGCCAGCGATATCGAAATGAGAACCTGAGGAGATCGACGTGAGTCACACGAACTTCGACTTTTTGCAGACGCTGGAGATCGTCATCGCCGATCGTCTCGAGAATCCCGAGGCCAACAGTTACACCTCGCAGCTCGCCGCCAGTGGCGACAAGCGAATGGCCCAGAAGGTC
>Ga0070727_10004710_pt1 | contig 11507 bp, 13 predicted proteins | sample tdAd472_FD_66722 | JGI IMG/M metagenome (GOLD analysis project Ga0070727, IMG submission 66722) | Marine sediment microbial communities from the Atlantic coast under amendment with organic carbon and nitrate - tdAd47.2 | ecosystem: Environmental > Aquatic > Marine > Coastal > Sediment | place... | reverse complement strand
CTCCAGTAGCGGCTCCGTCTCGATGGTATCGAGCGAAGTGCTTTCAAACTCGTCTTCCATAGACGCATCGTCGGGAAGACTCAGGGCGGAGCGTTCCGGGGGCGCATCGGGCGTCCCAAATGAAAAGGAGTTGCGCAAGAAAGGCACCACGTCAGCCATGGCGATGAGCGCATCTCCTTCATAGGCAAGAACGGGATTCTCAAGCTGAAAGGGGGACGTGCCGCCGTCCACCCCCGTGTCATTCAGCCCGAGCGTTACCTCTTTTCCCTCCAGCTGAAAGTGGGCCTTGGCATCTTCAATACGTAATGACGCACCCAGTTGGCGGGCCAAATCCTTCATAGATGCATACGGGGTGCCCTGACTCGAATATTCCGGGAGCGTCAGGGGGGTGGTGACACCGTGGCGCAAGACGGCGATGGACTGCTCTTGACCGGCGGCGATAAAGCAGCACGACAGGAGTGTCATCACGGTAAGGGCACGCAGTGCGAAGCGTAGGTGTTTGATAGGAGTCACGGAATAGTTACTGGCTCTTGTTCAGATTGCGGACACGCTGATCGATGATGACATTGTTCTCAAAACTCCCGGATTTATTGGTCGGGCGCTCTACAGACAGATACAAGGCCAAACCCAACACGAGGAAAAGGCCAATGAGTATTCCAATACCCGCTTTTTCTTTTTGTGTCATGCTGTACCTCGCTTTGTTGTCTTGTTTGCCATTGCGCTCCGGTCTGCACCGGAAATCGAGAGGCAAATAAGTTTACTTCCGCTTTTGTTCAAAGGTCTTGCGGGCGTTGGCAAATTCACCCACTTCAACCTCTCGGCGCTGTCCAAGCTTAATCTGGGCCTGCGCCTTGGTCATCTGTGTATTTAGTTTATCCAAACAGACCTGACAAAGTTTCTTGCTCGTGCTGATGGCCGGGGCACCACATTGGCCACAACGCGTTCCGTCCCCATCCAGCGTCGCAACTTGCTTGACCAGCCCCTCATCAACCATGCGTCGAACCACCGGTATTTCAACTTCGGCGGCTTCCGCGACTTCTTCTACGTTCAGATTCTCGTTTTGCTCGATGACTTTGCGAATCTTTTCGAAATCTGCGTCTTCCGCATCTTGACAGGTGCCGCAGACAGGGGATTGTACTTTGTTGAACATCTGATTGCATCGTGCACACGTTGCTAAAGGCATGGCCGCTCTCCTTACCTTGAAGACCAATCGTAGGTGATTGTGTCCCAGTCAATGTCCAGGTTCCCAACGACCTCTGCTTTCAAGACGCGACCATCAAGCGATACGTTCACACCCACGAGCACAGAGCGAATAGGGAGTCCTTCTTTGTCCAATAATGCTTTCTCACGGGCCGGGAAGGTCACTCGAAACCACGTGCGACGCGCAACCGCAGCCTCCAGATCATCACGGCCCGCATCATCCCGCACGTACTCAATACGGGCTCCCGGTACAAATATATATTGATCATCTACACCCGCATCGCGGAGGTGATTGTCGGCAATGTGTCGCTCACTCACTTGTGCCACGAGATTGTCGCGTTCCACCACCACCGCATCGGCACCTTCCGAGCGCGCTACGAAAGCAAGTCGGTCTTCCATCCAGAGCGTCAGCTCGATCACCCGGGACCAGTTTCCGTTCTGATAGGCCTCAGCGTATTGCCAGGCCACGCTGTCGCGCACGACATCCGGAATCACCGATTCCTCTGTGCTGTCTTCCGCCCAGTCTACAAGAGACGGGTCTTCCGATGGTTCACCAATCGGCAGTGCGCGTTTAATTGCGACGCCGACGATAAGTCCCAATAACGCCCCTATCAGCAGGGCTATGAGGAAGCGCTGTTGGCGGTTTTTACGGAGTTCAGCCACGATCTCATGGTAACAAACCGGGGCGCTATCCGTCAATTAAGTGTGATTAAAACGAAATTTGGGCCTTGAATTTCGGGGTATTTGGCCTGCGCTATCGACGGTGCGTCCATTCGCGGCTATCATACTTGCGCTCGGCGAGTTCCACGGCCGCCACTTTCTCCTCGGGGGTGACCTCCGAAGCGGGGGAGCCGGGGGCGAACTGTTGGATGATGGCGCGGCGTAACGCAGCCGCTGACGTGTTCAGCACGGTTAGGAAATCTGCGTGATTGCGGGTCGCGCGATAATCGGGCCGGTCTTCCGGTTCCTGGAGGTAACGGGCCATGGTGCTCATGTCGGCGCGATAGAGGAGGGTACCGTGGTGGAGAAGGGCCCGACGGCGGCGGCGCTGGGCATTGCCCGATACCTTGCGCCCGTTCAGGGCAATGTCCGAGATGCCCTCGTGGGTCGCTTCGATACCCAGCGTTGCCAGGGCCTGACAGACGCCGCCGATAAGATGGCGATAGGAGCCATGAAGGGTGGCCACGTCGGGGTGGCGTTCGTAGGAGAGAAACAGGGCGTAATTGAGTGAGCCCGGTCCTTGAAGCACACAGCCGCCCGCCGTGCACCGTCGCATGATGGGGATGCCATCCGCTTCGCAATGGTCTTCATGGACTTCCTGGGCGAGCCGCTGGCCCGTGCCTAAAACCACAAAGGGCGTCGGGCTCTCCCAGAGGCGCAACGTGTCGGGTTGGCGCCCCTGCTCGACTTCCTCCAGCAGGACTTCTTCCAGCGCCAGGTTTTCGGCCGGGCGCTGGAAGCTGAAGTCTAACAGTCGCATCAGAGGCAGGCGCAGTTCAGATCGCGGGCAGCCTTGACCTCATCGAGCCGTCCGACCGGGGTGGATACCGGTGCAGCGTGAAGGCTGTCTGGGGCCGCATCGACTGCCGCAGCGATGGCCAGCATGGCGTCGCAGAAGGCGTCCAGGGTCTCTTTGGATTCCGTCTCGGTGGGCTCAATCATGAGGCACTCTTTGACGGTCAATGGGAAGTAGATGGTCGGTGCGTGGAAGCCCCGATCCAGTAGCGACTTGGCGATGTCCGTGGCGTGAATGCCCTTTTGCGCCTGGGGGGACGCCGTAAAGATGCACTCATGCATGAAATTGCCGGGAAAGGCCGCCTTGTAGGTGCCCTTGAGGCGCGCGAAGATATAATTGGCATTGAGCACCGCATTGCGGCTTACTTCCTTGAGGCCAGCGTCACCGTAGTGGCGAAGGTAGGCGTAAGCCCGCACGGCAATCAGATAGTTGCCGAAGAAGGCGGCGATGCGCCCGATGCTCTTTTCCGGGGTCGCGAGGGTAAATCCGTCGCCGTCGGGGACGACCCGGGGACCGGGGAGGTAGGGCAAGAGGCGCTCCGAGACGCCCACCGGCCCACAGCCCGGGCCACCCATGCCGTGGGGCGTGGCGAAGGTCTTATGGAGATTATAGTGCATGACGTCGAAGCCCAGATCACCGGGGCGGCATTGGCCCACGATGGCGTTGAGATTGGCGCCGTCATAATAGAGCAAGGCATCTTTGGAGTGGGCCAGTTTCGCAATCTTGGCCACGTCTTTTTCAAAGAGTCCATGGGTGTTGGGACAGGTCAGCATGATGCCTGCCACGTTGTCGGTCAGCATGGCTTCAAAAGCGTCCAGGTGAATGGTGCCATCGGCGTCCGACGGGATCTCGACCACCTTGAAGCCCGCCATCACCGCGCTGGCCGGATTGGTTCCGTGGGCGCTGTCGGGAATGATGATAGTATCTTTGTGTGCGTTGCCTTTGTCTTTATGGTAGGCCGCCATGAGGAGCGTGCCCGTCAGTTCGCCGTGGGCTCCGGCAATGGGTTGGAGGCTGGCGGCTTTCATGCCCGCCACTTCGGCCAACTGGCGCTCCAGCTCGTGGATCAGCGCATAGGCCCCCTGGCATTCGGACTCAAAGGTGGGGCTGCTGGAGAAGTGGGGGTGGAGCTGGGACATGCCCGGCTCGGCCGCCGCCACTTCGGCAATCTTCGGGTTGTACTTCATGGTGCACGATCCCAGGGGATAGAAGGTGTCATCGATACCAACGTTCCGCTGAGAGAGGTGGGTAAAGTGGCGCACCACATCAATCTCTGCCATCTCCGGCAGGGCGGCCTCTTCGGCGCGACAAAGTTCCTTGGGGAGTTGGCACGGGGGGACGTCCAGGGCATCAAGGCGCAGGGCCCGCCGTCCGGGTTGAGACTTTTCATAGATTAATTGCATGCGACTCTCTCCAGCGCCGTTGCGAAGGCGTCCAGCGCCTCCCGGCTGTGTTTTTCCGTCACGGCGATGAGTAGATCATTGGCTTCACCGGCGCCCACATCGGCCAGGGGCAATCCGGCCACGAAGCCTTCCTGCAGGAGTTCGGCGGCTACATCGGCGGCGGGGGCTGGCAGGCGAACAGCGAATTCATTGAAGGTAGGTCCGTCATTGAGGATTTCTACAAAGCTCAGTCTGCTCTTCAGATACTCGGCCTTGGAGTGGCACGCGACGGCCACTTCTCGGAAGCCTTCTTTGCCCCAAAGGGAAAGATGAATCAGGGCGCGCAACGCGCAGAGGGCCTGGTTGGAACAGATGTTGGACATGGCCTTGGTGCGGCGTATGTGCTGCTCGCGGGCCTGGAGGGTCAACACAAAGCCGCGTCGTCCTTCCTGGTCCTTCGTTTCGCCCGCGATCCGTCCGGGCATCTTGCGCACGTGTTTTTTCAGTGTGGCCATAATGCCGAGATAGGGGCCGCCAAAGCCCAAGGGCATACCGATGGACTGACCTTCGGCGATGGCAATGTCCGCTCCCATCTCACCGGGGGTCTTCACCATGCCGAGAGACACGGGGTAGAAGGACACGACCAGGAGGGCCTTCGCATCATGGCATCGTTCACCAAGGGCCGTGAAATCGGCCACGGTGCCCTGGAAGCTCGGATTCTGAACGATCACGCAGGCCGCCCCTTCGGGGTCATCGCCCACCACAATTTCCAGGTCCAGGTTGGCCGCATGGGTTTTCAGCATAGCGAGGTAAGTGGGGTTGACCGATGGGTGGACCACGATGCGGTTGCGCCGTGCAATACGCACCGACATGGTGGCCGCTTCGAAGACCGCTGTGCCCCCGTCATAGAGGGACGCGTTGGCAAATTCCATGTTGGTCAGCCGGCAGATGGCCGATTGGTATTCATAGATGCTCTGGAGCGTTCCCTGCGAGCTTTCGGGTTGGTAAGGGGTGTAGGCCGTGTAAAACTCACTGCGCCCCGAAAGGGCATCCACCGCTGCGGGGATGTAGTGATCGTAATAACCACCACCCAGAAACGACGTGTGATTGACGTTGTTGCGGGAGGCCAACTCGGCGATGTGGTTGCGCACCCCCATCTCCGACATGCCCGCGGGGATATCCCAGGACTGCATGCGTAAGGAGGGAGGGATACTGGCGAAGAGCGCCTCGACGTCATCGACGCCAATGGCCGCCAGCATGGCCTGCTGATCGGTTTCAGTAGTTGGAATCCAACTCATGGGGGATACTCCGGGTGACGGGTGGGCCCGTGCAGGGCGTGCCGTAATGTAAGGGATGCGGGGCATGCAAACGAGGCGGCTCGGAAGGAGGAGAGTCCACCGAACCCATTGAGGCCACCAGCGGAAATGCGACGGCTAGCCGCAGGACTCCACATAGGTACGATAGGCCGAAACGTCCATCAGGGCATCCAGCTCCGTCGGGTCGATGCCATCCAATTTGAAAAACCAACCTTCGCCCAAGGGGTCCTTGTTAATCAGCTCGGGGTTGTCTTCCAGGGCGTCATTGGTCTCAGTGACCTTGCCGGAAACCGGGGCGTAGATGTCACTCGCCGCTTTGACCGATTCTACGACGGCGACTTCTTCACCCGCTTCGACTTCGCGTTCGGCGTCTGGTAATTCCACATACGTGATATCACCTAATTGAGACTGGGCGTACTCGGTAATGCCAACAACATACTGGCCATTCAATTCACCAATCCACTCATGTTCTTCGGTGTATCTGAGCGTGTCCGGGTTCATCGACTGAAATCCTCCGCTATCCATCTGGTTTGTGCTGCGCGCCCGTCGGCCCGGGCCGGGATACGCGTCTTACCACGTTATTTTTACAGTAAACTTGGGGTATGCATCGTGAGGCGAAGGCCTCAAGGCGATGCGTTATGCGTCGAATTTCTTGCGGCACGTGCCTTCCTGGTAGACCGGAAGGGTTGCCGTTACGATGGGCAAGTCTTTCGGGCCCGCCGTGAGCGCCGTGCCCGGCTCCGCGAGGTGTTGTGGCAAATCAGCCAGTCCCACGCCAAAGCCGAGGCTGGGGCCGAAGGTGCCACTGGTCACCTGCCCCACCACCTGACCGTCGTGCTTGATTTCGAAACCGTGTCGGGGAGCCCGGCGGGAATCGGTCTTGATGGCCGTCAGTACCGTGTGCTGGCCTTCATCACGCTGAGCGACGAGGGCGGCTTTGCCCACAAACTCTTTGTTCCAGTTGATGAGGCGGGCCATGCCCGACTCCAGGGGCGTCTTATCCAAGGCGAGATCTTCGCCGTTCAGGGGATAGCCGACTTCCGTGCGGAGCGTATCCCGTGCGCCAAGGCCACAGGGGGCCACATCGGGGTGGGCTGCCAGCCGTTCCCACAGGGGGATGGCCGCCTCGTTGGGTACGAAAATCTCATAACCGACCTCGCCCGTGTAGCCTGCGCGGGTGACCACGATGTTGTGCCCCTCCCATTTCATGGCGGCACCGTTCCAGTATTTCATCGAGCGAAGGGCTTCAAAACCAAGTTGCAGCAGAATGTCCCGGGCCAGTGGGCCCTGAAGGTCAATTTTGGCCGTCTCGTCACTGACATTGGTGACACCTTCCGCCCCGCTCAGCAGATCGTTGACCACATCCAGCGGGCCGGCATTGGTTACCAGGTAGAGCGTCTCGTCATCAAGGCGAAGGGCCACGCAATCATCGATGATACCCGCCTTTTCGTTAAGGATGGCGCTGTAGCGGCAAAGGCCAACGCGAAGGGTGCGCATGTCGCTGAAAACGAGGCGATCCAGGGCGGCCAGGGCGCTTTCGCCCTTCAGCACGAATTCCCCCATGTGAGAGCAGTCGAAGAGGCCCGCCTTGCTGCGGGTGTGCTGATGTTCCTGAATAATGCCTGCAAATTGAACCGGAAGGGCCCAGCCGTGAAAATCGACCACTTTGGCGCCGTGATTATCATAGGCGTCGCGCAAGGGCGTTTGCCGCATAAGAGGGGCCTCCGGGCGGCGCAACTATCTGCTCAAATTGCAGATACCGCGAAGCCATTTGGTGTTGTAACAAGTTGATACCAAGAAGCTTAGGGCGCCCAGGCGAACGGCATTGTATGGTGGAAATCAGCATCCGCCGCTTCACCGTGGTGTACTCCACGTCTAAGCTCGCCAGTCACGGCGGAAATTTCGCTATACTTTGCCACAACCAAACAGGCGTGTCAACATCGCGCCCCCGCTGCCGCGTTTCCCAGTCCTATGGATGACTAAAAGTTGCCCATCGCTCTCGCCATATGCTATCCTTCCGCGATTTTCAACTTCACAGGGTTCCCTGAATTCGTGCTGAATTCGGGTGTCTGACACTGCGCTCAGGCTGCATGAGGGAACCCAAGGCTTAACCCGAATGGAGAAATACCAATGGCAATCGTTTCTATGCGTGAGCTCCTCGAAGCGGGCATTCACTTTGGTCACCAGACCCGTCGCTGGCACCCGAAGATGAAGCCCTACATTTTCGGCCAGCGTAATGGCATCTACATCATCGATCTCCAGCTCACGCTGCGTCAGATCTACAAGGCCTACGGCCTGGTCCGCGAGACCGCCGCAAACGGCGGCAGCATCCTCTTCGTCGGTACCAAGAAACAGGCGCAGGAGCCCATCGCCCAGCACGCCAACCGCTGTGGTCAGTACTATGTCCACAACCGCTGGCTTGGTGGCACCTTGACCAACTTCCAGACGGTCCGTGGCAGCATCCAGGAACTGAACAACCTTCAGGAGCTGGAAAAGACCGGAAAAATCGAGCGCTACAGCAAAAAAGAAGGCGTTATGTTCCGTAAGCGCCGCGCCAAGCTCGAAAAGAACCTCCTCGGTATCCAGAAGATGCCCGGCCTGCCCAGTGCTATCTTCATCGCCGACGCGAAGCGCGAGTACATCGCCGTACGCGAAGCCAAACGTCTGGGCATTCCCAGCATCGGTATCGTTGACACCAATTGCGACCCCGATGTGGTGGATCTTCCCATCCCCGGCAACGACGACGCGATCCGCGCCATCGATCTTTACTGCTCCGTAATGGCAAACGCCGTGCTTGAAGGCAAACTGCGTGCGGAAAAAGTGAAGGCTGACGAAGCCGAGAAGCAGGCCGCCAATGCGAAGTCCGCTGCCGATGACGCGGAAGAAGCGGGTGAAGCCGTTGCCGCCGCTCCGGCCGCCGAGGCCCCTGCGGAAGCGCCTGCCGAAGCCCCCGCTGCCGACGCCGCCGAGTAATTGCGAACAGAAGACCAAGAGATTTAACAAGGAGTGAGTATACCCATGGCTATTACAGCTAGTGATGTGAAGTCGCTGCGTGAATCCACCGGCGCAGGAATGATGGACTGCAAGAAAGCACTGACCGAGAGCGGCGGCGACATGGAGAAGGCCGTCGTATGGCTCCGTGAGCGCGGTATTGCCAAGGCCGCCAAGCGCGGTGACAAAGTGGCCGCCGAAGGCGCCGTCCATTCCTACATTCACATGGGCGGAAAAGTCGGCGTGATGGCCGAGATTAACTGCGAAACCGATTTCGTGGCCCGCGGTGATGAGTTTCAGAATCTGTGCAAAGACATCTGCCTCCAGATTTGCTCCACGGCACCCCTCGCCGTGACCCGCGATGAGTTGGACCCCGAAGTCGTGGCCAAAGAAAAAGATCTCTACGTTAAGCAGGCCGCCGAGACCGGCAAGCCCCAGGAGATCTGTGAAAAGATCGCCGAAGGCAAGCTCAAGAAGTGGTTCTCTGAAGTCTGCCTCATGGATCAGGGCTTCGTAAAAGATCCCGACAAGACTATTGACCAACTTGCTACTGAGCTCAGTGGTAAGGTGGGCGAAAAGATTACGGTGCGTCGCTTTACCCGCTATCAGTTGGGTGAAGGCATCGAGAAAGTCGAAAGCAACTTTGCGGATGAAGTTGCGGCTGAACTGAAAAAAGCAGAAGGGTAAGGCCCGCTTTGACGGCACCAAGATACAAGCGCATCCTGCTGAAACTCAGCGGTGAAGCCCTCGAAGGTACTTCCGGTAACGGCGGTATCGACTTTCCGACGCTCGGCACATTCTGCGACGAAATCAAAGAAGTCGTTGAAATGGGCGTGGAAGTTGGTCTCGTGGTTGGTGGAGGGAATATCTTCCGGGGTGTTCAAGGGCTGGAAACCGGCCTGGACCAGCCTACCGGTGATTACATGGGTATGCTGGCCACCGTGATTAACGCCCTCGCGATTCAGGCTTCCCTGGAAAAGCGTAGTGTGCGCACCCGCGTCATGACCGCCATCGAAATGCGACCCATTGCAGAGCCCTATATCCGTCGGCGTGCCACACGGCACCTGGAAAAGGGGCGCGTGGTTATCTTTGGTGCCGGAACGGGTAATCCCTTCTTCACCACCGATACGGCGGCCGCGTTGCGCGCCAATGAAATTGGTGCCGAACTCGTAATGAAGGCCACGAAAGTGGATGGTATCTACGACGCGGATCCGGTGAAGAACCCGGATGCGGTCAAATATGATACGCTGGACTACACAACGGTGTTGACCAACAAGTTGCGCGTAATGGATGCTACGGCCATTTCCCTGTGTCGGGAAAACAGCCTGCCCATTCTCGTCTTCGATCTGACGGAGCCCGGGAATGTCGTTAAGGTGTTGCGCGGTGAGACCATTGGTACACTGGTTAAAGGAGAGTAAACGTGTCACATCCGGTACTTGATGAAGCCACTGATAAGATGGACAAGAGCGTCGTGGCATTCCAGACGGAGATGAGTAATATCCGTACAGGCCGTGCCAACGCAGGTATCCTGGACATCGTGGACGTGGACGTATACGGCTCAAAGATGAAGATTAACCAGTTGGGTACGGTCACCGTGCCCGATTCCCATCTCATCGTGGTCGATCTCTGGGATAAGACCCAGTTGGGTGCCGTTGAGCGTGCCATTATGAGTTCGTCGCTGAACCTCATGCCGGCTAACGACGGTCAGGTCATCCGAATTCCGATTCCCCCGTTGAATGAAGAACGGCGCAAGGAATTGGTGAAGCTGGCCGGGCGCCACGTGGAAGAGGCCAAGGTGGCCTGCCGAAGCATTCGTCGCCACGCTGTGGATGAGATTAAGAAGCTCCAGAAAGATGGAGAGATTCCCGAGGACGATGCCCATCGTATGACCGAGTCTGTCCAGAAACTGACCGACAGCCACACCGATAAGATTGATGCCGTCTTCAAGTTGAAAGAAGCCGACATCATGGAGGTGTAACGGTGGGTGTGCCAGCGATAATATGAGTCTCGTACACTGCCGCGGATACACCACCATTGCGTGTGTCCGCGGCAGTTTTCTTTGGGGTCCGTCTGTTACGAAGTACTAGAGACCAACCGGGTAAATTACCGCATTGAAAAAAGCTTCCACATCGACCCCCGGCGAAATGCTGGATAGTCGCATTGACATGGACCGCCTGCCCCGTCACATTGCTGTCATCATGGATGGTAATGGCCGATGGGCCAAGGAGCGGGGGCTTAGCCATGTTCAGGGGCATGAGGCCGGGGCCAACAGTGTGCGTGCGGTCATCGAGACCTGCCGGAAACTGGGCGTATCCACCCTCAGCCTCTATGCCTTTTCCACGGAAAACTGGCGCCGCTCCAAACTTGAGGTCAATGCCCTCTTTCGGCTCCTCAGCAAATACATTCGCCGGGAAATCGACGAGATGGATGACAACAACATCCGGATCTGTTTCATGGGCCGTCGGGAAGGGATGCCCAAAAAGGCCCTGGCCGATATGGATTCCTGCCTGGAGCGCACCAAGAACAACACGGCCCTGACGGTAAACATCGCCATCAATTACGGGGGGCGGGGCGAAATCGTCGACGCGACCCGTACGATTGCACGGGATGTGCAGGCGGGTTTGCTTTCCATTGATGATATTACCGAAGAGCGGTTTTCGCAGTATCTCTATCAGCCCGATCTCGATGAAGTAGACTTGCTCATACGGACCAGCGGGGAGCTGCGTGTCAGTAATTTTATGCTCTGGCAGGTATCCTACGCGGAGATCCTGGTGCCGGAGACCTTGTGGCCGGATTATGATGCCCAGTGTCTCTGCGATGCCATCGTAGCCTATCAACAGCGCAACAGGCGCTTCGGAGGAAGGCCCTGATGCGTTCCAATCAAGGGGCTACGTTGGTGCGCCTGCTCACCGCCCTGGTTTTGTTGCCTTCCGTGCTCGCCCTCGTCTGGGTGCCCCAGCTCGAAGTGCTCTTTGTCGCCTTTATCGGATTGCTCGTCGCGGTCGGCCTGAATGAATTTTTTGCCATGACCAAGGCCAAAGGGATCGAAATCTGGTCCCTGCCCGCCATGGTATTCGGTGTGCTCATGGTCTTCGCCTCCTA
>Ga0070727_10004708_pt1 | contig 11516 bp, 10 predicted proteins | sample tdAd472_FD_66722 | JGI IMG/M metagenome (GOLD analysis project Ga0070727, IMG submission 66722) | Marine sediment microbial communities from the Atlantic coast under amendment with organic carbon and nitrate - tdAd47.2 | ecosystem: Environmental > Aquatic > Marine > Coastal > Sediment | place... | reverse complement strand
TGCCAGAGCCGGACAGGCCCATGATCACCAACATTTCGCCTTTGTGCACGTCAATAGAGACATCTTTGACACCGGCAATGTACCCGGCGGCCCGGATGTCATCAAAGCTCGTTCCGGCGGGCATGCTGTTCAGGTACGCCTTGGGGTCAGGCCCGAATATTTTCCAAACGTTTTTGCACGAAATGACGGGTGTATCGGCTGACATGGCGATCCTTGCAGATAAATTTCCCCGCCCGGATGCCGGACGGGGATTGGTCAACGATAGCTTAGTTCACCCAGCTTTCCCAAACGTCTTTGTTGTCTTCCAACCAGACTTCGGCCGCTTCTTCAGGCTCCAGCTCGTCGATGTCGACCAGCTTGGCCATTTCAGCGATTTGCGGGTTGGTGAAGCTGACCTTTTCCAGAACAGCGTAGGCCGCTGGCCATTTAGCTTCCATGCCCTCCCACGCGGCTTTCTTCAGATAGCCGGTCGCCGGGTTGCCACAGTCATAAAGCGCGTCCGGGTTCGGACCAACCGAAGGATCTTTGTCACAGCCATCGACCCACGCGGGGAACTCGACAAATTCACCCGGCCAAACCGCTTCGGCAAAATTGGGTGTCCAGTTAAACACTACGACCGGGCGCTTGTCGGCCTCTGCCGCACCAATCTCGGCCCACAGAGCCGCAGCAGATCCCGCGTTTACCACAACGAAGTTCATTCCCAGCGCTTCGACCCGTTCCTGACCATGCTTGAGCCAGTCAACCGGGCCATCAAGGTAACGGCCCTTGTCGCCGGTTTCGGCCGTTGCGAAAACCGCGGCGCACTCATTCAACGCCTGCCAGTCCGGCAGACCGGGGCACGCGTCTTTGGTCCACATCGGGTACCACCAGTCTTCGCGTGTGACCGCGTCATGGTCACCCACGTCAACGATACCGCCTTTTTCCAGTGCAGTGCGGAACGACGCTCCAAATGCACCTTCCCAGACTTCAAGCTCCATCGTCACATCGCCCAATCGGACCGACTCGTAGACAGCCTGGCTATCGGTTGTGACGTATTCCACCGCATTTCCGTTTTGCTCCAGAATCTGCCCAACCACGTTGGACATCACAATCTGGCTTGACCAGTTATGGATCGGAATAACAATCGGATCGCTGCTGTCTGCAGCAAACGCGCTGAGTGGCGCAAAGGTCAGAACCCCTGCTGTCAAAGCTGTTGTAAATTTATTCATTTGTTTACTCCCTGTTGGTGCTCCCGGCTGGGATACAGTGGCGTCTGCCATTTGGCTGATTGCCGTCAGATACGATCTCAAACGATTCTGGCGATTGTTGAATGCATCTTTAAGCACTTTCGCACAATTTTCCTGTCAATCAAGTTTTTTTCTTGCGAGTGCTGAGCGATTGAGCATTACTGCGTTGTCGCAAATGGAACGTTCGGCGTCCGATCTCAAACTGAAGTTTGGTTTTGACTTCGGCAAGATGGCTCAAAAAGGGATCGCGACATGCGCTATTCGGGTTTCAAAGTTATCAAAGAGGCATTGACCGGCCACAAAGGCTGGCAACCGGCCTGGCGCGATCCGGAGCCACAAAGCCATTACGACATCATTATCATAGGCGGCGGTGGGCATGGCCTTGCCACCGCCTATTACCTGGCAAAGGAGTTCCAGCAAAAACGCATCGCAGTCATTGAAAAAGGCTGGATCGGCGGCGGCAATGTTGGCCGCAATACCACGATCATTCGCTCCAACTATCTGCTCGACGGAAATGAGCCATTTTACGAATTCTCGCTCAAGCTTTGGGAAGGTCTGGAGCAGGACCTGAACTATAACGCGATGATATCGCAGCGCGGAATTCTGAATCTGATCCATTCTGACGCGCAACGCGATGCCTTCATACGACGTGGCAATGCCATGATCCTGAACGGTGCCGATGCCGAGATGCTGTCGACCGAACAGATCAAGAAACGATACCCATTCCTGAACACGGATGACGCCCGTTTTCCGATCAAAGGCGGTCTTGCACAGCATCGCGGCGGAACGGTGCGCCATGATGCGGTGGCCTGGGGATATGCCCGTGGCGCTGACAGTCGTGGCGTTGATATCCTTCAGAACTGCGAAGTGACGGGGTTTCGGATCGAAAGCGGCAAATGTCTTGGCGTGGAAACCTCGCGAGGGTTCATTGGCGCCGCAAAGGTCGGCTGCGCCGTCGCGGGATCTTCGGGTCGGCTGATGGCAAAGGCCGGGATGCGATTGCCCATCGAAAGCCACGTGTTGCAGGCCTTTGTCTCCGAAGGGCTGAAGCCCGTTTTGCCGGGGGTTGTTACATTCGGTGCCGGCCACTTCTACGTCAGCCAGTCCGACAAAGGTGGTCTGGTCTTTGGCGGCGATCTGGATGGTTACAATTCGTATGCCCAACGCGGCAACCTGCCCACGGTCGAAGACGTCTGCGAAGGCGGCATGGCCATATTCCCCGCCTTCGGGCGCGCCAGATTGCTGCGGATGTGGGGTGGCCTCATGGATATGTCGATGGATGGATCTCCCATCATCGACCGCACACATATTGACGGGCTCTATTTCAACGGCGGCTGGTGTTACGGCGGGTTCAAGGCCACCCCGGCCAGCGGGTTCTGCTTTGCCCATCTGCTGGCCAGAGATGCGCCCCACCCCACCGCGACCGCCTATCGGTTCGACCGGTTCGAAAAAGGTCTGATGATCGACGAAAAAGGCGTGGGCAATCAGCCCAACCTGCATTGAGAGGACGACAGCCATGATAATCGAACACCCTCTCCTGGGCCCACGGGATGCTGCCGAGTTCACCTATATGGGGGACGCCAGATTGATCGACAGGCCGGATTGGCAATCTGATACTGCCGCGCGCGATTTCTATGAATACGGCTATCTTCGCGACAATCCGGCGGGATGGCACGAAGAGTTGTGGTTTCACGAAGCCGGCGACCGGTCGTGGCTGGTGGTGACGCGCAACACGCTCACGCACGAGATTTCATCGGTTGAACTTGCCCGCGATGTTGCGCGCAAGCGGGGGCGCAGCAAATGACCCAGAAGAACCGGATGCCAACGGGCGGGCAGATCGATCGCGAAACAGAGCACCGTTTTGTTTTCGACGGAAAGACCTATCAGGGTCATGCGGGCGATACGCTGGCCTCTGCATTGCTTGCCAACGGGGTACGCCTGATGGGCCGGTCGTTCAAATATCATCGCCCGCGCGGTGTGCTGACGGCCGGATCCGAAGAACCAAACGCCCTGGTTGAATTGCGCAGCGGTGCGCGCCAGGAACCCAACACGCGGGCAACCACAACCGAATTGTATCATGGTCTGTTTGCCAAAAGTCAGAACCGTTTGGGGTCGTTGAAATTCGATCTCCTGGCCATCAATGATCGGTTTTCAAATTTTTTGACGGCTGGCTTTTATTACAAGACGTTCATGTGGCCCGCCGCATTTTGGGAAAAACTGTACGAACCGATTATCCGCCGCGCAGCCGGTCTTGGGTCCTTGTCTTTGCAGGACGATCCCGACGTTTATGACAAAGGGTTCCTGCATTGCGATCTGCTGATCGTCGGCGCCGGGCCTGCGGGGTTGGCGTCGGCGCTGACGGCCGGACGTGCGGGCGCAGATGTGATCCTGGCGGACGAAGATTTTTGCATGGGTGGGCGGCTGAACAGCGAGACCTTTGTGCTGAATGACGCAAGTGGCGCGGACTGGGCGGCGGCGACGGTGGCCGAACTTGAAAGCCTGCCAAATGTCCGGGTGATGCCGCGCACCACCGTCATCGGCGCCTTTGATCACGGTATTTATGGCGCGGTTGAGCGGGTCAGCGACCATGTCGAAACACCGGACGCGGGCAAACCCAGACAGATCCTGTGGCGCATCTATACCAGGCGCACCGTGCTGGCCGCTGGCGCAACTGAACGGCCTATCGCGTTTGAAAACAATGACCGGCCGGGGATCATGTTGGGGTCTGCGTTGCGGACCTATGCCAACCGGTTTGCGGTTGCGGCTGACAAGCGAGTTGCGATCTTTACCAATAATGACGATGGGCACCGAACAGCCCGCGACCTGCACGAACAGGGCATCAAGATCGCGGCCGTTGTCGATATACGCCCGGATGCACCCCGCAGCGGCAACTACGAAGTGTTGCACGGGGAAATCGTTGATACCAAAGGCCGTCTGGGCCTGACATTCGCCGAAGTCCGGTTGGGCGACGGCTCCAGCCGGACGTTAGAATGCGGGGCGCTGGGTTTGTCGGGCGGCTGGAACCCCAATGTGCATCTGACCTGCCATCAACGTGGCCGCCCGACCTGGAACGCGGCGCTGGCGGCGTTTGTGCCTGGTGATGCGCTTCCTGCCGGGATGGTTGTTGCGGGCGCTGCAATGGGCGAGTTGTCAACGGCTGGCGCACTGCGCGGGGGGGTGCAAGCAGCACGGGCGGCGCTTGATCTGAAGGGGCAAACCCCTGACCTGCCCACAGCCGAAGACGCGCCGATCCAACTGAAACCGTTTTGGTATGTCGAGGGCTGCGCGCGGGCCTGGCTGGATCAGCAGAACGATGTGACGGTGAAAGATGTCAAACTCAGCCATCAGGAAGGCTTTCGCTCGGTTGAACATCTGAAACGCTACACCACGCTGGGCATGGCCACGGATCAGGGCAAGACCTCGAACATGGGCGGCCTTGCGATCATGGCCGAGCTTGCGGGCAAATCCATTCCCGAGGTGGGCACAACGATCTTTCGCCCTCCCTATACACCCACGGCGATTGGCGCCTTTGGCGGGCGTCATCGCGGACAGGAATTTCACCCCACGCGTCTGACCCCCAGCCATCAGTGGGCGACAGAACAGGGGGCCGTTTTTGTCGAGGTCGGCAACTGGATGCGGGCGCAATGGTTCCCGCACGAGGGCGAAACGACCTGGCGGCAAAGCGTTGACCGCGAAGTACTTGCAACCCGCAAATCCGCAGGTGTTTGCGATGTCACCACCTTGGGCAAAATCGACGTGCAAGGCACGGATGCCGCCGAATTTCTGAACAAGGTGTACTGCAACGGCTTTGCAAAACTCGCCGTTGGCAAGACCCGGTACGGGTTGATGCTGCGCGAGGATGGGATTGCCATGGACGACGGCACCGCCGCGCGTCTGGGCGAAGACCACTTTGTGGTCACCACGACCACCGCCAATGCCCTGCCCGTCTATCGACATATGGAGTTTGTGCGCCAATGTCTGTTCCCGGATATGGATGTGCAGCTGATCTCGACCACCGAAGCCTGGGCGCAATATGCGGTGGCCGGTCCCAACAGCCGCCGCGTCCTGGAACAGATTGTCGATCAGGACATCTCGAATGCCGCGTTTCCGTTTATGGCCTGTGCCAACATCACGGTTTGCGGCGGCTTGCGGGCGCGTCTGTTCCGTATCTCGTTCAGTGGTGAGCTGGCGTTCGAGATCGCGGTGCCGACCGCCTATGGTGACGCGCTGATGCGCAAGATCATGGACGCGGGTGCACCGTATGACATCACGCCTTATGGCACCGAGGCGCTTGGTGTCATGCGAATCGAAAAGGGTCATGCGGCGGGAAATGAACTGAACGGGACCACAACCGCGCAAAACCTTGGAATGGGGCGTATGGTGTCCAAGAAGAAGGACAGTATCGGGTCCATCCTGTCGGAACGCGAAGGTCTGAACATGGCCAACGATCTGCGCCAGGTTGGCATCAAACCGGTGGACCCGGACGCATCCGTCCCGGCGGGGGCGCACCTGATGGCGTTGAACGGCCCCGTCGATGCCGCGCATGATCAGGGGTATGTCACCTCGGCCTGTTATTCGCCCAACCTGGGGCACGCGATTGCGCTGGGGTTCCTTAAAAACGGCGCAGAACGCATGGGCGAACGCCTGCGACTGGTCAGCCCGCTGACGCAGGTTGAGACCGAGGTCGAGATCGTCAGCGCCCACTTTATTGATCCCGAGGGAGGACGGCTTCGTGCATGATCTGAAAACAGTCACAGCCCTTGGTGGCTCCGCGCCGCGCATCGACACATTCGACCACATCACGATTTCAGAGAACGATGGCCTCGCGCTTGCATCGGTCGCCGCGCGCCTGGGGTGTGAGGCACAGTGCCATTCGGCTTTGTCGGAACTTCTCGGCTCGGTTCCTGGCCCGGGCAAAGCGGTTCTGAATGATCCGGAAGCCGGTTTCTGGATGGGGCCGGATCAATGGATGATCGGGGCTCCGAAAGCGACCCACGAAGGGTTGGCGGATGATCTCAAGCGGCGCTTTGGCACGGCTGCATCCATCACCGAGCAGTCTGGCGCATGGGTGTGCTTTGATCTGACGGGTGAGGGGATGGCGGATGTGACAGAGCGGCTTTGCAATGTCGCGATCCGCAAAATGCAGGCCGCAGATGCGCAACGCACGGTTATACATCAGTTGGGATGTTTCGTCATTCGCCGCGTGGATGACCTGCATCTGCGCATCCTGGGGCCACGCGCCTCTGCGGGCACCCTGCATCATGCCCTGATAACCGCGGCACATTCTACGGCCTAGCCCGTGCGAACGATGGTATTGTCGCGCACCCGGAACATGTTGACCTTTTCCCGGTCTTCCTTGGGATGGACGCCAAACACTTCGGTATAGTTCTTGATCAGGGTAAACGACGAGGAATAGCCAACCGCGGCGGCGACTTCTGTCATCGTGTACTTGCCATACAGCAAAAGCTGTCGCGCTTTATGCATGCGCAACGACCGGTAATAGACAAGCGGCGAGTTCCCGGTTGTTTTTTGAAACGTCCGCTCAAGCTGGCGCACCGAAATTCCGACTTTGCGTGCAACCTCTGCAATGTTGAGCGGTTCTTCCAGGTGATCGGTAAACAGCGTAACGGCATCGCGTACAATTGGCGGCAGCATGTCGCTGGTGCTTTCTGCGGCAAAGGTCGGTTTTCGTTGCGAAACCCCCTGCCCGCGCACCATCGGATGCTGGAACCAACAGGCGACTTCGGTGGCGACATCCGCGCCAAGGGATTGTTCGATGATATGCAGCGACAAATCAAACGCGGCACCGGCACCGGACGCCGTCAACCGGCGTTTGTCGATGGTAATGACATCTGTAGAGGTGACAAAATCGGGGAATTCTTCGGCAAAAGCTGCCTCATAACACCAATGCACCGACGCTGTGTACCCATCAAGCAGACCGGCCCGGGCCAGCGGGAAAACACCGCCACTGATGGCACCCATCATCGTGCCATGACGGGCAAGTTTGCGTAACTTGCCGTTGGATCGTTCCGGCGACACGAACCTGGAGGACGGGCCACTGAGCAAGTACACCTGTTCCATGTTTTCCAGCTCAATCAGGGAAACATCAGGGTCAAACCAGACATGCGCGCTGGCTTCCACACGGCGACCATCTTCAGAGACCAGGGTCCAGCCGAACACGTCGCGCCCCACGATCTCGTTTGCGGCGCGCAAAGGTTCTATCATGGATGTGAGACAGGCCATGGGGAACCCGGGAAAGATCAGAAATCCGATGTGCGTTTTTTTACCTTCGTACATAAAATTATCCTAACAGGAAATTTTGATGCTATACTAGACAGCATATAGCGGAAAATTTGTACAAGCCACTTGTCAGCCCTGAGCAATACGGTAATTCGATGAATGTAGAAAAACTGGGTGTTTCCATGACAACTGCTCTTTTGCAACAAGATCCGCACCGCGTTGTCGAAAACCGAGAGAAGGTTCTTGAGGTTGCGATTGGACGCGAGGTCCGTGCCTATCGTCGCAAGCAGGAAATCACAGTTGCGGAGCTTTCTGCGACAACCGGGATTTCCATCGGAATGCTTTCCAAGATCGAGAATGGCAATACTTCGCCTTCGTTGACCACGTTGCAAAGCCTGGCCAATGCGTTGTCGGTCCCGCTCACTGCGTTTTTCCGCCGTTTCGAAGAATCCCGCACGGCCGTCCACACCAAGGCAGGTGAAGGCGTTGAAATGGAACGCAAAGGCACACGCGCCAATCACCAATACAACCTGCTTGGCCATATCGGATCGAACGCAAGCGGTGTCATTGTCGAACCTTACCTGATCACACTTTCGGACGAAGCAGACGTATTTCCGACCTTCCAGCATCCGGGGATCGAGACGATTTACATGCTTCAGGGTGAAGTCGACTATCGCCATGGCGATCACGTTTACAGTTTACAGCCCGGTGATACGCTTTTCTTTGATGCGGACGCCCCGCACGGCCCGGAAAACCTTACGTCCCTGCCCGCGCGCTATCTGTCGGTCATCAGCTACCCGCAAGAAAGCTAGAAGTCGGCCAGGCCCAGCACCGGCAATTGCAGCTCCCGCACCAATTTGCGGCGCATCGCGGCGGCATAATCCTGGTAACCACGTGCAATCATCGCGAACGATGCAGGGCCATGAATAACCTCTGATTCATAATAACGCAGCAAATCCGGTTTTTCGTCATCCGACGGACCGGTTGCGGCCCCGATCACCAGCCCGTTGACCGTGATCTGATCAAAGGCACCGGTCTGATAGATTTGATCCGGCGTCGGGCCGATATTGTTTTCGCCATCACCAGACACATCAATCGTTTTTTGCCAACATCGTGATTGATCCTGCAAAAGCGCGGCCCCGAAAAACAGCGCGGTCCCAAGCGCCGTCTTCAGACCCGCACGTATTTTGCGATGCGCCCTGATCCGCAGGATCGCTGCGTCCAGCGCAGCCGCTGTATCCAAAACGACCCATGGCTGAATGACATACTGGTGGTTGCGAGAGCTCCACTCGAACACGGCAAGCGACACCGTCGCACCTGCACCATTCAACAATTGCGCGCGCACGTCCGCATGATCCAGGGCCGAGGCCAGACCGTTGACCTGCTGTGCATACTCTGCGGGATCAACCGAACCCGACACATCAAGCGCCAGAACCAAAGCCAGCCGACAGGATTGTGCCTGGACTGCCTGGGTAAACACAAGCATCAGGAGCAAGCCACGAAATCCTGTGATCAGGGTCGTGAGCACCCGCATGCGGCGTTATGTTTTAAGTGCGGGTTCAGTGTCCAGGTCCGGCCAGATGCCTGGCGATGTCGGAAGGCCATCGTCAAATTTTTCCAGGTAATCCAGCATCATGGGACGGTTGTCTATGAAACCTTTGTAGGTCGCCAGCTCCACCGGCAAATCCCGGACCACACGATGCAGCCTGCGCCCCCATTTGGGCACGGTCATGATATCCTGAAAGCTGCACAAATAGCACCGGATCGGGAACACCAGTGCGTTGGATCGCGGCAACCGGAAAAAGGTTTGCAATTCGACCCGCAGATGTTGTTTGGCGCCCAGGTTTTCAGGCGTCAGCGTCGTCTTCTGGATGCCCCATTTGTGATAGTTCTCGGGGCTAGTATCCAGAAGCGGATTGACCGTCATTGTCCAGTTCAGACGCCGCGCAGGCGCGCCTTGCTGGATGTTCAACAGGAATTTCAGCGCGCGCACAAAAATCCCCTTTTCATGGGCTAACGGCACCGGCGCATGCCATTCAAAGAAATTCATGCCAATGTCGAAATCCAGCGACCAATCCGCCTGTGTGGTCACCATGCCGGCGTCCATCCACAGATTATCATCGCGCTGATCCAGAACCGCGAAATCCCCCTGTGCCTGACGTGTGATATATTCCATCGGGTGGTAAGGCAGCGTGGTTTCGTCCAGAAAGACAAAGCTATGGTCGATGCCCATCGGCTTGTTGATCCAACGCCACTTGTTTCCGTCACGGTGCAGTTCGAACAGATCGGGATAATCTTCGGATTTGGACACCATGATCAGTTCAAGCAAATCCCAACCGGCAAGCGTCATATGCGGCAGCGACTGACAGCGCAGCGGGTCGTCGGCCAGCACCATGGCCCGGTCGCGCATCTCAGCGACATAGTGCTCGTCCACATCAAAGCGCATTTCATAGACGGAATCCTTGGGCCCGCCGCGATGCTGCTCCATGTTGACCGAATACATATAGCTGTCTTCGTGGAACGGGAACGGAAACCGTTTGATCGCGCGTTCCGAATTGAAGAACGAATAATCGTCGCGAAAGGTTTCGTCGTTGAATTGAAGTGTCATTCTGTTTCTCCTACTGCGCCAACGTGGTCCGAAAACCGGCGGTCAGTTTTCGGATTGCGGCGCGTCAGCGGTCCAGCACCAGGGTTTTGCCTTCGAACCGGCTGACGCAGGGCATGATCTTTTGCCCGCTGCTGTGTTCCGCGTCGTCCAGCCAGTGATCGCGGTGGATGAAGTTGCCAGCATAGTCGATGACAGCTGTCTCGCATTGCCCACAGGCCCCGCCCCGGCACAGGTAAGGCGCGTCGACGCCTTCGCGCTCCATCGCTTCCAGCAGGCTTTCCTGTTCTGCGACCTGGATCACCTTGTTGGACACGGCCAGCTTGACCTCGAACGGTTTGCCCGGTTGTGGTGCCAGGAATTCTTCGTAATGGATCGCCTCGCGCGGCCACCCTTCTGCGGCGGCGGTTTGGCGGACCCAGTCGATCATGCCTTTGGGGCCACAAACATAGACATGCGTGCCCAACGGTTGCCCATCCAGCAGGTTCACCAGATCAATCATTTGTTTCTGGTCATCATAATAGATGTGCGTCTCGTTGGGATGATGGTCGGACAGTTCATCCGCATAAGAGCCCAGGCTTTCGGACCGGCACGCATAGTGCAGTTCCCAATGGCCGTTGAACCGCTCTAGCTGTTTGATCTGGGCCAGAAACGGTGTGATCCCGATGCCGCCTGCAAGAAACAGGTGCTTTCTGGCGCGCAGATCCAGGCTGAACAGGTTGACGGGATAGGAAATCACCATCTCGTCCCCGACGTTTACGGAATTGTGCATGAACAGCGACCCGCCGCGGCCTTCTTCGTCGCGGCGCACCGAAATGGTATAGGCGGTCTGATCCATCGGGTCCGACATCAGCGAATAGGGGTTCAGGCGGATGATATCGCCATCGCGCATTTCAACAACCGTGTGCGCCCCCCCTGAAAAGGTCGGCAACTGGCCGCCATCCGTTCGTTTGAATTCGAACCGGGTGACTAGGTCATTCAACGGCACGATTTCCGTAACGGTGACCGCAATCTTCTCGGCGCCACTCATTCGTATATCCCCTGTGGCTCAGGAACATTTCCGGGGTCTTCGGCGTCGATACAAACGCCCTGATACGCGGCCAGACGGCGCGAATAGTGATCGCGCACAAACAGGTTGAGCCCGCAATGGCTGCAGACAAACGGATCTGTTTCGACGTCTTCGGTGATGCCCTTGCAATGCACGCATTGCATCCGGCGGGCGGTGCTGCCGCGATGTTCGGTCTGAATGGCCGTATGAGGAATGCCCGCTGCCATCGCTGCGTTTTGCGCCTGCCCGATCAAACCTTCGGTTCCGGCCAGATACACCTGCAACCCCATCTTGGCATCAGCCAAAGCCTTGTGCAGCCGCTGCTCTGCGGCAGAAAAGCTGGGACCGGCGTAAAAGGACGCCGGGTTCAGGGCGCGCAGCTTGTCCTCGAAAGGTT
>Ga0070727_10004703_pt1 | contig 11523 bp, 10 predicted proteins | sample tdAd472_FD_66722 | JGI IMG/M metagenome (GOLD analysis project Ga0070727, IMG submission 66722) | Marine sediment microbial communities from the Atlantic coast under amendment with organic carbon and nitrate - tdAd47.2 | ecosystem: Environmental > Aquatic > Marine > Coastal > Sediment | place... | reverse complement strand
GTCGCAATGAGGCAGAAAAGGAGGGTTCCGAAATGACCTGTGAGTTTGTTATTCAATTTGTTCTCCAAAAATTTCGAATGCGCCATCGCGCCACGGTAAATTCTTAGAGAATGGTCTCACATTAGATTGGGTCTAGACAATCGCAGCGAACGGCTGCTTTGGGTCACAAGCAGTCGTTCGGGCCTAGTTTAGCCGAATGGCCGCTTTAGAACGTATAGCGGACGTACTTGAGTAGGTTTTTCGATCCGCCAGGATTGAATGTCTGCTTTCACCAACAGCGGACATTCAGAAAGCCGAAAATCGAGGTTTCCGACCGTCTGCTAACGGCCACAAGCAGTCATTCCCAAGGTCTAATCTTGCAGAGTAAACCCTTCAATCGTCATATCGCTGAGAAGTGCGTACAGGGTCAGACCTGTATCTGAACAATGCTGCTTTGTAGTGAGTACAACTGGCCTGACCAAAGGCAATTCCTCACAAGACCCGCTGTAATGCCAGACCTCATTGTCCCACTTGTACATTGTTGAGACTGCGGACTTGTTAGCTGCCTGAACCTCGATCGCAAGATCGCGGGAAGTAATCTGAGCGATTGCGCCCTCGTAACCGGACTGGCCTTCAAACTTGTCCTTGTTTTCGCGAACGTAGTTTACGGCTGGTCTGCAGGACAGCAGGAGGTATATTGGTTGTTCGTCATAGGGCCCGAGAGCGTCATACCGCGAAATGCAGTCCGCGAACGACTGAGAGACAAACAACAGAGAAACCGTAGCAGCAAGAAGCCTCATAACAAGACGACACCTCGTATTCACTAATTTCGACTTTCGCGCTCTTTACGTGACACGGCCGGCAGACAGCCGCTTTGGGTCATCACCAGCCGTTGAGTATACAACCAAGCGAACGGCTGGAGACGGCCAGAAGCAGCCACTGACCTTCCGGTCACGTGCTAGAGTAGTAGTACCTTTGGCGAATATCGAGTACTCCTCTGCTCTTAAAGTGGCGGCCCAGCAGTCGACGAGAAGGACACTCATGTGGAAGTTTGTCGTAGCCTTGGCAGCTAGCGCAGTCGTCTCCGGGTGCGCGACTTCACAACAGCAAATTGATTCACATGCACCTGCATTGAATAGCTGGGTAGGCGCACCGATCGAAGAGTTCCTTGAAATGCAAGGTGCTCCCACGACAGTAGTCGAAAGGGTCAACTATCAGATTTATAAGTTTGATGCTCGCAAGACGAAAATTCATTCCAAGCGTAAGCAACAATGCCAGCCAGCCAGCCCCATCGAGCAAGAACGCTGTTGGGACGTCGTTGTCCCCGCGCACACAACTACATTCCATTGTAGGTACGAACTGCTTGTTGCGGAGAATGTCATCAACGATTGGAGGATGAACGGCAACTACTGCAGAATGATGACTGTGAGTTATCGCCCCAGTTAAGTCGTGTTCAGAGCGGGGCAGGTCGAAAGAGTTTCGTAGGAGCCGCTCCACCTCAATACAACCAGATCGCGGTTTTCGGCCAGAGGCAGCCAGTCAAGAATCTCCCAGATCGTTTTCAGATTTCGCTGAATTTCATGTCGGATCGAATGACCGGAAAGGGTCACAAGCGGTCGTTCAGCACAAGTTTAGCTCAATGTCCGGTTTCGGGCGTAAAGCGGACGATTGGGAGTGTACAGCGAACGGTTTGGAGCAAGCGTTCCGATCAGCAGGAATCGAACGTCTGATTTTACCGAAAGCGGTCGTTCAGATAGTTGAATATCCTGGTTTCTGACCGTCAGCTACCGGCCAGGAGCGGTCGTCGGATGCCCAGCAACCGTTCCCGTTACAGAGTGCCAAGTTCCTTCACTGAGCGGTGCGCGATGCCGAGCGTGTCCGGCGTGCGCAGCGCTTCCGCCCTGTAGTTACGTGCCATAACGATCGAGGCAACCTCGATGACCGCATCCATGCCCGGTGTCTCGATACCAACCTGGCGGCCAAGACTGGACATGAACACCAAACCATAGCCTACGTCCTCGTGCAGGTAACGGTGATCAAGCTGTGGCTGTGCGCCGATGCCCAGGAATCCCGGTGCCTTGCGATAGCCGGATCCGTAGTTATTCTCAAGCATGTAACCCTGGCGCATGCCCATCTCGGGATCAGGCAAGATCGTGATCCCAAGTTTCTCACCGATGGTGATGCGCTCCTTGTCCAGCGCTTCAATCAGACGTCCAACCGAATTACTAACTCCCTCTTCGTAGAACAGGAAATCGCCACCCGTCATCTCGATACGTGCGGCATTACTGAGTGTGACTGCCGGATGAATGATCGGATTGGCGTTTTGTAGACTGGTCTGCAATACGTTGTCCGCGGGCTCCATGCTCGGATACACGTCGGCAATTAGCTGTAGGATTTCTTGCGTATGTGTATTCGGCAGGGCGGCCAACAGGTTGCCGGCCTTGAGTTTGAGAAACACACGGATTTTTCCCGGCTCGGTGAGGCGCACAGCGTAATGCAACGTTGACGTCTCGGCTAGCCGGATGGAATCGTCGTCGATACCCAACCCGGCGGCTCGTTTAAACGCCAGTGCACCGCCGCAGGAGCCTGGCGTTACGATAACAGTCTGTCCTTCCCGCAACTTGCCAGCAACGGCCTCGCCAAATGGTTCCGTACTGTACGCGGGCCCCACCACGTAGACTAGTTCCGCATCCTGCAGCGCGTCATCAATGTCGTGGCCTGAGTAAGCGATGTCACCAAATCCCGCAATATCGCCTTCGGCCATGATGCCGCCCTGACTAGCAATCGCTGCTATGTTGTTCGGGAATTGCGCAAAGTCAAATAGGCGAACTTCATGTCCGTGTGACGCACAGTCAAACGCGACAGCTGTACCGCCAGCTCCGGCTCCCAATACGGTGATTTTCATTGCTTGCCTCCCAGCATGCGTGGCAACTCGGTAGAGTATGCATCTTAGCGAGGCGATTCAGACCTGTAATTCAGTATTGTCCACTAGTTGCAATTGGTGACCCTCAGGCCCAATGCCCCACCTCCTGGACTATTCGCACAATCAGCGAGCAGGATCGAAGATAAGAGAAGCTGCGCGAATCTTGCGCAACGCCCGCTCGTGATTTCTTGATTTCCTGGAGGAACCTTCTTCCTATTAGTGACCGGTAGCTAACGGCCAAAGGCTGACGGTCACTCCGCGTGTCGACACACCGCCTCTATCGTGTGGCCATCAGGGTCAAAAACAAAAGCTGCGTAGTAATGTTCGCCATACGTCGGCCTGATACCCGGCGCACCTTTGGCTTTCCCTCCCGCTCCTATTGCAGCCTCATAAAAGGCATCTACTGAAGAACGCGAGCTTGCCGAAAATGCTATGTGCATACGGCCTTTAACTGGCTCCCCCTTGCCAATCCAAAACTGTTCACCAGCCAGACTCCCATATCCTGTGCCTTCACGCCCTTCATCAGTCTTGATGTCCATGAAGGGTTCAAAACCCAAAGCAGCGAGTACAGTTCTGTAGAATTTTCGACTGACCTCTAGGTTCACGACTGCAATATCAACGTGATCGAACATCAAATTAGCTCAGTTCCTGGTTTGAAATTGTCTAATCAGATTGCTTATGTATTTGGCAGAAAGCGTTCGCTGGCATCTGCGTGAACTTGGCATCCGCTTGGGGTCACAAGTAGACCCTTTCACCTATTCTAGCCCAATGTCTGCATTGGGTCGGTAAGCGGCCGTTCTGGCTGTTGCTAACGAACTTCCGAAAATTTGCTTGTCGGCGCGTGAAAACGAATGTCTGCTTCTATCGAAAGCGGACGTTCAGATCACTGAAAATTGAGTAAAACGAACGGCCGCAATCGGCCAGAAGCGGACATCCATTCAGGTACCCATGACGAAGAAAGCATAGCTGAAATAGTCTGAGTGACGACGAAATAAAGATATTTCATTTCTCGCCTCGCTCAGGACTGCCTCTGCCTCGGGAATGCCTCTCCAGTCTTTCACCCTCTCTGCAATGCGCTCTTCCATTGGATCATAGTACTGGTCGGTCCATGCGCTTGCTGGGAGGACAAAATGGCCCAGCACTGTGTACCCGTTACGCTTGATAGTCTCCAGCTTTGCGGCCACGGTATCGATCTCTGGATATTCTCGCCAGAAATCCACGACCTCGGATGGTGGATTGGGCTTCAACCACACCGCCTCACTGACCGCAACGTAGCCCCCCGGCCTGATAAGTTCTTTAAACTTCTTAAGGCCAATTTCAAAGCCCAAGTTGTAGATCGCCCCCTCGGACCAGATGACATCAAAACTGGAGGCAGGAAAAGCCATCTCCTTCATGTCTTGCACTACAGTCTCAAGGCGATCAGAAACACCCTCACTTTCCGCTTCGGCGTTTACTCTTTCAATCATTTCAGGAAGGAAGTCGAGTGCTACAACTGTGCCTGCTCCGCTTCTCAACAGTTCGACTGTTTGCTTACCGGGTCCGCAGCCCACGTCGAGTACTCGCGGCCCCTTAGGAAACGACGGAATCATCTCGAAGGCTCTGCGAGTCAGCTCGTCTGAGCCGGGGCCCGCACGCGGCAAGCTTCCATAGATTTGGAGAAAATAGTCCACGGAGTTACGAGATTCCTCTGATTTTCTGGCGTCCGCTTTGGGTCAGTAGCGGCCCTTCAGGACTATTCTAGGCGAATGTCGGCTTTAGGGGGTAAAGCGGACATTCTGAAGCGCCCTCAGCGGCCACCCAGGATCAAGTGCCCGCTCTTGCCGAAAGCGGTCGTTCGATTGGCTTAAGACCAGGCGAATCGACCGATTGAGATCGCAGCCATAAGCGGTCGGTCAGATCGCTGCTAATTGAATGAATCGAGGGGCAGCTAACGGCTGCGACTTCACGCTCTGGGATCGATCATTGAGCTATAAGGAAACTCATAAGGCATCATCTCCCGGTGGCGACGGGATTTCACCGGCGGCTTCCATAGCTTGAATACTTTCCAGTTGCTGAGCCATATCTGTGCGCAGGAATTCGACGATGGCCTGAAACTCCGGCTCATTCCGGAGCGATTCGAAATTCGGGTTTAACTCCGTGTCCCAGCGCCAGAAAAGACGCCAGCCATTGTCCACCTGATTGCGAAGCTCTCTAATTGCAGCCTGTTTGTCGCCGAGCAAAGCCAGCGCTTGCGCTTTGCCCGTCACCATCCAAAGTTCGGTCACAGCGTAGGGCACCTCATAGGTCGAAATCACGCCTTGTAATAGTTTTCCGGCTATTTCATTTTGACCCTTCATTTGTAACAAATGGGCGGTATCAATCGCTTGTAAAATATTTCCCTCGTTGATGTGCAGCGTTGATTCGAAAAGTTCCGGGCGCGCTTGCCTGACTAGTTCCAATGCAGTGTCAATCTGGTCGTTGTGTGTTGCCCATATGAGGAAGGTTCTGATCATCCTCGCATCGGAACTCCAACGATCGGACATTTGGTTCTCCAAAATTTCGCGGGCATATATTATCGCTGCATCAGAATTGCCATCATAAGTATTGAGCATTGCCATACCCGCCAGGGTCATGGGATTCGTGTTTTGGGCTCGTTCGATCCAGGATAGCCATTGACGCGCACTGTTGATGTCACCGAAATCAAGATATGCGAGGGCAATCCAATTAGATAAATCTGAATCATCTGGATCCATTGCCAATGCCTTGAAAAGCCAATTCGTGGCCTGGACCATGTCCCCTACGCTCATGTAAGGGCCGGAAGCGGGGCCGACTCCTGTTGAGCTGGAGGGGTCGATCTGGCGGATCCTGGCATACAGTTCCAGAGCCTTTTCTACTTCACGGCGCGCGTCATAAATTCTTGCCAGGCCAAAGAGCACCTTAATCGAAAGAGGGTCCAGTTCCCGCGCCAACTGGTAAAGTTGCAGCGCTCGGTCGAAGTGAAAGGTGGCACGCTGGTATTGAGCATACATCACCATGATATCGACATTCGCCGGCTCAAGTTGACGGGCCTTTTGAAAAGCATCATCTGCGCCTTCCATACCGCTTCTCTCCAAAAACTGCGCGTACACAGCGTTGGCGCCTGCATTATTTCCGTCAAGGGACAGTGCAGTTTGAACGGCATCTTCCCAGGGTTCACTGATCTCCTGAAGAGTCGCCGCACCTGTATAAAACAGGCCGATATAAGTTCTTGCGAGCAAGACGTAAGCCTGGACAAATTCCGGGTCAAGCTCAATGGCCTTCTTCAGGTGCGACTGAGCATCCCGCAGGTTCTGCCAATTGCCCCGGTCGAACAATTGCCTGGCCAAAAGCAAATTGTCGTATGCCTCCAGGTTGGTGGTGGGTATTACTGCAAGCAGTTCTTGTTCACGGGCGGACAGCGTGGCTTCGAGTGCGTTAGTAATCGCGCGCGCAATTTCCGTCTGGATTCCAAAAATGTTCTCTGCTGATAGTTGCCGGTCATAGACTTCGGCCCAGAGGTGATTATCGGTAGCAGCATCTATTAACTGGACATTGATACGCACCATATTACCGGCCCGCTGTACACCGCCTTCCAGGATATGGGCAACGCCCAGTTCTTCACCGATCCGGCGTAAATTCTTGGTCGTGTCGCGATAGTTCATGACCGAAGTACGGGAAATGACCTTCAGTTCTCTTATCCTGGATAGATTGGTCAGTAGCTCATCGTGCACTCCATCCGAAAAGAATTCGGCATTTTCCTCGTTCGCGCTACGGTTGCGGAAGGGCAAAACGGCAATGGAATTATCAGCGGTCTCGGCTGCCTTCTCGGTTGCGGCTACGGTCGTGGTCTGTATTAGTTCGGCGTCCCGCGATGGATCGAGGACGAACTTGTCGAAGACGAAGTAACCCAGGGCCAGTGCCAGTACCGCGATAATGACGTAGTCGAACTTCCTGCCGGTAATATGGGAAATGGACTGGGAGCGATCGACCTCCCTTTCTTTTTTCAGGCCTTCCGGGGTGAGTTCGTACGCCCAAGCAAAGATCAGCGCTATCGGCAAGCCAAGGATTAGGAAAAACGCCAGCGCGGTGTTGACCCACTCCCCCAGGTGCAGCGCCGGCGCCAAAGTGTCCCCTACCTGGAGGATCAGCCAGGCGATGATTACGTAGGCGATCGCTACACGGAATACGTTACGGCGTTTGAGTTCGTTGAACAAAGACAAAGCGCGACTTCTGATTAGCTGGCGTAACCATCAAGGGTAGTCGCTTACTGCCGGAATGCCAACGAAGGCGTGACCGAAAACAAAATCTGACCGTCCGCTTCGGGTCATTAGCGGACCTTTTCAGCAAGTTTAGCCCAGTGTCCGCTTTAGGGGGTGAAGCGGTCGTTCAACCCGCCAAAAAATGAGTTAATCGACCGATTGAGATCGCAACCATAAGCAGACACTCGGGGCATCCTCAACCATCGACACAGGCTATTCCGTTTGGACCTCTATTGTTCGTCCGATTGTCGATAAAGATCTTTCGAATGGGTGTATTCGCCGGCTAAGGTTTGTTCCATAAAGGCAATAAATTCCTCGTTAACAAAAATCGGCTTTCTTTGGTCCCAATAAAACTGCACTCCTGGCTCCGAGGTTATTGCCTTTGTCATCGAGCGGCGAATTTGTGGGCTGAGCGTTCCTTCATCTTCAAGATAGAAACTGTTTTGCAAAATGAGCATTAGCGCGTGGAAGGTCATTGTGGCTTGATATTGCTCCTCCAGATTCAGCGATTGAGGGTCGGTAATAAAGCGGCGGAGTACACTGCTTACTTCTTGATCACTGCCAAGAGACGTGTACCAATTCGCTATTGTCGCCGTGGTTTCGGCAGCAGTAGCGGAGCGAGTGGCACGGGTGCTTTCATTCACTTCGAGGCCGACGAATATCAAGGACAAAACAACTGCTGCCACACTTAAGGCTTCGAAGGCTGATTTCATTTTCGGTGACTTAATGTCCATCCCATAAATCCTTTCGACTGAACAAGAGGTGGGGGCAAGCGGCGCATATTTGCATCAACATCGCCAAAAAAAAGAAACGCCGTTGAATCGGGGAACATTGTCGAGCAGCTGTTTTGGGTTATTACCAGCCGTTGAGTATAGCTCCAGATGAGTGGCTGCTATCGGCCAGAAGGAGACATTGCTGTCGCCGCTATGATTTGAGTGCGCTGCCAACTAAGGCCGAGTGAGGAAACGCGTATCTCCCGTTCTGTTCGAATGGTTCAGCATTCTCACGCGTCGTCCCTTCTATCTTGTCTTGTGTCTCCGAAGGTAGTGCTGCCATGTTGCCCCAGTCCCAAAATCCTCGGAGCACCGGGTCCAAAGAATCAGTCCTCCACGTCGTTTCATGCACCACTAACTGACGAATTTCTAGGCCCGCTTTTGCAAGCATGGGCTCGTAGACGTTTCGCTCGGTTATCCCAAACAGAGGGCCATGAGGAAGTTCCGCTAAGTCATGATGGGCCTCGACGGCACCGAAAAAAGCGCCAATGCTGCTTTGTTCCTCCGGAGGGCCCCAAACCGCGAACGCGAAGTGGCCTCTTGTTTTCAGCACCCGATAGACCTCGCTAAATACTCTCTCAGGCCTCGCCAGATGGTGTACTACGTAATTGGCAACTACGGCATCGAAATAGTCTGCTGCGAACGGGAGGTCTTCGGCGTCGGCTTGCTCGAATGTTATCTGCGGATAATTTTTGTTCGCGACCTCTACCATTTGCGGTGAAAAATCCACTCCTGTGACGCTCGCTCCGAGCTTGGCAAGGTGGTTGGCAACATGGCCGGGTCCAGACCCGATTTCGAGAACTTTGCTGCCGGCACAAATCTCTCCTGCATCTATTAGCAGTGACACTGTTTCTTGGGTGAACCCGGAAAAAGTGTCAAGGTAACTATTTGCACAACGGTTCCACGTATCACGCTCGTATTCCACGACGACATTCGGGTCGAATCCTTCGTTCATCGACTATTCCCTTTATTTCTACCGCTCTAATCGGCGATTCTCAGATGTCTGCTTTGCGTCATTATCGGCCCTTCAGCCCAAGTTTAGCCTAATGTCCGCTTTGGGGCGCATAGCGGACGTGTGGGAGTAGATTTTCCAGCGATCCAGGGTCGAATGTCTGCTCTCACCGAAAGCAGTCATTCAGATGGCCCGAAAACTGAAGATTTGACCGGCTGCAATCGGCCAAGAGCAGCCCTCTACGGATGCGGCATGAGGCTCAGGTATTAGTGCTCGACCGCTGAAGTCTGATGGTGAGGGCTTTCCTGCAGATGCTTTCTCAGAAGATCTTCGCCGTAGTCATTTCCGGGTTCGCGAAATACGGTGTGAACGTGGTTAATTGGGCCGCTACTCTGCCCAGGGGGATACTGATTGTTGAATTCGACAATCACCGTGGGTCCGTGAATGCGATAATAGTAAGGCTCATTCTTCCGTGTTCCGGCCCACGTGAAATAGATCCTATCCAGTCCCGATTTCAAGATCCGGTCCATCTGAACATGTGCGATGTTGTGTTGGTAGTTATGCACGTATTCACTCAGGAGATCCATAAACAGGCGCTGCTGCGCTGGGTCAAGATCCGACGCCCGTAATCCGCTGGGATCCCCCAAGCGATTACCGTGGGCCGGACCGGTGATCACATCGAGTGGCGCCTCACCGGTGATGACCGCCTTATCGCGCTGCTTTTCGTTGAGAGACTCAAAAAGCCGCTTGCCCTTCTCGTCCTCCGCTACCAAGACGTTCCAGCCAGCGAAGGTTCCGTCAAGAATCGTTGCAGGGTCGCTACCCATAAAGGCTGGACGAACAGCGATCTCATTGCCAACAACCGAAATATTCAGGGCGAGGTGGTGTCCGTCCAGTTGCCAACCCCATGCGAGGTCCTCTGCCGGATTGCCGAAGATACTGATCCAGTATAGATCGTGCCCAAACATCGTCGGCTCGCCAGGGGGGAGTTCGACAAGTCCTTTCAGGATTTCGTCCAGATGCATAATGCCAGAGGTTTTCAGATACCCCTGGCTACTCAGCGTGCTCTGGAGCATTTGGTGTGCATGTCGGCGTTGCGTTGGGGACATTTCTTTAAAACTAATACCTTCCCGTTTGAACATTGTCGCAGGCAGGTTGCTCCAGGCGCGGCGCTCTTTGTCGTCTATCGCAAAAACGGTATGTTCTTTCTGCTCTGAACTCAGGGACTCAAGAAACTCGACCGAGGCATTCCGAATAGCCTCTACCGGCAGGTTGTAGAACGATGTCTTTTCGGCGGCGTTACTTTCAATGTCCGTGATCAGGATACCCGCGAGAAAAATCGTTATTACAACCTTGTTCATCTATCTCCTCCTGTGTAGTGCCCGCAATTATAAACATTTCAGGTGACTTTGGATTGGAAGGCTGAATGTCTGCTTTGGGTCAGTAGCAGTCGTTAAGAGCAAGTTTAGCCCAATGGCAGCTTTGGAGCGTATAGCGGACGTTCCGGAGCGTCCTCAGCGGCCACCCAGGATTGAATGTCTGCTCTCACCGAAAGCGGTCATTCAAATGTCTAGATTCTGTAGTTTCTGACTGTCTGCTAACGGCCAATAGCAGTCATTCGATTGACTAGATATCGGCGATATTGACGGGCGGCAAACGGCCAGGAGCGGCCCCTAATTGCTGCGATGAATCGGTGGATTCAAGCCGGACGCGACTGATACGACATCCGCATCAGTCGTGTCTGATCCCATCGACCTAACACACTATGTTACTCCTACCCCTTTTCCCGGGGTTTGCGTTGGAGCTGCAAGCATATCGGCAATTTCATGGTTGACGCTGCGATGGACTGCCTCGTCATCGCGAATCGCCAACACGACGTCCCGCAGAAGTGCCCCCGGTTCAAGGTTCCAGTAATCGATGGCGAGTTGGGGCGCCGGAACATTTTCGTGCCTACCCGAATCGATCTCTCCCAGATAGTGGGAGTAACTGATGACCGCTTCTTCCTCGAAGTACCCGACCACGCGATGCGCGGTCTTGGCTGATATCAGGTACATGAGAAAGAAAAAGTTATAAAAGACGCCTTGACCGAGCAGGATCAACCAACGCTCGAACTGGGTGGGTCTTGCAATTTGTACGAATGTCATGAGATGCATTCGCTCGTTTTCTGCTTCATCCAGCAGCTTACGAATCAAGCCCCCATCGTCCTCCAGACGCCGCAAAGATCGCAAGTGCTGTAACGCGCCGCCGACCATCCCCGGAACAGCAGCTACGGTTTCAAGAACGATGGCCCGATGCCCGTAGCGTTTTGCAAAGAACGTATCCGCGCAAAAGCGCAAGAACTTCACGAACTTCAGCGCGAACCTGTCCGAGAAATTCTGTGGTTCGTGGTGCCAGGAAAGGCTCGTCGTACTATCGGTTGAAGCAGACATCGCAGGCCCCCGGACAGTGTTCCCCGTGAGTATGAGTTACAGCGTAGCACGTTTCAGAATGGATAATTCGAATAAGCAGCTAACGCCGCCGATGTCCGCTTTGTATATGGACTCCTCCAGTCTAGCAAACAGTTACTTTGATCAGAATTTAGACGCGTATGTATATTCGGCCTATTGTTGGAGACGCTATCTCCTGGCCCACTATGTATGC
>Ga0070727_10004702_pt1 | contig 11525 bp, 8 predicted proteins | sample tdAd472_FD_66722 | JGI IMG/M metagenome (GOLD analysis project Ga0070727, IMG submission 66722) | Marine sediment microbial communities from the Atlantic coast under amendment with organic carbon and nitrate - tdAd47.2 | ecosystem: Environmental > Aquatic > Marine > Coastal > Sediment | place... | reverse complement strand
AGCTTTTTGTGACTGCCTGGGCTGCTGGTGCTGATGAATGTCGATCGGGAGTTTGCTTCCGACGCTTTCCAGACCGTTATGCACGAGACAGTCTGTTTCGTTACGGTTCGGCAGAGTCACGGACGCTCGCCGAACGGAGCGTCAGAGCTGTTTCGTTTCGATCGCGGAGCGCTCGACGACTTTCCGCCGAATGCCACTCAATCTGTTTTTGAGGTTCTTCTCCATGCGTGACTGCTTCGTTGTCGTGCTGACTGCTGTTCTGAGTCTTGTCGGATCCCTCGCGACTTCCGCAGCCGAAGATTACGGCAAGCCGAACGTCGTCATGATCCTTGTCGACGATCTGGGGTATGGCGATCTGAGTTACATGGGAGCGCAGGATCTTCGAACTCCACATGTTGACCGGCTTGCGGCGGACGGGATTCGCTTTTCGAACTTCTACGCGAACTGCCCGGTCTGTTCGCCGACGCGCGCGGCTCTGCTGACAGGGCGGTACCAGGATCTGGTTGGCGTGCCGGGCGTCATCCGAACTCACGCGGATAACAGCTGGGGCTATCTGACAAAGTCCGCCGAGCTGATTCCGCAGCCTCTGAAGAAGGCCGGCTATCACACGGCGATCGTCGGCAAGTGGCACCTGGGGCTTGAATCGCCGAACACGCCGCTGGATCGCGGCTTTGATTACTTCCACGGGTTCCTCGGCGACATGATGGACGATTACTACAACCATCGCCGACACGGCAACAACTACATGTTTCGCGACCGGACGGAGATCGATCCGCAAGGCCACGCAACAGACCTGTTTACCGAGTGGGCCTGCGACTACATCAAGGACCGGCAGGCCGACCGGCCATACTTTCTGTACCTCGCCTACAACGCGCCGCACACGCCGATCCAGCCTCCGGAAGACTGGCTCGCGAAAGTGAAAGCCCGCGAGACCGGGATCTCCGACCAGCGTGCGAAGCTGGTTGCGCTGATCGAGCACATGGACGACGGGATCGGTCAGGTGCTGAGTACGATCAGACAGCAGCTTGATGACGGTGGTCGTCCGACGGTTGTGATCTTCTCGTCGGACAATGGCGGACAACTGAGCGTCGGTGCCAACAACGGTCCGCTGCGGGACGGCAAACAGAGCGTCTACGAAGGCGGGATCAAAGTCGCGGCCTGCGCTGCGTGGTACGGCAGTGATCGAATCAAAGGCGGTTCAGAAACCGACTTCACCGCGATGAGCATGGATCTGTATCCAACGATCTGCGAGCTGGCCGGGGCGAAGCTTGAGCAGTCAATCGACGGTCGCAGCATCCTGCCGACTCTGCTCGGTGACAAGCAGCCGCCTGTTCGAGACGTGTGGTACTTCACGCGGCGCGAAGGCGGCACGCGTTACCAGGGGAAGACGATCGACGCGATCCGCCGCGGTCCCTGGAAGCTGCTGCAGAACAGTCCGTTTGAACCGCTGGAGCTGTACAACGTCGAAGCCGACCCGCTGGAAGAGAACAACCTCGCCGGGAAGAACCGGGCGATCTTCAATCAGCTTTCGGCTGAACTTCGAAAGCGGCTGCAGCGCGGCGGCCAGGTGCCTTGGCAGAAGGCGGAGTGAATCGAGGGCGGTTGCGATGGGGGGGCGAGGGTTGCAGCGACGCGCGAGCGAAGGCCCCGGTCAATGCCGTCGAGCTGTGAGACTCCGAGGCTACGTTCGAACGCCGCATCCCAGTCCCGATCAAGCGAATGATGCCGCGTCTCGTGATGAGTCTACGACGGTTGATAGATCTTCAACTTGCGGGCAGCGACTTCGAGGTCTTCCGGCTTCTCGCCTCGGGCCGTCTGCGTTGCTGCCGGACGAACGACCTGCGGACGGTGAGCTTCCCGCCGGGGTACGTCATAGACGGGGCCTGTGCCGCGTTTCATCTTGAGGGCCTGCGCTTTCGGCGACAGCTTCGAGAACCAGCTTAGCGTGACGGCGGCGGCGGCGGAGTTTGCCCAGAGCTTTGCCGCCGGAGCATTGCGCGGCTGGAAGAGAATCCGTCTGTCGTTTCGCATAAAGCTGTCGCGGATCAGGTGCGACAGCAGGACGGCGTGCATCAGGTCGCCGTTGTTTCCCGGTGCTTCGACAAAGAGCAGCTCCAGCGTGCCGTTGGTTGCGTAGCCGTAGGAACTCGCCGCCGGAACACCTCCCACGCACAGCGTACAGAGGTCGACAACGCCGGCATCGACAGCCGCCGGATGGACGTCCTCGATCAGCCTCAGCTCTCGGTCGGCGTTGGCATTCTGGCTTGTTGACTGCTGCTTGAGGTCGCGGAACTGTCCGAACAGGTCGTGTCGGCGTTCTGTCTCTCCGCTCTCGCTGCCTTCGGGACGCCAGCGGTGAAAGGACAGCTTGCCGTACTGACTCGCAAGCTGTTCTGCCTGGATGTACTGCGATCGGTTCGTCAACGGCAGTTCATCGAGGTAGCAGTCCCAGGAGTCGCCGAGATCGACGGTGGGGAACAGCACCATGTTGGTCTGACGGCTCTTCAGTCGGGCATTGCGCAGCGCGTTGCGAGTGCGTCCGTTGTCGGCCCCGAACTCGTCGATATGCGGCAGATCGATGACGGCCCAGTCGCGACGGGCGGACGCCAGATAGCGGAACGCTGCTGTCAGAGTTGCCGCCGGATTCGGGCCGATCGCTCCGTAAAACGCTCCGTAATCCTGCAGCGGCCAGGTCAGCGCCGGGATCTTTCCAAGCGGCGATGGCAGCGGGCGGACGACCAGTGGGACGATGCCGATCGGACGGGCTCGCAAAGTGAACAGCAGGACTTTCAGTTGCTGTCCGTCACTGTTCAGTCGCCAGTAGCTCCGCAGCCAGTCCCAGCTTTGAAAGAACGTCGCTCCCGGCGTGGCTTCCCAGAGTTCCCGCCAGGTCTCGCGGATTCGAGCCAGGTCGTCGAAGCTGTTCAGTTCCACAACGCCAATCATCAGCACCTCCAGCGGGTCAAGCAGTCAAAACGCTCGTTGAGCGTTGTGCTGCAGAGGCAAGAGGCGTGCCGGGTTGTCGGTCGACATTGGCGGGCGAGTACTCATGAGGTCCGAAGCCGGGCATGCGGGAAGGCGGACGGGGGCTCAAAGTTGCCTGAGAATTCGCGTCTTTCGGCGGAGATTCACGGGCATTTGACTTCGAGCGTACCGTCGCTCAAACGCCGTTCAAGAACCGAGACAATTCCGTCAGCCGAAGCTGTCAGTCGACTCTGCGGATTCTTCAGATGTTGCGTTCCGACAACGCAATGTTGTCAGTCGACCACATGCTGACGTGCCGCAACGCCTGCCAGGAGTTCGCTCTCTGGCCGCTCGACCTCGCGACTGGTAGAACGCTGACCTGCCAGCTGCGTCGGAGGGCCGGCCTCGAAACAACTGTCGTAGCGACCGTCGCCAGACGGGGGCTTTTTGCAACTGTCGTAGCTGCCGTCGCCAGACGGTGGTTTTCTTCTGCGGGACTTTCGTGGTTCACGCATAAAACCACGCTCTGGCGAGCGTAGCGACGGAGGAAAACCGGCCAGCTGTCTTCAGGACGCTCTCGAGAGCCGGAAACTCCGATATAAACGTCGGGGCTCCAACGAACTCGGCAGCGGTTTCGGGGAGTTCTTGCCGATACGTTCCTCAGTCCAGATCTCGTTGTGAGCACGCTCTGGCCTTCATCTGCTGTTCAGGGAAACCTGTCCCATGTCATCGTCGGTGGATACGCGAACAAGCGCTGGTTCTGTGATTGCCCGTGATGCGGTCTCCGGACTGGTCGTGTTTCTGGTTGCATTGCCGCTGTGTCTTGGTGTCGCGCTGGCATCTGATGCGCCGCTGTTTTCCGGCATCCTTGCCGGGATCGTTGGCGGGCTGGTTGTGGGCAGCTTGAGTGGATCGCACACCAGCGTGAGCGGGCCAGCGGCCGGGCTGACCGCGGTGGTTGCAGCGCAGATCGGGCTGCTGGGCTCGTTCGAAGCGTTCCTGGCAGCGGTCATCGTCGCCGGTGTGATTCAGATCGGTCTGGGCGTGCTGCGTGCGGGAACGATTGCGGAGTACTTTCCGGCAAGTGTGATCAAGGGGCTGCTCGCCGCGATTGGCGTCATCCTGATTCTGAAACAGATTCCCCACCTGGTCGGACACGACGCGGATCCGGAAGGTGAGATGTCATTCCTCCAGCCCGACGAGCGGAACACGTTCTCGGAACTGCTGGCGACGATCGGCGATCTGCATGTTGGTGCGGCGGTTGTTGGACTGATCTCGCTGGCCATTCTTGTCATCTGGGGTCGCGTCCCGCGTCTCAAGGAAGGACCGGTTCCCGTGCCGCTGATCGTTGTCATCTTCGGCATTGGAGCGGGCTACGTGACGCAATCGATTGGCGGCGACTGGGCGATTGGGCCGTCGCACCGCGTCGCCGTCCCGGTGGCAGAGTCGCTTGGTAATCTGAGCGGGTTTGTGACATTTCCCGACGTCTCAGGAATTCTGTCGAGCCAGGTGTTGTTTGCCGGGCTGACGATTGCGCTGGTCGCGTCGCTGGAAACTCTGCTCAACGTTGAGGCGGTCGACAATCTCGACCCGGAGCAGCGCGTTTCGCCGAAGAACCGGGAACTGCTGGCTCAGGGGATCGGCAACATTGTCTGCGGCTGCATCGGCGGTCTGCCCGTGACGTCGGTCATCATTCGCTCGTCGGTCAACATCAGTACTGGCAATAAGACGAAGCTGTCAACCATCGTGCATGGTGCCCTGCTGGTGTTGTGCGTGCTGCTGCTGCCGGGGCTGCTCAATATGATTCCGCTGTCGGCGCTGGCGGCGATTCTGCTGGTGACCGGCTTCAAGCTGGCCAGCCCGCAGCTCTTCCGGCAGATGTGGGCGGGGGGAATGAACGCGTTTCTGCCCTTTGTCGTCACGATTGTCGCCATCGTCTTTACGGATCTGCTGATCGGTATCGTGATTGGGCTGTGTGTCAGCGTTGCCTTCATTCTGCGAGGCGCGCTGCGAAGTCCGCCGACCACATTTCGCGAAGCGCGTGTCACGGGCGAAGTGTTGCGCGTTCAGTTCCCGACGCAGGTCAGCTTTCTGAACCGAGCGATCCTGTCGAGGACACTGAATGATCTGCCGCAGGGAAGCCATGTTCTGCTCGACGCGACAGCGACGACGTATATCGACCCCGACATTCAGGACATGCTGATTGACTTTGAGTCGAAGACCGCGCCGGTGCGCGGTGTCAAAGTTTCGATGCTCGGCTTTGAAGGAACCTCGCTGGGGAACCGGCTGCATTTCAGCGAGCACATCGACCAGCAGGCTCAGAAGGACATGAAGCCTGGCGACGTCATGCAGCGGCTGATCGAGGGCAACAATCGGTTTCGTACGGGCATGCAGATTTCCCGCGACCTGAGACGCCAGCAGGAGGCCACGGCCAGCGGCCAGTTTCCCATGGCGGCGGTTCTCGGCTGCATTGATTCGCGGGCTCCGGCCGAACTGATCTTCGATCTGGGACTCGGCGACATGTTCTCAGTCCGGATTGCCGGCAATTTCGCGCGGCGAAAAGTGATTGGCAGTCTGGAGTACGCGTGCGCGGTTGCGGGCAGCCGGCTGGCCGTCGTGCTCGGTCACACCAGCTGTGGTGCCGTGACGGCGGCGGTAGATTCGTACCTGACGGGCAAGTCTGCTCTGGAGATGACCGGCTGCGAGAACATTGGCGTGCTGCTCGACGAGCTGCAGCAGTCGATCGTGCCGTCACAGATGAGTGGTGATCTTGACGACCCGGCTGTCCTCAAGCGGCTGATCGATGACGTCGCCCGGAACAATGTGTTTCGAGCGGTCGGTCATATTCGAGAAAGCAGCCGCGTGCTCGACCGACTCGCCAGCGATGGTGAGATCGCCATCGTCGGGGCGCTGTACAACGTCGACACGGGACTGGTCGAATTTTTTCCGGAGACGCTGGAAAGCAACGTCGCGCTCAGCGATTTCAGGATCGCCTGAGAGGCTGATGCGGCGAGCGTGTCACTGTGATTGCCAAACGCAGCGCCGCAGGTGCGTCCGCGACGTCCAGTCCGGCGCAGGTTCGGAGTTAAGCTCCGTTTCAGAGCTAATCGGTGACGCGGTCGTGCTGGCAGTTCCAGCAGATGTCGAACGTGCCATCAACGGTTTCACCACAACTCGGGCAGGTCCACGGAGTCAGTTCGGGAAGCTGGTTCGAGTAGCGGTGCAGTGACTCGGCGCGGGTGATCAGTTCTTTCGCGCGGTCATAGTCGGCTTCCAGCACGAGCAGCCTTGGGGCGGTGGCTTCGCCCGGAGGCAGGTCGCCCATCGCGGACTGGAGTTGTTCGCCCGAAATTCGCGCGACGATGCCTTCGTCTGCGAGGTACAGCTTGGTGACGTGGGCATCGGCCGGGTCAGCCGCAATGTAGACTTCCCGCAAAACAGGCTCGCTCATTTCGATCTCCATCAGAGGCTGCTGCGAACGGACGCTCGACCGCAGAATCTCGCGGGATTTCCATCACGAAGCAACCGCGACGTCGCAAGGAAGCGACTACAGGCCGACGTGAACGCGACTCTGGTGCCGTTTAAGGGCCGCTTCGACGAAACCGCGGAACAGTGGATGAGGCGTCAGAGGCTTCGACTTGAATTCCGGGTGGAATTGAGCGGCCAGGAACCAGGGATGGTCGGGGACTTCGACAATCTCCGCCAGCAGGCCGCTCGGGCTGGTGCCGGAAATCTTCATGCCAGCTTCCTCGAACTGCGACTTGTACTCTGGATTGAATTCGTAGCGGTGACGGTGCCGTTCGCTGACTTCCTTTTCGTTGTAGCACCAGGCGGCCAGCGAGTCCTCATCCAGCACGCAGGGCTGGGCTCCCAGCCGCATCGTCCCGCCTTTTTCCGTGACGGTCTTCTGGTCTTCCAGCAGGCAGATGACCGGGTGGTTCGTCGAGTCGACAAACTCGGAGCTGTTGGCGTCTTCGAGTCCCAGCACGTTGCGGGCAAACTCGATGACCGCGCACTGCATCCCGAGGCAGATGCCAAAGAACGGAATCTCGCACTGCCGGGCGTAGCGGATCGCCTCGATCTTGCCTTCGATGCCGCGCATCCCGAAGCCGCCGGGCACGAGAATTCCGTCGACGCCGCCGAGCAGCACTTCGGGGCCCTGATCGGCGAGTTCCTCCGCTTCGATTCGCTTGATGATGACGCGCGATGAATGAGCGAAGCCGGCGTGGTCGAGCGATTCGTAAATCGATTTGTACGCGTCGCGATGCTCGATGTACTTGCCGACGACGGCGATTGTGACTTCGTGTTCGGGGTTGCGGATGCGGCGGAGCATGTCCCACCACTCGTCCATGTCGAGCTTGCCGGCGTTGATCCCGAGTTTCTCGACGATCAGCTTGTCGAGACCGTGCTCGACCAGCCCCTGCGGCACTTCGTAGATCGACAGCGTCTTGTCGACCTCTTCAATGACGGCTCGTTTCTCGACGTTGCAGAACATCGCGATTTTCTCGAGATTCTCCTGCCCCATCGGCCGCTCGCAGCGCACGACCAGAATGTCCGGCTGGATGCCGATCTCGCGAAGCTGGCCGACGCTGTGCTGAGTCGGTTTCGTTTTCATCTCGCGCGCCGCCCGCAGGTACGGAACCAGCGTCAGATGAATGAACAGGCAGTTCTCTTTGCCGACTTCCAGCGGGATCTGGCGAATGGCCTCCAGGAACGGCAGGCCTTCGATGTCGCCGATCGTGCCGCCAAGTTCCGTGATGGCAACGTCGACGTCCGGTCCGGACAGGCTGAGGATCGAGTTCTTGATCTCGTTGGTGATGTGCGGAACGACCTGGACCGTCTTACCGAGGTACTCGCCGCGGCGTTCCTTCTCGATCACCTTCAGATAAATCTGGCCGGTCGTGTAGTTCGATTCGCGGCCCAGCGGGCTGTTGGTAAAGCGCTCGTAATGACCGAGATCGAGGTCGGTCTCGGAGCCGTCATCGAGGACGTACACCTCGCCGTGCTGATACGGGCTCATCGTGCCGGGGTCGACGTTGATGTACGGGTCGAGTTTCTGCATCCGAACGCGGAGGCCGCGCTGTTCAAGCAGCATTCCGACTGATGCTGACGTCAGTCCTTTGCCCAGCGAACTGACGACTCCCCCGGTCACAAAAATGTGCTTCGTCATCGCGAAAATGTCCTCTCCATACAAAGGCGAAGACCCGGTTCCGCGGGCGAAACCGGGTCTTCGGTATTGTTCAGATCGTCTCGGTATCTGTCAGTCATTGACTCGCTCGCGGCTGTCCGATGCCAGTCGCCGCTGCCTGAAACTGACGCGCCCGAGCCTCCCAAAACTGCTCAGGCCGCCCTGCGGCTGGCGACGAACCGAGCATAATCTTCGGGCGTGTCGATTCCAACCGATCGGTGAGCGACTTCGGCGAACCGAATTGTGGCGCCGAGTTCGAGCGCCCGCAGTTGTTCGAGCTTCTCGAGTTGCTCCAGCGGCGAAGGCGGCTGTTGCGTCAGTCGGAGCAGAAAATCCCGACGGTACGCGTAAATTCCCAGGTGCAGCTTCCACGGAGATTCGTCGCTATTGATCAGTTCTTCGGGCGAGCGATCGCGGCTGAACGGCACTGGCGAGCGGCTGAAATAGAGCGCTCGACCGTCCGCCGCGCAGACCGCCTTCACGCAGCCGGGATCGCTCAGCACAGCGACGTCGTCGATCGGTGCGCACAGCGTCGCCATCTCGGTCTCGGGATTGTCGATCAGCAACGACGCGACGAGATCAATCGCCGCCGGGTCGATGTCCGGTTCGTCACCCTGAATGTTGACGATGATGTCCGCGTCAGGAGCCGCCTTGCGAACGACCTCGGCAATCCGGTCGGTCCCGCTGGGATGGTCGCCTGTCATCGCGACCTCACCGCCGAAGCCGCGCACGCAGTGAGCGATCTCGAGACTGTCGGTCGCGACGAGCAATCTCGGCAGACCAGTTTCGGCGTCCTGCAGTGACGTCGCCTGGGAAGCCGACTCCCAGGTGTGCTGGATGAGCGGCTTTCCGGTCTGGTCGAGGATCAGCTTGCCAGGCAGCCGCGACGACTGCAGACGACCGGGAATCACTCCAAGAACTCGCATTTCGGCCTCCATGCCGCATAACGGAAATCGTCCGATTTCTCGTTTAACCGCGAGCCGCAGGCGTGCGCGTCGCCGTGAAGAACGCGGCTTTAACCAAAGACGCGCACGCCTGCGGCTTGCGGTTAAACGATTTCACGACAACGCTATTGCATCCAACGTTTGCCGTCACGGCCAGTTCGGCTCACCAGGCACCGGTGAATCAGACCCGCTCGTCGTCGGGCGTGCCGGGCAGGAGCGTTGTGGGGACTCGGGCCGGGAGTTCGATCGGTGACGAAGAATTTCCCGAAACGTCGTCGACGGCGGCGATGTCGTCGATTGAGAACGGGCCGAGCAGATCGAAGCCGGTTTCGTTGGCGGCTGTCAGGACGAGCTGGCCGCGGCTGCTTTCCCGCGCGTCCGGGTAGCCGGTCACGGTCTCGCCGTTTTGCAGGTCGATGCATACTTCCTGGGTCTCGTTGAGCCCGGCCATGCCCTCGTGAATCAGTGCCGGAAAGCGGCTCCAGGCCCACGAGTAGAGTGTCATCGCCGGATCGACCCGGCCCGCGATGTTCATCCAGTCGTGCTCGGCTTCGCGGAGATCCCGCAGGCTCGCCTGGCGGCACCAGGGCATCAGAACGTCATTGATCCACTGTCGCCGGGACGCGGCCAGTTGCTCGAAACTCTCGACACGTTGATTTTCAGACGCCATCGTTCGGGACTCTCTGGTGCGGGGGATCATCCGCCCGCCGGGCTGCGATTCTCGGGTTTGCGATTTTCGGGTTGCCGTTTCCGACCGATTATTGGGCAGGCCGCGAAGAGCCGCAATCAACGCCGTGTCCGGTGAACGGCGGCGTCGCTTCTGCCGAGCCGATTGTCTGCATCTTTCCCGAGGAAATCCTCAAGGAAAACTGTCGTGCCTTTGATCCGTGTCGAATTCTTCGGGCTGGCCCGAGCGGTTGTCGGCGTCGAAGCCGTTGATGTCGACGCGGAGACAATCGGCCAGGCAACGTCTCAGCTTGCGTTGAGGTTTCCGAAGCTGGCGGCGGGCTGCTTTCGCGACGGGCGGCCTGCGCCGGGCTGGCTGTTCAACATCAACGGGCGCGTGTTTACCAGCGACGTCTCCGACGCTCTCGCCGAGGGAGATACGCTGCTGCTCCTGCCTGCCGACGCGGGAGGCTGACACGCCGCGACGGCGGTTTCAGCGACGCCTCGCCGTCGAGCGACCTCGGCGTCAGACTTCCTCGACCCAGCCGGGCAGCGGCATGAGCATGAAGTTTTCGTCGATCTCGCTCGCCGAGCCGGTCACTGTGTCGCCAGCGTCGGCTGCTCCGTCGCCACTTCCACCGGCGAGAGTGTCGGCGGCACCGCCTTCGCCATCGACGCTGTCGGCATCGTCGCCGCCGATCAGAATGTCGTCGCCGAGGCCGCCGGTCAGAGTGTCATCTCCAGAGCCGCCGTAGACGATGTCGTTGCCGTCGCCCGCGATGACGATGTCATTGCCCGCAGCAGCCGACAGTCCGTCGCTGCCTGCGCCGCCGACCAGGGAATCGTCACCTTCGCTGCCTTTCAGCGTGTCGCTGCCGTCGTCACCGATCAGCGTGTCATTGCCGGGCCCGCCGACGAGGCTGTCGTGTCCGGGGCCGGCGATCAGGCTGTCGTCACCGCCGTTTCCGAAGAGAATCACAAAGCCCTTGTCGAAGGCCGACGTGTCAATCGTGTTGTTGCCGGGGCCGCCACTCAGCAGTGCGACCTCAATCTGCACCACAACGTCGGTGCCGTTGCCGGTCAGTTGATTGTTCTTCAGGACGAAATTGACGTCGCCAGCTTCGATCAGGCGGTCGGTTCCCGCGCCGCCCTTGATGGTGTCGTCGCCGGGGCCGCCAGTGAGCTTGTCGCCTGACCCGCCATTGCCGAGCACCTTGTCGTCACCTTCGCCGCCGATCACGGTGTCCTTGCCCGAACCACCGTAGAGCCGGTCACGACCGGCGCCGGCATCCATCATGTCGTCGCCGGCATTTCCCGTCAGCTGGTCATTGCCGGGGGAGCCGATCAGGGTGTCATCTCCACCGGCTCCCGACAGAGTCGCTTCGGTGAATCCCGGCACGTTGAACTGCGAGGCGTCGATGCGGTCCGGTCCAGCGGAACCCGTGAGGTCGATTCGCCCGATGCCGATCACGGTGTCGTTTCCGCGACCGTTGAGCGTCCCCGTCCCGGTATTCTCATCACCGTTGTACGTCGGGGTCACGTTGCCACTGACGGTTTCAATCACGATGTCGTTTCCGGTGCCGCCGTTGAGTGTGTCGTCACCGTCGCCGCCTCGCAGCGTATCGCCAGTTGTCCCGTTGCCGTTGAGGCTGTCGTTGCCGTCGTCGCCGCTGAGGTCGTCCTTGCCGGCTGAACCGAGCAGGATGTCGTCTCCCGCGCCGCCAGACAGAACGTCGTCGCCCGCCTTACCGATCAGGAAGTCC
>Ga0070727_10004701_pt1 | contig 11528 bp, 6 predicted proteins | sample tdAd472_FD_66722 | JGI IMG/M metagenome (GOLD analysis project Ga0070727, IMG submission 66722) | Marine sediment microbial communities from the Atlantic coast under amendment with organic carbon and nitrate - tdAd47.2 | ecosystem: Environmental > Aquatic > Marine > Coastal > Sediment | place... | reverse complement strand
TGGCCGATGAATTTATCGGCATGCTGAAACTCTGTATCCGCCCACTCGTACTCGTATTCATCATCAGCGCATTCCTGTACGTGCTGATTGAGCAAAGCATCATGTCCTGGCTGCCAACGTTCAACAGCCGAATCCTGAACCTTTCTCCGTCACTCAGTATCCAGATGGCGAGCATCCTGGCAGCGTCGACCGCGCTTGGTCGATTCTCCGCGGGTATGTTGTTGCGGCACTTCGACTGGCTTCGCGTGCTGGTCATCGGACTGGTATCGGCGGCGGCACTGGTGCTCGTCGCCCTGCCCCTCGCGGGCAGCGACGGTGGACCTGTAATTACTACGTGGGCGGCTGCACCGATCGCCGCATTCGTGTTCCCGTTGATCGGGTTCCTGATTGCACCAGTCTACCCGGCCATCAATTCGGTCATTCTGTCGGCGCTTCCCACGCATCAGCATGGCGCAATGGCGGGGCTTATCGTCGTCTTCTCCGCCCTCGGCGGCACCACGGGTTCGATCATCACGGGCACACTGTTCGAGCACTTCGGCGGGAGCACGGCATTCTATTTCTCTCTCGTTCCCATCACGTTGATCGTGGTAGCTCTCGTCTTTTTCAAACGCCTGAGTGATGAGCATCTCGAAAACGAAAGACAGACATGAACCTCAAAGAGGCCCCCGACCGCATCTATGCCGAACTCTTCGAGCAGGTGCAGTCGCGGCATCTTTTTGGCGACTCCAAAACCTTTGTCGATGCAATACCAAGGTCGGACCCGGCCAGCATACTGCGCGCTTTCAGAACCGAATCGGACAAACCTGACTTCGACCTCAAGTTATTTGTCGAAGCAAATTTCAAATTGCCGGAATCGCACATCGACGCGCCATCAGATCCGATGGGCCTGCCTGTCGAGGAGCGCATTGACCAGCTCTGGGATTTACTGACGCGCGCTGCTGACGAGGAAATCAGGCACTCGTCACTCATCCCGTTGCCTAATCGTTACGTCGTACCCGGCGGACGTTTCCGCGAGGTGTACTACTGGGACAGTTACTTCACGATGCTCGGTCTCGCCGATTCGGGTCGCGTCGACCTTATCAGCGACATGGTTGACAACTTCGCCTACCTGATCGACCAAGTCGGATTCATACCGAATGGTAATCGCACCTATTACTGCTCTCGCTCACAACCGCCGTACTTTGCTCTCATGGTCGAGCTGTTGGCCGATGTCATGCAGGACGAGTCCGTATACGGCCGCTTCCTGCCGCAACTCAAACGCGAGTACGAGTTCTGGATGGCCGGTGCTGACACTCTCTCCGCAGAGAACTCCGCACATCGACGCGTTGTTATGTGCCCGGACGGTTTTCTCAATCGCTACTGGGACGACGAAGCAATCCCGCGCCAGGAAAGCTTTGCCGAGGACGTCGAGCTCGCCGCTAAAGTGTCTCGTGATCCCGAGGAACTCTATCGCGATGTGCGGGCGGGCGCCGAATCAGGCTGGGACTATAGCCCGCGCTGGTTTGCGGACCGAGAGTCGATGGCGACGATCCGGGCGACACAGATCATTCCGGTCGACCTGAATGCGCTGATCTATAACCTCGAGGCGACGATAGCGAAAGTATGCAAAGCGCACGGATCTTCTTCCGATGCTGGTTTTTATGAAGAGCGTGCCGCTAAACGAAAAAATCTGCTGCAGACGATCTTCTTCGACAATGCGTCAGGAATGTTCATGGACCTAGTATTGCCCGACTTCGAGGCAACCGGCACCTTGTCCATTGCAGCCGCTTACCCTCTGTTCTTCGGTATCGCGACGCCGGAGCAAGCGCATCGAGTTGCGGAATGTATACACCGCGACTTCCTCAAGGCTGGCGGCTGGGTGACCAGTAATTACAACACCGGCCAGCAATGGGACAGCCCCAATGGGTGGGCTCCGATGCAGTGGATCACTTACTGCGGCCTGGAACGATACGGGTTTCATGAGGAATCCCGTGCGGGAGCCAGTCGTTGGGTGGAAGACAATATTGCCGTGTACCGGCAACACGGCCGCCTCTTGGAGAAGTACAACGTGGAGTCGAGTGGCCTGGCGGGAACCGGGGGCGAGTACGAAGTACAGGACGGCTTCGGATGGACCAACGCGGTGCTTTTACGCTTGATGCACAAGCTCGGGAAAGAATGATCACTCAGGCGGGCAGACTGCTTCGCATGCTTCTTCTTGCCTCTGTTTTTCTGGCTCTCGGCGCTTGCGCCGAGCCGGGCGATGAACGCCCGAACATAACGGATGCCGACCTGCGCTTCTCCATTTCGGAAGGACAGTCTGAAAATCATTTCATCCGGCAGAATGGAATTTCAGGGCATCTGAATCTGCGCACGCATCCCGCGCCGAGGCTCATCGTGGCTTTTCCCGCGGGTAACAGTGGCGCCGCCCTTTTCTTCAAGAAAACCGACGATGATCCGGCTTGGGGATCTGTCAGCGACATACAGGTCATCCAACGCGCGGATGAGGCGGGGCGGACCCTCTACGGTATGCAGGCCGATATCGTTATTGAAGCAAAAGAACTTTCCCTGCAGGAGGCCGACGTCGGCAGCATCCGCTTTCTGCGCAGGGCTGTCGATTACACCAGCCTGCCACCGCGCGGGAAGCCGGAGGTGCGTATTGACGGTAACCGAGTCCGCTTTTTCAGGGAACGGCCAGACGAGGAATCCAGTTACATCATGGATGTGGAAATACTGGCCGGCGATCTGCAAACAGAGGATGGCATCAGTTTTGTAGCCAATGCAGATGGGTCCCTGAAGATAAGAGTTGCGGCCGCGAGTGGGGACCCGCTCGAGGCGCCTGTCTCTGTCGCGCGCCTGCTCATCGACGGCAACGGACGTAACCAAGCTCTTGAAAAGTCACTGGCGTTCCTGACTTACGAAAACAAGATGCTGGCCGGGTCGTGGCGGTTCCTGACCTATTTCGGGCGGGATACGCTTCTGTCGGTCCGCCTGCTGATGCCGATCCTGACTGCTGAGGCCGCTGAGATCGGCCTCGGCTCCGTTCTTGAACGAATCAGTGTTCAGGGCGAAGTAGCTCACGAGGAAGAAATCGGGGAACTCGCAGTCTACCGAAACATGGCGGAGCGCGATTCAGCGACGGCTGTGCCGATCTACGACTATGACATGATCGACGATAACCTGATGCTGGCACCGGTCCTCACCGGTTATATTGAAACCTTCGGCCCTGATCGGGCACGGCAATTTCTGTCCGGCCACACAAGAACGCAAGAGCCATTACGAAACAAGTTGATAGAGAACCTGAACCTCGTAGTGCGACAGGCATCTGCTTTTGCGGACGAACCGGATCGGTCCAATCTGATTTCCATCAAAGATGGACTCAATGACGGGAACTGGCGCGATAGCGAGGAAGGCCTGGCTGGTGGCCGGTATCCTTATGACGTCAATGTTGTCTTGATGCCTGCCGCCCTGCACGCTGTCGCCGACATAATTGGCAGTGGTTTGCTGGATGGGTACACAGACTCTTTGCCCTCTCGGGAAGAGTTGGCCCGGATGGCCGCTGTGTGGGAGGCAAATGCCGCAAGGTATTTCAAAGTCTCCGTCACCGCGGAACAGGTGAGAAAAAGACTGGTCGCCTATGCCCGGGAGCATGGCTACCCCTTTGTCGACATCCCCGAAAAGGACGTGAGCTTTTATGCTGTGGCACTTGATGCCCGGTTTGAGCCGATACCGGTTATGCATTCCGACATCGGGGCGGATCTGCTTTTTCTGCAGAGGCCAGAACGTCGACTGAAGACCATCGTCGCGAACGTAACGCGAAATTTTCCGGCCGGGCTGGCGACGCCCGTGGGGATTTTGTCTGCCAATCCGGCTTTTGCTGACGCCGAAGTACAAGCCCTGGTCACGCGGAATCATTACCACGGCACAGTCGTCTGGTCGTGGCAACAAGCGCTGATAATTGCCGGTCTCGATACTCAATTGCGCCGGAATGATCTCTCCGCAGCGCTCCGCGAAGACCTGAAGACTGCCCGGCGAAAGACCTGGCAGAGCATAACGGCCAGCCAGGACATCATTAACTCGGAACTATGGTCGTTTGCCATTCACGGGGATGAGTTTGTCGTCACTCCCTTTGGTCAGAGCGAAGGTCACCTGACCGAGTCCAATGCGGTTCAGCTCTGGAGCACTGTGTTCCTGGCGCTCCACGCAGGCACGGCAGCGCCGTAACACGCGCGCTTTGATTATTAAGGGCTCTGACCCCTTTTTCTCAACGGCTGGGCACCCATGCAGTGTGTTGCATTCTGTGGGCTGAATAAATACGGCTTCACTGATCAGGCGAAGGCCGGCGCCAGTCGCTGGGTCGAGGACAATATTGCAATCTACCGTGAGCACGGCCGCTTGCTGGAGAAGTACAACGTGGAATTCAGCGGCCTCGCGGGTACCGGCGGCGAATACGAGGTGCAGGACGGCTTCGGCTGGACGAACGCGGTCTTGTTGCGACTGATGCAGAAGCTTGGCTAGGAAAAGGGGTCAGAGCCCTTTTTCGAATTCCAGCCGTTGCAAAGTCCCAATTCTCTGCCCAAAATGCCTGAATTAAGTGCGTATGCACAACCAATTCAGTGCAAATGTTGCGTCAAATCAATCAGTCACATTGGTCCGACCCACTACTGGTCCTCCCCGCTCTATTCCTGAGCCTGGCAGCAATGGCTCAGGAAGCCGCCACCGAGGTCGATCTCGCCGTACCTGAGGATGCGATGAGCGGCTCCCTCGATGATTCCAGCGGTTCGATCGAAGCCGCGCGTGAGACTGTCGGGGAACTGATCGAACAGGGCTGGAGCGCCAAAGGTGACCTGCGTATCGGCTATGTGAAATCAGACTTGGATCTGCTCGACGGCACAACAACTACAGAATCAAACTGGCGCGGCCGGTTTCGCATAGGCGGCTCTGTCGGCATCAGTGAGTGGCTTACCGGCAATGGACGAATCGCGACGAGTTGTACGAGTGACGACTGTAGTCCGAGCGCCACGCTCGACCCGGATCTCAGCACTGGATCAAGCATTGATGAGGGCGACATCACCCTTGACGAGTTATACCTGCATGTATTCCGACGAGAGCGATTCGATATTGCTCTCGGACGACTGCAGACGAAATTCGTCGCGCGCGCCGGCGTCTTCGCGAAATCGCTCGACCGCAATAATGGCAACGGCTTCAACATCAACTGGACCGATGGGGTGCACGGGACCTATCACCTGAAGGACGAGTCGATTCTGCACTTTATCGCCGAGCACAACTCCTCCGATGGGCCGAGTAGCGTGCGACGAGGGCCACTCGATTTTTCGGACAGCGACGCGAGAGTCAGCCACTTTTTCGCCTGGGAAACCCAAAATCGACTCGGGCCATTCACGCAAAGAGGCTTCGATATTTCTTATCTGCCGAGCGCGCTAATGAAAGATGGCACTCAAACCGGCCCGCTCGAGGATTATGTCGGTGTTGTCACTCGCGGGGCGACCGCCCGGCCGTTCGGAACCAAAGGCAGGCGCTGGAATATTGCCGCCGAGATCGGCTATGCGCCGGAAACTCAAACTCGCGCTGCTGCCGGATTACCTGGTGAAGGAGACGCTGATGGACTCGCGTGGAACTTCGCCGCAAGCCTGATGGACCTGTGGCCAGACCACAGTATCGGAATCAACTATGGCCGGACAGGCGCAGGCTGGCTATTGTCCCCCCAATATCGTAACAACGAGGAACTCATCGAGGTCCGTTATCTATGGCGCAGGCGCCGAAACCTGGCGCTGGACTTTCGTGTTCGCGGGCGCAGGGACCTGGTGGCGCTCGTTGGCGAATCCGGCAAGCGCAATGAACTCGACTTCTTCGCCCGCTTCACGCTCGGATTCAGCCGCTAGAAATCCTGCAACCGTCTATCACTGTAAGATCGGGTCACTTCGAACGTTTCCGATCGACACATAGAATGTGCCGTCGCTTGTCTCGGCAAGGCCATAACCAATGAACACGGGGCCAAGAAACGTATCCGCACCCAGGAAAACACTGCCGCCCAGCAGGGCGTTGTCGAAGCTCATGTCACTTCGACTCTGAAAGACATTACCAAAGTCGACGCCTACCCCGGCCGACACCTCCATAAGCCCCAGGTCGATGAAATCGCGGCGAAAGACAGCGCCCACTTGTGCGAAGTTCTGCCCGCTGAGCTGGTTAAATTCAAAGCCTGACAAGTTGAAGAGTCCCCCTGCACGAAACAGGCGTTCCGGGGGTGCAATTCCTTCGATCGTACTCTTGTAGTCTCCATAGAAGAACAACGTATTGCGCCCATGTGACCGCGCGATGCTGCCTGCAATCAGGACCTGCTCGAAGTCGCTCGTCGCGCCAAACGACGTATCACTGTACCGGTATAACGCGGATGCGGCGTGTCCGGTCTTGGGGAAGAAGCGATTGTCCAACCGGTCCGCTTCCAGAAGGAACGCCACCTCGCCGATGTCGAAATCCTGATCGGGAATTGACGGGTCACCAATGCGAATCTCACGATTGCCCCCACCACGTGAATACCCCAGCGACGCCCTGCCCCACACACCGAATTCACGGCCGCCGTAGACATTGGCGCCGATGCGGCCGATTTTGAATTGTTCCACGACGTTGTTCGAACCCTCCTCGAAGACATTGATATTGAATTGCTGTCCGACAACTCGTCCACCCACAAACCAATCTGCGCCTTTGCCGAGAGGCTGATAGAAGTCGGTGAAAAAGCCGGGCTCGTCGCCAATCGCCACTGCGGTTCGCCACTCGCCGTTCCAGCTATTCACTTCTGTTTTGAGATAACTGACGGCAATGCTAAGAACACCGTTACCGTTAAAACTGGAATTCCACTTGGCACCCAATTGGATGTAATTAGGCCCCCAGCTCTTCTCGATCGCGGTTAACTGCAAACCATAGCGGCCGTCTTCCTCAATCAGTTCGTAGTCAACATGCGCGAAAATATCCAGGGCATACAACTCATTGATCGCCTGCTCGACATGCTCCGGGTCGAGCGGCTTGCCGACAACGGGATCGCCGCGCATGGTTGTCTGCAGCCGCCCCATGAGGAATTCGTCGGATACGCTGGTGTTGTTCTTGAATCTGACGAACTCGATGACCGGCATATCCGTGCGCGGTTTGTTCCGCGCATTGACGTGTGCAGCGTACTCGGAGGCACTGATGCTGAGTCGACGAAGCTCTCCAAGCTTCAACTCGGCAGCAACGACCCCCGGTGGGATCGCCTCGACGACGCGATCGAAGTCACCACTGCCGATATCGCCAAGGTCCGGCAGGATGAGGATATCCGACTCCTCCAGCATCGCGAGCTCCCTCTCGACATTGTCGCGAACGAGCATTCCGGTCAGCTGGTCCACAATACTGAGCAACGACTCACCGAGTTCGTGCTCACTCAGGGGCTCCCCGAGATCGACGGCGATGATGATGTCAGCACCCATGTCCTTGACCACTTCGACGGGGAGATTGCTGGCTATCCCGCCGTCGACGAGGCGGCGGCCATCCCAGTGCACGGGTGCCAATGCTGCGGGGACCGCCATGCTTGCCCGGATCGCCTTCGCGAGATCGCCGGAATCCAGGACTACCTTCTCGCCCGTCTGAATATCGGCCGCAATGGCCCGGAACGGGATAGGCAGATCGTCGAAACTCTTGATCTCGGCAACCGGCAATGTCAGCGACGTCAACAACAAGCCGATCTTCTGACCCTGCACCAGACCAGGTGGCAGCTTCAGCTTGCCCTCTGAAAAGCCGGGTTTGGCGCCAAATAACCAGAGTTTATCGTCTGTCTTGCGACGATATGAGCGGTCCTCTCGGTCTACCTTGTCGTGGAAAACACCGTCCCAGTCAACAGCCGCCATCTGGCGCTCGATTTCCTCCGGCGACATTCCGGCCGCATACATACCTCCGACGATGGAGCCCATGCTGGTGCCTGCAACATAGTCGATCGGAATACGCTCCCGCTCGAGCACCTTGAGAACACCAACGTGCGACGCGCCACGCGCGCCGCCGCCCGCGAGGACGAGGCCAATTTTCGGGCGCTCGGTGTCTGGATCCTGCGCCAGCGCCACACCGGTACCGTCAGTTGTGGCGAGAAGTGCGATTGCGGATATGGCGGCGAAAACTGCCCTGGAAACCAGGGTATGGGAATCAAACAACGGCCTGGACATGGAACTGCCTCCAATTGTCGGATACGGCAATATAAACAAAAAAGGCCGGCAAGCGCCGGCCTTTTCAAGTTAATTTGTGGCGATCCTGTCGACTATCAGAACTGCCAGGAGAAACTACGACCGGGCCCGAGTAGAAAAAGGGGTCAGAGCCCGATTGTCATGCATCTCACTAGAAAAACCACCGAAATCCAACTTCAAACGTGTTCTTTCGGTCTATGAGTTCTGAATTGTCGATGCCCCAGCCGGGTTTGATATAAGCGATTTTTCCCGGGGCCACCATCTTGCCGAACTCAAGACCAATCCAAGAGGAAAAGTCATCGGTCTCGAAATCATAAATTGGCTGAAATTCAGGCATTAGATAGAGGCCACCCCACCATTTACCCGGTGGCGTCAAGGGTTGCATATAGAACCATCGTCCAACGTACCGCGACGTATCGGGCGCTGAGTCCTTTTTGTACACATCGACGAAGTAAAGATTCAACATTGCGAAAAAACCATGCAAAGGCATGTCCACGACAACGCCTACTATCGGTGCGAACAGCAAGGAGTCTCCAGCCAGTGCATCATCAGTCGCCGTGGGTAATACAAAATCCGTACCGAATAGCCAAGCGCCGCTCTTTTTTCCGTCTTTACCGTAGTTGAAGCCCAGGGATTCCGGGTTCCACAAAAACTTGAGATCGATGTCTCCGATGCCAATCGCGTCGGTGCCCGAGGGGACCCCCGCCACATCGCTGAAATCACGGTACTGGGCAACCGGCACTTCAAAGAACATTCCAAGTCGACGGGTGAACGGAACAGTACCGAACGCCGTCAGATCTTGCTGCGTCAGTCCGTTTTCCAGCTCCGTGTATCGATAAAAAGGCATCCACTTGAGAGAAAAGTCGCGCGGGTCGGTTCCGGTCTTATTTCCCTCAACAGCCGCGTCTATTCTCTCCTGCCTGGCCTGGTCTAGCAGGTCTTTGAGCTCTGCGACCTCTTGTTGAGACACGCTCAGCGATGGCTGGTCCTCCTGAGCGACCGCCGCCTGCATACCAGCGCCTGTGAGTAGAACGAACAGCAAAGAAAAGCCGCTGAGCAATCTGCATTTCGAAAAGAGGTTCATTTGGATGCCTCCGGATTTGGTTCCAGTTACGTCCAATGCTGCAAAATGCGTGCCGACGGAAATTTTTTCGCACACTTATGCGTTATCGCATTGATATAAACGAATATTTACAGAGGATGTCTGACAACCGCGTCGAGGGGACCTGCTTTCGCGGCCGAAATATCGGCACTCGATTTGACCCGTCAGGCTCTCGGCCGTTGGATACCGAGCTTTTTCATTCGCGACTGCAAGGTGGTGCGCTTGAGTCCGAGGCGTTCGGCTGCGCCGCCCTCTCCACGGATTTTCCAGTCGCACGCCACCAGCACTCTTTCCATGTGTGCTCGTTCAACTTCTTCGATGGTCTCACCGCTCTGCCGGAGGGGCTGAAGAGAATTATTCGTGAGCTCGATGTGCCCGGAGAACCAGTCGTCCAATTGCAGGACAGAGGTCGGGGAGAGGATCATGGCCCTTTCGATAATATTCTTGAGCTCCCTTACGTTTCCGGGCCAGGCGTAAGCAGTAAGGGCATCCATCGCTTGTACGGAGACTTCATCGATTTCCTTGCCGAGCCGATGTTGCAAATCGGAAATGAAGAACCAAACGAGTAACGGAATGTCGCCACGGCGTTCGCGAAGCGCCGGGGCACGAATTGGAAATACACCAAGTCGATAGTATAGATCGGCCCGAAAATCGCCCTGCTCTATCAATTGGTCCAAATTCCGGTTAGTCGCCGCAATTACCCGTGCATCCACGGTTCTCGTGGTCGCTGATCCGAGCCGCTCGAACTCCTGATCTTGCAGAACTCTCAACAGCTTGGCCTGGAGGTCGGTGGGCAGGTCGCCGACTTCGTCGAGGAAAATCGTGCCTCCGTCCGCCAACTCGAAGCGCCCGAGCTTTCGATTTGTTGCGCCAGTGAACGCACCCTTTTCATGCCCGAAAAGCTCGCTCTCAATGAGCGAACTCGGGAGGGCTGCACAGTTCACAGTAATCATCGGGCGCTGGCTGCGTCCGCTGAGCTCATGAATTTTGCGAGCTATGAGACCCTTGCCGGTGCCGGTTTCGCCCAGCAGCAGCACGGTCGAATCTGTAGGTGCCACCTGCTCCGCCTGATAAATGGCGGTGCGAAAAACGTGGCTCCTCCCGATGAGTTCATCGTCGGCGTACAACACATCGACTTCTTGCCGCAGTGTTTCATTCTCTACCACGAGCCTTTCTTTCAGGGCCTGGATCTCATTGAAGGCTTGCTCGAGGGTAAAGTGCGCGCGTTGATGTGCGATTGCGTCGCCAATAATATTCCCGCAGAAGCCTAGTTGCGTGAAGGTACTGTCCGACCATTCCCGCCCGCGGTCGACACTAGCCAATCCCAGGTAACCGTACCTTCCATCTGCGACCTGGAACGGCTGCCAAACCATCGTTTGGATGCCGGTTCGCTCAAACAATTCGACCTTGGCTGGTGCTTCAGGCGCGAATTTGTCCGAATTGTCGAAACGGATTCGATTCCTCTTTTCCAGGTGCCTGGTCAGCCACGGATAGGTATCGGCAAGGCTGATACCGACAAAGTTAGGTCCGCCTACGGCATCAACGAACCACTCGTGGTTTACCTCATAAATGTCGGAATTGGGATAATTGCTCAGCAGGAAAACGCATAAGTCAGCGTCTGAAACTCTGCCAATCTTTTCAAGCGCGTCGTTAATCCTTGCATCCATCCTGTCATTTCTTATACACACCATTTTTGCGGTAACGTCAGAGATAACTACCTGCAGACGATGCGATTGCTCCGTCTCGGCCTCTGCCCGTCGACGGTAAAATGCGTTGAACAACACGCCGCCGATCGCGCCGAGACATTCGACCGTGTCTTCCGGCCATACCTTCGAACTGGGCGAGGACAGCGCCATCCCTTCAACGTGAGATCCAAAATCGCGGTGTAACCACATTGATCCCGCCACGGCCCCGGCTTGTCGACAGTGCTCACGCCACTTTGGAAGCTCGTCGAGATCTTCCAGGCAGTTCCAGATCACCGATCCGTTGCGGGCAAAATGCTCGACCACCTCCGGGCCGGGCGGGTCGACCATCAGATAGTTGACGGCGGGAGCATTGCCCCACATGCGCAGAGAGGGAAGGAGCTCGCCTGACCTTGAAATCTGGCCCAACGCAACCTGGTGTACATCAAAATACTCACCAAGCCTCGCCAGGCAGTCATCCAGCGCTACGTCAATCTCGGCTGATCGGGCGCCGACAAGCAACGCCGATACATCGTTGACCAGCCCGAA
>Ga0070727_10004700_pt1 | contig 11529 bp, 7 predicted proteins | sample tdAd472_FD_66722 | JGI IMG/M metagenome (GOLD analysis project Ga0070727, IMG submission 66722) | Marine sediment microbial communities from the Atlantic coast under amendment with organic carbon and nitrate - tdAd47.2 | ecosystem: Environmental > Aquatic > Marine > Coastal > Sediment | place... | reverse complement strand
TTTGCGATCAATTCTTTATAAGCAGACTGAATTGACTTTTTAACTTCTTCCGGAAGCATATTTGGCAGGAACTTGATTGAATCTACGATTAGACTGTGGAGCCAGCCCAAACCAAAGGAAGGCTTAAGCCAAAGTATAGCATTTAATCGTCGCTATAACGGCAATGAACCCTTCCAAAACTGCCAGCGCAGCAATTACTGTAGCCTTCGAAATAACTTCTGTTAAACTTGTGTCTTATTAGGTTATCTACCTTATTCCGACGAGCACCATGGCAAACTCAGTTGATTCACATACCGCAAACTTGGCGGAATCAGTATTTGACGATGCAGACACATCGGAGCGATTGAAGGCCGTAAGCGTTATGGCCAAATCAATGGCTGCGCATCGGGATGAACTCATCGCCATTGCAACTGAAGACGCGAATAACGAGGTCCGGGAAGCTGCCATAGAGTGCGTTGTTGATCTTGAGTCCCTAATCAATTTATCTCGTAAAGTCAGCAAGATACAGGATATAGCTACGTTGCAATTGCACAAAGTACTGGCCGGGGTCCAAGACAGCGAACTCGACGCACCTAAGCGGCTTGCGGCACTTGGTGAGCTTGGCGGCAATGACCTGAAGCAAGTCGCGTTATTAACAAAATGCAAATTAACAGCACAGGAAGCAGTTTCTCGCATCAGTGACAATCAGGATCTGGCCGATCTTTGTCTCTTTGCCACCAGCATTCAGGTGCGCAAACGCGCCGCAGAAAAAATCAGTGATCCGGCTCTGGCACAAGAAATACTCAGCAAAGTACAAGGAAAAGACAAAACTGTCACCAGAATCATGCAGACCAAGGTGACGTCTAGCCCGGTGAACATAGATGTGCCTGATATGGCTGCAGAGGCAAAAAAAGACGGTCTAGTTGACAAAGTTAATTGCAAAGAATTTGCAGCGCAGGGGAAACTGATAGCTGAAAATCTGGAGAACACCAATTACAAGGCAACCCCGCGGTTGGTCAAACTAAAAGCCGAATTTTCTGAATTTAAATCTCTCATCGATGCTGCCGTTGACAGTTCAGACAATGCAGATTTAGAAGCTATTGTTAAATCTATTAGTGCGTTACTGCGGGAGCTGACTGAAAAAAATCGAGAGTTTCAAAAACAGATTAGCGAACATAGTAAAAACCTGGTAGCAGAATTGCAAAAAGCACTCGAGGATGGAAATACCACTGAGGCAAATCGCCTGTGGGACAAAATACAAGGAAATTTAAGTAATTTAAGTGGTCAACTTAAACTCGACATTCAATCACTGATTAAGGAGGACCGAGTCCGAATATCGGAGTTAAGAGACTGGAAAAAATTTGCTGCCACAGAAAAAAAGAAACAACTCATAGAACAAATGCAGAAAATTTTAGACTCGAATATGCAGCCCGGTGATCGGGCAAAGCGAATTAAAGTTCTTCACAAGGATTGGAAGCTTCTGGGCCAGGCAACTCAAAATGAGGCCCTATGGAAAAGTTTCAAGAAACTTTCAGACCAAGCGTATGAACCTTGCAAGGACCACTTCAAGCAACAACGGTCTATTATGTCCACTAACTTTCAAAACCGTGTAAAGCTGTGTGAACAATTAGAAGAATACGCTGCCACACTGGACGCATCAAACTTGCGGGTAAAAGAATTGAATGCAATGGAATCTGATTTACTCTCAGAGTGGAAAAAATACGCACCGGTTGAGCAGTCCAAAGTAAAGGCGTTACAGAAACGTTTTTATGGCAAATTGGATGAATTAAAGAAAATACGCAAAGCCTTTCTCAGTAAGAATTTGGAACGCAAAAAAGCCCTGGTTGCGAGTGCAGATGAATTACTGGCACATGATGACAAGGCTGCAGCGATGAGCCAGGCTAAACAGCTACAAGCAGAGTGGAAAACCATTGGCCCGACCTCGTATCGGGATGACAAAAAATACTGGGAAGCCTTTCGTGCAGCCTGCGACAAAATATTTTCACGGCCGCAGACCAAGGACAAATCAGAACAAAAGGCTAAATCCGGGGCTACTGATTCAATACAAGCAATACTAGAAAAACTGAGCAATTTATTACAGCTCCCCGAATCCGATTTCGTCGATGCCAGGCGCGATTTTGCCGAACTACAAGGTCAGTTTCAAACTGATATCGAAGCAACAAATTCTAAACAAGCCCGCTCAATTCGAGGTCGATATGACAAGCTGGTGCGAACGGTTGAAGGAAGGTTCAACAGGCTCCCTAATAAAAAGCAAAGCCGGATGCTGGAAGCTGTGATAAACCGGGCTACCCCAATTTCCGAATGTGAGTCTACACTGATGCAGTGTCAGTCAGACTCAAGTCTGGTAGAGGCTGCAAAAAACCTCGACGCTACTTCAATTCTCAGCCAGGACTCTTGCGGGGACCTCGCTCTCGACAGAGCTCTGGAAGAGCGTTTACGAGCACTAACGCATCTAACTTCACTGACGCAAATGCAAAAACTTATCGCACAACAGGAAGCTTCTGCCCATCGATTGATAGTAGAACTGGAGATTCTGGCAGAACTGGATTCGCCGGACGCAGACAGCGCATTACGTATGGAACTACAATTGTCACAATTGAAATCCAATTTCGGGCGCAACATCGATAGCAATGAAAAACGCGCAAAAATTAGAACGGACGAACTGAATTTTCATACATTGGGTCCGTTAAATACCGAGTCACGTGAAAGACTGCAGAAGCGACTCGCATCTGTAATTACAAAAATCAGTTAGCTTTAGCGATACCCTGGTAGTGACTGATGACAGGATTTGCATACATTTGTAAGTAATAACTCCGCAGTGGCGCATCAAGCCTATTCATACGAGCTAGAAAACTGTTACGCGTTTCTTCCTTCACACTAAAATTCAACGCCTCTTCTGGTAATGGTGGAATCTCAACATCAGTTTGCTCCCGCAGTAGTTGCAGCGCAAGGAAATTGGTGTCGTGTAAGCGGTAGTTTAGATGAATCTGCTTGTCAATCTGAGCTGCTATCTCCTCAGGATCATCACTTTCAGGTTGTAACTCTGTTCCAAAGGTTACATGAACTTTTCCTTTGTATCCCAATATCCCCGTTACAATACTTTGAATATCGCTTTGATCAGATTTAACAAATTCGCCAGCGCTATCCATCTGCTGCAACTCAAAGGCCTTTAGGCCGTCACATGCATCATATTCATAGGAGATAGCCACAGGGACTATATGTAAGCGTTCTAAGCTGGCGTGCAAAGGCAACTCACTGTGACCACGGGCCAACATTTTCAGTAGCGCAGGATCTGTTCTATCAACGCCGTTCTTCGCCCTGCCCTCGCGCTGTGCAATCCAGACATTTTGATTATGCTCTACGCTGTAGTGGATGTAGCGTGATAACAAATCCAGGGACTTCAATAGTTCTCTTCCCCTTAGAGAGCGACGCACGATAAAGCTCTTATTTAATCTCATCAAGTCATTAACAAAGGGCTTCTTCAACAGATTATCACCAATGGCAATCTGCAGAGTTTGTAATCCTTCATGGTAGAGAAAATAATTGACGAAGGCCGGGTCCATAGCGATATCCCGGTGATTACTTATAAAAAGGTAATTTTTGCTGTGATCAAGCTGACTTAACCCTTCCTGAGAAAGCGACGTAGTCGTGTCTCTTATCATTTTATCCATATAGAATGAGATCACGTCCTGAACAGTTGCGACACTGTTTACATTTTTAAGCTGAATATGCAAACGTTGTCTTACCAGCGTATTCATCAAAGGCGGTGCTAGCTTGGACAAACGTGGGAAATAAAACCTGGCAACACTGCCGATAAATTCGCGATCCTTTAACAGGGCTTCAATAACCGGCCGAATTTCGTGGTCCATATAAGGTCTTATATCTTTAAACTCATCCATGTAGCACCTTAACCTCGGGTATTGCCCTTGAAGTGGGCTGGTAATCATTCTTTAGATTTTTTGACAAGTACCTGCGTAGTACCCTTGTAACGACCAGTTGGACGTGAGGCGGGATTCTAGCGACTATCCATATTAGTGACAAGCTAGTATCAACTGGGCATGCTGAGGCGCCGGGAATATTGGGGCCATTCAGGCTCTTAAGTCGCTGACCCTGCTTTACCTGTCTGAGCTGCACCGGCTTGAAATAAATGCTCTACATAGGATTTCAATTCAAACAAAACTTGCTTCTGTGAGTCCCGCCTGCACATCGAAAGCGCCTCCTCAATATCCTGCTCGAATCTTTCCCGATAACCCGGCGTGTTCAACCTGGCAATTCTAAATTCTTCCCATGTGTGCAACTCTGCCTCGCTCAGAGTGTCGTTGTAATTTCTTGCCCGATATCTAAATACCATTGCCGCCAGGCGCTGATCCTGGAATGGTAAATCAAGGTTGGCCAAGTGATCCGGAGCGCTATTCCTAATAACGTCCATGAGCTTGCGATCGGAGGCCGAGAAAAAACCACCGCTATAGATCATGAAATCCGGGTCGGTTTCCTTTGGTAAATCCTTGCTGTCAAAAACCTTCTGTATTTTTTCTACCAAAGTATTGTCATCATCCAATACCTTCCAGTTCGTGTCACATATCTCGCGATCAATACCAAGCACCTGTGATTGATGGTCATTCAAAATATTTGTTGGTGCGATAATCGGACATCGATTGATATGCAGGGTTTTCAATGGTACCGGAGAAATTTCATCGGGTAATTGACTTCTTGGAGTAAACAGCCGTTTGGAGAGCTCGCGGGCATCCAAATTCATCCATGCTCTTGGGTCTTGCATCAGATCACAGACAACAATACCGTTCTTATCAACCGGATGACGGCATAGCGGCATTACTTGAGCAAGGCAGTTCTTCTCAGCTGAATACATTGCTGATACGTGAAAAAAGGGTTTCCTGTTTATTAAATCCAAGTGTGATTCAACCTGTTTTTTCCAGCGCAGGTTGTACACATAATTATAGAGCTTTGGTTGCGCTTGCCTGACTTTTCTGGCCAGTGCTATGGTTGCTAATACATCAGAAAGCGCATCGTGGGCCTGACCGTGGTCGATGTCATTGGCAGCAGTCAATTCTTCTAATCTGAAGCGCTTAACCTTGTTTTCATCTACTGGCCAATTTATACCTTCGGGCCGAACAGCCGCGCACAAGCGTACCATGTCGATTATGTCCCACCTTGAATTACCGTTCTGCCATTCGCGCGCATACGGATCATAAAAGTTTCGGTAAAGCAGCTGGCGTGTTAACTCATCATCGAATCGCAGGTTATTGTAACCCGCAACACAGGTGTGAGGAGTTGAAAATTCGGTATTTATGCACTCTATAAACTCAGTCTCCGGCAACCCTTCAAGTTGTGCTTTTTGTGGGGTAATACCGGTAATTCGGCAGGCATGGGGAGAAGGGAGAAAATCATTGGCTGGTTTGCAATAAATTACCAGTGGCTCACCGATTACATTGAGGTCTTCATCAGTTCTGATACCTGCGAACTGGGCAGCCCTGTCTCTCTTCGGATCACTACCAAAAGTCTCGAAATCGTACCAATAAATTGTGCCTGTGGTCATTTCCCAATCTACAATATGGTTAGTTGAGGCAGTTGATGCTAAATGAAATGTAACATGGATTAAGCCTTTCCGTACCATGCTGGATTTACAATGGCAGCTACAATCTGGTTTTTTATTTTCCAGTGCCCAATAGTAGGTTTTGTTTTTAAGTAATTTATTCTCTGGCGGACTTTGTAGTACTATGCTGCAAGCTCCAGATATTGATAAATCCAAATCTGGCAAATAAATACGTCTAAAATGACTTTGACCGTCTAGTAAATATTTACCTCATGAGATTCCCGGGCTCACATATACTCAGTGTCAAGCAGTTTGAACGGCAGGATGTTGAGAATATATTCGAAGTTGCTGACAGCATGCAGCCTTATGCTACCCGTAACAAGCTCACTAAGGTTCTGGGTGGCGCTATTCTCGGCAACATGTTCTTTGAGCCCAGCACCCGCACAAGGGTAAGTTTCGGTTGTGCGTTCAACCTGCTGGGAGGTCATGTGAGGGAAACTACTGACGTCAAGACTTCATCTATAACCAAGGGCGAATCGCTTTACGATACAGCTCGTGTCATCAGTGGCTATAGTGACGTTATTGTAATGCGACACCCACAACCTGGCTCTGTTGCTGAGTTTGCCAAGGCCAGCAGGGTCCCGGTTATTAATGGTGGTGATGGATCAAATGAGCACCCCAGCCAGGCATTGTTGGATCTTTATACGATTAAAAAAGAATTAAGTAGTCAGGGACGTGGTGTTGATGGGATGAAGATCGCCATGGTAGGTGATTTGAAACACGGTAGAACGGTGCATTCATTGGCACAGCTCCTATTATTGTATAAAAACCTCAAAATCACCCTCATTTCACCCAATGAACTACGACTTCCTGAAGAAATTGTGACCGACTTGGTCGCCAGAGGGCATCAAGTCGAGGAAACTGACAACATGGAGCACGGACTGGCTCAGAATGAAATAGTCTATCTGACCCGGATTCAGGAAGAGAGATTCACTAATAAACTTGAGGCTGACGTATATCGAGGACGATTTCGACTGAACCAGGCTATCTATACAAGGTATTGTCAACCCAATACCGTAATCATGCACCCTCTGCCAAGAGATTCACGGGAAGAGGCGAATGAATTAGATAACGATATGAACCAGAATCCTGGCTTAGCGATCTTCAGGCAGACTGATAACGGAGTGCTCATCAGGATGGCGTTATTTGCCTTGATATTAGATGTAGTTCACAAAATTGATGAAACCTCAAGCGATGTTGGCTGGTATACTGAACGTAGATTCCAATATACTTAGTCATTTTTTTTATCCTGACTGGGAATGCGTCAATTATACAGGTAAAAAATCATGGGTTTCAGAGATTTACTTCGCCTCCTAGTTGAAAAGGAAGGGTCAGATCTATTCTTGACTACTGGTGCGCCGCCAAGCATAAAGGCACACGGTAAAATCGTCCCAGTCGTGGAGCGCAAACTCCCGCCCGGTGCCGTCAAAACCATTGCTTATGAAATCATGACCGAGGAGCAAATCAAGGATTTTGAGCGCAATCCGGAAATGAACCTGGCCATCCAGGAGAAAAATGTAGGTCGCTTCCGCGTTAATATTTTTCAGCAACGTGGTGAAATTGGCCTGGTTGCCCGTCACATCAAGACAGAAATACCTCAGGCTGATGAACTTAACTTGCCCCCTATCCTCAAAGACCTGGTGATGAGGAAGCGAGGCATAGTACTTTTCGTTGGTGCCACGGGTTCGGGTAAATCAACTTCATTGGCAGCCTTGATCGATTATCGCAACAGCAATGCAGACGGTCACATTATCACTATTGAGGACCCGGTTGAGTTCATCCATAGGCACAAAAAATCGATCGTCAATCAGCGAGAGATTGGCATGGATACCCGTTGTTATGAGGAAGCCTTGCAGAACACCTTACGACAAGCACCTGATGTAATCCTAATTGGAGAGATTCGTAGTCGTGAGACCATGGATCATGCCATCGCGTTTGCAGAAACCGGCCACCTGTGTCTTTCTACTTTGCATGCTAATAATGCCAACCAGGCTCTTGATCGTATTATCAACTTTTTCCCGGAAGACCGACACAAACAACTGTTCCTCGATTTGTCATTGAATCTACAAGGATTTGTTTCACAACGTTTGGTAAGAACTACCGACGGGCGCCGCACTGCAGCCGTGGAAACATTAATCGGTACTCCGCGTGTTTGCGATCTCATCAAACAAGGTAAGGTTGATGAATTAAAGGAAGTCATGGAAAAATCCGAGCAGCAAGGCATGAAAACCTTCGATTCAGCACTTTATGATCTATATCGCGCGGGGAAGATCACGGAAGAAGAAGCACTGCGTAACGCTGATTCCAGAAATAATCTGCGACTGCGGATACAGCTCTCTGACAAAGGCATGCCGATAGAAGAACCTGAGTTTGAAGAAGATCCCGCTGAATTATCACTAGCTATCAAGGATATCTAAACGGCGACAGTGTCTCGGGCTGCATAGTTATTTAGGTAATACTATACTAACTAAGTGCGCGATATGACCCTTTGCCCATGACGTACTGCTGTCACTTCGGCCATCACAGAAATGGCAATCTCCGCTGGTGTTTTACTTCCTATTTCTAAGCCTATAGGGGCATGCAGCCTCTCAATGTCGGCATCCGTCAGTCCTAACTCAGGTAATCGCTCCCGGCGTTTTTCGGAAGTCCTTTCCGACCCCATTGCCCCAATATAAAACGCATCAGTCTTAAGAGCTTCCATCAGCGCCATATCATCCACTCTGGGATCATGTGCCAGAGCTATAATGCCACTATAAGGATTACTGAACTGTTCCCTCACCACATCGTCAGGTAACCGTGATGTGGTTGCAACTCCCTCCACAAACCAATTCTCCAGATACCTGGGTCGCGGATCACACAATGTAACGTCGTACTCCAGTGCCAATGCCAACTCGGCTACATACTTTGCCACATCGCCCGCACCTAACAACAGCAGCCTGTAGTGAGGGCTCAAGCTATGAGTCATTTCAGTAACGTTGAATTCGACTGCCACATTTCCGGATTTATCTGAAAAGCTAATTGCCCCCGATTCAAGATTTACTAACCGGCTTATCTTCATATGGCCTTCCAGTGCTGACTGGATATGACTAAAAGTGGCTAATGTACGCTCATCAGGGTTAATAAACTCAAGTAAAACATGTAATTGTCCACCACAGGGCAACTTCAGTCGCGCCTGCTCCTCGGCAGTAATCCCGTACTTTACGAGAAAAGGTTTATTTTCCCGGTCATATTGTGACTTCAGGCTTCCGTCTCGTAACTGATCGAGAAAATCTTCTTCGATGCAACCACCAGAAATTGAACCGACTAATTCGCCGTTTAAAGTGCAGGCCATCATAGAACCTATAGGCCTGGGTGACGATCCCCAGGTCTTTACTATCGTGCACAACCAGACCGATTTCCCGGCAGAAAGCCAAGCGGCAACTTGAGTAATTATCTGTTGTTGACTACTTAACATATAGCGTTGTGTAGAGATTTGTAGGAATTCAAAATCTCAAGTTTTGATTTTTTTCAAGGTAGGTACTATAGCAGCGTGTCTTGCAGAAACAAGTAATTCAACACAAGATATAATGTGCTGCCAAATATTATTACGGGCAGCAATCCTACCAGGCATGGGGGTCAGTGTTCAGTTTATTACTAACTTTAAAAAGAAACTCTCAGCCATTGCGGCAAAAAGTTTATCAATACTACCGGTAGACAATTATCGATAAATTAATAGTACATTGCCCTATTGAAACCCATATAACCCCGAATTTTCACATCCCTTCTTCCCTGAAATCTCCTGTTAGTCAACCGTCGCATTGTAATTTAAATTGTTTAAAACTGGTCGAGATAAAGCGAGTAACGTCAGCAGCATGGATCACAAGGCGCCCAATTATTAACCTAATTATCTAATTCAATTAATTCGGAATTACTATTTAGGGAATCTTAATTCAGTTATAACTCACGTCCTCTGACTCTCACTGAGGACAGCATCAAAACCAACCTTTGTTATCAATTTAGTCTAACAGTAGATAATTTCTCTATCCTAAAGAACCAGGTCTAACAATTTTTTCGCACTCAATCACCTATCTGCTTAGTTAAGCTTCAAATAGAGGCAGGGCTCGATTGAACCCCACAAACCTGAAATAACGGATTATTTTCCAAGCATAGTTTGCTCCATCGCGACACACTCCATCACATGATTAATTTACTCTGGAAACATGTGTTTCACCAAGGTACAAGCCCCACTGGAATGGCTTGTATTATCAGTTTTTTAGAAATCCGCGAGGTGGATTTTGAGCGCTATAGTTATTTTTTCAGGGCTGAAAGAGAGGGAAAGTGTCAGATTCTCTTACTGATAATCCCGCAAATTCTGTGAAATGTGTCAAGTTTTTTGACATTGCATGATGATGAAAATTCATAACCTATTGATATATAAGAAGTTTAAATTTGGGAACATTTCTTGCTAATAAATACTTGTGTGCAAGACAACTGAGTACCTAGAAAAGAGACTGGCGCCAGCTTATTTAACAACACTGAAATTCATGCTTGGCCCGGTACTCGCTATAATTATTGGTGACACAAGATGAGTCGAGAAAAAGGCATAGATATTGTAATTCTATTTCTTAACGTTGTTGCGATCGTTGTACTGGTAGGGATACTGAGTGTAATGGTTAATACCAGCGAAGCCATGGATGCGAGTCCGGCGGCAAATGCTGGCAACTACGCCGGTACATTGTAACGGGCAGAGTTAATAAGCACAGAGATAATTGCAGTAGTACTATAGTTTGTTGCATCAGTCCTCGCAGGGCTTCTTATGATGTCGTGATACCACGCTATCTCCGATTCTGTATACCCATGGGTCAGTAATATTGCTGAGCAAACTATTTTAGCCAGCTTTCGTTCGTTTTAGCTTCAATATTAGCCAGACAAATCGTGTTGTAACGAAAGTCTTTCAAGTGACAAAAGCTGCTGCTTGGCTTTTATTCCGCCTCCGAAACCCACCATATTGCCTGATTTTCCAATCACCCGATGGCAAGGCACAATTATCGGAACCGGGTTCCTGGCATTAGCAGCACCAACCGCACGGCTGGCTTTAGGACTACCTATACTGGCGGCAACATCTGCGTAACTGCTAGTCGCTCCGTAGGGGATATCCTGCAAAGCTTTCCACACTCGTGCTTGAAAGTTTGTGCCATACAATGCCAGCCTGACATTGAAGTTACGCAACTCACCTGCGAAGTACGCATTCAACTGTTGAACCACATCGCGGAACCTATCGGGGTCTAGGATCCAGTGAGACTCGTGACGTCTGGCCATTTTCCCTGCGGGAAAACCTACTGATATAAGGCCTGTTTCGTCAGCGGCCAGTAGTAACTCTCCTATAGAGGAGTTCAAGTAAGTATAGAATATTGGATTTTTCATATGATTCCCGCCGCTTTCAGCCTCTCACAGATTGAGATTGGTGTTCTTGATGTTTACGCCACATTAGCATGGTTGCATAGGCCCTCCATGGCTCCCAGCTTCTCGACTTCTTTAGCAGCGCATCCCCGTAACAACTGGCATCCATAGTCGTTGCTACTCGACGCAAAATGAGATCGCCGTGAGGGAATCCATTTGGATCACGCAATGCACGCATGGCGACATATTCAGCAGTCCAGTCACCAACACCCTTTATCTGCTTGAAGCGGGATTTAACCGATTCAATATCCTGGTAAGTATCAAATCGCAAATTTCCACTGACAACTTCGCGGCAAAGTGAATACAACACTTCTACCCGAGAATCGGAAATTCCCATCCCCCTAATATCACTAGCCAGTATCTCCTGGGGAGTGGGAAATAAGTGAGTCAATTTCGTACCTGAGTTAATGTTAGAATTTTGCCCAGTTGCTGCATATTGCTTACCGCAATGGCTCACTAATCTAGTCAACAATGTAGTC
>Ga0070727_10004697_pt1 | contig 11534 bp, 6 predicted proteins | sample tdAd472_FD_66722 | JGI IMG/M metagenome (GOLD analysis project Ga0070727, IMG submission 66722) | Marine sediment microbial communities from the Atlantic coast under amendment with organic carbon and nitrate - tdAd47.2 | ecosystem: Environmental > Aquatic > Marine > Coastal > Sediment | place... | reverse complement strand
GGCCCAGCCGCCGTGACACTCGGCGCAACCGGAGCGCCCCTGCAGCTCCTCCACGTTGCCGTGCACGGCCGACAGCTCTCCCGGCGAGGTGCGCCCGATGTCGGCCACGCCCAGGTAGAGCACGACGCCCGCGGACATCGCGCCCAGGATCAGGCCGGGGGTCACGAACTTCGAGATCATCCCCCGCCTCCCTGGAAGCCGTAGGTCAAGGCGTAGGCCACGTGCAGGGCGACCAGGAGCACGAGCATGACGGCCACCCAGCGGTGCAGGTAGCGCCAGGAGGAGAGCACGGCGCGCAGGTCTTCGTAGTGCGCGGCGGCGAGGGCCGTCGCGTGAGCGTTGCGCGCGATCGAGCGGACCTCTTCGAGCTCGCTCGACGTGAGGCCCAGCTCACGGCCGCGCTGCGTCAGCCGCACGAGCAAGCGGCGCAGCTCCAGGTGGACGCCGCACAGGGAGAGCAACCGCCCCGGGAGCGAGCTCTTCCACTGGCGCGAGTGCACGAGCTCCTCGATCTCTTCGGTCACCTCGACCCCGAACCCGCGCTGCTCGTCGCGCCACCCGCTGGGCAACTCCTGCAGCCGCTCGCGCACCTCGTCCAGCTGCAGCTCGCGACCGTTGGCCGCGCGCGGAATCCACGCGTACAGGTAGCGGCCGACGGCACCGGTGAGGAAGAGCACGACGAGCGCACCGAAGGCGTGCCCGCCCACCGTGTCCTGCGGATCCATGGCGCCGTGCAGGAGCGCGGTCAGCAGCGCGAGGATGCCGGTCGCCACGTGGCTGGTCATCCAGGTGCGCAGCGAGCCCCAGTTGAACAGCGGCCCGCGCAGGGAGGGCGAACGGCGCAGCAAGTAGAGCAGGTTGACGACGATCATCACCGTCGACGTGATCCCGAAGGCGAGGCCCAGGCCGCGACCGGGGCGGAGCCAGCCGTGCTTCAGGTGCGTCGGGCGCTCGACACCTTCCGCCAGGTAGTAGTCGCCGTTCCAGAGCGCCCAGACGAGCGCCGCCAGCGAGAGCCCGAACCCCAGCGCCAGGGCGCGGCCGAGGCCGGTCCCCTGCTCGCGCACCGGCTCGGCCGCGGGGCGCGACTGCGGGTCGAACGAGACCCCGGAAGCCTCGAGGAGCTGGAAGGGCGGGACGCCGCCGGCCATGACGAAGACGTCGTCGTTGGGGAGCTCGATCCACTCGGGATCCCCGCCCGTGTGTCGCACGAGGTCGACCGAGTCGTCGTGGATCGTCAGCACCTCGCAGCGGCGCAGGACGCTCAGTCGTCCCTCGGACTCCGCCAGCGTGAGCCGCTCTTCGTTGCGCGTGCGGATGCGCAGGAACTCTTCCTTGCGGTGCACCAGCGTGACCTGGTTCCCGGGCTGGTCGGCCAGGCCCAGCGCCGTCTCCACCGCGCTGTCGCCTCCGCCCACGACCAGGACCCTGCGGCCCTGGTAGGAGTTCGCGTCCAGCAGGCTGTAGGCCACCTTGGGGAGCGCCTCGCCGGGGACGTCGATCTTGCGCGGAGTCCCGCGGCGCCCGACGGCCAGGCAGACCTGCTTGGCGCGGTAGTCGCCGTTCGTGGTGTGAGCGACGAACTCGCCCTGCTCCGACTCGAGCCCCTGGAAGACGACCCCCGTGTCGATGGGCAGCTCGTGCTTCCGCGCGATCCCCTGCCACATCTCGATCAGCTCTTCCTTCGTGAACGAGGTGCCCTTCAAGCGACCGTAGAGCGGCAGCTCGACGGGCTGCGTGAGCACCAGCTTGCGGCGCGGGTACTTGGCCACCGTGCCGCCCGGCTCGTCTTCCTGGTCGAGCAAGCGCGCGGAGATTCCCAGGCGCTTGGCCTCCAGCGCGCAGGCGAGGCCCGCCGGTCCCGCGCCCACGATGAGCAGGTCGAGCGAGTCCGCAGCCTCGGGCTCCGCCGCGTGCGAGCCCGCGCCGCGACCCAGGACCGCGTCGACCGGCGTGCGGGCGACGGCGCGGTGCGCGACCAGGCTGGGGACCTGCGCGTTCTCCACGCGCGCGGCCACCTCGCGGGCGACGAGCGTCCCGTGTTCGATCGCCGTCTTGATCAGCGCGTGCGCGGTCACCTCGCCGGCGAGGAACAGCCCAGGAGTTCCGACGGCCTCGAGCGAAGCCGTCAGCGCCGGCACGTCGCGACGCTCCGCGAGGTTGTCCAGGGTGATCGTGATCGCTCCCACCGGACACTCCCGCTCACAGGCCGACACCCCCGCGCAGCGCGCTCCGTTCACGACCAGCGCCTGGCCGTGGACCAGCTCGAGCACGCCGTCCTCGGGGCACGCGGCGACGCACGTCCCGCAACCCAGACAGCGCGACAGGTCGACCAGCGGGTACTGGAGCTTGGCCTTGTGCCCGCCCGAGCGCACGGCGCGCTCACGGTCCTGGACACGAGCGTGCATGCGCTGCAGCTCGCGCCGGCGCTGCTCCATGATCATCACGCCGAGCCCCAGGACGACGACCAGGACCAGGAGAATGCCCCAGCTCAAAGCTCGCCCTCCGGTGCTTCGAACGCCGCGGCGCGCGGATATGTACGTGTCCCTGTCATCCGGATCGAGGTCGGCGTTCGCTCCGCTCCGACGTCCGCCCTGTGTAAGGATCGACGCGGGCCCTCACCGTCCTTGAGGGCGTGCGGGGACTCGTGACACAGCGAGCGACACGGTCGCGGGAACTTCTTTCTCGGTGGTCCGAGTCGAGTCGAGCCTGGCTTCGTCGACCCGAGCTCAGGCCGCCGCCATCTCGCGCTCGGGTTCGGCCGCCTCGGCCGTGGGCGCGGGTCGCTTCGCCGCGCGTCGGTCGAGGAAGAGGCGCACGCCGCCGGCGGCGACGAGGCTCCACTGGAGGCCGTAGTAGGTCCAGAGCGCCGTGTGGATGCCGCTCGTGAACCCGTAGCTGTGCAGCCCCACGCCGAGCAGGTTCACGCCCCACCAGGAGAACGCGATCACCGTGCCGCCGAAGGCCGCCGCGAGGCAGATCCCGAACTCGCGCAGGTAGCCGCCCATACGCGCGTGGAGGATGGCGATCTGGCTGATGACGATCAGGAGCGCGCCGTTCTCCTTCGGGTCCCAGCCCCAGAACCGGCCCCAGCTCTCGTTGGCCCAGATGCCGCCGAGGATCGTGCCCACGACCGAGAAGATCACGGCGAAGCACACGACCCCGTACACCATGCGCGAGAGGTGCCGGTAGAAGGAGCGGTCGTTGCGCTTCAAGCCGAAGACGCGGGCCAGGATGTAGAGGCTCGCCATGAGCGCGGCCAGCATGCCCGCCGCGTAGCCGAGCGTGATCGCCGTGACGTGGGTCGCCAGCCAGAAGTTCGTGTCCAGGACCGCGACGAGGCTCGGCATCGTGTCGCGCTTGTCGAGCGCCTCGTATCCGTTGGCCACGAAGAGGCCGATCACCCCCAGGATCGCCGCTGCCGAGAGCGCGATGCGCTGGCGGTTGACGGCCTCCATGAACAGCGCCACCAGGACGCCGCAGGCCGTGACGAAGAGCACGGTCTCGTAGAGCGTGCTGACGGGCGGCCGCCCGCGAATCACGCAGCGCACGACGATCGCCGTCACCGTCAGCGCCACGGCGGCGGTGGCCGCGCCGAACGAGATCCGGTACAGCCACTTGCCCTTGGGGCGCAGCCAGACGAAGCCGATGGCGACGAACGAGAGCAGGAAGAAGGCCAGGCTGCGGGTCAGGAGCTTGGCGCGGTAGTAGCGCCCCTCGAGGCGCACCGCGCCGTACTCGCCGCGCGCCTCCGTCAAGCCGACCAGGTCCTCGTGCAGCGGCGCCAGGTGGACGGAAAAGGTCGAGGCCTCGCCACTCGAGTCCGACAGTTGCTCGAAGCGCGCCATCAGCTCGAGGTGTTGCGGCGCGAGGTCGCCGCCGCGGAAGGCCGTCTCGAAGAGGTCGCCCGGCGTCAGCCAGACGTTCTCACCGGCGCTCGCTCCGCTGCTGGGCAGAGGCGGAAAGAGCGCCATCGAGGTGGAGTTCTCCGCCAGCTGGGCGGCGGTCTGCAGCACGCCCGAGAGCGACTCCACCTCCGGCGAGGAGGCCTGCATCAGTTCGGTGTGCAGCTCGCGCAGGGCTCCGGCGCGCTCCAGCAGGGTGGAGAAGGTGATCCGCTCGGCCCCGTCGAAGAGCGCCTGCACGCGCGGCGAGTGCAGGTGGAACCGATAGTGCGCGTAGTCGAGGTGCCCCGCCAGGCGCGTGAACGTGTCCACGTTGCTGGCCAGGATGACGACTTGCTGCTCGACCGTGCTCCGCGCCTTCTCCTCGACCCTGGAGTACTCGTGGGCGAGCTCGTAGAGGCGCTCGATCCCGGGGCGCAGCTCGTCGAACGAGTAGCGATCCCGGCGCTTCTTGCCCGTCACGCGCACACCGATCGCCGCGAGGACCGCGTCGTCCTGCACGAGGAACGCGGGGTAGGTCGCCGCCTGGCGCGGGAAGAAGAGCACGTCCATCAGCCAGGCCGTGCCGGTGAGCTTGTCGCCGTCGTCGAGCTTCAGGCTGCGCTTGCCGCTGAGGCCCAGGAGCGTGAAGTCCGCGAAGGTCGAGAGCGGCTTGACGCGCCCGCCCTCCTGCAGCGGCAGGGAGCCGAAGAGCTCGGTCGCCTTGTCGGGCCAGGCCTCGGTGCGCTCGAGCTGGCGCGCCTCGATCGGCGTCGCGACAGCGAGCAGGCCGACGAGCACCGCGGCGATGTGAAGTAGCCGGTTCATGCGCGCCCCACCTCCACCCGCACGTAGCGCACCAGTCGCTTGGCGAAGTGCGCGACGAGCCCGAGCGCGATCACGATGCAGGCGTAGAGCGGCCACTGGTCGGCGGGGTTGCGGACCACGGCGAGGGTGGAGAACAGCCGCTCGCCGGGGCGAGCGTTGCTCGGTCCCCACGAAGCCTGGTAGAGCACGAGGCCTCCGTCGCGCAGCGGTTGGTTCATGGAGATGCGGACCGGGCGCGAGCTCTCGTCGCCGGAGACCGTCACGTCGCTGGAGAACCAGCTCGGCATGTTCGTGCCCGGATGGTCCTCCTTCATGAAGTCCTCCAGGCGCACCGTGAACGGCATCGGGTAGCGCTCCTTGCGCAGGTCCACGGCCCAGCGCTCCCCGGCGGCGCTCACCGTCCAGGGCTGTGCTTGGACGCCCCACAGGGCCGTCTCCTCGCGGCGGCCGTCGGCGTGCACGACGCGCGCGTAGGTGCCGGCCAGGTTCTGCTCCGCCTTGGCCGCGCGCGGCTTCTCGTCGAGGAAGACGCCCTCGACCACGGGCACGTCGACCTCGAACATCGGGCCCTTCGGCATGGGAGCGCAGTTGCCCATCCAGTGCGAGAGCTCCAGCTCGAACGGCAGCTCGGCGGACGTGATGCGGACCGGTTCGTCCCCGGCGCGGCGCAGGACCTCGTCCGGCACCAGGAACTCCTGATAAGAGCCGTCGTCCGTCTCACGCCAGACCACGAGCTCCCAGCGGAAGTAGCTCTCGAAGTGGTTGGCGCTCTCGCCCTCGTAGAAGGTGACGTGTCCGTCTTGCGAGTAGCGCAGCTTCACGAACCCCGCCACGAGCAGGAGCGCGATGCCCACGTGCGTGAGCATCACTCCGGCGACCGCGCGCGACCGGCGCATGCGGATCAAGCCGCCGATGATCAGGTTGAGGAACAGGAGCCCCATGACCACGCCGCCGCCGGGCAGCGGGATCGAGACAGGGCCGACCTCCTGGAGCAGGAAGAGCGACTCGAAGTACTTCTTCTGGACCTCGTAGAGCCCGTGCTCCACCTGCGCGAGGGTGCCCAGCCAGGTCAACAGACCGAGCGTGCAGAGCAAGACGCAGGAGAGCCCCAGCGAGGAGAAGAGGCCGAGGAGTCGCGCTCCGATCGGTGCGAGCTTCATCGCGCGGCTCCCAGCGATCGGCAGAACTCCCGGAAGGCGGGACCCGCGGCCTGCACGGCCTCGCGCTCTCCCACCATCTTCACGAAGACCGTTCCCTCCGGCAGCGTGGCGACGGCGCCGAGCAACCCGGCGTTCTCGACCTGCTCTCCGCTCATGCCCGAGTAGGACCCCGTGGCCTCGACGAGCACACCCTCGACTCCGAGCATGTCGACCGTCTCGAGCTCACGCAGGTCGCCGGCGCTCAAGGGCGGGGCGCCCAGTTGACCGCGCCAGCGGTTCACGTTGTCCAGCAAGCCTCCGCCGTCGCCGCCCAGCAGCGTGACGTAGCACTCGGCCGTGCGGCTCGCGTCGGTGTGGAAGGTCACGACGCGCATCGACCGCTCGGGCGCTCGCAACCACCCGCTGGGTGCCGACCAGCCCAGCCCCGTTCTGGGGTCGGACGAGGGGGAGTCGCCGTAGCTCACCGGCTCGTCGTGATGTTCTCCCGGACCGTGATCGTGGCCTGCGTGGGGATCGGCCGCGGCCGTCGCGGCCCCGCTCCGGAACGAGCGCGCGAGAGCGTGGAAGTTGTCGAGCTCCGCCGCGACTTGCTCCGCCGGTCCCGTCATCTTCAGGAAGCGCGCTCCCTGGTCCGCGAAGGAGAGCCAGCCCACGAGCCGGTAGCCTCCGCGAGGGTCCGTGCCCGACATGCCCGAATAGGTGCCCTCGAAGTCGACGAGGGTCGCGGCCTCGCCCATGAACTGCCCCGAGTCGAGGTCCCCGATCTCTTCGGGCTCCAGGAGCTCGAGTCCGAGCTGCGAGCGCCAGCGATTCACGTTGGCCGCCAGGCCCCCGCCGTCGCCGCCCAGCTCGGTGAGGTAGCACTCGACGTCACCCACCCGGAAGCTCGCGGAGCGCATGTTCGTCGGAGGCTCTTCGCTCCAGCCGGCCGGCGTCTCCCAGGCCAGCTTGCGAACCGGCTGCGGCACGCGCATCGCGAAGCGCTCGGCGAGGGTGGCGTTCCAGTGCGGCGCCTCCTCGACGCGCTGCACGACGCGCACTTCCTGGATGGAGTAGGAGCTCGACGGCTCTCCACATCCGACGACGCCGGTCCATCCCGCGAGACCCAACAGGGTCGCGGGACATCCGGCGAGAGCTCTCCCGCGCTTCGGCATTTCGTTCTCCTCGCGAGCGCCCCGGGTGGTCGGGTCGCGCCGCAGCCCCTACGTCGACCGAGATGGCGGTCGGGCTTGAAGGAGTCCCGCCCCTACCTAATGAATGGCGTGGTCCCGCCCGTCGGCCCGACCGAGGGCCGAGCGCCTACTTTGCGAGCACTTGAAGCGGAACTCGTTGCCGCTTGATCCGCCCGTGCTCCACTCGGAGCCCCTGAGGCATGCGCCGCAGTGACCGACCCAGCGATGCCGGTCACTCAGGGGAGAGGAGGGCCAAGGGCGCGTCGAGGCTGCGTCCTTGGCCCGTTTTCATCCGCGGCAGGCGCCTCCCTCGCTCCGAAGAATCGCGTCGAAAGCCGGGATTCGCAGCGACTTGAGGGTGTCTTGATACGGCACCAACGCTCCGCGGCCACACTGCTGCCGCGCTACTCGGGGAGCCTCGGCTTCCCGACATCCCCTCCGAGGGCCGGCGACGCTCCGCGCGCTCGTCGGCCCTCATTCGTGTAACAAGCGCACCGTCGGTCGGACGGTACACGAGCCTTCCCGGTACACCGAGAGGCGCACCGAAGGCCGCACCGAGGCGAATGTGCGTTCCCGGCGGAACCGACCCCGTGGCCCCCGGTTCACACACAGCGTACGTTCGAACCCGCGCCGCGCCTCGAGATTCGGCCCGGCCCGCGTCGATCCAGCCGCCCACACGGAGGACTCTTCCATGCGCTCGACACACCTTCTGCCTCTCGCTCTCGGAACCGCGCTCGCGGCTCCCCTCGTCTCCTGCTCCTCCGGGACCAGCGTCGGCGAGACCTCGTCATTGACCTTCACGATCACGGACGCCGCCTCGGACGAGCTCTCTTCGTTCGAGGTCGAGCTCAGCTCGCTGACCGTGGCCAAGGCCGGCGGTACGCCGGTGAGCATCCTGTCCGAACCGCTCCGCATCGACCTCACGAACCTGGTGGACCTGAGCCAGATCGTCGACGTGCGCGAGGTCCCCGCCGGGCTGTACACCTCGGCCTCGATCACCTTCGACTTCAGCGAGGCCTCGGCCTACCTCATCGGCGAGACCAGCCCGGCCACGATCCTGGACAGCGACGGACTCGCCCTCGACGGCGAGGTCACCCTGCCGCTCTCGCTCGGCTTCCTCATGGTGATGCCCGGCAAGAACCGCGTGCTCGAGTGCGACTTCGACCTGGATCAATCGGTCATGGTCGACGCGGGCGCCAACGCGATCACCGTCGAGCCGGTCCTGAACTTCGACATCGACCCGGCGGAGCCCAAGGAACTCGTCGTGCTCGGCGCGCTGCAGTCCGTCGACCAGCTCACCTCGATGATCGCCCTCGAGCGCCAGACCCTGGGCGGCAACCCGCTGGGTGACCTGGACATCTCCGTCGAGGCCTCCACCACCTACCAGATCGACGGCGTCCCCTACCTGGGAGCCGCGGGACTCGCGGAGCTCGCCTCCCGACCGGTCGACACCTGGGTCCAGGCCTACGGGACCATCGATCCGGCCCTGGCCATGTTCCACGCCGAGTACCTGGAGGCGGGCACCGGCACCTACAACGGCGGCTCCGACATCGTCGAGGGTCACATCACGGGTCGCTCGGGTGGCGCGGGAACGGACACGATCCTGACCGTCGTCGGCCACAGCAACAACGCCGACCACACGGCCTTCCAGTTCAACACCACGTTCACGGTCAGCACCGACTTCCTGGACACCAAGGTCCTCCGCCGCGGGGCCTCGGTCGCCGGCGACACCGACGACCTGAACATCGGCCAGCGCGTGCGGATCTTCGGAACCCTCACGGGGGCCAGCCTCGACGCCTCGACGAGCACCTCCGTGGTCCGCATGCAGCGCACGCGGTTCCTGGGCTTCGCCAACGAGGCTCCCTCCGCCGGCACCGTCGAGATCGACCTGGTTCGCGTGGGGCTGCGGCCCCAGGCCGTCTTCAACTGGGGCGAGGGCGGCACCTCACCCCTCGATCCGGACGCGCTCGTCGCCGACGTCTCGATGCTCCTGGGCGGTGTCGACGCCGCGGACCTCGAGATCGGGATCGGCACGGCCGTCTCCATGCGCGGCTTCCTGCCGCCGGTCGACGACGACGACGAGGACTTCGAAGCCCGCCTGCTGATCAATCGCGACAAGGGCCCCTCGCTGCTCTCGATCCACGACCGCGTCGGGCCGCTCACCGTCGTGCCCACGATCACGTCGACCGAGATCCAGCTGGCCATCTCCGGGACCCCCGGCCTGTTCGAGCACGCCGTCATCGACCGCGGCTTCGTGGGGCTCGTGGCGCTGCCCGACACGCCGACTCCGACGATCGTTCCGCAGGGCTTGCTGGGGCTCTACTCCATTCGCCACAAGGGAACGATGGGCACCTCGCTCTACCTGAACTTCGCCGCCTTTGCCGCGGCGCTGGAGCTGGAGCTCGGCCAGGGTTCCACCATCTTCAACCTCGGAGCGATCGGCCCCTACGACGCGCCGACCAACACGACCAGTGCCAAGATCGTGAGCGTCGTCGTCCACTGACGCCGGTCGCGCGGAGTGAGCGCGGACTCACTCGCCGAACTTCCGGGCGCCCGGGCGAGAGCCTCGGCGCCCGGTCTCGTTTCCGGATAGACTCCTGCGCCAAGAGTCTCCCGGCCCTCGTCGTCCTTCGGAACCCAACAGAATGAACCGCCTGCTCTTGCCCGCCCTCGCCGCGAGCCTGCTCGCCTCGTGTCAGTCCCTGCCGGTCGAGGACACGCGCTCGCCCCGCGACCTCCCGGCCTTCGACGGCCACACGGGATCTCCGCTCACCTGGTCGGAGGTCCTCGAACGAGCCTCGGCGGCCGAGGTCGTCGTCCTGGGCGAGATGCACAAGGACGCCATGGAGCACGCGGTGCAGCTCGCCTTCGTCGAGGACTTTCTGAGGGGGCCGGACTCCGCGCTCACCCTGGAGATGCTCGAGCGCGACGAGCAACTCCTGATCGAGGACTACCGCGACGGGATCCTGGACGCGGAGGGCTTCGCGAAGGCCACGTCCTCGAGCACCTGGGCGGGCGAGTCGAGCTGGGCCGACTGGTACCAACCCATCATCGACGCGGCGGTCGCCGTAGAGGCGCGCGTCGTCGCGGCCAATGCCCCGCGCCGCTACGTGCGCGCCGCGCGCGTGGACGGCTTCGAGCGGCTCGACGAGATCCCCGCTCCGCGCAGCGCTCTCTTCGAGCGCCCCACCGTCGAGCTGGAAGGCGACTACCGCGAGCGCTTTCACCAGACGATGATCGAGGCCCACGCCGCGTCGGGCACCGAGCCGTCGGAGGAAGACCTGGCCTCGCTGTTCCGCTCGCAGCTCGTGTGGGACGCGACCATGGCGGGCTCGATCGCGGAGACGCTGGAGGCCGGCGCGACGCGCGTCGTCCACCTCATCGGCAGGTTCCACACGGACTTCGAGGGCGGGACGCACCAGCTGCTGCAGGAGCTGCGGCCGGGGACCGCGACCCTGGTCGTGAGCCTCTGTCCGGAGTCCTCCGGGGTCCTCGCCGACGACGACGTCGGACGCGCGGACGTCGTCGTCTACACCGGTCGCCCGGAGTGAGCGGCGGCGCCCCGGAGCGCTCCTGATAGCCCGGGCCAGGGACTCGGAACCGCCTGCGCGCGGCGTATGAGCGAGGCTGCGCGGCTCGCCTGGGGAACCTCATGTCGGCCCCCGCGCGGATCCGATGTAGTGCTGGCGGTCCACCAACAGGGATCTCGCCGGCCCCGTGAGCCAGCTACCCAGCAACCCAGAGCCCCCCAGCGCAGGATCCGATGAAGCGGAGTCCACGAGCCGACGTCGTTTCGGCCGCACCAGCGCCCTGATCGGCGCCGTGGCGCTCGTCCTCTCGATCGTCAGCGTCTTCGCCTACCGAGTAGGTCTGCGCACGCTCGAGAAGCGAGCGGCGCAGAAGCTCGAACTGGTCGGGGATGCCTCGCTCGAGAGCGTGCACTCCGCCATCGCCGAGCGCATCCATGTCTTGCACGTGCTGGCCAGGCAGGCGTTCATGCTCAACGTCTGGGAAGACGACGTGGACAACCTCATCCATGAGGCCCTGCACAACACGCTCGCGCAGTCCTCCATGTTCGCGGACTTGATCGCCATGGATGCCGCGCAGCGCATCGTGGCCACGACGCGGCCCTCGGGGTTCGGCCAGCACCAGGTCCTTCCGGACGGGACCAAGGAGGCCTTGACTCGTCTCGACGACGCGCTCGTGACACGCACCGAGTCGGGCGAGCTCGAGATCGTCGTCCCCATCATCTACTCGCGCCTCGACAAGCCCGAGCTCCTGGGCTATCTCCGATCCACGGGGTCACTGGCGGCGCTCTTGCCCGCGGAGAACGGAGTCTCGATCGCGCTCGTCGACACGAAGGGGACACCGCTCGCGAGACGACGGGACGCGACCTCGGACGGGGAGCTCGTGGGCTCGCCGTCGAAAGCCCCGCGGACTCTCGACCTGCCGCTCCAGTTCTCCGAAGACATCCGACACGACGAGTGGAG
>Ga0070727_10004696_pt1 | contig 11535 bp, 12 predicted proteins | sample tdAd472_FD_66722 | JGI IMG/M metagenome (GOLD analysis project Ga0070727, IMG submission 66722) | Marine sediment microbial communities from the Atlantic coast under amendment with organic carbon and nitrate - tdAd47.2 | ecosystem: Environmental > Aquatic > Marine > Coastal > Sediment | place... | reverse complement strand
CATTATGTTTCATGCGCGTAACATTGTCAGTGACGGTTCTCGAACCTTTACCACTTTTATGGGTCGTGGGTTTTTCGAGAAGAACAAAGTAATCTCGTGATACCGGATCCGGGTGTCTTCCAAGGTTTGATAGTAGCGAAAGAGTTCTTTCAAAGGCGCCGAGAAGTCTTTGTGTGCGGCCAACACAGCAACAAGCGCTCCAAGGCTGATCCGACCCTCAATCACGAAGTAGCCACCAAGAGAATAAAACAGAAACGGTGTGATCGCTGTCAGGAAGTTGTTCAGGGCTTTAATGAAAAATTTCAAACGAAAGATTTGCCGCCTGACGACCTCTAACTCCCGAAAATTCTTGCCGGCTTGCTCAAATCCCGAATGACAGGATTGCTCGGCGCTTAGCTGATCGCTGAGTTGCTTGCCCAGCAGTCTGACTTCTTTGATCCTCTTGCGCGAAAGTATGTTGACGCGGCGTTGAAGTCTAGGGAGCAAGATCAATTGTATGGGCAGTACGGTTAGCGCTGCAGCACCCAAGACCGGATCTTGCATGAACATAAACAGGAGGATGGTCAGCAACGTACCACCCTGCAAGATTGGCAATGTGATCACATCCGCGGCAAACCCTCCAACGGGTTCGACCTCTTGTGCAAGGATCGGGATGATTTCACTTTGTTTTTGCGCTTCCACATCATTGCGCCATTGCCGATAGATCAGCAGCCGGAAACGACGCAAAAATCGTTCAGCCACATAACCCTTAAAAACGTTCAGTACATATTTGTTCAGCCCATTCAGGCTGATCGCCATCAGATAAAGGCCGGACAAGACCATCAGCAGCGTGACTTGATCAAAACCATACCCGAAAAACTCAAGCGGGAAACGCTCTGCATTCAAGGCATTATTCACAATCTGTTTAGGCAGCTCCAATGTGACATAAAGGATCGGCATCGCAACCAGACTGAGCAAAATCATTAATACCTGTTGCTTTCGAGTGTACTGCAACACCGTCTTGAAAAGACTTGTATCCAGTCCACGAACTGTTTGTGGCTGTGGAACACAGACGTTTTTCTGGCTCAATCGACGAAGGATACCGGTTATGATCAAATACAAAACAACGCTGACAAGCATCGCAGGTACCACCACAAAGATTACATGGATGAAAGGATGGATCCAGTCGGGGGCTGTTTCGTCATACTGATAGCCAACGAATGCAGTGAAATCGTGGAGCAGATCATGATATCTGTCTAGGAGAGTCACTCTAAACCTTCAATTCTCTCGCGTAGGGGCCAAGTGATCGTGAACCATGATCACACCCCACATCCCAGCCTCGCGATGGCCGTGGATCAGGCAAGCGAATTCCATGTTGGTGGCATCGGAAAACTGCCAAACAAGCTCTTCTACTTCACCGCTCCTGATTGATACAGAATTTGCATAATCATGTTGCATGTCTGGAAATTTCCGCATCCATTGTTGGTGTTTTGCGATTTCGTTGAAGGAGCCCAGCATGAACTCGTGATCAAGCGCTCCAGAATTAATTATGATAAACCGAACGACCGAGCCGCTCGCTATCTGGATCGCATCAGGTTCGAAGAGCATATATCCGCTCTGTGTTTCTTTGATATTCACTTTAATTGTTCTATCGACTGGAACCCCGTCATTTGGTTTTCCCATAGGCTCATGTCCGGGCGTTTCGTAAGGCCGCTCGTGTGGCTGACCCTTCGGTGCGGCCTCAGCATTCCCAGCCCACGTAGGGAGAGCGACAGAAACAAAAGAAATGCATATCAAAGTCAGCAGCTTCATAATTTGCGTGATCCACTGGAATTTTAACATTTTGCTGCGCTCACCCTGTTGACCGCAGCTTGGATAAATTCGGGAGGTTAAGGGGCACTGAACCTATCAATGCCCCTCCATTCCGCGCTATCTTAATTGAGTAACGGTCAGTTTCCCTTTGACTCGATCAGCGACAAACTCGATATTCTGACCTTCAGACAAATTGGCAATCATTGCTTCGTCTGCACGAAACACCATCGTCATCGCAGGCATGTCGAGGTTGACCAGTGGGCCATGAATGATGGTCACCTTTCCGGCCTTGGCGTCGACTTTCTTGATTTTGCCAGACGTGTATTCCACGTCGGCCTGCGCCATCTGCTCACCGACAGCAACTTCGCGGTGCATGCCGGACTCGTAGTGGCCAGGGATCAGGCAAGCCGCTTCAAACGTACCGGCATTGGCAAAAGTCCACACCACTTCACCAGATGCGCCAGAATCAAGGCGAATGCGATTAGGATCGTCATGCTCCATGTCCATTTTTGCCATCTCGATCTTGTGCTCGGCATTGCGCTCCACAGTATCAAGGACAAACTCATGCTCTAGCTCGCCTTCGTTCTTGATCTTGAACAGAATGGTCTCACCTTGCTTGATATTCATCTCTTCGCTCTGGATCAGCATTTCGCCGTCATCGTTTTCGAGCAGAATGACATCGATTGTACGATCAATCTTTGCTGAATCGCCCGGCATACCGATCATCATTTCCGGTGCTTCGGATGTTTCTTTCTTGGCATGACCGGCATCTGCAAAAGCGCCTGTTGCGAATGCAAAAGTGATAGCGGTACTCAGAAGTAGTTTTTTCATTTTTTCGTCCTGTTTTTAAGTTTGGTAAAGTTAAGACAGAGGGCCAGTTAGCCCTTCTGCGTTGGTTTAGGTGTCAGTAGTGTTTTTGGGCTTTTGTTGGAGGCAAATTCGGGAAGTTCGCCTGTCCATTCGTAAGCCATCTCACCCGGAGGATTTTCGTACCACCCGGGATCTTCGTAATCGTCCGCGTCGATGCCATCCCGCACCTTCACAACCGAAAACATGCCGCCCATTTCAATCGGTCCATACGGCCCCCATCCTGTCATCATCGGAATGGTGTTGTCTGGAAGTGGCATGGACATTTTAGCCATGTCCCCCATTCCAGACATGCCCATAGGCATGTATTCGGGCTGGAATTGCCGGATTTTCTGGGTGAGCGGTTTTTTGTTCACGCCGATGAACGTGGGCACATCATGCCCCATTGCGTTCATCGTGTGATGTGACTTGTGACAGTGTATAGCCCAATCTCCCAGATGTTCTGCCACAAACTCGTAAGCGCGCATCGCGCCTACCGGAATATCGATGCTAACCTCGGGCCACTGCGCTTCTGGCGGCACCCAGCCCCCGTCTGTGCAGGTGACCTTGAAGTCGTAGCCATGCATGTGGATGGGATGGTTCGTCATCGTCAGGTTGCCGACGCGAACGCGCACCTTGTCACCTTTGTTCACGACGAGCGGATCAATGTCTGGAAATATTCGGCTATTCCATGTCCACAGGTTGAAGTCCGTCATCGTCATGATGCGTGGAACGTAGGTGCCTGGATCAATGTCAAATGCGTTCAACATGATCAGGAAATCGCGATCCACCGGCATGAATGTGGGGTCTTTGGGATGGACCACAAACATCCCCATCATGCCCATCGCCATCTGCGCCATTTCGTCGCCGTGGGGGTGGTACATGAATGTACCTGACTTGATTAAGTCAAACTCATAAATAAACGTCTTTCCCGGTGGGATACTTGGATGGCTCAGCCCTGAAACACCGTCCATGCCAGAAGGAAGAATAAGCCCATGCCAATGGACCGTAGTCCCCTCAGGCAGCCTGTTTGTAACGTATATCCGAACGCGGTCACCTTCCACCGCTTCGATGGTTGGTCCTGTCGATTGACCATTGTAACCCCAAAGATGTGCGATCATACCGTCTGCTAGTTCGCGCTCGACCGGTTCCGCAACAAGGTGAAATTCCTTCACGCCGTTGTTCATGCGATGCGGTAGAGTCCATCCATTTAGTGTAACAACCGGATTATAGTCCGGCCCTGAATTGGGGCGCGCCGTGATCGCTGTTGACGCACTGTCCATTTGTGCGGCTTCAGGCAGCCCCATGTTCAGAGTCTTGCCCCATGCTTGGGAGGAGATCAGCGTTGCACCTGCGGCACCGGCCCCGAGTAATTGACGTCTGTTTAACATATCGTCTTCCTTTCAGTGTCCTGCGCCGCCACCGGCGGCAAGTGTTGCGCCCTCTCCACCGGCACCAGCGCTGCCAGAACCGCCGCCATAGATTGCGGCAGTCAGATCAGCTTGGGCCATGAAGAATTCGCGTTTCGCATTTGCAGCCTCCAGCGATGCGCTCAGCTTTTCGCGCACGTCCGTCAGCAGTTCGAAAGTGTTGGTGATCATGCCGTTGTAGGACAGCAGACCTTCTTCCTCGACGGTCTGGCGCAAGGGCACCAATATGTCGCGGTAGTGCCGCGCTATCTTGTAAGAGGCGTGATAGGCACCTTCCGCCCCGCGCGCTTCAGAGCGGACGTTCACGGCACGCTCAGCGAGCACATTTGCCGCCTGAAGATACATCAGCTCGGCTTTGCGCATCCGTGCCTTACCCGTGTCATAGATCGGAATCGCAAACTCCAACTCCACCTGTGGCGTCGTTTCGGTTTCCGTTTCACCGCCTTCGGCTTCGCGCTCTGTCTCAAATCCAGCGATGATTTCGAGATCAGTCACAAGTCGGGTCTGGTCAGTAAGGCCAAATGCTGCTGCCTGGGCTTCAAGGCCCAGTTTAGCGACACGCAAGTCAACGCGGTTGCGCAACGCTTTGCCTTCGACGTTCGAAACGCGACCAACAGACCGTGGCAAAGCGGGCAACGCATCTGGCACGTAGTAGTCTACTTCAGTGCCCCAAAGTCCCATGAGCTTGGTCAGGTCTTCTTTGGCGCGGGTCGCGTTCAGCCGCGCCTGTGCCAATTGCCCGGCAAGCTCGGCATTAAAAGCGTGCTCCCGCGCTTGCCCCGCATTGTTGAGAGCACCTGTCTCACCAAGTTTGCGCGCTAGTTCAGAGCCAGCATCGGAGGTGGCTTTGGCACGTTTCAGATAGCTTGCAGCTTCAAATGCGGCGACTGCGTTGATCCAAGCCTGTCGTGTTTGATTGGCGAGAGTGAGCGAGTCGTTGACTGCTGTTAATTGCGCTGCGCGGAAGTTGACGTCTGCCAGCGCCACACGCTGTTTGCGCGTTTTGGCCTCCAAGATATTGGTGGCGATCATACCCTCGATCGCACGGTAAACACCCAATTCTGCTGCACCAATGCCTAGAATACCAATGGATACAACTGGGTTCTCAGGGGTGGCTTGTTGCCAGGCCTCGGCGGCTGACAGGCCTACATTTGCGTAAGATGCCTGTAATCCTTTGTTGTTGAGCAAGGCGACTTGCACAGCGGTGTCCGCAGAGATCGTCTTGCGATGCACCATCCCATGGACCTGTTTCTTCAGTGCGACATTCTCGGCTTGTGTCTGTGCAAACGCTGTCCGCTTGCCAATTGCAGCAGACGTTTGGTTCGATACGTTGAAAAAGCCTGCCTTAGATTCTGTGTAGGCACCTGGTATGGCCGTAGCGCAGGCACCAAGAACCAACGGAAAACCAAGGATAAGCGGGAGTTTTGAAACACGCATCAGTTGCCCTCCGTCTGTTCTTCGTTGACTGATCGCCAGTCACGCGGGCCAGTTGGGCTGCGGTGTGTGTATCCGGCCAAGGGATCTTGATATCTAATCGGAGAAGCGACTGCTGTGTTTGTAGCTGCCTGTTGGGCTGTGACGATTGGCAAAGGCGTAGGCTCGTAAGCACATGCGCCAAGTGCAAGGGCCGAAGCCCCCAAGATTATTTGAATTTTCATGAATAGTACCTGACTGATGAACTTCGGACTTACGCACAGCCGTGCGTAAAACGAAGGCTCCGCTAAGAGCCGTAGATCAGATCAAGAACTGGGGAGGCCGTAGAAAACCCGATGAATCAATCGAGTTTGTTTGAGCATGAAGCATCAGATATTCTTCATTTGTCGCTTGGTCGGCCGAAAATACATCGGTGTCCGTGATCGCAACGGAGATGCAAATACCATTGCAACACTCGCTTGATGCCTGTGTCTCATCAGCCGTTTCGGTTGCAGCTACAGGCATTTCATGCAGTGTCATTGCACCGTGAGCCTGACTGTCGACTTTATGATCGGAGCTTACAGTCGCAGCATGTTGACCACCGTGCATACCAGATGCAGCATGTGACGCGGAAGGAGCAGAAAACACCAGCGCAATGGCGAACGACAAACACGTCAGTGCCTTTATCCATGCTGAAATTGTGTTTTTCACTTTCATTCCACACCTTTGGGGCACCCTTTATCCCCTGTCAATCCATCCAGCGCTGGAAGGTTTCCAACTTTTTTGTGAGAGTGGCGTAGAACCGCTGACCTTACTGGCACTACTTTCAAGATGAGAACATCTTACCCAGTATCCAGAAACCCATCACGAACATCATTATGTTTTCTGTAAGCGATATGAACCCCAACGGGACGTTGCTGGCCCCACCTACGCATGCACATTTAAGCTCTCGCTTGTCGATATAGACCGCCTTTATCACCGACACCGCGCCGATGCAGCCTATGAAGATGGCAACAGGAGCCGATATCCACGTCAGCGCCCCTGCGGTCATCAAGATACCTGCGATCGCCTCACCGAATGGATAGACCTTGCCGTAAGGAACCCAGCGTTGCGCCAGCAGATCGTAATTCAAAAACATGGTCGAGAATTGTTCAACGTCCTGAAGTTTTTGGACAGCCAGCAAGCACATCGAAAGTGAGATAAACCATTCAAAAGCGCGCAGGGTAAAGACAGTATCAAAGCTGTACCAAGAAAGCGCAAGCGCAATCAGAAATGCCATCCCAAATATCGCGATGATGGGCTGGTAGGTTGTATCAGACTCTTCGTCATCGGGATCGTCCAATCCAAAATGGATGCGCAGTGCGTCATAGCCCCCTACCCGCTCACCATCAATGAAGGTCTGGGGCGTAGTGTCTACGCCATGTTTCTTCATGAACGCGTCAGTCTCGTCACGGGTGGTCAGATGATGATCTTCGACATCGAAGCCATGACGCTGCAGCAAATCCTTTGATTTCAAACCGTAAGGACAGGTATGGTCGGTCATAACCATGCGATAGAGCTTTGCGATTTTGTCGGATTGATCCTGTGGCATAGCAGTATCCTCTATTTTCCGTCGAGTTCCGGCGTTGCAGCAGGGCCGCCTTCCAAGTCCGCGATCAACGCTTTCATCTCTGCGATCTCAAGGCGCTGTGCTTCTATGATGCCATCCGCAAGCTCGCGCACGCGCGGGTCTGAAATATTGGCCCGTTCACTTGTCAAAATCGCAATTGAATGGTGAGGGATCATCGCCCGCATCCACGATGTATCATCCACAGTCGTCTGGCTACGCACAAGGAACACAGACACAGCAAAAACAACGGCACTGCCCAGGAATATCGCGATGTTTGCGCGACGATTGCTATACATACCCAGCATGAAGCCGAGCATGATCAAGGCCATTACCGCCCCCATATAGATCGCCATGTAACTGCGCGTTTCGCTAAAGAAAACGTGATCCAGCGCATAGGTGTTCAGGTACATCAAGCCAAACATCACCACTGTCGATGTGATGATCATTGCGAAAAAACGCCAGTAGGACATGCAAAGTCTCCGTAATTTTCAATTGTTATTGTGTTAACCAGATTCCAGCGCTGGAATGTTCCGCTATTATTTTGAAAAATTTTCTAGAGTCTGCAAAATAGGGCAGTCTGGACGGTCATCCCCTGCGCATTCCTTCACAAGATGGGTGAGGGTCTTTCGGATATCCTGCAGGTCCGCAATCTTGCTTTCAATTTGTGTCAGATGTTCTTTTGCGATTGCCCGGACATCCGCGCTTGCCCGATCCTTATCGTCCCAGAGTGCCAAGAGATTGCGGCAGTCTTCTATCGTGAACCCCAATGCGCGGGCGCGACTCAAAAAGGCGAGCTTGTGCATGTCGCTGCCACGAAAACTGCGATACCCGTTGGGATCACGCAATGGGGTCACCAGACCGATATCCTCATAATAGCGGATGGTTTTTGGCGGCAACCCTGCACGCTTGGATACGTCTCCGATATTCATGTTGAGATCCCTATTCTGCGGGTGCTGAAACAAGTTTACGATTTTGGCGGGCGTTTGCGGCTCCCTCAGCCAGTTCAGGCGCAACCCAACGCAAGCGGAGTGCATTTGACAGCACGAACACGCTGGACAGGGCCATGGCCCCCGCCGCAAGTGCGGGTGACAGCATCAAGCCAGCGACCGGATAGAAAACGCCGGCCGCAACCGGGATCAGCAATGCGTTATATCCAAAGGCCCAAAACAGGTTTTGGCGAATATTGCGCATGGTCCGTTGGCTGACGTGCAAAGCGTTCACCACACCCTTCAAATCGCCAGACAGCAACACGACATCTGCCGATTCTATCGCAACATCAGTTCCCGTGCCGATCGCAATGCCAACATCTGCGCGGGCAAGTGCCGGGGCATCGTTGATACCGTCACCAACAAAGGCAACCTTGCTCCCACCGGTTTGCAGCCTTTCGATCGCTGCGACTTTGCCCTCTGGCAACACTTCCGCGACCACCTCGTCGATGCCCAGTTTTGCTGCAATTGCCTGCGCTGTGGCTTCGTTGTCGCCCGTTATCATCGCAACCTTAAGTCCCAGATCATGCAGCGCGCCGATTGCCTCAGCTGTGCTGGCCTTGATCGGGTCGGACACAGCAATGACCGCAGCAAGCTGCCCGTCAATAGCCGCGAAAAGGGGTGTTTTACCCTCCTGCCCAAGGGTTTCGCCAACACTTTTAACAGCGTCCAAATCGATCCCTTCACGGGACATCAGCCGATCGGCACCGACAAAAACTTTGCGGCCCTCAATAACCGCACTGACGCCAAATCCAGTGATTGAGCTAAAATCGTCAATTGATGCGAGTGCCAGACCGTTCTGCTTTGCATGTCGGACAATGGCCGCAGCAATCGGATGCTCCGACATAGCCTCGACAGAGGCGACAAGGCGCAGCACATCGGCCTCCTCGAACCCTTTGGTGATCGTCAGATCCGTTAACTCCGGATGACCCTCGGTCAATGTTCCGGTCTTGTCTAAAGCAACGGTCGTTACATCGTTTAACGTTTGTAGCGCATCACCGCGCCGAAACAGCACACCCAATTCGGCGGCGCGGCCGGTGCCGACCATGATCGACGTCGGCGTGGCCAAACCCATTGCGCAGGGACAGGCAATGATTAGAACCGCCACTGCCGCCACCAATGCAAAACTGAGCGCGGGGTCGGGCCCGACCAATAACCATGTCAGAAATGTCAGCGCCGCGACGCCCATCACAGCAGGCACAAACCAAAGTGTGATCCGGTTCACGAGGTCTTGGATGGGAAGTTTCGCCCCCTGTGCCTCTTCGACCATGCGAATGATTTGGGCCAGCATGGTATCGCCGCCCACCTTTGTCGCACGAAACATAAGCGCACCGGAGCCGTTGATCGTGCCGCCGACAACCTCGGCGTCCGCCAATTTTTCTACCGGGATTGGTTCTCCGGTGATCATGCTTTCATCGACATAAGACGCACCTTTGACGACGACACCATCGACGGCAATCTTTTCACCTGGACGCGCTTGGATAAGGTCACCTACAACGATATCGTCCACAGGCAATTCGACCAATTGCCCGTCCCGCTCCACCTGCGCTGTCTTGGCCCGCAGACCCACCAGTTTGCGGATCGCCTGACCTGTGCGCCCTTTCGCGCGTGCCTCGAGAAAACGACCCAGCAGGATAAGCGTCACAATCACTGCGGCCGCCTCAAAATAGACGACACGCGTGCCATCCGGCAAAAGCGACGGGGCAAAAAGCGCGACTGTGGAAAACCCCCAAGCTGCAGAAGATCCTAGGGCTACAAGCGAATTCATGTCAGGCGCGCCTTTAAAGAGCGCCGGAAAACCCTTGAGATAGAATTGTCGCCCCGGCCAAGCCAGAACAACGGTGGTCAGAACAAATTGTATGCCCCAGTTGACGCCCATCCCCAGTGAATTCATGATCCAGCTGTGAAGAGCCGGGATCAAGTGGCTCCCCATTTCGAGGATAAAGACCGGCAAGGTGAATACTGCAGCAACCAGTGTCATCCGGCGCAGATGGGCCGCTTCTTCCACTTTGCGATCGTTTGTCGCGTCTGTCGCTCCGGGATCGGTGACCAATGTCGCTGGATAGCCCGCAGCGCTCGCAGTTTCGGCAATGTCCGCAGACGATACAGCAGCGCCCAAAACACGCACTGCCGCTTCTTCCTTTGCGAGATTAACCGTAACAGAAACGACGCCAGGAATCGCAGATAGCGAACGCTCGACCCGCCCCACGCACGACGCGCAAGACATGTTTTCGATGCTGAAACGATAGGCCTTCAGTTCTGCAGGATAGCCCGCCGCGTCCAGCGCGGTGATCACGTTTTGAGCATCAAACGTGCCATCGGCGGTTATTGTGGCCGTTTCAGACGCCAGATTTACATGCGCCTGAGAGACGCCCGATACCGCGCTCAATGCTTTTTCCACACGGCCGACACAGGACGCACAACTCATCTCTTTTATGCCGAACTTGAGTGACTTTTCGCTTTCCATAGTGAGACCTCTTGCTCCGGATAACTTTAGAGATAGAGGTTCCAGCAGGTGGAAGGTCAAGGCTTATAAGGTTTGGTTTTGCAATATTCGCCCAATTCACTCGGGGACGAGGACTGCTATCTTTTCAAGAAGGGCGCCACGCTCGATAACACCGGGGATTATTTCGTCACCCAATACGAACGTCGGCGTTCCAGTTATACCCAAGGCTTCTGCCAAACGCAGAGAGGCAGCAATGTGTTCGTTCACGAGGTCTGATTGCATGTCTGTTTTCAAAACTTCGAGATCAAGACCTACATCGCCTGCAATTTTCATAACGCTTGCTTCAACGGCTTGCCCGCTCAATGCCATCATTGCCTCGTGAAACTGCTGATATTTACCTTGGTTTCTCGCGGCAAGTGACGCGCGCGCCGCAACTTCGGAACCGGGCCCTAGGATCGGGAATTCACGATAAATAATGCGGACATCCTTGCTTGCCTCCAGTACCGCTTTGACCTCTGGTGCAGCGCGGCGACAATACCCGCAGTTATAGTCAAAGAACTCGACAAGTGTGACGCTGCCATCCAAGTTCCCGAAGATCGGGGCATTCTGTTCGAAATCATCGCGCAACTCAGACAGGGCGTCAGTCTGCGCTTCGGCGAGCGCTACATTTTCACGTTCCTGAAGGATTGAAAGCGCTTCGATCAGAATTTCGGGTTTTTCCAAGATCGCTTCAAGTGCGAGACGCTTGATATCTGCTTCATTGAGTTCTTGTGCGGCCACAGTAGTAACAGGAAATGCAGCTAATACTGTTGCAAGAACAATTTTCGACAGGCCGCGTCGCGCTAATAACATCTTGAATCCTTCCTAGGATTGAGGGGTATCCGGGGGTGATTGAGTTATCTTCCCCAGAAAATCTTCTGCTGAAAAGTTACAAAAACACGCTGATCTCGCCAAGGCAGTATTCTATGTTGCGGGATACAGGATCACACGCGTGTCCAGCGGGACTTTATCATA
>Ga0070727_10004694_pt1 | contig 11538 bp, 8 predicted proteins | sample tdAd472_FD_66722 | JGI IMG/M metagenome (GOLD analysis project Ga0070727, IMG submission 66722) | Marine sediment microbial communities from the Atlantic coast under amendment with organic carbon and nitrate - tdAd47.2 | ecosystem: Environmental > Aquatic > Marine > Coastal > Sediment | place... | reverse complement strand
CGTCGTGCAGGATCGCGGTGTAAGTATCGAGGCCAACATGGTTGGCGACGGCGAGCACCCACGGCAGAATGACGGCAGCTATGACAATGAGGCCGAGCAACGGTTTGGCTGCGCGCCACGCCCACCATTTGCCCTGCACAACGCAGAACGTCAGCAGCGTAAGCAGCACGACCATTGGCGTGAGGCCCTTGGTGAGGACGCCCAGGCCCACGACGATCCAGAGCAGCGCCCAACGCCACCAGCCGACGGGTTTGGAAGCATTTGCTCGGCGAAGGATGTTCCAGAGCAGCGCCATGGCCCAGGTGGTCAGGCCGAGCAGGAGTTGATCGGAGCGGGCCTGGTGCGCATCGAAGACAACTGCGGTGCATGTGGCCAGCAGCACGCCGGCCAGGAGCGCAGCCCGGGGGTCGAACATGCGGCGTCCCATCCACCAGACCGCCAGGACGGCGGCGATAGCGCCGATGACGGAGGGGATACGGTACATCCAGATGGCGTCGCGCTGCGCGTTTGCGCCGGTGAAGATGTATGCAGATGCGGACTGCGCCCAGTAGATGAGTGGCGGTTTGTTGAGTCGGGGTTTGTCTTGCACCATGGGGACCGCGAGGCCGCCGGCGTGGAGGGCGGGGTCCTGCAATGTTTGCGGCAGGACTGCAGACTCGAGCATCTGGCGGCTAGCCTGTGCGAAGCGCGCCTCGTCACGATCGATGGGTGGCGTCGAGAAGAGACCCGGCAGATAGCACACAAGGCACGTTGCAACGAGCAAGAGTGCCTGCAACCACACAGCAGGAAGCCCAGCACGCGATGCATTCACGGTCGGCTCCAACTCAGGCAGAGACACAAGAGGCGGAAGCCGCTGCCAATGGATCGGGCTTGTCGGGCGGCTCTGTGCATGAACGTGGTGATGATAAGGGCAGAAGAGAGCTGCCGATTCTGGATGTGAATGGGCGCGATCGATCGATTGGGCGGACACTTCTCGTCCGGGGGTTGTGTCTGCTGGCGGTCGCGGCGATCGTGCCGATTGATGCATCGATCCGTGAGCCCGCAGAGCGTCTCTATGAGATGATGGGCGGGGATCTCAAGCGGGAGTTCAAGGCGTACTCCCAGTTCGGCGGGCTGACCTCGGTTGTGCTGGTCGGGCTGGTGATCTTGCTGCTGGATCGCGCCAGGTCATCGCGGCTGTGGGATCTGTCGCTCTCGATGGGGCTGGCATCCTTCGTGACGATGGTGTTCAAGATTCTGATCGGGCGGACGAGACCCAGGTTCCACACGCCCGAGCACTTTCTGGGCTTCTGGGACTCGATGCCGACGTCATTGGATACCGAGCCGATTTATTCGTGGCAGCTCTGGGCCCACTCGCCCAACGAATTCTGGTCGATGCCATCGGGGCACACGTCGGCGGCGTTCGCGCTGGCGACGTTTCTGGCGATCACGTACCCGCGGATTCGATGGCTTGTGTTTGCCGTGGCGATCGTGGTGCCGATGTCTCGGCTGATGACTGGCGCTCACTGGGCTTCGGACGTGGTGGCCGGCGGTTGCGTGGGCGTGTGGGTGTCCTCGGCGGTGACCGGGCGTGGGCTTGGTCGGCGTCTGGCGGGGCGGCTCGGGCTGATGCACAAGGGCAGAAGCTCGGGTGCGGGCCAGCCTGCGGGGGGCTAGTATTGCCCTCGCCAGTCACGGAGCGGTGGCCGAGCGGTTGAAGGCGCACGATTGGAATTCGTGTGGAGGTGCAAGCCTCTCGTGGGTTCGAATCCCACCCGCTCCGCTTATACCTAACAATATATATACTACAGGTCGCACACTTCCGTAGAAGTGTGCGTTTTTACCGTGACCGTCGCACTTTCAGCCTGTCTCTGGGAATCAGGACATAGCTCAAATGCCCATGAATTGCCGGGCACTGTGCCGAGTGTCTCTGGTTGCGATATTGAAAGGGTACCGGCGAAAAACAGGCCGGTTGTCGGGTTCCATCAGCCGGAGCTGCTGGGCCTTTCGGGACCAATCAGGGTTCTTGACATACTCCGTGGCGTGGATGCCGGGCGGATGGATTTCGTTGTGCCGCCGATACGCATGCCCGATCGCATCGACAATGTGTTGCTTTGGTTTGCGATTGCTTTGTATCACCCGCAGGCCCCATCGGGCGAGAGGAGCGTTCGCTTGATGTCGTCATGCGCAAGAGAACATGCGCGACTTCGATAGAGGCCTGAATGGAGATGATCTCGCTGTTGCGCGAACACGATCTCTTCATGGAAGCGATCGGAGATCTTCGTTTCTGAAAGAGTGTGCGTCATTCCAGAGTCCCCACGCCCCCTCTGCTTGAACACAATCCCTATTGTTGAACACGATCCGGCTGTCTCATCTCCGTGACTTGATGTAGCATGTTGGTTGGTGTGAATCGGTCGATGCAAGGATTCAAGATCATATGGAAGAGCATGTCATCACCAGGATTCTTGCTGATATGGAAGACGGTGATGATGATGCCATGCGCGTGCTTATGCCAAAGGTGTATGGCGAGCTGCGCCGGCTAGCCGTGACGCATTTGAATGAAGAGAAGCCCGGACACACGCTTCAGCCTACCGCGCTCGTGAATGAGGCTTATGTACGGCTTGCGCGTTCCCCGGCGGATCAGATTCAGGGGCGTGTCCATTTCTTTCGCCTCGCATCGAAGGTCATGCGTCAGGTGCTCATCGATCATGCGCGTGCACGCGTCGCCGCCAAGCGGGGCGGTCCGAATCGGCGTGTCACCCTTGACGGGGCGATACTCGAGAACCGTGAGCCGGGTGTTGATCTGCTTGCACTCGAAGATGTGCTGCTCAAACTGGAAGACATGGATGCGCGGATGGCACAGCTCGTCGAGTTGCGATTTTTCGGTGGGTTGTCAGAGCAAGAGGCGGCAGAAGTTCTGGGCATCTCACGTACACAGGCAGCGCGGGATTGGCGGACAGCCAGAGCATGGCTTGCAAGCGAATTGTCGTAGAGGAGCGTGCAGTGACTCCTGAACAGTTTGCCAAGTTGAGTGAAATCTTCTCCGCAGCCCTCGAGCTCCCGGTGAGCGAGCGAGCTGCATATTTCGATGCCCACTGCGATAACGCCGAGATGGTTCACAAAGTGGAATCGATGCTCGCTCATGATGCGGCGGCAAAACATCTAGAGACCCCCGCGCTGGGCTGTGAGTTCCATATCGGTGATACGGAGAAATTCGATCGCCAGCTGCTCGATGAGATCGAATCGGATGGGCGGTTTCGGGTTCTGTCAACTGTTGGCGAGGGCGGATTTGGAACTGTCTTTCGTGCCGAGCAGGTCAAGCCGGTTCTGCGTACGGTCGCGCTCAAGGTTGTCAAGCTCGGGATGGATTCCAAGCGCGTGCTCGCACGATTCGAGTCGGAACGACAAACGCTGGCGATCATGGAACACACGGGGATCGCGAAGCTCTATGAAGCGGGGAGGCTGCCTTCGGGGCGACCGTACTTCGTGATGGAGTTCGTTGATGGTGTTCCGATGACCGAGTATTGCCGCACCAAGGCACTCAGCATTAGAGATCGGCTGCGCTTGTTTGTGCGTGTTTGCAACGCTGTACAGCATGCGCATCAGAAGGGCATCATCCATCGTGATCTCAAGCCGAGCAACGTGCTCGTCGAGGAGTCGGACGGCGTGCCTCAGCCGAAGGTGATCGACTTTGGCATTGCCAGGGCCGTCGCGGGCTCACAGCCGGGTGCGGTTGACGGGCGAGCGAATCTGACGTTGACTGAGCATGGACAGCCGATCGGAACGCTGGGATACATGAGCCCGGAACAGACCGCCGGCGAGCAAGACATCGACACACGCACCGATATTTATTCGCTCGGCGCTCTGTTGTACGAGATGCTGACCGGCAGAGCTACGATCGAACCAGAAACACTGAAGCATTCAGGACACGCGGATATTATCAGAATCATAAGAGAGGTTGAGCCGACGCGTCCTTCGAAGCATGTGGCGACATTATCCGGCGATCTGGACTGGATTCTGATGACAGCTCTGGAGAAGTCACGAGAACGACGATACGCGACGGCGAACGCGTTGAGTGAAGATGTGCAGCGGTTCCTCAACAACCAACCGATCTCGGCACGTGCACCGGGGACGTACTACCTCCTCCAGAAGTTTGCCCGCCGAAACAAAGTTGCTCTTGGTGCTGTTGCGCTCATTGTACTCGCTCTTGTCGGCACTTCCGCGGGGCTCGTACGGTCACTCAACGCAGAGAACCGGGCTCGAACCGAAGCCAGGATCGCAACGGAAATCAATACCTTTCTCAATGATGACCTGCTTGCCGCGGCTGCGCCGGAGGAGCTTGGCAGCGATATCCGTGTCCGCGATGTGCTCGATGTGGCTGCGGCGAGGATTGAGTCGCGATTCGAGGATCTTCCCGAAGTCGAAGCGGCTGTCCGCATGACGCTGGGCAGGACGTACGCGCGACTGGCTGATTATGCCAACGCGCAGACGCAGCTGGTGCGATCCAAAGAGTTGGCCTTGGCGGAGTACGGCCCATCGGATATGCGAACGCTTTCTGCCACGCACGAGCTCGGGCTTTTGGCGACCCTGACCGAGCGGTACGCCGAATCCGAGAACATGCTGCGCGAAGCTTATGAAGGTCGACGTCAAACACTCGGGATGGATCATCCCGCCACGCTCGAAACCGAGTTCGCCCACGCCATCGCGATCGGTGAGCAGGGGAGATACAAAGAAGCCGAACGACTCTTCGTTGATGTCCTTGAGCGATCCAGGCGTGTCCTTGGTCCGGATCATGAGCAGACGCTTGTGCGGGCCCGCGGCCTAGGGGTGCTTTACCTCTCAACCGGTGACATGACGAAAGCTCGGCCGATCTTCGAAGATGCCTACACAAGGCTGAGATCTACGATCGGCGTTCAGAACCCGGCAACGCTGCTGGCGATGCAGGATCTCGCGCTGACGCTGCGCTCGCAAGGCGAGCATGAACGGGCATACGAGCTGCTCGCCGAGGTGCTCGAGATCAGCACATCGTTGCGCGGCGAGACGCACCCCGGAACACTGATGACGATGAATTCGCTTGGTGCTTTACTCAACGATATGGGGGAGCAGACTCAGGCCCAAACGCTCCTGGTGGATGCTCTAGCCAAGGCCCGATCGGCGATGCCGAGTGGTCATACGGTGATCACTCGTCTCGAACTGCAACTGGCGGATGTCTATGACGCACAGGGCATGCATGAGCTGGCAGAGCCATTGTTTCTGGAAGCCGTGACAAGTCTTCGGGATCAGCTTGGGGATACCCACCCGTGGACGCTCAGAGCCGTCGGGCAGGTGGTGTCGCACTACCGGGCCCGGGGCATGTCCGATGTAGCGGACAAGTGGGAAGCGGACGAGCCTGAACGCCCCTAAGGATCCCGCAGGGCGGATATTGATCAATTTGCTAACTTTCATGGAGCGCGCGGGGCGCTGGTTCCGCAGTGTGGGTAGCGAGCCGAAATGTTTACGCGCTCGCGCCATGAGAAGAGAAGGAGAGCACTGTGAAATCGAATTCAACCATTGTCCTCGCAGCGCTGGCCGGCGCTGTACTCGCACCGGCCGCGTCTGCTGACGTTCTGGTCAGCAACATGGGTTCAAGCAGCACCTTTACGGCGACCAGTTCTACCAGTAACCAAACGTACAATCCCATCTATGCAAGCCAGTTTGTCACCGGAGCCGATGCTTCGGTTGTCTTGTCTGCGACGGCGAGACTTCGTAACGCAAGCGGATTCGGCCTGGCGACATATGAGGCGTACATCTATGCCCACGACGGCGTGAGCCCTGGATCGCTGGTCGCCACCTTTGACACGACGCCGACCATCGCTGATGGCGGAGGGACTGTCAGCGTGAGCTTTGACTCAACCCTTGGGATCGCACTCGATCCGAATACCACGTATTGGTTTGGTGTCTACAACACAACGGGTCGGTACACGGGCTGGGAGACTGTCGCCTCCGATGCCGAGACGTCGACGGCGGGATGGACCATCGATGATGATGCCGCATCCCTCTATCGTTACGGGACATCCGGTTGGGAGTGGGAAGACTACTCAGGCAGCTACAACGGCAAGGTGTTCAAGTACTCGATCAACGGTACCACAGTCCCGGCACCGGGCTCGCTCGCGCTGCTCGCGGCGGGTGGGGTCATCACGTCACGCCGGCGCCGAGGTTGAATCCGTACTGATCGCACCGCATCAGACGCATCTCTTTACTCTTGCCCCTCTCCTACGTGTACAGGTGAGGGGCATTTTTGTGCCGCAGTTGAGGACGAGCGTCAGATCGAGCTCGGACCGTCGTAGCGCAGGATCTGGCAGGCCCAGGTCAGGCCGGCCCCGAACGCGAGGAGCATGATCAATTGGCCTCGCTTGAACTGCCCCGTTTCGCGGGCGCGGTCGAGGGCGATGGGCACGCTGGCGGCGGAGGTGTTGCCGGTCTGGGCGACGTCGATGACGACCTTGGGGACCGCGATGCCGATCTGCTCGCCGACGGCCGTGAGGATGCGGGCGTTGGCCTGGTGCGGAATGACCCACGAGATGTCAGAGGCGTCAAGCCCGGTGGCTTCGAGGCCGTCTTTGGCGGCCTGGACCATGCGGCGAACCGCTTGCTTGAAGACCCGGCCGCCGTCGAGCTGGAGATAGTGCTGGTGTGAGGCGATCGTCTCAGCGGATGCAGGGAATCGGCTCCCGCCGGCGGGGATGCAGATGAGGTCCGCCTGTGAGCCATCGGAACCGATGCCGGAGTAGAGCAGCTTCATCTGCCCCTCGTCCGAGATCACGCACGCGCCGGCCCCGTCGCCGAAGAGGACGCACGTGCGGCGGTCGGTGTAATCGGTGACGCGTGTCAGTGTTTCGGAGCCGACGAGCAGAACGCGTTTGGCGGCCCCGGCGCGGATGAAGGCGTCGGCGGTGTGCAGGCCGTAGAGGAACCCCGAGCAGCCCGCGTTGAGATCCATCGCCCCGGCGTTGTAGATGCCCAGCGCATCCTGCACGAGACTCGCGGTCGAGGGAACGGGCGCGTCAGGCGTGGCGGTGGCCAGCAGAATCAGATCGATCGTTTCGGCTTCGAGTTCCGCGTCGGCGAGCGCTCGCCGAGAGGCCTCGATCGCAAGGTCGCTGGTGGCTTCCGAGACCGCGGCCCGGCGTCTGCTCTGGATGCCCGTGCGGGTCGTGATCCACTGGTCACTGGTGTCGACGAGTGTTTCCAGATCACGATTTGAGATTGTCTCATGGGGGAGATAGTGCCCAAGGCCCGCGATCGAGGATGACCGCATACCTCCCCCAGACGATGCTTGACTGAATTCAGCGCTCATCTGAGTTTGACCCTTCTGCCGTGACCGGGTGATGGAACCAGAGATTCACCCCACTCAACTATAGCTGGTTCTGGGCAACTTGAATGTTGGCGGACCGGGATGGACCGTGGTTGATAGCCTTGCTGATTTCATTGGGAATTCACGTTGAATTCTGTCGCGGCACTCTTCATGTTGCTGGCTGAGCGGTATACAGGCCTGAGAACAAGCGTTTAACGGTCCAGCACGATGCGGTAGCGGGCGTTGCCCTGGCGGAGGTGATCCAGCGCCTCGTTGGCCTTATTCATCGTAAAGTGTTCGGTCTTGGGCTCGATGCCGTGGCGGGCGGCGAATTCGAGCATGGTCGCGATCGTGGTCGGGCTGCCCACGGGCGAGCCCGAGACGGCCCGCTGGGCCATGATCAGCGGGAATGCCGCGATCGCCATCGGCTCGAGGACGGCTCCCACGACGTGCAGACGCCCCCTTGGCTTGAGCGTGCCGATGTAGGCGTTCCAGTCCAGGGACACGTTCACGGTCGAGATGATCAGATCGAACCGGCCGGCGTTCTTTTCGAGCTCTTCGGAACTGCGCGAATTGATCGTGTCGTGGGCGCCCATCGCTTTGGCCTCGGCGACTTTGGACTCGCTCGAGGTGAAGGCGGTGACGTGGCAGCCCCAGGCGCTGGCGAACTTGAGCGCCATGTGCCCGAGCCCACCGATGCCGACGACGCCGACGCGAGCCGTGGGCGACAGGTCGTACTGGACGAAGGGGTTGAAAACGGTGATCCCGCCGCAGAGCAGCGGGCCGGCGGTCTTGGCGTTGAGTTTGGCGGGGAGCTTGATGGCGCTGGCGGCCTGAGCGCGGACGATGTTGGCGAACCCGCCGTGACGCCCGACGATGACACCGGCTGCGCTCGCGCAGAGGTTGTGATCACCCGACATGCAGCTCGTGCAGTCCATGCAGTAGCCCGAGTGCCAGCCCACGCCCACGCGGTCGCCCGGCTTGAGGTTCGAGACGTGCGCCCCCACCGCTTTGACGCTGCCGATGATCTCGTGTCCCGGCACGAAGGGGTACTGAGTCATCCCCCATTCGTTGTCGAGCATGCTCAGGTCCGAATGGCAGATGCCGCAGGACTCGACGGCAATATCCACGTCGTGTGAACCCAGCTCGCCGAGCTCGTAGATGAAAGGTTCGAGCGGGCCGCCGGCGGATTGGGCTGCAAGTGCGTTGACAGTGGTCATGGATGCTCCTTCAGGGCGGGCACGTCTGAAAGACCAGAAATGAGGGCGTGCCGATGGGCGCAGTGTAGAGAACTTTTCCGGATCTCGTCGCGTCTTGGCGGCTCTGAATCCTTGACACGAATTGACCCGAACAGAGACTTGTCGGGCAGCCGGAATAACCGGGCTCGGAGGAAGGATAGATAGGTATGAATACCAAGGTTGTCGGTCTGTTCGTGCTGGGCGTTCTCATCGCCAGCGGGTTCTTGGCGTTTCTCAATGTCCAGGAGGCCCCATACGCTGTGAGTCAGGTGAGTCATCAGCCCGAGACCGGTCAGGAGGCCGCTGTGCAGCGCAAGTCAAAGTCTGGATACGACATCACCCCGCTCTCGAGCGACCGCGTGGCCGAGCTTGCCAGCGGCCTGGATGAAGAGACCTACCGCATCACGCAGAAGGCGGGCACCGAGGCCGCGTTCTGTGGCACGCTGCTCGACAACAAGAAAGAGGGTGTGTACTCGTGCGTTGTGTGCGGCTTGCCGTTGTTTTCCAGTGAGCACAAGTTCACCTCGGGCACCGGCTGGCCCAGCTTCTACCGCGAGTTTGACCCCGAGCACGTGGCCCGCCATGCGGACAACAGCTTTGGCATGGTGCGGACCGAGATCGACTGCGCCCGGTGCGGAGCGCACCTAGGCCATGTCTTCGACGATGGTCCCAAGCCGACGGGCGAACGCCACTGCCTGAACTCGGCATCGCTTGTGTTTACGGAGAAGGGCGCCGACCTACCCGAGCAGCGCACCAATGCCGACGCTACGCCCGCGGTGCAGACCGAAACCGCGTACTTTGCGGGCGGGTGCTTCTGGGGTGTCGAGCACTACTTCCAGAAGGGCGAGGGCGTCATCGACGCCATCAGCGGCTACATGCAGGGCAAAACCGATGACCCGACGTACAAGGAAATCTGCTACGAGGACACCGGGCACGCCGAGGCGGTCAAGGTTGTTTTCGATCCCACCAAGATCAGCTACGAGGAGCTGCTCCGCGCGTTCTTTGTGATGCACGATCCGACGCAGCTCAACCGCCAGGGGCCGGATGTGGGCGATCAGTACCGCTCGGGGATCTACTACACGAGCGATGAGCAGCAGGAGAAGGCCAAGGCGTACATCAAGGAACTGACGGATGCGGGCAAGTACCGCAAGCCGATCGTGACCGAGGTGGAGAAGGCCGCGACCTTCTGGCCGGCCGAGGAATACCACCAGGATTACGTCGTCAAGACCGGCCGGGCCTGTCATGTGACGAATCCGTGGGATTAATCCAGCCCCTGCTACCATAAGAGCGTGAATTCACGCGCCTTTACACTGATCGAGCTCTTAGTGGTCATTGCGATCATCGCGCTTCTGATTGGCATTCTGTTGCCGACACTCAACTCGGCACGCAAGACCGCTGAGCAGGTCAAGTGCTTCTCGAATCTGCGCCAGATCGCGACGTCGAGCGTGATGTACGCCGATGCCAACGGTGGCTGGTCGCCGGCGCTCGGTGTGCCGTGGGGACGCGTGCCGTTCTGGGCGCTGATCGTGCAGTCGGATGCGGATTCTGAGAGCTACTCGGAACGGTCGGTGCTCGTCTGCCCATCGGGCAATCGCGAGCACGGCGGGAGCATGACACGGACCTATGCCGTGAGCGTGACGGGCCTGACGGGTAGGCCGGGCGAACGCGCCGACTTCGATGCCGAGGTCGTGCACATCCCGCTGTGGAATATCCGAAGACCAAGTGAAACTGCGTGGTACGTGGATTCAGAGGCAGCCCCGGTGACAGGGGCCGCCCCGCCGCCGACGCGCACGATCTCGACGGTCGACTTCAGAGATGCGAATCATGTGCCCGCGCGCCTCGGGTACTATCACGCCAGCACCAAACCGGTTTACAATTTCGTCCGATTCGACACCAGCACGGGCTCGCACACCAAGGTGCCCGAGTCCTGGCTCACACCGCTGCCCTGAACGATTTTTGAAAGAAGAATGGAGATGCGCATGTTCGCAACAACACTGCTCCTTGCCGCCGCGGCCGTGGGATGCCAGCCCGGCGAGAATACCGGGATCACGGTGCCCGAGGGCTTTACCGCGACCGTCATTCATGAGGGCGTCGGCTCGGCCAGGCACATGGTCGTTCGGGACAACGGCGACATCTACGTCGCGCTGCGCCAGCGCCAGAACGGCTTTGGCATCGCGTGCCTCCGCGATGCCGACGGCGACGGCTCGTACGAGACCGTTGAATACGCGGGCAAAGTGCAGGGGACGGGCATCGCGCTCGAGGAGAACTGGCTGTACTTCGGCGAGGATTTCCGCGTCGTGCGGTTCGAACTGCCCGATGATTCGCTGACGCCGGTGGGCGACCCCGAAGTGATCGTTCGCGGCTTTGCGGAGGAAGGTCAGCACGCCGCCAAGTCGATCGATATCGGTGACGACGGCAAGCTCTATATCAACTGCGGCGCACCGGCCAACGCGTGCCAGATCAAGATGCGCACACCAGGCTCGCCCGGCATGGAGCCCTGCCCCATCCTCGAGTACGCCGGCGGGATCTGGGTCTACGACGCGAACAAGCCCAATCAGCAGCACACACGCGACGGTGTGCGCTACGCGACCGGCTTGCGCAACTGCGTAGCGATCGATCAGCACGATGGAGCGGTCTATGCCGTCATGCACGGGCGCGATCAGCTCGACTCGCTCTTCCCGGATCTCTACACGCCCCAGCAGAACGCCGACCTGCCCGCCGAGGAGATGTTCCGACTTGAACAGGGCAACGACGGCGGCTGGCCCTACACCTATTACGACGGCGGGCGCGACGAGCGGATGCTCGCGCCCGAGTACGGCGGTGACGGACAAACGCCCGCCGAGAAGGGCAAGTACACTGAGCCTATCCAGGCCTTCCCCGCGCACTGGGCGCCCAATGCCGTGCTCATTTACGAGGGCGAGCAGTTCCCAGAGTGGTACCGCGGCGGCGCGTTCGTCGCATTCCACGGCTCATGGAACCGCGCACCCG
>Ga0070727_10004692_pt1 | contig 11540 bp, 9 predicted proteins | sample tdAd472_FD_66722 | JGI IMG/M metagenome (GOLD analysis project Ga0070727, IMG submission 66722) | Marine sediment microbial communities from the Atlantic coast under amendment with organic carbon and nitrate - tdAd47.2 | ecosystem: Environmental > Aquatic > Marine > Coastal > Sediment | place... | reverse complement strand
TGCAGGTTACCGCTCCAGCCGGTGGTCCAGTCAACGGCGTCGTCATCCATACCGGTAAGAACCAGGTGTTTGGCATTGACTGCACCGCCGTAAAACTCGACGCCGTCGTCAGCACCGTTGTGGATATTGACGTAGTCGACAATGGTGCCGGATCCGACGCCCTGCAGGGCCAGACTGTTCAATTCATCTTCTTCGGTAATGATGTCGCCGGCATAGCGGATCTGTACATAGGTCAATGCACCGCTGCTGTCCGTGTTCACCGGACTGGTGCCGCCACCGTATTCGCCGGTACCGCCCTCGCCCTGGTCCGTGCCGCTCTGCGTGTTCAATTCGGCCTGGCCGTTCAGGATCAGTCCGCCCCACTTGCCACGATCGTTGAGCGGATCAACGATGCCGGAGCCATCATCCTCATCGTAGGTAAAAATGATGGGCTTTTCCGGTGTCCCGTTGGCCATGATCATGCCGCTGCGATCGACCAGCAGAAACGATCGGGCTGCGCTGTTGGCGAATACGCGAGTGCCGGCATCAATGGTGAGCACCGTCTTGCTGTCGATGTCTGTCGGCGTCTGGGTGCCGATTCTTACCGTGCCGTCAAGAAAGTAGACATTGTTGGCCGTCAGGTGGGTATCGGTGGTGATCGGCGCCGCACCGGAAATAACGCAGATCGGCAGGCCATCGATTTCGCCGCCCTGGGCCGTGGTATTGGCGGGACAACCAGCGGCCGGTGGCTCGGCAATGCTGAACTGGGCAGGCGTGCCGGAATAAGTCAGCGTCTGCAGGTTGTTGTCGGTAATATAGGCTGCGTAGGCGGAAAACGTAATCCCGGTGAGATTGGTGTCTTCACCGATCAGGTCGTCCAGCACGGAAAGGTTTTCCTCTTCGGCCAGTGTTTTGGTTCTGAATATCTGCAATGTACTGAGATCGTTGATATCCACTGGCAGCCAGATGCCGCCTGATGCCTTGCTGAACAGGCCGATACCGGGTACTTCCAGCACAACAATCAAGCCACCCTGCCTGCCGACATCTGCAGCATCGGGCTTCACAGTCAGTACCACGTCAACCGGGTCGGCCGCGGGAATTTCCGACAGGTAGCTTGCGCCGCCGTTGATCGTGGCGCCACCGGTAAAAACGGCCCCGGTCCCGGCTCCAAGGGTTGGCAGCACAGGTTGTTCGGCGGCCTGACCGGCCATGGCGGATACGCCCAGTGCCACGCCCAAAGCCAGCGCACTCATTTTTTCGGGTTGAAATCTCATGTTTACTCCTCAGGTACGGGTGTCGGAATCAGTCAAAGAACAGGGGGCGATAGTAAGAACTGGATATTTCAATTCCACGACAGTTTGTTTACAGTTTATTGACAGTCAGGTGGTGCCTCAGGTTGAAACGGCGCGTTGGGACAAGAGTGGGACAAGAGTCGGGCAGGAGTGAGGCCGGAGCCCAATTGAGCCGGCAACCCGCGAAAACGGCGTGTCAAAACAGGCCATCAGGCACGTCGTTCACCGCTGTCACAAAACCGTCACGTTTCCCTGGCTACACTGCATGTCGATGACCGAGCACGCTTCTCCCTACGATTTTCGCACCCGGGCCCAGTCCCTGGGCCTTTACGAAACGCCCCTGGCCTATTGTCAGCTGCAGGGCGCGGAGGACTTCCTCCGGGACCTTGAGAACAGAGTCCGCCGGCGCAGGGAGACCGACCCGGGCATTCAGCGGTCCAACATCGGCGGCTGGCATTCAGACAGCAATATGCTGGAATGGGGAGGACGAGCCGCCAGTAAACTCGGAGAAACCGCTGTCAGCATTGCCCGGCGCATGACGCACTTCAAGGACAGTTCGGCGGACGCTTTTCACTGGCCACTGCAGATGTGGGCCAATATTACCCCCCCGGGCGGAATGAACGATATGCATGCCCACCCGGGTAATCTTTGGGCAGCGGTGCTGTACCTGAACATGGGGAACCAGGGTGACGAGTCCCGGGACGTGGGCGGCAATTTCTTCGTTGAGGATCCGCGCTTTCCCATGACGGTGATGAAAAATCCCGGGATGCGGCTGGTGGGAATGGATGGCACGGCCCAGGATATCCAGCAGGAATTTCGCCTGCAACGGGGCGACTTGCTGGTTTTCCCCGCCTGGCTACGACACGGTGTCCGACCCTACACCGGAACCGGGGAGCGACTGTCTGTCGCGGTCAATATCGACGCCCAGCCAAAAGCCTGACTGAACGTTCACTGCGGGCACGGCAGCCTTACGGACAGCGGGCCTGATTCACTGTTCCTGTAACCAGGCGCCAATCTCCCGCTGCGCCTCGTCATGGGACAGGCCATAGTGTTTCTGTAACAACACGGCAAGTTCGTCACGGGAACCAGCGACGGTGTCGAGATCGTCGTCGGTGAGTTCCGGCCACCGCTGCTTTGCCTGCAGCCTGAGCTGATTCCAATTGGTCTTTACTACATCTGAAGTGTTCATCGGGCGCACCTGACAATTGCTGGTTCCTTAACCGATCAACGCGTCGGCTGGCCAATAGTTCACGTGAGGCTGGCGGTGAAGCCATCCGCTTGTTTTCCATGCCCCTTTCAATTCTTCATCTGCAAGCGACCCGTTTACATCAATAATTATTTTCAGGGTGTCGCATACACATTTCGGTAATGCTACTGCAGCGGCATCACTGACATCCTGAGGGAAATAGTCTTCTTCATTGTCCAGGATCTCATCAAATTTCCGTAGCATCGCTGTAATTTTCTTTTCAATCTGGCGAGTGTTCCCCTTGGAACTATTCTCATTAATCCTACAGCTCGAATGGTGATAGCTTCGTACGCCAGAGTCTTATCAAAAGCATCGTTCTGTGCTTTTCTTGCAGCCTTACGGTCACGCGACGAATTCCAGGTCTGAATACCCTGTATGATGCCTGAAATCATCGCTATGCTATTACTAAGGAACTTCTGATTAATCCACGGAGCCAGATCCTACCCGGTCGTGAGGAACACAGGAATAAGTCAACTCCGCGAAAGCACTATTGATTGGCTTATCCGTACTGGTGTGATTCGGGATACGGATCCTACTTCGCCAAACGCCCAACAGCCTATTCAAAAGCCGGGCAATCCAGGCCAACCAGGCTGTTAAAGCAATCAGTATGAGGAGGCATATAAGTGAAACGTATAGCCATATTTGCCGATGGAACCTGGAATTCCCCGGAAGATGATAGTTCGACGAATGTCCTGTCAATGGCCAGAGCAGTCAGACCGGTTGCAGCCAACATCGACCAGATTACATTCTATGACTGGGGAGTGGGAACGGATAGGAAAAAAATTATGGGGGGGCTCAGCGGTGAGGGAATTGATAAGAATATTCTGGATTGCTACCGATTCATCGTTCACAACTACAAATCCGGGGACAAGTTATACTTCTTCGGTTTCAGTCGCGGCGCATATACTGTTCGATCCCTGGCTGGATTTATTCGAAACTGTGGCTTGTTGAAAAGAGAGCACGCCAAGAGAATTCCAGAAGCGTATCGACTGTACCGAAGACGTTCAAAAGCGTCATCACCCGATTCCCCCAGAGCTGTCAGGTTCCGGCAAGACTTTGCCGTTTCCAATATCACATCTATCGAATTTGTCGGCGTCTGGGATACTGTGGGCGCCCTCGGTATTCCAGTCCCGTTCTGGGGTACTTTGGGTGAGCGGAAGTACCTTTTTCACGACACGGAACCCAGCAAAATCCTCCAGCACGCGAGGCATGCGGTTTCCGTCGATGAAAATCGTAATGATTTCGAGCCGACACTCTGGGATGAGAAACCCGGCCTGGACCTGAAGCAGGTCTGGTTTTCAGGTGTTCATTCAGACGTGGGTGGGGGATACCCGGAGAAGGGCTTGAGCGACTGGGCCTGTAAATGGATAGTAGGTGAGGCGGAGAGTAAAGGTTTAAAGTTTGAGCAACATTTCAAGAACCGCCTCTCGCCAGACCATACAGACAAATTGCATAAATCCCGAAAAGGTATTTACATGGCACGAAAAGAATTCGTAAGAAGCATTGACGGGCCTATCCATCATTCAGTCAAAAAGCGTTGGGAAGATGATGTGCAAGGTTATAGGGCTAAAAGTAAGTCGATGAAAGCGCTTTTGGAAAAAGTGCAGGGGGACTGGTCCAAGATCCCGATAGTCAACTGACCCAGGCTGCAAAAACCTACGATATTCGAGGGCGCTGATAGCCATATTGGCAAGCATTGAACGCCACTTTGACTTAGGGCCTGCAATTAACAAGGCCATCGAACTTATACAATCGCTGGTTGACGAGTCCGGGTAATCGCGAATTTGCGGCGCAAACCTCGTGACCAGACCCGTCAGGTAATTATTGCCAGGATGAACCTGCCATTTACTGATTTTGACCTGAATGACTTCTGGGAGGACTCGGAACCGTTACTTGCGTTCCGTTGTATGGCCGTTGAGGCGATAAGCCGGGAGCAACCGTCGGGGCCGCGTTTTACCTGAAACGGGGCGAATTGCTGGTTATCGCCGCCTGATTACGGCACGGTCTCCGCCCCTCCACCGCATTCCCGTGGTCACAGCCGCCCCACCCGGAACTGAATAGTGGCCTCAAACAAAGCAGCCGGAAACCTGCCACAGATCCGCACACGGATCGCCGTCGGGATTGCGGAACAGCAGTGCCGACGTCAGCAACCGTCAGTGACGTTCGTAGGTCCCCATCAGGCGATTCATGCCGAGGATGTGGGGCTCGATCTTTGCCAGTAACTGCCGCATGTCCAGACCGTCCGGAAGCTCCGGCGCCAGGTCGAGGGCCAGCAGCCAGAAAAAATAATGGTGCCGACCATGGCCGTTGGGGGGCATAGGACCGTTATAACCGATCTCCCCGAAATTATTCTTTCCCGCCTGGAAGCCGCTGACACCCTGTTCCAGTCCCGCTGCCGTGCCGGGTATGTTGTACAGCACCCAGTGCACGAAGCCGTAGTCCCCCTCACCGGTAACCAGTGGCGCATCCGGATCATGGCAGATGACGGCGAACGAACGGACACCATCCGGCACATTACGCCAGTTGAGCGCCGGAGAGACATCCTCCCCTTCCCCGGTGTGCCTGGCGGGAATTCCACCGCCATGCTCGAAGTCGGGGCTGGTGAGTTGCATATCGGATAAGGCAAAGCCCATGATTTCCTCCTTTTTAACGGTCAGGCGACATCAGGACAGCAGCGCCGACAACGCGTCGACGCGGCTTGATGCCCAGGGCACGGTCGCAGGATAGCCGGCATGCCAGGTGCGCTGCCGCAGCACCCGCCGGGAACCAGGTACAGCCAGATAAAGAAGGTAGCGCCCGGGCCTGGTCTTGTCCAGCCAGGATAGTGTCTTATACGGGACGGCACTGCAGCTGCCGATCACGAAACTGCCATCTTCGTAGTGAGCAACAATCGCCTACAGTAGTGCCAGGTAACCCTGCAATTTCTGGATTCCCGTCACGCGGCTGGCTGACGCCGTTGCCGAAACCACAGGTAGAAAAGCCCGTATACCGAGAACGCCGCCACCATTGCGGGAAAAATTTTCAATACGTCGTCATCCCAGCCGGAAAAATGCCAGTAAACTACAATCGCAAATGCGACAGCCATCATCAACAGCCCCGCAGCGGCGTTCAATGGCAGCTGGAACAACCGGACCACCAGTATTGGTCCCAGGCAGGCCCCCAGGGCCGACCAGGCGATCAACACCAGGCCGAAAACATCCTCAGGGGCATAGATCGCGATCAGCGTGGCCACCAGGGTGATGCTGAAAGTGGCCGCCTTGGAGGCGACATAGGAATCTTTCAATTCAGGAATCAGTTCCTGGGTGATTGAGCCGGAGCAGATGATAACCTGCGAGTCGGCGGTGGATACCGTGGCGGCAAACAGACCGGCAAGGGCGATACCGACAAAGATATCCGGCAACAGCTCAAGCGTCAGTAAAGGCAGCGCCAGTTCGGTGGGATTATTAACCTGCCGGGCAATTTCCATCTGGTCAAGATCCGGAAGGATGCCACGACAATACAGGCCCACCAGAATCGACGCGAGAAAAAAAGGAACGTAGTAAACGAAATACCAGGTTCTCGCCTCCCGGACACTTTCCACCGATTCAATGGAAAGCAATCTGGTCATCAGGTGAGGCTGTCCGATGGTGCCAATCCCGGCAAAGAAATACCCGGCGACGAATGCCAGCAGACCAAACCGAAGGTTTTCCGGGTACAGGCTGACCAGGGAGGCATCCTGTTGCTGCAGCGACTCATACAATACCCGGGGACCGCCAAGGTCCATTGCTCCGGCAATGATAATCATAACCATCGCCCCGATCATGGCGAACGACTGGGCAGCGTCTGTCCAGATATCTGCCCTGATCCCGCCGGCAAACGAATACAACACGACAATTGCCGCACCGATGACGACACCTGTCCACAGCTCCCAGCCGAACAGGGCATGAAGTGCAGTACTGCCCGCCTTCAACTGCGCGGCGGCGTATATACCGAGAAAGACAAACGTGACAATGCTGGCCGCCATTATGATCGGGCGGATAGTCTCTCCTTTCCACGTTCCGAGAAGGCTTGTTAAGGTGTTTACCTTGACCAAGCCGGACGCACGGCGAACCCTGGGATGTATCTGACTCCAGGTCACCAGGTCACCGAGCACCCAGCCTGCCATCATCCACAGTGACTCGAGGCCACTACGGTAGGTGTAGCCAATCATGCCGATAAACATGAAGCCACTGTTATTGGTTGCCACTGTAGAAAGTGCCGATAACCAGGGTGCCACACCCCGACTGGCGATCAGATAATCCTCGTTGGTTTTTTTCTTTTTTACCCATGCCATGGCCCCTGTACCGGTTAGAAGCAACAGGCAGACAAGAAAGCTTACGATGATGGTATTCATCAGGTACCGCCAAGCACGAAGTAGAAACTGAAAAGATAAAGTATTCCCACTGCAATACTTTCAATACCAATGTTTGCCGGTCCTTTTTGTTCCCTGCGAACCAGGCCGAGGCAGAGAATGGCAACCATAAGAATGGTGATGGCTATATAGGACACGTGATTGGTGCTCATCGCATGATAGATGGAACCTTCCCGGTAGGCGATATCCGAAAAGCCCAGGAACAGCACGTCGAAAGTATTACCACCCACGATTCCGCCTACTGCCAGTGCCAGGGCTCCCCTTCTGACCGCTGCAAATGTCGTTATCAATTCGGGAAGGGAGGTGACTGTGGCAGTCAGCAGCGTGCCCAGCAACAGGTGACTGAGCCCCCAGGATTCCGCCAGGGCAATACCGCTTTCCTTGATCGCAATGCCTGAAATCACCAGCAACACAGCATAAACAGAAAATTTTGCAACCAGCACGCCGAGCGTCTGGCCGCCCTGTGGTTCGTCCGCTTCATCCTGTACCGTGGCCGCTGTCATCCTGGGTACCCACATGGGCTGTTCTTTCTGCTGGTGTGTGTATTGCAGTCCTCCGAGGTAGGTAAGAAACAAGACGAAAGTAACAGGATGAATACCAAGAAGTGTCACCTCGGGCAAGGCAACGGCGATAACTGGAATTGACAGCAGTCCAATAAGCAGGACAGCCAACATGATATTTGTCGTGGAAGCTGCCGCATGCTCTAGGTTTGCCTTTCGATAAACAGCATCGGCCAACACCAGGAAAAACGTTTGCGCAGCGATGCCCCCCAGGGCATTACCGATAGCCAGGTCAGTGAGGCCGTCATAGGCTGACACCATCGACAACACGCTGCCGGAAATCGACGTGGTTGCACCCAGGGCCACTGCACCGAAAAGCGCCTCGCCGAACCCCGTGCGATCAGCGAGGCGGTCGGCGAGGACCGTGAGGCGCGTCCCGGCGACGGCTACCACAAGGGCGGAGAAGAGGAATATAATCAGTGACACCGTTCAGGTATATCACTTCTGTGCAGTCAAATCGACCCCGGGGCAGCGTCGTCGAATCGCCCTGTGCTCCCTCCGTTTGTGTACTGCAAATCCGGTTGTGTACTGCAAAAAAGCCCGATTATGGTTTTCCGACAGCCTGCAACAGCGAAATTCAATCAGTTGATGCCAGCGGTAAACCATCGGTCCCGTCAGCCACTGAACCTGACCAAGCCCCTTGCTTATCAGCCGGGACAGGCATTTATCCTGTCCGGGAAATGGGCTACGCTACGGAAATAGGAGAACGTAATGGGTTCAATCGAGATTCCGCGGGTGTTGATTCTCTATGCTACGCGAGAAGGCCAGACCGAAAAAATTGCTGTACGAATCGCTGAGCATCTGGAGCGATACGGCGCGAAGGTACAGCTCGACAATGCCCGTAACAGTGCTCTCACTTCTGCGCTGAACCTTGCCTCGTTTGACCTGCTCGTTTTTGGCGGCTCCATGCATGCCGGTGGGATTGAGCCGGAGCTTGTTGACTTTATCAAGGACCGAGGGGAGCAGATACGGCAACAGCCAAGGTCCTTTTTCCTGGTCCTGTTAAGCGCAGCAACCAAAGAGCCTGAGCTCAGAAAAAAATGGCTTGCCGATGCCAGGGCAAAAATACACGAACAGCTGACCGTTTCATTTGAAGAGGTTGAAATGGTCGCCGGCGCATTGCGATACTCGAAGTATTCAGTACCGGTTAGGTGGATAATGAAACGCATAGCGGCCAAGGCTGGTGAAGCCACCGACACGACGAAAGACTACGAGTATACTGATTGGCAACAGGTCGAAGCATACGCCAGGCGAATGTTCGACCGGTTACGGAACTCCTGACCCCTATGGGTGCGCTGTGGTCACCAGCCATGGATCCGATGTTTATTGCAAAGCCGTCTGGAGGTAGAAAATCAGATGGCTGATTCCAGCTTTCCAGGCCCCGACTGGCCACAAACCATTGTCGAGATCGATACCCTGGCCCGATCGAAGAAATTACCTGACCAGGAGATTGAAAGCCTCTGGCAAACCCATGACGTCCTGGCTGTCCTGTTTGCGGGGCGTTATCGGGGCTCAGGTCGACCATTCATCAACCATCTGGCCGGGACTGCCGGGCTTGCCCTACTGCATGATCGCTCCTACACGGAAGTTCTGGCGACTTATGCCCATGCAGCGTACGAACAGGGCGAATTCGGACAGGTGGCCACCGGCGGATCGAAGAAAAATCGACAAACCCTGAGGGCGGTCATAGGGGAAGAAGCCGAAGCCCTGGTGTATCAGTATGGTGATTTTAACTGGCTGGAAATTCTTGAACAGCATTCCGCCGGCAAGGCGATATCACTTTCGAGGCAACAGCAGCAACTGCTGGTGATGCGTCTGTTCAACGAGCTTGACGATTCCATGGACTGTGGTGCCTACCCGGCTCGCTGGACCCATGAGTGTCTGCACCGGCTGGACGTTGGCGCCAGCCTGGCGGAAGCACTGGGAAAAAACACGGTGGCAAGGCATTTACGCGGCCAGGAAGAACGCCTGCGCAGCGCCGGCGTCATGACAATCGACGGAACCCGTCGCAAAAAATCAGCCACCATCGCCAATCCGGCATGGCGGGCCAGGCCGCTACTGAAACTCAGCAGGAAGCTGTCGGGAATGCTGGCACGCCTGGCCAGACAATTCCCTAAGCCGCCTGACTAAAACACGTACACCCGGTTCTATCAGATCCCGGGGCCGGTTAAAGGTGAACTACCCGCCGGTTCCTGTCACCTTGATGCCGGTTTTTTCCAGGGCATCAGGCGCTGGTCGGGCCAAAGTCCTGGCAGCGGGCGCATCAGGCTGCTCCCGTTGCAGCGCGATTATTCCGGGCCGGTACAGGCGTAACATCGCCTGCTTCACGCGGTGCCGGTTGAGCAACCTGGGCAGCCTGGGCAGCACCGTCAACATGGCCCGGTTCCTGTGCAATTCGGCATAGCCACTGTCTTCAGTGACTCCCCAGTTCCCGGCGAAGACACGATTGGAGGTCCGAGCCCGGTTAATTGACCACCGATAAAGAAAATAAGGCCAGTCTTCATCGACAAACCTGTTGAATGCCGTGTACATGACCCGGGCACCGGGTTCGAAAGTTATCCTGCCGCCATCAGCCTTCAGACGCAACGAACTGTCCAGGTGTTCATGCATCACCAGTCGCTCATCATGGCCTCCCGCCTTGCGCATGGTGTCTACGTCCACCAGCACGCAGTGGTACTCGAAATAATCGTGTTCCAGCGAGACCTCTCCAAAGCCGGTGAGTTCGGCATCGGGAAGGCGTACCCTGCCCAGCCTGTGATGTCGGCGCAGCCTGGTATGTCCCGACTCATCCTTAACAAGAGTCAGGTCTCCCCCGGCATGGTGAATGATCTGCGGATCAGAAGGACCAATGAGAGTTACCGGCGAAACCGCGACGGAGTCGTTGCGTTCTGCATTGGCAACCAGAGCCTGCAACCAGCCGGGACTGTAGCCTAAATCATTGTCACAGAACGCGACATATTTCGTTTCGACCAGGTCAAGGGCGACATTCCGTGCCTCGTTGGGCAGCAGGAATCGTTCGGATGTTATCAGTTCGAAACCCCGTTCGCGCTGTAAACGCCGCAACTCCCTGCGGACAGATTCATCCGCCCCGCCATCGATGACCACGACACGAACGGCGGCCGGTATGGTGGCAAAGAGTGAATTCAGCGAAGCCGGCAAAGGACGAAATCTTTCCCGGGGAATAACGGCTACGGTGACATCCATTTTGCTTTCAGTGTCCTGATTCCCGGTCTACTGTTCATGTCCTGAATCCTTGTCCTGAATCCTTTACTGGTCACTGCTTTCCCGGATCGGGTCATTCTGCGGTCAGGTTGCTGGAGTCTTTCACCAATGGACAGGAAAGGCAATAACAAATCCACCAGGCAAAGAGCTGGAACCGCGTTCTACAAAATCCCGTGAGCCGGACAGGCATAGAACGGACCTCGACAACCGGAATTCCTTGTGCGGGCAGCTGACTGCATTGTGCATGATCAATGATTGTTATGACGTTTCCAAAAGGTGATAATCAGGGCGCGATCAACGCTATTGGTTTATCCGGCAATTACTACAACAATAATGAGCACCTCCATCTCAGTGATAATCCCCTTCTACCGCAGGCAGGATTTGTTCGCCGAAACCTTGAAGAGTGTTCTGGAACAATCCTTGAAGCCCGAAGAAATTATCGTGGTTGACGACGCTTCCGGGGACGACGCCACCAGGGTACTCACGAAATATCAACCGGCCATCAGGCTTATCTCGCTGCAGGAAAATGTTGGCGTCTCCGCAGCCAGAAATATCGGGGCCAGGGCGGCAGAAGGCGACTATATCGCCTTCCTGGACAGCGATGACCTGTGGGCACCCGACAAGCTTGCCAGACAGGTCAGCTATTTCGAGGCTCACCCGGATTGCGACGCAGTCCATACCGGCACCCGCAAATTCTACCCAGACGGTCGATCGCACGACTACGTGGACAAGCCGCGGAGGCTGGCCAAGCATGACCTGGTCCGATCAGCACAGCTGATGTGCCAGAGCCTGATGATGAGAAAATCGGATTTCCTGCGTCTTGGCGGGTTTGACAGCAGTTTCCGGCAGAC
>Ga0070727_10004685_pt1 | contig 11550 bp, 8 predicted proteins | sample tdAd472_FD_66722 | JGI IMG/M metagenome (GOLD analysis project Ga0070727, IMG submission 66722) | Marine sediment microbial communities from the Atlantic coast under amendment with organic carbon and nitrate - tdAd47.2 | ecosystem: Environmental > Aquatic > Marine > Coastal > Sediment | place... | reverse complement strand
ATTATACAGGGCATAATGGACTTCATCGGGGCTGTATTCCTGCATGGCTGAATACTCGAAGCGGCAGATGTTGCCATTATTGGTCAATACCCCGCTGGGGGTACTGAATGCACCCTTGCCATGGGCTGGCCAGCCATCATTGTAAGTTTCACAAGCCGGATCAACCAGGCTGGGCGATGTCTGCGCGCCGCCGTGCACCTGAAACAGATTCACCCCGGGGTCAGCGCCCACGACTTCCCGCCAGACCCCTGGCATACCCGAAGAGGATGAACCATTATCTTTTTCCCACTCCCTGGTGCGTTCAAATTGCAGTATGGGCGTTCTGTTGCGTGCATCGAACGCACCAACATAATTAATGCCATTGTCAAATGACCGTCCCCACAGGAATGAGGCATTCATTTCTTCCATGGCACCGTCCTCAGTGCGCTGGTAGTAGGTGCGGGACCTGAAGCCGTCGAATTCTTTGATAGGAATAATATTCACAACCCCTGCCACCGCGTCAGAGCCGTAAGTAGCTGAGCCACCATCGAGCACCACTTCCAGGCGATCGATTGCAATATCCGGCAAGGAACTGACCACTGATTTATCGATAATGCGGACCCCGTCGACTAATTGCAGAGTCGAGTTTTCACCCAGGCCACGCAGATTGAACGTGGTCCCCACTCCGCTCTGGGCTCCGTCCTGGGACCCTAGAGTATTGGCGACCACGTTGGTATTTTGCGTGTAGGTAAGATCACGAATGTAATTTGCCATGCTGGGAGCACCTGATTCGAACAGGTCCTCCTGGCTGACAGTATTGATGTTAGTGTCCGTAGCAAAGGCACTATTTCTAATATAGGAGCCCGTAATGATAACTTCTTCAATGGTATCGTCATCTTGTTGAGCATAAACAACAACGGGTAAGGCAAGAGAGGTGGCAAGGCAGGTGTGGATTAGCTGGCGCAGGCGAGCCTGCTTGTTTATTCTTAACATGGTTCTCTCCTTATCTAGCGATTGATCTGATTATTTTTACAGACTAGCGAGCGAGAAAATCCAATTAAGATACGATAATGAAATTACCACTAATTAAATTGGGAAAGCCAATCGGCTTATGCAGCAGGGAGAAGTCGATTCTTCACTGGGTCCAGTTTAAACATATTCTATTGCGGAAATAAATCAATTTATCAATATAGCAGTTTAGTTTTATGTGTCATGCGGTCAAAAAGCACTATTCGTGAATGCAACTTAGTCTTCCAATAAACTGATTTAAAGCAAATTTTTGCATTTTACAATCGAAGATTTATTAGTAACGCCTGCTGAGATTAAAAAACAATTACTAGAAGACTCATCTGGCTAGAGGCCTCCCTTTATCTTTGCACATCGACATAGTTGTGCTCATTTTATAACAACCCATCAAGTAATAGGCGCCTCACCTTCGTGAGCCTCACCGTTCGCTGATTCTTTCGGTTGGTGCTCTTCGTGAAATTGCTCGACGTGTCTTTCGACCGCACCCACTTTTTGGCCATAATGTGCAATATGAAATGTCGCGTCTCCCTCATAAACTAGAGGCAGATTTGTTCGGCCAATGACAACCCCATTACGATTTGCCAGTATCGGGTTTTCAGTTGCTCCCAGTGGATCTGCCACCACTGCTAAAGTCTGGCCTTTAGCAACTTTTTCACCTAGTGGCACGAAAGTGCGCAGGATGCCACTTGCAGGTGCTCGAACCCAGCTCGTCTGATCACAAACTATAGGACTTGGCAATGGTTTCCGGCTCCTTGACTTAGGCAACATATCAATATGACGCATGATGTTGATAATGCCTCTTACCCCGGCCCTGATATACATTTCTTCAAATCGAAGCGCTTCACCAGCTTCGTACAAAACCACCGGTATACCGATATCGCCCGAGCAGGCTCGCAAAGAACCGTCACGGACCTTCGCATCAATAGCTAGTGGCACACCGAATGCCTCGGTCATACCTCGGGCCCGCAAATCCCCTAGATCAGACCTGATTTGTGGATAATTACTGCGATGTCTCGAACCTGTGTGCAAATCAATACCATGGGTGCATTTGCTGACAATTTCATCAATGAATTTATGTGCCACCCGACCTGTAAGAGAACCCTTGGGGGAGCCCGGAAACGAGCGGTTCAGATCCCGCCCATCAGGCAGATACCTGGTATGGTTTAAAAATCCGTACACATTAACAATTGGTATAGCCAGGAGAGAACCACGGATGTTTCTTAATGACCGATGTTGCAATAGCCGCCTTATTATCTCCACACCGTTTATTTCATCACCATGAATGGCTGCGCAGATAAACAAAGTTGGCCCTGGTGTTTTACCCCTAACAGCCTGCACCGTAATGGATAGATCATCATGAGTGTACATAGGTGCTACAGGTACGTTTATGGTTCGCCTTTCACCAGGTGCAACGCTGACGCCACCAACTGCTAATTCGGACATTATCTGGACAATTCCCCACTTCTATTTTTGCGTTTCTTCTTGCCTTGCAGGTAGGAACTGCCTGAATCCACCAGGTAGTGACCTTTAATAGCTGTACGACCCAGGAGCACACGAAATTTCATTGTGTCGCGGTCCGTTAATGTAACTTCGATAGTATGATTTTCATTGCCTATCTTGATTTCAGTTTCAATCACACAGCGAAGCTCTTCATGTCCACCAGAATCTCTGACCAGGCGCCGTTCTTTCAATGGAGCCTCGCAGCGTATTACTTCCATGTTGTTGGTTTGATTTGGATGAATGTCGAAGCTCACCCACAGAGACCCTTGCTTTTCAAACACTTCGACCTTGAAAGCATGCAAACAACTTGTTCTTGCCCCAGTGTCAACTTTTGCTTTTATCCGCTCGATATTCAAACCGGGGAAGCTGACCCACTCCCGCCAGCCAAGCATATTCAGCTCACTCATTACTTATCCCTTCACGAATCAACCGGAGTGTTACCTTCGTTGATTAACGTATCAAGCTCCTGCACTTCCGGTCGCCGTTTGCGTCGGGTTCTGGCCGGTATCAGCTGTCGCATCACCTCGAGCTTGCCAAAACAAAGCAGTTTATCACCGGGTTCCAGTTCACGACTACTTCGAGGATTAGGGATAATCTTGCTGCCACGGTACAAAGTCAGGATATTGACATCGTTTTCTGACAATTTGGTCCCCTCTATTGTCTGGCCAACGAACTTTGAACCTTCAGGCACGTAAACTTCACTGACACCATAGCCCTTGCTGACGGTAAGTCGTTGTCTGATGTCTATCTCCGGAAAGTCTACCTGTGCAGCGATATAGTCTATAATTGCCCCAGCGATATCCAATTCCGTACAGGCCTCAATGCCCTCCAGACCCGGGGACGAATTAACTTCCATAACTTGTGGGCCGTCTTTGCCTTCCAGCATATCTACACCAGCAACCCGTAAACCCAAAATCTGGGTACACCGAATGGCAGTCTCCCTATACTTGTCATCCAGTTCTATGGGTTCTGCCACACCGCCCCGGTGGACGTTACTCCTGAATTCCTGCCCCTGCGCCACCCGCCTCATGGCGGCGACAACCTGGTCGCCAACAACGAATGCACGCACATCTCGTCCTTTGCTCTCTGCGACAAACTTTTGAATCAAGACATTCTGCTTCTGACTCTGCAACAGCTCGATAATCGACTCGGCCTGTTTGACTGAATTTGCAAGCAGTACCCCGATTCCCTGAGTCCCCTCGATCAATTTAATCACCACGGGGGCACCCCCGACACGCTCAATTGCCGGCAGAACATCCTTTTTGTCCCTGACAAAAGTGGTGCGAGGAATTCCAATATGATGCCTGCTTAAAATTTGCAGACTGCGCAATTTATCCCGGGAATTGGTAATACCGTGAGCCGTATTGGCACAGAACACATCCATTTCCTGAAACTGCCGCACCACAGCGGTGCCGTAGTAGGTAATGGAAGCACCGATACGCGGCAGTACGGCATCATAGTTGCTCAATCGTTTTTGAGCATAGTAGAGGTCCGGTGCCCCTTCCTCTAAGTCCATGGCGAACTTGAGAGTATTAAGTACCTTGGATACATGCCCGCGCTGTGTCGCTGCCTCCTTCAAACGTTGTGTACTATAGGCCTTGGGATTACATGAAAGTATTGCAAGCTTCATTCTGAATCAGTCTCCATTAACGGATTTGCTATCAGCATAGTCCGTGGCTCGGAATTGACTCATAAACCTATTACCACTGGGCTCAGCTGCTGACTTTCTGATTTTAGTCTGATTCAGCTAAGCATTTGGACACGCCTGGCAACTATATCACCCTATGAATTACGATAGATAGAAGATCTAAATGCAATAGAACTGCCACAACTTGTAAATTTTAGCGGTGTAGGAAGGAGTCAGTGACTTCCTATAGGTGGATGGACCTCAAATTTACCATCTTAAGGCTAAGTTTCTGGTTATTAACTTGGCAAAAAAATCAGCGTGCGTGGGAAGAACTTACAGAGGCAGGAACAACTATCCATTTGAAGTCAAAATAACGAACTATGAATCCCTGGGGCCTGAGGTCAATTTTCGAAACAGCACGAAGTTCGCTCGGCGGGAAACTATGGTCTCTGCCCACCACAAATATCAAGTTGATATAAGAACTTCAATAAACTCTAAGTCAACATTCGCAAGCCTTAAGCTAATTGATAAAGTGTTTTAATTTCTAGCCTTACTTTGGTTGTTGAGACTAGTTTATATTAATAAAATTTTATTACGTCACTGTAGAAACGTGTTCGGTATAGACAGATGGGGATTGAAGTAATGCAAGACAAAATCTTCCTTAAAAATATCCGGGTTACCTGTAATGTCCTCTAGCTTGAGTTTTTCAAAGAATACTATGTTGGGGTGTTTGTCGCTCATGGTGATAACCAATGGTTGGTGATGATGCAATCGAAATTTGAGGACGACTGCCGAATGCTAGACTCGCTTTTAAAGCAGGTCTTAGTTAATTGAACCTATTTATGCTCGTTGCGCCAATCGCGACTCCCGGTAGTGACGGTAGAAGTAAAGCAACCACACTCCGAACCCTAAGAATAGAGTCAACCAGCTCACCACTGATTCCACGTATGGGATAAGACCTACCACGGCCAGAATTGCCGCACCAATCACCAAGGCGTTGCCTGGCGCATAATCTTCCCGTCTGGCGATACGTTTAGCCACGAATCCACCGATCAACATCGCAACTAACGGTTTAGCGAGCAGCAGCAGGGATAAATAAAACGCCGCAGGCACTGCAGCGATTGGGAATGCCGCAAACCCAAGTATGGACAGCACCAAAATTAATGTGACTAAAAGTAAGATTGGCGCCACGGACAGTATGAGCACCCCCACTCCCAGACTCCGCCATGGGGATTTCAACAATGTTGTTATCAATTCGCGAGTAGTCACGGGGAAAAGCCAGATTAGGATTAAGCCTAAAAGTAGTGTGCTGATAAACCATTTAGCCTGGGAAACAAGGTTATTCAAGATCAATATGAACGCTGAGACTTGAAACTCGTTGCCAAGAATACTCACCATGGGAGCTTGTTTCGTCACTTCACCAACTACCTCAGCGCCAGACTGCATCATTACGTCGTTCTGGCTGGTGTAAACCAACTCTCCTTCGATTGTTGCGTCTGGACCAAGTGTAAGGAGCCCCTCCACAGTCGCGTTCACATTTCCTTGCACCGTTCCCGTAATCCTCACGTCAGATACGCTCAGGTCGAGGTTGCCCTCTACGTCACCCCCGACAATCAGTGTGTTGGCTCCTGCGACGAGATCTTCGCCTATCATAGAACTGGGTTCGATTCTGATCTGATCGCCCGCTGTGACTAAATCTCCACCAATAGAGGAAAGAAATTGCAGTTCACTTCCGGCCGCGCGGATATCATCTTCGACTGCCCCGTTTACGGTGATAGACCGTGCTGCTACGATCAGATCTCCGTTAACCATTCCATTAACTTCGATATTTTCACCTGCAGCAATCAAGTCACCGTTTATTGTCCCGTCAACTATTACGCGACCCGCAAACACATAAACATCTTCGTTCAGCACTTCATTAGAACCAATAAACACTTCTACACCAGATCGAAATTCTGCTGCCTCAACAAGCCCCTGGTGAGTAGTGAAGCTGAACGCCCATAAGATCATTACGGTTAGAAATGTCTTATTAACTAAGGCGATACTATGACTAATGAGTAGTGGCAAATTGAATTTCACTCTTTTTGAATTTTCAACTCTAAGGATTCAATCACAGGATTTGGCTAGGAAAATTGACCACGGTCAACAGGAAACAGAATGGATCAGTAGGGAAAATGAATGGAAGCGCAGACCAATATTCGTTTCAGACGACTAAACACCTTTCATTAATTGAAAACTAAACTGAGATTTTTATGTAGTTGATTCTGCGAACCTTACTGCAATTATTGGTGCCCGGGGCCGGAATCGAACCGGCACGGAATTTCCTCCAAATAGTTTTCAATCCTGTAATTCCCACTGTATTTTATTGTTTTTATTATAGATAATTTCAAACATGTGTAAATTTTCGGTGCTTTTCGTCTTCAAATCCAACCACTAAGCCCTTTGTACCTGCGCCTGAATCGCCCCATTCAATTAAAGATTGAACCTCCCTAGTTTAACGTTTGTGGGCTCGCTTGAGGGTTTAGACTAATTGGCTGCTTCTTGCAAAACCTCTTGTTCCCAACCATCCCGATACCGAAAATAGGTCCTATTCTGAAGCATAAAAAATCCTGGTTGATCCAAAACATCTGAATGGCGAAGCATCGCGGCTAATCGGAATCGTAGCTGGAGTCCGTCTAATTCAAGATCGAAGGTGCCGTCAATATTGAGCCTAAGCTGTTGTTGTACAGTATTCCTAACATGGTCACGCAATTGCGGAAAGTCATGCGGGCAAGCATGAAGGCGCTGCTGTACACCATCTTGATAAGCGATAATTAAATGACCATCCGAATCGATTGAAACTTCAGTGTCTAATCTACTTGGACCAATAGAAACTTCCATATCTGGATTGAAACACATTCGTGCTCCCTCTGGAGAGTCCATTTCGATGCCGCTGTCGAACCAGAAAAAATTATCCCAGCCTAACCGTAATAGTTCTCCAATGGCTTCAACATCCTGATGGAGCGCACTGCGTAATCGTATAGTCAACCCTGCCTGTGAACGTAGACGAAATGAACCATCTTCGATATGTACAATTTGTCGCTGCTGCATGTTTTGATGTTGAAAAGTTAATCCGGCTGGTTTCACAACAATTTCACTATCGTCAGGCAGAGTTACATTAAACACCTCTCTATCGCCCTCTCGCCTGACCGTAACACGGTTTAATTGACCGGTGTATAAATCACTTAACAGGTCTTCGATATCTTGATCTGTTGGTCGCTTGACTTGACATCCTCCGCCGCACATCCATTGATCACCGCCACTGGCTATCTGACTAAATACAGCCAATTCAATAACTACCAATAGTGTTAAAAATAATCTCATCATGTGATACTTCCTAATTGATCCGATTGAGCATGTACTTTAGTCAGAATAGTCGAATATTGTATTTGAATTATTGATCTAAATTGATTCGTGCCTTGATTGTTTGTAGGCATGTGGTCGAGCCGTGTTTTCAGTCATGCGCCATAGCGGCAAGGTAAGTAGCCTGTAGTGACTGTGCATAAAGCAATACATCGGACTCGGCCAGCCTTCTCATGGCGGATGCCGGTTTGTCGGCATTGTTGCGAATTAACGTTTGCTGAACCAGCAACTCTTTGTGCTGTGCTGATTCGATTTTCAGCGACAGTACTCTATCCAATGCGGAATCAAGAGACGAAAAAGTTTCGGGGGTATTGTCCATCTGAAAGTCCCTGGCAGCCAGTACCACCTGTTGCCGATGATCAAGAATTTCAGGTACAAGCCCCTGAGCTGGCTGCGTAATTACCAGATCCATCACATTACTGACCGCACTACGCAACAGGGCCTGGGCTCGCAGAAAGTCGGCAATCATTAATTCCAACGACTCGGCGGCCTGGAGTAGTACATCGGCTTGCGCTTTGACACTGTCCCGTTTGCTCGCGGTTAGATGAATTGGTGGGTGGCGCAGCGCGCGCGCATGTCGAAGTAGCTCAATGTGTTCATGCTGCAGAAAATCATAGTGGGCTACGGTGCCATTGCCGATATTGTCCATCTCTGCAGCGATTCGCTGTTGGGCCACTAACACCTTGCCCAGTGCATCAAGGTATGCGTCATGATGGCTACTGGTTTCGGCTGAGGTCTGGCTGGCAAATAGGAAAGCCAATAGAAATGTTAGTAGCCAGGCGGGCAACGTCAGACCGGTGCGGTAGTAAGAAACAAAAAAAAGTAAACGATTCATCTTAATGCCCCTCTTGACTGGTTTGATTGGCGGCTTCGCTGTTTCGGGCGTGATTCATATGATGCCCTTGGTGCTGTGTATGATTCATATGCTGCATCTGCTGACGCATCTCGCCCTGGATCTCCATTCTGCTCATTCGAGACGCCATGCCGGCGAAGAACTCGCTGCTGAGAGACCCCAGAAATTCCACGATATCCGCCACATCGGAGTTGCTTAGGTTACGCCCGGCTTGCAGCTCCCCCATTAGACGTACGGCCTCCTCAAGGGTGGCCACACTGCCATCATGAAAATAGGGAGCAGTCAGGGCCACATTATTCAGGGAGGGCACCTTGAATACCTGGCGATCCTGGTTGCGCCCGGTACGCAGATAAAGACCATCATCCGCTGAACCAAACATTCCAGTATCGGCCAAGGCAGCAACGTTTCCCGATTTCTGGTAAGAGTTACCGCCCAGGTTGATGCCGTTGTGACATGAGACGCAGCCCACCTCGTTGAAACGTTGCCAGCCCCGCAATTCTCCCTCGGACAGCGTGGTGGCACCGCTAGTAAGGTGCTGATTGAAGCGAGAGTCGGTGCGCGTCATATCTCGGGTATGCTGACCAATAGCATTACCCAGATTGGCAGCAGTGAGACCGTCGGGATAAATGGCCGCGAACTGTTCAGAGTAATAAGAATCATTCGCAAGCCATTGCAACACCGCATCCAGATCATGGCCCATCTCCACCGGATTACTGATTGGTGCTAAAGATTGGATATCCAAATCGAAAGCTCGGCCATCCCAGAACTGTCGAAAATTGAACGCCGAATTGAATACTGTCGGCGCATTACGGTTGCCGAGTGCTCCACCGATACCCCGGGATACCGGTAGTTTGTCTGTACCGCCCAGCATTCCCATATGACAGCTTGAACAGGCAACCGTCCCATCTCGGGATAGACGCTTTTCATGGAATAACTCGAAGCCCAGCGCCTGCTTTGCCGGGTCCGAGAAAAAGTTATCCATTGGAGGAATAGGCCGGTAGGCAGTATTAGCCATCGGGTGGTCGGCTGACGCATTGATCCAGGATGCCTCTCCGCGTTCCTGCTGAAACGCCTGATACGCGGGATTAGGATTTTCATCGGCCAGGCTGACTATAGTCAGCAAGCTGAGGGACAGCGCCCCAATACTACGTATAATCATTGTGGAATTCTCCTTTGTGTGGCCTGAAAAAATCAGTCATGATGTCTCGATGTCGAGCGGGTCTAAAACATCACACCAGTATTACTATTTACAATGTGCTACCTTTTGTAACAGCTTTCAATGTGACAGATTGACGCAGGTAGGTGTCGGATTAGAGCCCGCAGAGTTTTCGATCCGAGGAAAATTAAATAGTTTTTGCCAGAAGAATCGAATAGCAAAGTAATTCGATTGGCGCACCTCTGTTGGCCGAACTCAGCGGGAACTAGTTTTTTAGCGTACGACTATTGACTGGATAGTCGATTACTTTTGCTGATACGGAGTTTTTGGTTCAGAATTATCTGACGATGTGTATTTGTATTGTTGGTGCCCGGGGCCGGAATCGAACCGGCACGGTGTTTCCACCGAGGGATTTTAAGTCCCTTGCGTCTACCAATTTCGCCACCCGGGCAAAATAAGGATGGTCTTTAATTCATTGCCCTGATCAAGGGGGCTAATACTTTGCATTAGTCCCTTGCGTTACCACAACGCCACCCGGCTTTACCGCTAGCTTCGCCGGATTTTTACCTTACTGTTGCCCCTCATGACTCACGTGCGTCGGGAGTCCTGTCGGCATAGGCCGATTTTAGCGCAACGTTAGGAAGTAAAATGATGGAGGCTGGGGTCGGAATCGAACCGGCGTAAACGGAGTTGCAGTCCGCTGCATGACCACTCTGCCACCCAGCCATCACGTGTTGTTGTGAAATATTTTACCTGCTCCCTACCCTGAACTGACAACCTTGTGATATTTGCTGCGCCAGACGCAACGGTTCAACAATTTGCCGGGCCAACCTGATCTGGCCTGTCCCAACGGTAGCGTAAGAATCCTGCCGGATTGAGAGGTGGACCTGAAATTGGAGCGGGAAACGAGATTCGAACTCGCGACCCCGACCTTGGCAAGGTCGTGCTCTACCAACTGAGCTATTCCCGCATCATCAAGGGCGCTTATTCTACTGCGTAACCTCTTGAAGTCAAGATAATCAGGCCCCTGTGGCGCCACTGCATGATCGGCTTCAAACTGCAGTCAGGTGGCCTAAAGTTGCCTGGACAGGTACGGCCAGGCACCACGAAAATAATGCAACATTGACACCAGGCTCAACAAGGCGGCGATGTAGATCAGCCCGTAGCCCGCCATCCAGTAGCCCGCCGGGCCGAAGGGGTCAGCCGCCAGCAGTATTACGATGGCAATCATCTGCACAGTGGTTTTTACCTTGCCGACAAAAGCTACCGCTACCGCTTCACGGTTACCCTGGGTCGCCATCCATTCCCTGAGGGCCGATACCAGAATCTCCCTGGCGATAATGATACATACCGGGATAACAAACCAGATGGTGTCGTAATTGGCAACCAGCATCACCAGCACGATAGCTACCAGCAATTTGTCTGCTACCGGGTCGATAAAGGCACCAAAGGATGAGGTCTGATTAAGCTTGCGGGCCAGATAGCCGTCCAACCAATCGGTAAAGCTGGCGATGGCAAACACCAGGGCCGACCACAGATATAGATCCATGCTGTAGAGGGCCAGCACTACTATCGCCAGTGCGATTCGAAACACGGAAACCTGGTTGGGGATATTCATGCCTTGCCTGGTTGCTGATTGCGGGTTGTCAGAAATTCTCGGGATAGCTCATCCCTTCTGTGTCGGCAGCCTGCTTTAGTCCTGCACTACCGTCAATCTAGAGCATTATGCCTAGTCGTTATGCAAGTGGCTATAGATGGCGGCGGCCAGTTTACTGCTGATACCATTGACACGGGCCAGGTCTGCTTTGCTGGCTCGTTGCACGCCCTGCTGCCCTCCAAAATGCCGGATCAATTCTCTTCGACGCTTGGGACCAAGTCCCGGTATCTGCTCTAATGACGACTGCCGCCGGGTTTTCTCGCGCCGCGCGCGATGTCCAGTGATGGCAAAGCGATGAGCCTCATCCCTTACCTGTTGCAACAGATGCAAAGCCGCTGATTCTGATACCA
>Ga0070727_10004681_pt1 | contig 11553 bp, 9 predicted proteins | sample tdAd472_FD_66722 | JGI IMG/M metagenome (GOLD analysis project Ga0070727, IMG submission 66722) | Marine sediment microbial communities from the Atlantic coast under amendment with organic carbon and nitrate - tdAd47.2 | ecosystem: Environmental > Aquatic > Marine > Coastal > Sediment | place... | reverse complement strand
GGTGGTGTGCTCGTCGACCACCAGCCCAGGCTTGCACGCCTCAACGATCTTGGGAGCCAGCGCGCGCTCGATGGGGAACTTGAGCTCGTAGCGACCCTTGACGGTCATTCGCTGAGCAGCTCCTCGAGGGCGGCCCACTCCGGCGGGAGGGTGTCGCTCCGTTGCAGCCGGCCACCGGCATCAGCGGCCGCGATGGCCGTGTCGACCAACAGCAGGCTCGTGCGCTGCTTGAGGCTGACGTCGATCTCCACGCTCCCGGTGACGCTGCAGTCGACCAGCGCACCTCGCCCGCCACCGGGGTAGAGCCACTTCTTCTGGTAGGCGTTGATCGCCAGCTGGTTGTCGCGGAACGCCGTGCGGTAGACCAGGGCCCGGCAATCGTCCTTGAGCTCCATGCCCTTCTCGCAGCGCTCGACCACGCAGTCGCGGATCACGATCCGGGTGCCTTCGCCCACGCTGATTCCCTTGTCGCCGCTGCCGACGAACCTGCATCCCTCGACGGTCAGGCTGCAGGTCATCATGTCCAACCCGTCGTTGCCGCTCCGCAGCCAGCGGCAGTCGCGGACGCTGCCGCGACACATGTCGAGGTCGAGGGCGTCCGAGCGCGAGTCCTCCCACACACAGTTCTCCACGCGGACCGTGCTCTCGCCCAGGTTGACCGTGTCGTCGCCGATGGCGTTGGCGCCGAACCAACAGCCCCGGAGCACCACGTCGTCGCAGTCGTAGACGCTGAACATGCCCTTGAAGCGGACGCTCCCGTCGCTCCCGACCGAGCCTCCGTGGACGCGCATGTACTCGAAGCGCGAGGCGCGAGTGGCCGCGCCGGCGACGCCGAAGCAGGCCCAGGGGGCGTCGCCGGCGGGCTCGAGGACCACCGGTTCGCTGGGGGTGCCCTCGACGAGGGTCTGTCCGTGGGCGTAGATCCCGACTCCGGGGTGCAGCCGGATGCGCGTCCCGGAGCGGATCCGCAGCCGTTGCCCGTTGGCGGTGACCAGGTCTTCACGCAACTCGACGACTCCGGGGCCGATGACCACGTCGTCGCGCGCTGGCACGCTCAGCGAGCCCGGGTGCAGGCTGCGCGATGCGAGGGGAGCGGCGGGGGGCGCGCTCGGGGTCACCGCTGCGCCGCTGAGCGCATGGCTGAAGCGCAGCGCCTGGGGGGGCGCGTCGACCCGGTAGACGAGCGGCGCGGGCTGGGCGTAGTGGTAGCGCCCTGGGAAGCCGCGGTCGAAGTTGAACTTGTCGTACTCCGCCAGCTCCTCGCTGAGGCCGGGGAGCAAGAGCCCCGGCTCGCCCGGCCAGGCGTCGCTGAGCAGTGGGCCGCCGTCCACCCGACTCACGCGGACCCCCACGCGCCCGAACACCGTGACCCGGCTGGCGCCATCGTGCTCGGGGTCGGGCTCGACGGCGACCCGCGCGTCCCCCAGGTAGCCGCTGAGGAAGACGTGGCGCCTCCAGACGTAGGCCTTGAGCTCGGCGACCTTGGCGTCGATGTCCAGCACCGACCAGGGGTAGACCGCCAGCCCGGCGTGGGTGAACTCGATGGAGTTCAGGTTTACGTCCGCCTCGAGGTCGGGGCGCATGCGGGCGACCTCGGCCTCGATCCGGCGGCCGAGGGCTTCGGGCTCGAGGGCGCCTTGCACGAGGTTCCAGAGGTGCTGGTTGCGGCGGTGGACCCAGCGCGGGTTACGCGTCGCGCGGTCCATCAGCGGGAACAGCACCATGTCGACGTTCACGTCGGAGGTCACGTGCATGCCGAAGGAGTTGGCGTCCCAGGGGAACGCCTCCAGGCGCCCCTGGTTCGAGCAGAGGAAGAACAGGTGGTTGTGTTCGTGGTCGGTATGCACACTCCCGGTGCCGGCCATCAGCGCGGCCCAGCGGGCGAAGACCTCCATGTCGACGAGGGCTTCGAGGCGTTCCCAGCTCTCGGGTGAGGGCGGCTCGGCGAGGGCTGCGAGGAAGCGTTGGAAGTGCGCGCGGGCCGGGGGCGAATCCTCCCCCGCGATCTTCCAGGCGTCGAGGTTCGTCCACAGGTCGTCGCGGAAGTCGCCCTTGAAGAAGCTCCCGGGCATGCGCCCGTTGCGCAGCGCGAGCGACTCGCCGGGTCGCATGGTCTGCAGGTAGACCCCGCGGTATTTGCCGTTGACGAACAGCCTCACGTGCTCGCCCTGGTCCGAGAGCAGCCCCAGCTCTTCGCGGCCGATGCGATCGGGGAGCCAGTTCTTCAGCCCCAGCACGTCCTCCGGACGGCTGAGCTCGAGGTAGCGCAGGCCGTCGTCGACGTCGCTCTTCTTGACCCGAATTCGGATCGAGGGCTTCTGCGGCAGGTGGTGCCACACGCCTTGCCCGCGGAGGCAGATCTTGACCTCCTTCAGCGCGTCCTTGGCGTCGAACAGCCAGGCGCCGAAGTAGGGTTTGACCCCCCCGGGGTCGTGGGTCGGCAGCTCCGGATCCCCTCGGATCAGGGCGCGCTGCATGTCGTCGAAGGTGTTGTTGCCCACGAGCAGGCGCAGGGTCGGCAGCTCGCTTTGGTGGTGCTCGGGCTTGGCGTAGAGCAGGTTCTCGAAGGTCTTGCCGTTCACGTGGAGGAACACGCGCACGGCGCTGCCGATGAGCGCGGGGTCGTGGCGCGCCTTGCTCACGTAGTTGCGCACCAGCTTCTCGGACTGAAACAGCTGGACGCCCACGCAGAACACCGGGGTCCCGACCAGGAGCAGCATCGGCCACCAGGAGAACTGCCGGACCGTACCGTCGGCTCCGGTGACGCGGAAGCCTCGCAACCCGAGCCGCACGCGCATGGGCGTTACATGTCGTCGGTGTGAGCGGCGAAGCTGTAGGTGACCTTGAGGTTGCTGTTGACCTTGGTCACCGCGTCCAGCACCTGCGCGCCCGTCACCCCGGGCTTGGCGAGTACGGAGTAGACGATCTGGGTGTAGAGGCCCTGACGCGCCGTCTCCATCGTGATCACGCTGTAGGCTTGGAACAGGTTCAGCATCGTCGGCTCGAGGGCCGTCTCGGCGTCCACGTCAGCCGGCATCTGGATCTTGAGCAGACGCTCTGCGCGGCGGGTGGGCGCGGCGAAGTTCAACACGTGGAGCAGGATCATCATCGAGCCGATGATCCCCGTCGCCATACAGCCCAAGACGTAGAACCGCGTCCCGCAGGCCATCGCGACCGCCATCGCGAGGAAGATGTAGCCGACGTCCCGGGTCTCCTTGACCGCGTTGCGGAAGCGAATGATCGAGAGCGCGCCGACCAGCGAAAACGCGCGGGCGATGTTCGAGCCGATCACGATCATGATCACGGTGGTGATCATGCCCATCAGGACCAGGGTGTGGACGTACGACTGGGAGTAGCTGCTGTTGCGATGTGTGAAGCGGTAGACGCCGCAGACCACGAGCATCAGTACGCTGCAGAGGGTCAGTGCGAACAGGGTTTCCCAGCGGGTGAGCGCTTCACCCTGTCCACCCTGGGTGCGGAAGATTCGCCACAGCTCTTGCATTTGGGCTCCCCAATGAAGCGCTCATGCTAGGAGTAGGACTTACGCCTCGCAAGGGACTCAGGGGACTAGCAGTCGACTTGGGTCTGCTCCAGCGCGTCGTCGTCCTCGGGCTCCGCAGGGTCGCTGCCCGACGCGGTGGCCCGGCGGAAGCTCTCGCGCAAGGCCTCGGTCATGCTCTTCACGCGCTCCGGATCGCCTGCGCGATTGGCGAGCTCGACCAGGCGTGGCTCGAGCTTGCTCCAGCTCTCCTTGAGCTGGGCGTAGCCGGTCTCGCCCTGGCTCTGGGCCCGTCCCCCAGCCTTGTTCAGCGACTTGGCGAGCTCGCTCTCGAACGCCGCCAGCTTGGGGCCGAGGCTCTCCTTCCAGAAGAGGCCGGCGTCGCGCTTGGCGAGCTTGGTCTCCTCGCGCAGCTCCTGCCCCAGCGCCTTGAGCCCGGCCTTCAGCTCGTCGAACAAGCGAGTCTTACCTGACATGGCCACCACCTCTCCTCTGAGCGTATCGCGTAAGGATCCATGCGTGTGGAAGAACTCGGAGCCCCACTTGGGGGTGAGGCCTCGCAGCTGTGCTGGTAGGGCGAGGGGGCCTCGTAGAGGCCCCCTGGAACACGAACGGCAGCGAGTTCTTCCCTACCCACGTTAGTGGGTATGGAAGAACTCACTGCCGTTGAAGAGCGCCCAGATGACGTCGCCGAGGAAGGCGGCCTCCTCGGCAGAGGAGGCGTCGCGCAGGTGGAGGGCGCGGGCCTCGGCCGGCGTCGGCGGGCGGGCCAGGACTCGCACGTAGAGCTCCTCCAGTCGCTTGGGGCGTGGCAGCGCCAACAGCTGCTGAAGCAGCGACTCGGGGTGGGTGGCGCTGACCGTCTGGTTGAGCAGCGGTCCGTTGATCAGGGCCAGCGCTTGCGCCACGGTGTTGTCCGCGGGGCTCGCGCGGTCGTCGCGGGCGAAGAGCGCGAAGAACTGGCGGCGCCAGTAGGCGAGCCGACGGGCGGCGGCGTCGGGTTCCTCGCCCTCGAGGGTAGCCCGCAGGTTCAGGGTCTGCGCCAGCGCACGCCAGAGCTGCTCGGGGGTCAGGGGCCGGACGCCTCGCGCCGCGAACAGGCCGAGCGCCTCGGGGCTGGCTTCGCCGTGGGAGGTCAGTCCGTAGGCGCGGGTGAGCACGAGGGTGCTGATCAGGCGGCGGGTGTCGTAGCCCTGGCGGAAGTCCTCGACGAGGAGCTCGAGGACCTCGGGCAGCACGGCGCTCTGGCGGACGTCGTCGGGGTCGATCAACGGCTCGGAGAAGAAGAACGTCCAGGTGCGGGCCACGGTGGCCCGGGCGAACTCGGAGTCGGGATGCCCGGTGATCAACTGGGCCAGGCGCGTGCGCCGCGACTGCCCGCGATCGGGCGCGCTGGAGAACAGGAGCGGCGCGACGACTGCCCCGTCACCGCCGAGGCGGACTTCGCCGCGGGGCCGCTCGACCACGGCCTCCTCCCGGATCGCGACCCGGGCGAAGAACGCCGCCAGCTCCCAGAACTCCTGCTGGGACACGTCGTCCTCGAAGGGGTGGTCGTGGCACTGGGCGCATTGCAGCTGCCGGCCAAGGAAGACCTGGGCCGCGTTGCCTGCGAGCTCCGCGGGGGCGCCCCGGTAGCGGCGAAAGTAGTCCCCGGCCCCCCGGTTGGCGATGGGCCCTTCCGCCTCGAGCAGGGCGCTGACGACTTCGTCCCAGGGGCGATTGGCGGCGAACTGCTGCGCCAGCCACTGGGTCAAGGGGGCCCGCTCGCCGCCACGCCCGAGGAGGTAGCTGCGGCCGACGAGCTGGTTGGCCCAGCGCTCGGCCATGGTCTGGGCGTAGCCCTGGCTCCAGAGCATGCTCGTCAGCAGCCGTTGGCGGCGGTCGTCTCCGGAGCGCTCGAGGTAGGCGCGCACGACTTCGGGGCGCGGGGTCGAGCCCTGAATGTCCAGGCTCAAGCGGCGGAGGAACTCGGTGGGCTTGGCCGGGCGCGAGGGTTTGAGGTCCTCCTTGGCCCAGGCCTTGGCCAGCAGCGCGTCGACCTGGGCCGCGAGCTCGCTGGGGGTGGGGCGGTCTTCGGTGGTCGTCTGCGCCCAGGCGCCGCCCGCGAGCGCCAGGACCAGCAGGAGCTGCTTCATGCAGGTAGTGTACGCCTTCGAATCCACCCGCGGGGAGGTGCGACGTGGCGGTTTCGGTCGAGCGAGTCTTGCAGGCGGTGCGCGAGCAGTGCCCCCCGCGCTACGCCCTGGAGGGCGACCGCACCGGGTTTCAGATCGGCGACGCGAGGCGGCGGATCGAGCGCGTGCTCTGCACCCTGGACCTGACCCTCGAGGTGGCCGAGGAGGCGGCGGCCAAGGGGGTGGGGCTGGTGGTCAGCCATCACGCCGTGATGTTCCGCCCGCTGAGCCACCTCCGCGCCGACCACTTCAAGACCCGGATCGTGACGACCCTGATCAAGCACGACGTCGCGGTCTACGTGCCCCACACCGCCATGGACGTGGTCGCCGAGGGCATGAACGACCACCTCGCGAGCTCGGTGGGGCTGGTCGAGCCACGCTTCCTCGAGCAGAGCGGGAGCGACGAGCGCTTCCTGCTGCGCGTGGCCGACGTCGGACTCCGCGAGGTGCTTGCGGAGCGGGGGGTCGAGGACCTGGACGAGGTCGCGGGGCGGCTCGAGGGTCGGGTGCGCGCCCCAGACGTGGGGCGGGTGCTGCGCTTGCTGGGCAAGCGCGGCGAGACCCCCACGCTCCTGCCCCTCGAGCAGGCCGCGGTCCCTCGCGGGATCGGCCGGGTGGGGAAGCTGGCCCGACCGGAGACCACCGAGTCCCTCGCTCGGCGGCTCAAGGAGCAGCTCGGCGCGCCGGGGGTCCGGCTGGTGACCGCCGATCCTGGGCGGACCCTCGAGACCGTCGCCGTGCTCGGCGGCGATGGGCGGCGGTTCCTCTCCGCGGCCATTCGCGCAGGGGCGGACGCGCTGGTCACCGGGGACGTCGACCATCACACGGCCCTCGAGGCCCAGGCCCGGGGGATCGATCTGCTCGACGTGGGCCACTGGGCCAGCGAGCGCCAGGTCAGCGAGCTCCTGGTCGCCGGACTGACCCAACGCCTGGAGGGCCTCGAGGTCGAGGTGCTCGCGAGCGAGGTCGACACCCAGCCGTTCCGCTTCGTGTGACGCAGCGGCCGAAATCCTTCCTGGCATCCGGGCAGCCCAAGACCTAACCTGAAGTCAGGGTTGGACCTGGAGTTGCGTTCAGGCCCTCTGAGGAAGGTTCGTCCCATGTTCCGCGTCCACGGATCGGTAGCCTGCGCCCTGTTCGTCGGGGCTTCGCTCGTGCTTGCCCAGGGCCGACCGGCCCGGGGCCTGCCAGCGCCCAAGGAGCTCGGCTTCGCGGAGCGAATCCTCGCGGTGTGGCTCGAGCAGCCCTCGCTGCTGGGTAAGGGCAGCGAGGAGGTCGGCCTCGAGGTCCAGGCGGGCGCGCTGCTCCCGAGCCTGGCCGAGGGACTCCAGGCCCCCGAGGTGGGCTCGGGGACGTCCGAGTTCGTCCGGGTCGAGCTCCCCAGCGGTGCGCTCGAGGTGCGCAAGCTGAGCTTCGCCACGCCGACCGCGGCTCAGGCCTGGGTCGGTTACGGCGTCGCCCTCGAGCAGCCGACTCTGATCGAGGTGCGCGCCGCCGAGGTCCTGCTCGTTCAGGGACCGGCCCTGGCGCGCGCCACCCCCAAGGCCGTGAGCAAGCTCCGCGCGGCTGGCTGGGCGCGGCCTACCCAGGGCCTGGCGCCGGCGACGCCCTGGTCGTTGGTGGTCGCCAGCGCAGGCGAGGGCGAGCTGGCCTTCGTCGACCGCGGGGCAGACGTGGTGCTCGGTCCGCTGGCGGTGACACGCGACACGGCGCGAGAGAAGACCGCCGAGCTCAGCGCGGACCCAGCCTGGCAGCTGAGGTGGCTCGACGGCGAGGCGCGCGAGACGGCGAGCCTGCTCCTGGGAGACAGCAGCAAGCGCGTCGAGCTCTACGCGACCTCCGGGCGAGGCTCGTTCGTGATGGCTGGATCGTGGGAGCGGGTCGAGGGGCTGAAGGGCTTCCTTCGGCAGCTGCTTCAGCGGCGGCTGCCTGCTGCCCCGGAGGGCGTGGAGCCCGAGCGTTGGAGCGCGTGGCACCGCAAGGCCAAGCTCGTCGCCACCAGCCCGCACACCACGCCGGTGCTGCTCGCCGCATGCGCGCGCGCCAGCGCCGCCACGGCGGCGTCAGGTGCCGCCGAGGAGGGGCCCACGCAAGGGGGCCTGACCGAAGGCGTCGAGCAGGGGACCCCCAAGAAGCAATAGCCCCACCTCGCTCGTGCGCACCCACGCCTTCGCCGTCGACGGGCTGAGCGTTCACGCCTACGTCTTCGGACCGGCGCGAGGGCCACTGGCGCTTGCGCTCCACGGCTTCCCCGACGACCCCCGCAGCCTGTTCGGGCTGGCTCGGGTGCTGACCGCGGCTGGGTATCGCGTGCTCGCGCCCTACCTCCGTGGCTACGGTCCGACCGGTCTCGCCCCGGACGGACGCTACGACCCCGAGCGCCTCGGGCGCGACGTGCTGGGGCTGATCCGCGCCGCGGGGGCCGAGCGGGCGTTGGTCGTGGGCCACGACTGGGGCGCGGTCGCGGGCTACGCCGCCGCGAACCTCGAGCCTCGAGCGATCGCAGGGTTGGTCGCCCTCGCGGTGCCCCCGCCCGGGGTCCTCCTGGCCAACCTGCGCCGCGACCCGGGTCAATTGAAGCGCAGCGCCTACATGACCCTCGGGCGGCTGCCTGGCGGGGGGCGGTTGCTGCAGGCGCGCAACGGAGCGCTGATCGAGCGCCTCTGGCGGCGCTGGTCGCCGGGCTGGAATCCGCCGGCTGAGCACCTGGCCCGGGTCAAGCACACCTTCGACTACCCCGGCACGCCGCAGGCCGCGCTCGCCTACTACCGGGCCTTGCTTCCGGCGCGCCCCTGGAAGCTGGCCGCCAACCTGCGCCTGCTGGGCGCGCCGCTCCAGCCGCCGACCCTGATCCTCGGTGGGCGGCGCGACGGGTGCCTGGGGCCGCGGCTCTACGCCGGGGCGGAGGGCGCCTGCGCCGGCACGCTGGAGCTGCGCATGCTCGAGGCGGGTCACTGGCTGCACCTCGAGCGACCCGACGAGGTCCAGGAATACGTACGGCGATTTGCTAGCGATTTCGGGGCTTCTTCCGTGCGCGATCCGCGTCCCTTGCCAACCCTCTGAGCGAGGGTGCTATGGTCAAGGGAGTGACTCCGTTGGTTCACGTGGCCCTGTTGGAACCCAAGATCCCCCAGAACACGGGGAACATCGGTCGGACCGTGCTGGCCTTTCGCGGGCGGCTGCACCTGATCGAGCCCCTGGGGTTCGACACCGACGCCAAGGCGGTGCGCCGCGCGGGCCTCGACTACTGGCAGCACCTGGACTGGCGACGGCACGCCGGCTTCGACCGGCTGTTGACCGACCTCCCGGCGGGCACACGGGTGTTCGGCTTCACCAGGCGCGCCCAGCGCCCCTACACCGAGGTCTCGTTTCGCCCGGGGGACTGCCTGCTGTTCGGCGATGAAGTCAGCGGGCTGCCTCAGCCGGTGCTCGAACGCTGTGAGCCCCTCGCGATCCCGCTGTTCGACCCGCGGGTTCGCAGCTTGAACCTCGCCAACGCCGTGGCGGTCGCCCTCGCTGAGGTCGCGCGCCAGCTCGGTCAGCCCCTGTCCGCGGAGTCGTCGTGCACGCCGAACTGAGCTTCCTCAACGGTCCCCTCCGCGGTCAGAGCGTGGCGATCAAGATCGCCCAGCGCTTCGTGCTCGGGCGGGGGATCGACGTCTCGTTGCAGGTCCCCGACCCGGGGGTCTCGCGGCAGCACGCCGTGGTCGAGCTCGAGACCAACGGCTGGATGTTCGTCACCGACCTGGGGAGCAGCAACGGGACCTTCGTCGGGGGCAAGAAGATCCCGCCCAATGTGCGGACTCGGGTGCCTCAGGGGCAGTCCTTCTCCCTGGGAGAGAACGAGGTCTCCCTCGACCTGCGCGGGATCGAGCCCGACGAGGCGCGCGAAGCCAAGCGCACCAAGCGCCTCGACGCGCCGCTGCTCCCGGCCGAAGAGTTCGAAATGATCGGTCAGATCGGCCGCGGGGCGAGCGGGCGGGTCTACGCCGTCCGCCAGAAGATGTTCGACCGCACCGTGGCGGCGAAGGTGCTCCGCGAGCAGCCGGCGCTGGGTGAAGAGGACCGCCTGCGCTTCGTGCGTGAGGGGCGGCTGGCCTCGCGAATCCGCAGCCCCTACGTGGTCGAGGTCTACGACATCCGCCTCTCCTACGGTCGGATCGTGCTCCTGATGGAATTCGTCGACGGTCCCTCGCTCCTCGATCGACTCCAGAGCGGACCCATCACGGTGCCGCAGGTGCTGCGGATCGGGCAGCAGGTGGCGCAGGGTCTGGCCGCGGCCCACGAGGCGGGGGTGATCCACCGCGACGTGAAGCCGGGGAACATCCTGCTCTCACCCCAGGGCGTGGCCAAGGTCAGCGACTTCGGGATCGCCAAGGACCTCTCTGGCGCTCCCGGCGGCTCGCTGACCAAGCTCGGCGAAGGGCTGGGGACGCTGGCCTACGTCTCCCCGGAGCAGGCTCTCGAGGCCAAGCGGGTCGACACGCGCACGGACGTCTACGGCCTGGGCGCGACCCTCTACCACGCCCTGGCTGGGGTTCCGCCGTTTACGCCCAGCAGCGCCCGGGTCTTGATCGAGATCATGCACACCCCGGCGCCCTCGCTAACGGCCAAGCGCCCTGACGTCCCGAAGCCCGTCGCCGACCTGGTGCACCGCATGCTCGCCAAGGAGCCCGATCAGCGGCCGGCGACCGCGGTCGAGGTCGCCCACGAGCTGGCCGCCCTCTGCACCGCGCTCTACTCCGACGGCGGCGAGCTGAGCGGGACGGACACCGACTCGGGCACGATTCACCCGGACACCGATCCCTACTGGGACACCGAACGTCGGTGACCCGGCGGTGACCCCCTTGGGGCAACCTCGGGCTACCCTCCTGCGTCAGACTTGCGGACCCAAGGACAACTCCCCGTGCTTCGACCCTGGCCCACGGCCTTCGCCATCTGCGTTGGAACGCTCTGCGGACTGCCCGGTCTCGCCCAGCCCGGGGCTGGGGGGGTCGCCACCACGCTCGTGCTCCTGGCGCTGCTCCTGATCCTCGCCGCCCCCGCCTGGGCGCGCGGGGAGGGGGGGCCGCTGGGCGCGCTGGTCTGCGTGGGGCTCGCGGTCGCCGCGGGCGGAGTCATGGGCCTGGCGGCGGGCGGGGTGCCCGTGTTGGCGCTGGGGTGGCTGCTCGCCTTCGGAGCGACCCTCGTGGCGCTCACCTGTGCCCTCCCTGGCCCGCGAGGTCAGCTCCTGGCGAGCGGGCTGGGCTTGCTCCTCCTCGGTTGGCCGTACCTCGGGCTGGGGGCGCTGCTTCCAGCCGAGCCGGCCCTCGCCGCAGCCGTGCGCTCGCCGTTGGCGGTCCTCTGCGGGAGCTTCTCCGACTTCGACGTCCTCCGTGCGTCGCTCTACGCCGAGTTCGACGCCGCCCAGGAGCTGCCCTACGCTTACCTCGCGCCAGGAACCGCTTGCCTGTGGGCCCTGGGCGCCGCGGCCCTGAGCTGTGGAGTGTGGGGGGCCGCTGCCGCCTGGCGTCGGGGTCGGACTCCGACCCCGACCTTGTTGCGGGGCACCGTCGTCCTGGTGCTGCTGGTGGCGGGCGCGGGTCAGGCTGGCGCCCAGGAGATCTTCACCCCCAGCCCGCGATCCAGCGGTCCCGTGATCGGGGACCTCACGACTCGGGTCCAGCTCGGCTACTACGTGCCGCTGCACGCGGGTCAGGTGCGGATCGACGGCAAGAACGGCCAGAGCGGATCCAAGATCTCCTTCCGCCGGACCCTCGACCTCGACCCCCTGTTCGTGATGCCGACCTTCGAGGTCAGCTTTGGCTGGGCGAACGGGGGCCGGTTGTGGGGGCAGTACCTCGAGGGGGCCTGGAACGGTGAGACCCAGACGGCCCGCCC
>Ga0070727_10004678_pt1 | contig 11556 bp, 9 predicted proteins | sample tdAd472_FD_66722 | JGI IMG/M metagenome (GOLD analysis project Ga0070727, IMG submission 66722) | Marine sediment microbial communities from the Atlantic coast under amendment with organic carbon and nitrate - tdAd47.2 | ecosystem: Environmental > Aquatic > Marine > Coastal > Sediment | place... | reverse complement strand
ATGCCCGAGAAGACAGAGCCCTCGACCGAGAACCCCGAAGCCTGATGTCAATAGAAGCCGACGCCGTCCGTCATCTCGCCGAGGCCCAGGTCTCAGTTGAGCTCGAAACAGAGGACATGACCCTCAACATCGGGCCACAGCACCCTTCCACCCACGGTGTGTTGCGACTCGTTGCCAGAGTGGACGGCGAACGGGCCTATGACGTGAAGCCGGTCATCGGATACATGCATAGGGGTTATGAGAAGCTCTCCGAGGTTCGCACCTATCCGCAGATCACAGCCTTGATCAACAGGATCGACTGGGTTTCTGGGTATGCCAATGAGATCCCGTTCGTGGTCGCGGCCGAGAAACTCATGGAGATAGAGGTTCCCGAGCGCGCCCAATACATCCGTCTCATTCTCACCGAGATGGCGCGGATTTCTTCACACCTCATGTTCCTTGCCGCGTATCCGCTTGAACTGGGGGCGGGGACGCCTCTCTTCTTCGCTCTCAGGGAGCGGGAGAGGGTCCTCGACCTCATCGAAGGTGTTACAGGTGGGAGATTTCATCCCAATTTCAACCGCATCGGTGGAGTGAAACCCGCGGCAGGTTCGGGTTCGACCAGTCGCAAAGTGGCCCAGGATCTTCCGGCCGGATTCCTCGATGGCACTCGGTTCGCGATGGACAAGGTGCTCAGTGTCTGTGATGACATCGAGAACCTCGTCGCCGGCAACGAGATCATCCTCGCCCGTACAAAGGGGATCGGGATCATTCCCAAAGAGATAATTGCCGCATACGGTGTTTCCGGTCCGACCATGCGAGCTTCGGGTATTCCCTTCGACCTGCGAAAGGTCGAGAACTACCTGCCTTACGATCGTTTCGACTTCGACGTGCCCGTGGGTGAGACGGGCGATAGCTGGGATCGCTGGTGGGTGAGGTTCGAGGAGACCCGACAAGCGGCGATGATCGTGCAGCAGGCGATCGATGGCATTCCTCCGAGCGGCCCGTTGCAGGCGAAAGTGCCCAAAGTCATCAAGGTTCCCAAGGGCGAGACTTATGTACGGGCTGAGAATCCGAAGGGCGAAATGGGTTACTACCTGATCTCCGATGGTGGGCAGGGTCCGTATCGTTTGAAGATCCGTTCCTCGAGTTTCTCCAATATCTCGATTCTTCCCTGGATCCTCGAGGGTGCGCTCGTTCCCGACATCATTGCCATCATGGGAAGCCTTGACTTCGTTCTCGGGGATGTGGATCGCTGATGGATGCAGTAGTCGAGATATTCGGCAATCCATGGGTGTCGCTGGCCGGGAAGGTTCTCCTGGTGGCACTGATCGTTCCTCTGTCCGCAATGGTCCTTGGCTTCGCCGAGATGAAGGTCTCGGCAAAGATGCAATCTCGAGTCGGGCCCTATTTCGCCGGTGGGCGTTGGGGATGGGCTCAGCTGATCGCAGACGGTGTGAAGTTCTTCCAGAAGGAAGACATCGTTCCTGACGACGCGGACCAGCCGGTATTCAAGGCAGCGCCGATCATCGTTCTCATGGGAACCGTCGCTCTGCTCGTGGTGATTCCGTTCGGTCCAGGTCTCATCTTCCAGGACCTGTCCGTCGGCATCTTCTATGCGTTGGCCATCTCGTCCATCTCGACGATCGGTGTCCTGATGGCTGGGTGGTCCTCGGCGAACAAGTACTCGTTGATGGGTGGTCTACGTGCTGCCGGCCAGCTCATCGCATACGAGCTCCCGCTCGTTCTGGCAGTTGTCGGCTCGGTGATCATGGCCGGCACGATGAGCATGGGGGGCATAGTTCAGGCTCAGATCGATGCCGGATTCCCATTCGTGGTCGTGCAATTCATCGGGTTTGGAATATTCATGGTTGCTGCGCTGGCCGAGCTGACCAGAATCCCGTTCGACATGCCGATTGCCGAATCGGAACTCGTTATGGGCTACGTAACCGAGTACTCCGGTTTCAGGTTCCTCTTCTTCTTCCTGGCCGAGTACGCCAACATGTTCACGATGTCGGCAATAGCCGCCACCCTCTTCCTTGGGGGCTATTGGTTGCCATTCGTCCCCGAGTCCACTCTCGATTACGCCGGCCCCTTCATCCTCATTGGAAAGGTGTTGGTGCTGACGTTCGGGATGATCTGGTTCCGTTGGACCTTCCCCCGATTCCGTGAGGATCAGCTGCAGACGCTTGCCTGGAAGTGGCTCATTCCCCTCGCCCTGGCAAACATCGCTGTGACCGCAGTATTGAAGGTGGTTCTCTGATGGCGCGAGCGATACCCGGCGGCGGTCTCGTCAAGGGTTTGGGTGTAACGATCACCACGTTCTTCAAAACGGTGTTCATGCCGGGCAAGTACCTCGCCACGATCAACTACCCGGTTGAGAAGGAAACCCCGGTTCCACGTGCGAGAGGCGTCATCGCCCTCGATCAGGACGCCTGCACCGTATGCATGCTTTGTGCCCGCCAGTGCCCTGACTGGTGTATCTACATCGAGGGCCATAAGGAGGAACTCCCACCGGCGACACCGGGGGGAAGAATCAAGGTTCGCTCCAAGCTCGATCGTTTCGACATCGATTACGCCCTTTGCATGTACTGCGGAATCTGTGTCGAAGTCTGCCCGTTCGATGCTCTCTTTTGGACCCCCGAGTACGAGTACTCCGAGCCCAAGATGGGCGCGATGCTTCATGACATGGACCGCCTTCAAGGTTGGCTCGAGACGGTTCCCGATCCTCCGGGGCTAGAGAAATGACCTTTGGTGACTGGATCAGCGAGCCGGCCAACTGGGCGTTTGCGGTCATCGCCTTGGTTGTCCTGTTCTCAGGATTCCGGGTCGTAACAGCGAAGAACGTTGTGCACGCCGCTCTGTATCTGGTCGGCGCTTTGGCTGGGACCGCAGGACTGTTCCTTCTGCTTTCGGCCGAATTCGTGGCATGGACCCTGGTTCTCGTCTACATCGGTGCCGTGGTCGTCCTCTTCCTGTTTGGGATCATGATCACTCGCGCTCCTACGGGGTTTGACGAGGGCTTGGACGCCGACCACAAGGCTTGGCCGGCGACCCTGGCTGCAGGGGTGTTTGTGATGATGTCCTGGGCCTCCATCGACGCTTTCGGCACTGAGTTGGTCGTATCCATCGGAGTAGCGGTTCCCACCGAGCTGATAGGTGAGTCACTTCTTGGTCGATTCGTAATGCCGTTCGAGATCGTATCTTTCGTCCTGCTCGCGGCCTTGATTGGTGGGATCACCCTCGCTCGTCGTGACCTGACCCCGCTCGAGGAAGAGGAAAGGGCGTCGGTCTGATGTTGCTGACACAGTTCCTCGTCGTGGGCGCAGCGCTTTTTGCCATGGGTGTCTATGGCCTTCTGGTTCGACGGAACATCGTTCTGATTCTGCTCTCAGTGGAATTGATGCTCAATGCGGTGAACATCAATCTCGTTGCCTTCGAATCGGTGCTGGTGTCCTCCGAGGCGATCGGCCACATCTTTGCGATCTTCGTCATCACTGTCGCGGCAGCGGAGGTTGGAATAGGGCTGGCCATCGTTCTGATGATCTTCAGGAACCGGAAGTCAGCCAACGTCGACGACCTGAATCTGATGAGGTGGTGACGTGAACGCGTTCTACAAACTCGCGGTCCTCGCTGCCGAAGAAGAGGTCGTCCATCACGAGATCCATGTCGGAGACGGGGGCTGGTGGGCCGACACGGCCGGGATCATGCTGGTTCTTCCGTTTGTCGCGTTCCTCCTGATCCTTGCCTTTGGCAAGAGGATGAAGAACAAGGGAGGCGAAATAGCGGTGGCCGCGTTGGCCATCAACCTGGGTTGGGCGTCTGTTCTGTTCTTCTTGAACATGACCGAGGGGGTCCTTGACCAGACCGTGTTCGAGATAGGAAGAATCGGCTCGGGTCTCGTCTTCGAACTCGGGTGGGTGGTTGACGGACTTTCGATCATGATGTTCTTCCTCGTCAACTTTGTCGGCTTGTTGGTCTTCATCTATGCCCTTGGATACATGAAGGACGACGTCAGGGTCGACTGGTTCTTTGCGGCGTTCTCCCTCTTTGCCGGGGCCATGCTCGTCCTGGTCGGTGCGCCGAATCTGGTTCAACTCATCGTTGGTTGGGAAGGTGTCGGTCTTGCCTCCTACTTCCTCATCGGTTTCTACTGGGAGGATCTCGCGAACGTCAAGGCTGGCAACACGGCTTTCCTCACCAATAAAGTCGCCGACGTTGGCCTCATTCTCGGTGCGATCCTCGTGGCGGTCGCCATTGGCAGCTTCGACTTCGCCGAGTTGGCGGTTGCGGCCACGGAGCACGCCGAGGCGTTAGGAGCTGTCGCTCTCGCTGGTGGATTGCTTCTCTTTTTCGGGGCCATGGGGAAGTCGGCTCAATTCCCACTTCACATCTGGTTACCCGACGCCATGGCCGGCCCAACACCAGTTTCCGCACTGATGCACGCAGCAACGATGGTCACCGCCGGCATCTACCTGATGGCACGGGTGTTTCCGCTCTTTCAGAACCTCGCTGAGGATGCCCGTCCCTGGATGATCGCGATCGGAACGGTCACGCTGTTCGCAGTCGGGCTCTTGGCGCTGGTGGCCGACGACATCAAGAAGGTCCTTGCCTATTCCACCGTTTCCCAGCTCGGATACATGATGACGGCGGTAGCTGCTGGGGGATACACGGCGGGTGTCTTCCACCTATTCACCCATGCATTCTTCAAGGCTCTACTGTTCTTGGGCGCAGGTTCGGTAATCCACGCGGTTCACTCGAACAACATGAGCGACATGGGTGGGCTCCGCAAGTACATGCCGACGACGTTCTGGACGTTTGCCGTCGGGTCGCTTGCCCTCGCAGGGATCATCCCCATGGCTGGCTTCTGGTCAAAGGACGAGATCCTGGCCACTCTTGGATATGAGGGATACACCGCAGTGATGTGGATCGCCATCGCCGGAGCTTTCGTTACAGCGTTCTACATGACCCGAGCCGTGGCCTTGACGTTCTTTGGGACCTACAAGGGTCATGGCCAACCTCACGAATCGCCGCGCATCATGACTTGGCCACTCATCGGTCTTGCCATCCCATCGATATTCGTCGGTGTTCTCAACATCCCGGGAGTGTCATGGCCGGGGATCGGGAACTTCACCGAATGGCTGGGCGTGCGCGTGGTGCCGATGGGGGATCACCATGCCGAGGCGATCAATTGGGGTCTCGCTGTGGCAGGCCTAGGGGCTGCCGTTCTCGGCATTGCGTTGGGTTGGATGATCTTCGCCAAGGACAAGGACACCCAGAAGGAAAGGGACAGTCTCGAGATTCCCGTGCTGTACCCGTTATTCAGGCAGAAGTATTACGTAGATCATCTGGCCCTCGGCATCGTTGGAGCCATCAAGGGGCCGATCGCCAACTTCATCGATTGGACAAACACCTACATCATCGATGGCTTCGTCAACGCCGTCGGAGGTGGCACAAAGGCCGCAGGTGAGTTCGTCTATGACACAGTCGACCAGAAGGGTGTCGACGGAGTGTTCAACGGTTTGTCGGCTACGGCCGACGGTGCTGGCCGGATTGCTCGAAAGTGGCAAACCGGTCGAGTTCAGCAGTACGCCGCAGCTTTTGTTGCGGGGGTGCTGGTCCTTGTAGTCGTATTCGTATTCGTTATCTAGGAGAGGCAAAGAGCATATGGAATGGTTCGACACATGGGGTTTGACGATCATCGTCTTCCTGCCCCTCGTCGGCGCCCTTCTTCTGGGATTCATATCCAAGGAGAATGAGAGCGCCCTGAAGACGACGGGATTGGTGATGACCCTGCTGGCCTTCGTTGCGTCCCTCGTTCTAATAGGACAGTTCAACTTCTCCGGAAGCTCCTATAACCAGTACCAATTCGAGGTCTCCGAGACCTGGATTGGGGCGATCAACGCCAACTACCACGTCGGTGTAGACGGGATCTCCTTGCCACTCCTGGTCCTCTCTACATTCATCATGGTTCTCGCGGTGATCTACTCCTGGAACCACTGGGACGAGCCGAAGAATCCGAAAGCATTCCTCATCTTGATGATGATCCTGGCCACAGGGATGAATGGGACGTTCGTCGCTCTTGACCTCGTTCTCTTCTTCATCTTCTTTGAGATCGTCTTGCTGCCCATGTACTTCATGATCGGAATATGGGGCGATAAGTCTCCTCGCAAGGTTCCCGGATTCAGCAAGGTCTTCGAGACGAGGCTCTACGCGTCGATCAAGTTCTTCCTTTTCACGCTGTTCGGTTCAGCGTTCATGCTGCTTGGGTTCTTGGCTCTGTATTTCGAGTCAGGCAAGTTCGGCGAGAAGACCTTCGACATACCGATGTTGACCGAGTTGGGGGCTTCGGGAGCCTTCGGCGGGACTTTCGCGTTCTTGGTGTTCGGAGCCATGTTCCTCGGCTTCGCGGTGAAGGTGCCGATGTGGCCGCTCCACACCTGGCTACCGGATGCACATACAGCCGCACCGACCGTTGGTTCAGTGCTCCTTGCAGCCATTCTCCTGAAGCTCGGGTCGTACGGATTCATCAGGATCTCGCTGCCAATTCTCCCCGAGGAAGCGACCAACTGGGCTCCGTTCATCGCGATATTGGCGGTGATCGGGATTATTTACGGGTCCCTGGCCTGTCTGGCTCAAACTGATATGAAGAGGCTCATCGCCTTCTCGTCCGTTGGTCACATGGGTTTCGTCATGCTCGGCATTTCGACGATGACCGATGTCGGTATCAATGCGGCGATTATCGGGATGATCGCCCATGGACTGATCACTGGCCTGCTCTTCTTCCTGGCAGGGTCAATGCACCATCGCTATCACACGAGGGAGATGGCGCGGCTCGGTGGCAACATCAAACTGATGCCCGTGATGGGCGGCATCCTCGCTTTCACTGCCATGGCTTCCCTTGGCTTGCCTGGTCTGGCGGGATTCTGGGGAGAGTTCATGTCACTCGTGAGTGCTTACAACCCGCTGGCTGGGCTGTCGCTTGGTGTGTTCCGGACGTCGATGGTCATTGGAGCGGTAGGTACCGTTCTGACCGCTGGCTACATGCTTTGGATGCTCCAAAAGGTGAACCTCGGCGAGCCCAAGGCGGAGTGGGACGATCACGAGTTCCGTGACGTCGACCGGTTCGAAATGACCGCTTGGGTGCCGTTGATCGTTCTGATTGTGGTCATCGGATTCTTCCCGAAGATCATCTTCAACTCGACGACAGACACCGTCACTTCCCTGGTCGACATGGCTTTCAATCCGGAAACGACAGCTTCTGCGCGGACCCTGATCGGAGGCTGAAAGAGGTGACAAACCCGCGATGACGTTCGAGATCGACTACTTGGCCCTCGCGCCGGAGCTGACCGTTGTAGCGACGATGCTCCTTGTGCTGGCGCTCGATCTCATTCTTCCGCGCGCCCAGAAGTACTGGACGGCGACGGTTGCTGTGGCCGGCACTGCACTCGCTCTGGTCCCACTGGCCATCATGGTTCTCAACGACGAGACCGTGTCGATGTTCGACGGTTCATACGTGGTGGACGAGTTCGCTCTCGTTCTCAAGGGGCTGTTCCTGATCGCGGCCTACATCGTGTTCTTGATGTCTCACAGCTACATCGAATCTGAGCGTTACTACCAAGGGGAGTACTACTTCCTCTTGCTTGCCTCGGTGCTCGGGTCACTGGTCATGGCCTCGTCGAGGGATCTCATAATCCTCTTCATCGGCATCGAACTCGTCACTGGTCCGCTCTTCCTGCTCGCCGGATGGCGCAAAGGTGACGCTAAATCCAACGAGGCATCGATGAAGTACTTCATTCTCGGCGTGCTGTCGACGGCAATCCTGCTGTACGGCATGTCCTTTCTCTACGGACTCACCGGAGAGATCACGTTCTCAGGTTTGGCTGAGAAGACCGCTGAGATGGCGGGAGAGCCCGCTCTGACGATGGCGGTTCTGCTGGTCATCGTGGGGTTCGCATTCAAGATCTCGGCGGTGCCGTTTCACTTCTGGGCACCGGATACATATGAAGGTGCCCCGACACCTATCGCTGCCTATCTTTCGGTGAACTCGAAGGCCGCCGGTTTTGTGGCCATGCTCATGGTTCTCTACTTGGCTTTGCCGGGAATGTCGGACGTGTGGGCACCAGCCCTGTGGCTCCTTGCTGCGCTCTCGATGACAGTGGCGAATCTCTCAGCGCTGAGGCAGACCAACATCGTTCGCCTGCTCGCGTATTCATCGATCGCTCAGGCTGGATTCATGCTGGTCCCGTTCGCCTCGGCGGCCGTGGCGGGCGCGGACCTGCAGGAGGCGTTCTCAGCGACGTTGATCTATCTCGTCATATACGCGGTCATGAATCTTGGAGCTTTCGCTGTGGTCATAGCCGGTGCTCGTAAGACCCACTCCGGCGAGCTCTCCGCGTGGTCAGGATTGGGCAAGGTCGATGGTCGACTGGGAGTTCTGATTGGGGTCTTCTTTTTCAGTCTTGCCGGCATTCCTCCCTTCGCCGGTTGGTTCGCCAAGTTCGTCATGTTCAGGTCAGTCATCATTGGCGGCGGCGCGGCGACTGTCGCGTTGGCGGTCATCGCAGCGGTCAACGCGGTCATTGCTTTCTACTATTACGCCAAGGTGATCAAGTCCGTCTGGCTGGATGATCCCCAGGGTGAATTCGCCGGGGATGTGGACGAGGCTCCGCCGGGTTCGCTGCGTCTGGCACTAGGCATCACCGTTGCGCTGACCGTCGCCATCGGGGTGCTCCCGGCGCTGGCGACATTTGTAGGCGAGGCTTCCCGAGTTATTGCCTCCGGCGGTTGACCGAGCAGCTCGACTCTGACATCGAGACCGAATTACTGAGCGGCGCCGCTTCGGCGAAGTGCCCTGTATTCCCTGTCCAGCAGTGACCAAAGGGAGTGGTCTACCCAGTTGCCGCGGATCAGCAGTTCCTCGCGCAGCACGCCTTCCCTGGTGAATCCCAGTTTCTCAGCAACTCGGTCGGAGGCATTGTTGCCTACTGCGATTCTGAGGATGGTCTTGTGGAATCCCAGACTCGAGTAGCCCTCCTCGAGGACTCGGTCAACGGCTTCAGTACAAACCCCTCCACTGGTTCGATCAGAACGCACCCAGTAGCCGATCTCACCGATCTTGCCGAGCTTCGAAACCGTCCAGATAGAGATGTTCCCGATGTGTGTTTGTGGGTCGGTCTTGAGTCTTATCGAGTAGTCCCAAGCTCGGTCTTCTTTCCAGGCAGAAACCGATTCTCGAATGAAGGCCGTGGTATCGCCGGAGGTGTAGTCCATTCGCGCCCATGGGAGCCATTGATTCAGGTCTGCCAGCGACGCCCTGATCGCGTCGTCGAGAGTGGACGCATCACGCCTGCTGAATCGCTGCAGAATCAGCCGATCTGTTTCGAGTGGAGCTCGGGGCACCCCGAACAGGATATTCAGCGACCTAGCCTTGACAACTGCACATGTGGACAGAGATCAAATACACCGACACCCACCCTGAGCCTGGCGACCGTCCGATGGCGGCTGTCTTGGCCCCCCTTTACGAAGATGAGAACGGCGAGATTCGTGTCGTCTTGACCAAGAGGCCTGACACCATGCCGACGCATGCAGGACACATAGCGTTCCCCGGGGGGCGCCCCGATCCTGGCGATGACGGACCGATTGGAACGGCTCTGAGGGAAGCCCATGAAGAGGTCGGCATCGAGGCGGACCAGGTCGAGGTGCTTGGTTTCTTGCCCCCAATCGACACTGTCGAATTCAATCTGTTGGTGGTTCCGGTGGTTGGGAGAGTGTCAACCCCGCTTGGCCTGGTCCCATCAGAACGAGAGGTCGCGAAGATCTACACACCGCTTCTCGCCGACCTTGCCGATCCGGATAGCTGGTGGCATGTCCCTTGGAACGGCTGGCAGGTTTGGTACTACGACCTCGATGGTGACACGCTCTGGGGAGCCACCGCACGGATGGTTCGCCAATTGGTGGGTTTGGAGGAATAGGTCGCTAGGCCTGGCGGCTTATCCACAGCATCAACCGATGTAGCTCTGTGACATCGCGCGCCGAGATGGGAATTCAGCAGAGCTTCCATCGGTACATCGCCATTTTGTTCGCCGTGGTATTCCCGGCTCTAGCGATCATGGAGATTGCTCAGGCGGACATGGAGTCACCGCTCGCCCCGATTCGCTGGGCGAGCTATCTAGTTCTGGGTATATGGGCCTTGTATCTCGCCCAGAGCTCCGAGTTCAACACGATCGCGTTGGTGATCACGACGATGGGCTTCTTCGGCTCCTTGTCCATCATCGAAGCCTTGTTTCGAGCGGAAGTATCGGCCTTCGACTTCGCCACAACTTTTGGCTTGATCATGATGATCGGCGTCCTCGTCGGAACCTTGTCGGCTGGCAGCCGTCTGGTTTGGGCGGGTGGAGTGGCAGCATCGCTTGCAGTGTGGAGTCTCACCATGGGTCTTCTACGTGGCGACTCTCCGGCAACCATGGGTGTTAGGGCGATAATCGCGATCGCGGGCGTGCTGTTCACCACGGCTCTGGTGTCCAAGCTTTACGATCAGCTCTCCGAGGCAATCGATCGGTATGAGCGGTCAACGAGGCTCCAGGACGCAATCGCGCGTTGCTCCGAAGCACTTCTCGTTCAAACGGATGCTTTCGCCGTCTACGAGGCAGTGAAGGCCCTTCTCGATGCCACCGATGCCGACTACGCCTATGTTGACCAGACAGTCTCGATTGAAGGCCAACCCGGTTGGGAGATCGTGGCTGACGCTGCCCGGGCATCTGCCGGCTACGGGAGCTCGTGGAAGACGGGCGCCTACAGCGCCGTTCCGTCGACCCATACGGCCTTGTCTTCCGGGCGGTCGATCGTTATTCATACCAAGGATCTGAAAGGTGCCGAGCGGATTCTCTATGACGGTGACGGGATTCTTTCCGAAGCCAGCGTCCCGATCTTTGTGGGCGGCGAGTTCCGAGGATCGATCGGGTTCATCCAATACACGGAGGATCGTCTGTGGATCGACACCGAGATTCAGACCTTGTGGCGAGCCGCACACATGATCGGTGCCTATTGGCAGCGCAAGGACGATGCTGCTCAGCTTCGCGAATCCAACGATTCGAAGGAAAGGCTCCTTGCCTCAGTATCTCACGAGATAAGAACGCCTCTCACCGCAATCGTGGGACTCTCCGAGGAGATCATCTCGAGCAGAACTTCTCTCGGCGATAAGGAACTCGATGAACTGAACGGAATCATTGCGGTACAGAGTCGCGAGCTCGCTGAGCTGGTCGAAGACCTTCTGGTGGCGTCGCGAGCCGATGGAGGGACGCTTTCGATCAAGCCCGATGTCATGGACCTTCGTGCCGAAGCTGAGGGTATTTTGAATGGCATACGAGATTCCCACCCCACTGACAAAACAATCGTTCTTCTGGGTGAAGAGGTCAACGCTTGGGCAGATGCCCTTCGTGTCCGGCAGGTTCTGCGCAACCTACTGACTAATGCGATCAAGTATGGAGGTTCGAAGATCGTGGTCGCTGTTCGCGCCGATGGCGATCGGGCACTGCTCGTGGTTGCCGACGATGGAACTGGCGTCCCCGTTTACGA
>Ga0070727_10004675_pt1 | contig 11559 bp, 8 predicted proteins | sample tdAd472_FD_66722 | JGI IMG/M metagenome (GOLD analysis project Ga0070727, IMG submission 66722) | Marine sediment microbial communities from the Atlantic coast under amendment with organic carbon and nitrate - tdAd47.2 | ecosystem: Environmental > Aquatic > Marine > Coastal > Sediment | place... | reverse complement strand
CGATGCGCTCTGCGAAGCGCTGCACCTTGGGATCCTGGAGCTCCCCGAGCTGGTACTTGTAGGTGCTGAATGCGTTGTAGAGCACATCGATGCGCACGGCATCGCTGGGGCGGGTAATCGACAGGGCGTACAGGTCGGACAGGTGGGGGCCGTCGTCGCCGAGCAGCTCGAGGTCGGCTCGCCCCGACAGCTCGAACAGGCGATCGAAGGAGCCGCGGGCCATGGCCAGCGCCGCCATCCGGTCGAGCCCTCCGCCGCCCTCGGCCAGGGCCACCTCGCCGACCAGAGAGGCCTGGAAGCTCGGCTTGCTGTAGGCGACCACCGGGCCACCGCCCGGGCGGAGCCGCGGCGTGGTGGTGAACAGATCGGGCAGCAAGCCCCCCCACACGCCCACGTCGACCGCCGTGCTGGGGTGCACCAGGAACTGGGCTCCGTCGACCATGCGCGGCCCCCCGCGGTAGACCGGGTGCCGGCCGAGGTCGAGGGTCCAGCTGGGCTTCTGCAGGCGCACGCCGAGCTGGCGCACCTGGTTCCACTCGAAGGTGTCGTAGCCCTCCGACAGGTCGATGGTGAACCGGGTGTCGGCCAGGAGCTTGGCGGTGAAGTCGTCGGACTCCGCGAAGGTGAGCCGGGCCCGCTCATAGAGCATCAGGTCGAGGTTGGTCTGCCCGACCGCCGAGCTGTGCACCGCCTGCGCGCCCACCGCAGTGGACAGCACGTCGGAGCCCTGAGGGGGCGCCGCGTGGGCAGGTGACAGCAACAGCAGCAGCAGACCCGTGATCACGCACCATCCGGGTGGCAGCCGACGCAGGCGCTCGACTCGAAGCTGTAGCCTTGGAAGGCGCCATGGTCGGCATCGGTCTGAGCCTGCTCGTGGCAGTCGGTGCACACAAACTGCCCGGCGCGGTCGAGCTCATCGGGGTGGCAGCTGCTGCACTCCTCTACGGTGCCCAGGGCATGCGGCAAGAGGTATTCATGGACCTTGTTGTTGCCCCAGCCTGCCTCGGTGGGATGGCAGTGGGCGCAGTCTTGACCGGTGTAGTGGTAGATGTCTTTTCGGTCGTCTTCGTGGCAGTCGCGGCACACCAGCCGCTCGGTGTCGGTCGTCGGGAAGTTCACGTGGCACGTGTCGCATGCCTGGTCGTGCACACCCAGCAGGGGGAAGAACTCGTGACCTGACGTTCCCGTGGGGGGCGACGTGTCGGTGGGGACGGTGTCGGTGTCGGTGTCGGTGTCGGTGTCGGTGGTGTCGGTGTCGGTCAGGTCGTCGTCGTCGTCGTCGCCCGGGGTGATGATCGTGTCGTCGTCGTCGTCGTCGAGGCGACCCCCGGTGGCCTTCCACCCCACGGGGATGTGGCAGCCGGCGTTGCCACAGCTACGCTCCCCGTAGTGCTTGTTGGGGCGGTCTTCTTCGTGACAGTCGACGCACTCGGTCGACAGGGGCCCGAAGGCTCCGTCGCCGTGGCAGGCTTCGCACTCGATGGCGTTGTGGACGCCGATGAGCGCGAAGGTCGTGCCCTCGTCGTCGTGGGGGTTTCGGTTGAGCGTGCACGATGCGACCGCGGCAGCGGCCAGCCCGGTGATGGCGAACAGGGTGGTCGAACGCATCACAGCCCCCTCGAAGTGGCTGGGAGCAGCCAGGTGTACGGCCGATGGCAGGTGTCGCAGTTGACGAACGCGGGCGACAGGTGGGCGGGCACGTCGAGGGGCGCGTCGGCCTCGTGGCAGCGCCAGCACTCCGTGGGGGTGCCGATGTAGCCGACGGCGTGGCAGTCGACGCAGGCGGCGAGACGATGGCTTCCGCGCAGGGGCCAGCCCGTCTGGTGGTGCTTCCAGCGCGTCTGGAACCACGTCATGTCGGTGTGGCAGTCGTCGCACTGGTTGCCGAGCATGTGGCGGTGGATGTCGTCGGCGTCGTGGCAGCTCACGCAGGCCGGCACGGCTTCGCCGCGGGGGCGCCCCTCGGCGTGGCACGACTCGCACGGGATGGCGGTGTGGGCCCCATGCAGCGGGAAGCCGGTGATGGCGTGGTCGTTGTCGCCCAGCCCACCGGGGAACCAGTCAGCCGCCTGGTGGCAGCCGCCGCAGTCGCCTTCGTAGTGGCCCGATGGGCGGTCGGCGAGGTGGCAGTTGGTGCAGCTGTCGTCGAGCCCAGCGAAGTGGAACAGGGCCTGGTGGCAGCTGGTGCACTTGTTGTCGCTGTGCTGCGGGTCGAGGGAGAAGCCCGTCACCTCGGCGTGGGCGAAGTGCACGACATCGAAGCCCTCGGTGGAGTGGCAGTCTTCGCACTGGTCGCGGTCGACCACCTGGCGGTGGGGGTTCTTCTCGTTGTGGCAGTCGTCGCACGACGCGAAGGCGATGCCCGTCCAGGAGTTGTCGATGTGACACAGGTTGCAGTCGAGGTCGATGTGCTTGCCGGTGTGCGGGAAGCGCGTGTCGTCGTGGTCGAAGGCGTTGACCTCGAAGCCCACCTCGTCGTGGCACACATCGCAGTCGGTCGGCTCGAAGCGGCCGTTGTGCTCGTCGGTGTGGCAGGCATCGCAGTCGGCGTGGTCGAGGTCGACGTAGACCGCATCGTCGCCCTCGCCATGGCAGTCGATGCAGGTGGGCCCTTCTTGGTGCTTCCCGCGCAGCGGGAAGTCGGTGATGTCGTGGTCGAACTCCGGGAGCTTGAAGTCTTCGATGAACACCGTGTGGCAGTCGGAGCAGGCCTTCGGCTGGAACTGCCCGTCGTGGGGGTGGCCGTGGCAGTCGCTGCACAGGCGGAAGGCGAGAGGCTCGGTCTTGTTCGACCCGTGGCAGTCGCCACAGCTGGGCTCGGTCTTGTGCAGCCCCTGCAGCTTGTAGGGGGTGAGGTTGTGGTCGAAACGGGGCACGACCCAGCCCTTCGGGGCAGGGTGGCAGTCTTCGCAGACGCGCTTGCCGAAGTTGGCCCGGTGCGGATCGCGGTGGCAGTCTTCGCAGGCGTCGTAGGCGAGGTCGACGAACTTCCACTCGAGGTGGCACTCGACGCAGTCGACGTCGATGTGGTCGTGCTCGAGGATGTAGTCGACCTGGCCCTTGTCGGTGTGATCGAAGATGGCGGGCGGCAGCGGAAGCGCATCCCAGCTGTCGTCGCCGTGGCAGACCGCGCAGTCTTGATCCTTGAGGATGGCGTGGCGGCTCGCCCTGCTGTTGTGCGGGTCTTCGTGGCAAGACACGCAGGCGGAGTCGAGGCCGATGAAGGTGCCGGGCTCGGTGTGGCACTCCTCGCAGTCGGCGCGCTCGTGGGCCCCACGGAGGGGGAAGCCCGTCTGGTCGTGGTCGAAGTCGCTCTTCTCGATCTTCACCAGCTCGAAGTCGCGCCCGCGGTGCTCGGGGTGGCACGACTCGCACTTGTCGCCCTTGTCTTTGTGGAAGCCGCGCTGCCGATCGACCTGCTCCTTGATCTCTTCGTGGCAGTCCATGCACAGGCGCGGTGCGGGCCCGCCTCCCAGCTCGTGGCAGCTGGTGCACGTCGACAGCGAGTCGAGATCGGCGTGAGGACTCGACAGCGGGCCAGGCGACACGAAGCTGCCGAGACCCTGCGCGAGGGCGGGCTGCGCGACACACATGAGCAGCAAGGCACACAGGCAGCGGGCCCAGGTAGCCAGCCAGCGATCGCCCATCGGCTGTCGGGTGGAGTGGGTCATGTCGCCAGCTGGAAGAGCAGGAGGCTGAGGGCGATGGCCGTGATCAGCAGGCCGGCCAGCACGATCAGCGCCAGGCCCACGGCCACGACGACCAGCAGCGTCTTGCCGGTGCGCCCTGAGGCTTCGTCGTCGGCCTCGGGGTCGGGGATGGGCTGACCGTCTTCGTCGAGCGGTAGGCAGCGCGGCATCTTCAGCGGATCGCCGGCGCCGGCCTCCAGCCGCTGCACGAGCTTGTAGGCGCCAGGTCGGTCGGCAGGGTCGCGGCTCAACAGGGCGACGACGACCGCATCGAGCCAGTCGGGGATGTCGTTGCGCTCCGTGGACGGGGCGGGGGGAGGACCGGCCATCGCCGCGTTGAGCACCTCGTCGATGGCGCCCTCGTAGGGGGGGCGGCCGACCAGCATGTGCCACATGATGGCGCCGAGGGCGTACAGGTCGCCCTTGAGGTGGAAGTTGCCCGTCTGCATGTACTCGGGGGCCGTGTAGGCCGCGACGCCCAGCCGGGTGTTGGCCGTGGTCAGCCCGCCCTCGGTCGCCTCGGCGCTCTCGAGCTTCGACAGGCCGAAGTCGCGCACCTTGACCGCGACGCCGCCGACGGCATTGTCGAGGAGCAGAACGTTGTCGGGGCACAGGTTGCGGTGGACGATGCCTTCCTGGTGGGCAGCGCCGATGGCTGCGGCCACCTGGGCGCCGACCGACGCTACGATCATCGGATCCATCGGGCCGCGGATCAGGTCGCGCGACAGCTCGTGGGCCGCCAGGAACTCGAGCACCAGGTAGAGGCGCCCTTCGGCCTCTCCGAAGTCGAGCACCTCGACGGTGTTGGGGTGCGTGACCATGAACGTGGCGGTGATCTCGCGACCGAAGCGCTCGAACTTGCGGGTGTCGTTGGCGAACTCGTGGGCCAGCACCTTGAGGTGCACGAGGCGGCTCTCCTCGCTGTCGAAGGCCGTGTAGACGCGGCCCAGCGCCTCGTCGTAGGCGAAGGAACGCACCTGGTAGCGGTCGGCTACCGTCGTATCGAGCAGGGGATCGGTGGGGGCCACGGGGGGGATTGTACGGTGCGGCCTCGCCTTCGTCACCTGACCGCGCTCGGTTGCTGCACCCCGAGCTGGTAGTCAGCGGGGTCGAACGACCACGTGCGGGCGATGTAGCGGGCGGTCGAGCCGGGCCACAACGTGAAGTTGCTACCGTCGGGCCCCAGGTACCAGCTGTCGCAGCCGGTCATCCACACGCGCTGGTCATGTCGCTGGTCGACGTCCTCCATGAAGCGCTCCAGCGGCTCGGGACGAAGATCGAGCCAGGGCGTGCCGGGTTGCGCGCGGAGCCATCGCAGCGCCTTGCGCACGTAGCGGATCTGCGCCTCGATCATGATGACGACGCTGGAGTGCCCCAGGGCGGTGTTCGGCCCCAGCAGCAGGAAGAAGTTGGGGAACCGAGGCACGGTGATCCCCAGGTAGGCGCGCGGTCGGTCGCCCCACGCGTCGGCGAGGTCGGCCCCGTCGAGCCCGGTGACCTGTAGCTCCCCCAGGGGCTGCGACACCCGGAACCCCGTGCACCACACGATCACGTCGAGGGGGACCTCGCGCCCGCCGGCCAGGCGAACCCCCGTCTCGGTGACCTCGCGCACCGCCTCGTCGACCAGCGAGACGTCGTCGCGCGCCAGGGTGGCGTACCAATCGTCGGACAACAGGATCCGCTTGCAGCCCATGCGGTACGACGGGGTCACCCGGTCGGCGAGGGCGGCGTCGCCGACCCGTTGCTGCAGCTCCCGCTTCAGGAGCGGCTCGAGGAGGCGGGCGATGGGATGCAGGCGACCGAAGACCAGGGGGTAGTAGGCCTCGTTGCGCATCCAGGTCGCGAGGCGGCTCGCTAGCAGCGCGCCCGGCACGTGTCGGAAGGTGGCTCTCTCGGCCTCGGTGTAGGCGCGGTCGCGTCGCTCCCGGATCCAGGGCGGCGTGCGCTGGAACACCGTGAGGTGCGCGGCGCGGGGCGCGAGGGCCGGCGCGATCTGGATGGCGGACGCCCCGGTGCCCACGACGCCGACGCGCTGGCCCGTCACGTCGAGCTCGTCGGGCCACCGCGCCGAGTGCGCCATCGTGCCCTGGAAGCGGTCGAGGCCGGGCAGCGGGGGCACGAAGGGGTCGCGTAGGGCACCTGCCCCCGCCACCAGGATGCGAGCGCGCACGGTGGCGCCGTCGGCCAGCGACAGCACCCACTCGGCCTGGCCCTCGTCGAATCGCGCGGCCTGCACCCAGCGACCCAGTCGCAGATGGGGCTGCAGGCCGAACTGCTCGACGCACCGCTCCAGGTAGCGCTGGATCTCGTGGCCGGCCGAGTACACATGCTGCCAATCGGGGTTGGGGGCGAAGCTGAAGGAGTACAGGTGGCTGGGCACGTCGCAGGCGACGCCCGGGTAGGTGTTGTCGCGCCAGGTGCCGCCGACCCGGTCGCCTCCGTCGAGGATGAGGAAGCGCACCCCGTCTTGCTTGAGGCGCACCCCCATCCCCAAGCCCGAGAACCCCGCCCCGAGGATGGCGACTTCGGTATGGAGGACCTCGCTCACCCCTTCGCCCGGTGGGTGAACGTGCGCTCGCCGGCGCTGAAGGGCGCCACGGTGTCGCCGCGACCCTCCAGGGTGAACTGCCGCGTGAGCAGGCCCTCCACCCCCACGGGGCCGCGGGCGTGGATGCGCCCCGTGCTGATGCCCACCTCGGCCCCGAGGCCGAAGCGGTAGCCGTCGGCGAAGCGGGTGCTGCAGTTGTGGAAGGCGCAGGCGCTGTCGAGGCCGGCGAGCCACGCGTGGGCGGCGGCCTCGTCGGCGGTGACGATGGCGTCGGTGTGGCCCGAGCCATGGCGGTTGACCCAGGCCATGGCGGCGCCCACGTCGTCGACGACGGCGACGGTGGCAGCCAAATCGCCATACTCGTGGGCCAGCGACGGCGGCGCGGGCAGGCCGAAGACGCCGTCGGCGCCGTGGAGCGTGACACCGGCGCTGCGCAGGGCGTCGATCAAGCGGGCCGCCAATCCACTGGCGACGGTGTCGCGGTGCAGCAACAGCGTCTCCATCGCGTTGCAGGCGGCCGGGTAGTCGGTCTTGCTGTCGATGACGATGGCCTCGGCCATGTCGGGGTCGGCAGCGTCGTCGACAAACACATGGCAGATGCCATCGGCGTGGCCCAACACCGGGATCCGCGTGTTCGTCTGGATGTGTCGGACCAGCTGAGCCGAGCCCCGGGGGATCACCAAGTCGATCACGTCGTCGAGCGCGAGCAGCTCGCCCACCGAGGCCCGGCCCTCCACCAGCTGCAGGGCATCCGCCGGCAGGGGCGCCATCGCCTCGGTCATCACCCGGTGCAGGGCGCGACAGGAATGCAGTGCCTCCGAGCCTCCCTTGAGCAGCAGCCCGTTGCCGCTGCGCAGGGCCAGGGCGCCGATCTGCGGCAGCGCATCGGGGCGCGCCTCGAAGATGATCAGCAGCACCCCGAGGGGGACCGTGCGCTCGCGGAGCTCGAGGCCGGGCGCCAGCTCACGATGGGTGACCACCCGGTCGAGGGGATCGGGGGCGTCAGCCAGAGTGCGGAGGCCCTCGGCAAGGGAGGCCAGCTTGCGCTCGCTGAGGACCAGTCGGGCGGCGGTGGCGGCGCTGACGAGCCCGGACTTCAGGTCGTCGTGCGACGCGGCGACGTCGATCTGGTTCGCCTCGAGCAGGGCCTGGCGTTCGTCGAGCAGCGCGGTGGCGATGCGGTGCAGGGCGGCGGAGCGGGCGTCGGCCCCGGCGGCGACGAGAGCGCGGCTGGCGGCGCGGACGGCGTGGGCGCGCTCGGTGGGGGTCATGGGGACTCCTGGCTCGGGGTGGTGGCCACCTCGATGACGATGTCGTCGCGGTGCACGACGGGCTTGCCGCGCTCGGTCTTCCCGAGCTGCTCGCGCAGGGCGGCGCTGCTGCGGGCGCACACGCCGCGGCCGACCTCGACCCCGTCGTGCACGATCGTGACGACCGCGCCTTCGTCGAAGGGCCCGTCGATGGAGACGATGCCAGGGGCGAGCAGGCTGGCTTGCCGCTCCACCAGCGCGTCACGAGCCCCCTGGTTGACGTGCAGGGTGCCCTGGGGTGCGGTGGCGAAGGCGATCCATCGGCGGCGGCGCGACAGGGTGGTGTCGGCGGGGAAGAGCGTGCCCACGGCCAGCCCCTGCAGGATGTCGCGCAGGGTGTCGGGCACACTGCCCGAGGCGATGATGGTCGGCACGCCGGCCTTCGCGGCCACCCGGGCGGCCTCGACCTTCGCGCCCATCCCGCCGCGCCCACCGGTCGACAGGCCGCCGATCGCCACGCTCTGCCCGGTGAAGGTAGAGATCAAGGAGGCACCCTCGGTACCCGGCGGTGCGGTGTACAGCCCCTCGACGTCGCTGAGCAGCACCAGGGCATCGGCGTCGACGTGGGCGGCGACGAGGGCCGCCAGCCGGTCGTTGTCGCCGAAGATCGCCAACGGGTCGGGGCTGACGACGTCGTTTTCATTGATCACGGGGACCGCGCCTCGCGCCAGCAGACGCTCGAGGGTGGCCGCCAGGTTGACGGAGCGGGCCCGGTGGTGGAAGTCGTCTTCGGTGAGCAGCATCTGGGCCGCTGACAGCCCGAGCCGCTGGAAGAAGCCGTCATACAGCCCCATCAGCAAGCCCTGGCCCACGGCCGCGCAGGCCTGCTGGTCGACCCGGCCCCGGGGCTTCTTCGCGTAGCCCAGCCGCTCCATGCCGAGGCCGACGGCCCCCGAGCTCACCAGCACGACCTGCCGCCCGCCCTGCACGAGGGCCGCGAGGGACTCCACCAGGTGGCCCAGCCGGCCCAGCGCCACGGCGCCGTCGCGGGAGACCACGTTGGTGCCGACCTTCACGACGACGCGACGGGCAGCGGCGAGGGCGGGGCGGGGAGGGGACACGACGGGCTCCGGCGATGACGGAACCAGGTAGCACAGTGCTCCCCGCCCGTGGAGCGACTCAGGAGGCCGGTGGCGACCTCGTCAGGCCTGCGGCGAAGGAGGACTCACGGCTTCGTGCAGCGTGCGCAGGAGCGTATCCTGGGCGAAGGGCTTCTGTACGAAGTGGGCCTCGTCGGACGAGAGCGTGACGCGATCGGGCCCGTCGGCGTAGCCGGAGACGAACACGAAGGGCAGATCGGGGGCTACGGCACGGACCGCCTCCGCGAGCTCGAGGCCGGTCAGCCGCGGCATCACCACGTCGGTGAGCACGAGGTCGAACGCCGTCGGGTCGGCCCGGACGTGCTCGAGGGCCTCGGCCCCGTCGGCCACGTCGGTGACGCGGAACCCGTGCCGCTCGAGGAGGCGGCGGACAGCGCGCCGGACGCCATGCTCGTCGTCGGCCAGCAGCACGCGAATGCCCGGGGCCTCGGAGGTCTCGGCGGCTTGCGGAGGCGGCGCTGCCTCGGTCGTGGGAGGCGGGGCCTGCCAGGGGACGTACACGCGGAAGGTGGTGCCGCGGCCGGGATGGGAGTCCACCATCAGCTGCCCATCCATGCGCTCCACGGCAGCCATCGCGGTAGACAGCCCGATCCCCGAGCCGTCGGCGCGGGACTTGGTGGTGAAGAAGGCATCGAACATGTGCTCGAGCACGTCGGGCGTCATGCCCACCCCATGGTCTTGCACGGTGACGCACACCCAGCGGCCAGGGGTGATCTGCCCGTGCACGCCCTGCTTCGGGGTGCTGATGTCTACCACCTCGGTGCCCAGCGTCACCGTGCCGCCCTCGGGCAGGGCGTCGGCCGCGTTCATGCACGCGTTGAGCAGCACCTGCTCCATGGCGGCGCGATCGACGAGGGCGGTGGACCCCTCTTGCAGCTCGACCTGCAGCTGGACCCCCTCCGCCACGGCCAGCCGTACGAGGCGCGAGAAGCCTCGGAGCTGCTGGCCGAGGTCGACGGTCTGCAGCGCCTCGGGCTCCCCCCGGGTGATGGCCAGGAGGCGGGCGGTGAAGTCGCGCCCCCGCTGGGCGGCCTGCTCGATCGCTTGCAGATCCTCCACGTCGGTGGGGTCTCGAAGCTGTTGCTGCAGCAGGCTGGCATGCGACGAGACCACGGTGAGCAGGTTGTTGAAGTCGTGGGCGATGCCGCCCGACAGGCGCCCCAGGGCCTGGATCCTGCGGAGGGTGTCGACCTGTTCTGCCAGGCGCCGCCGCTCTACGTCGCGCTGGTCACGTGCCTGGGCGACGAGGACCGCCATGATCACCGACCACGCCAGCAGCGACGACACGCTGAACAGCTTCTGGAACATCGTCGACTCGACGTAGGGCAGCACCTCGGCCTCGCCGAGGGCGTACAGGGCGGCCATCTGCAGCAGGATGAGCACGCCCCACAGCACGGTCATCGGCTTGCGGCTGAACAGCCCGGCGCCGAAGATCAGCACGAAGTTCCAGGTGACGAGGGAGAGGTGCAGGCCCCCACGCGCCGCGCCCACAGCGAAGATCGTCAGGTAGATCACCAGGGCGCCCACGTCGCGCACGCGCTGTGGTGGCAGCACGTGGAACAGCCACGGAACCGCGAGGAAGCCCACCCCGCCGGCGAGCACTGGGACCGTGACCGACCACATGCCGTAGGACAGGTGCTGCTCGAGGGCGAGGAAGAAGACGAAGGGGGCCGCGGCGTACAGCCCGCCGACCGTGGCCTTGGCGTGGGGGTACTGCTCGGGGTCGGCCCGGAGCGCCGACGGGAGGAATCGGTCGATGACTGTGGAAAGAACGCTCGAATCGCGCACGCGACCGCTCCTGTCCCCACCCGACGTGAGCGTAGCACGAACGAGCACTGACTCGCCGTAAGGCCGCTAGGGCGTGTCGGCTGTGGGCTGGGTCATCCCATCGAGCAGCGCGCGCGCGTGCCCCTGGTGCTGGATGTCGGCCTCGACCTCGTAGGGCCCACGCTCGTGGTAGACGATGCCGGCCTCCATGCTGCGCTCCCAGCCGCCCCGACCGCCTGGGCCTCCGCGGAATCGGCTCACCGACAGCATGGCCCAGCGTTCGCCGTCGCGGCCCAGGCACGCTGCGTAGGTGCCATCCCGGCCGCGCTCGGCGAAGCACTCCTCGATGGCGAAGCCAGCGGTGGACAAGACGTCTTCGACCGATGCGCGGTCGACGGCATCGAGCTCGTGCGCCGCGTCGGCCAGGGCGTGGGCTTCCTTGGGGAGGTGGACCTCGATCTGCAGCACAGCCCGGCCGTCTCGCGCAGACACCAGGCCTTCGACCGGCTCGTCGTCGGCCCATCGTGCATCGCGGGTGCTCTCGTAGGTGGCCAGGCCAGCGACCACGACGTGCCCCTCGCGGCGCCCCACGCAGTCGATGAACGAGAACTCGCGGCTGACGTCTTCGCTGCACCGCCGGACGGCCCAGCCGTCGGCCTCCAGACGAGCCTCGAGGTCTTCGGACGACCACCCATCGAAGTCGGGGGCGGGTGGCAGCTGCGGCAGGCCGGAGCAGGCAAGGCTCGCGGCGAGGACGGTGGCGAAGAGCAGCTGAGAGCGCATGGCCAGGCGTATCGCGCCGGGCCCTGAACCGGGCTCGATTCCGGGGTCAGGACGCTAGGTGTTAGATGTCACTCGCCTACACGACGTGCACCATGCAACGGACGCAGCGTTGCGGGCCGCCACGCACGTCGCGGGTCCGGGGTGCAGCCCCGGCGGGGTTCTTCGGGGTCTCGAAAACGGGGTCGGGACGCTAGGTGTTAGATGTCGGCTCGGGTCGCCGCGGACTCGGCCTCCCGCTTCGAGCTCGAGTAGTCGGGCGTGCCGGAGGCCGAGCAGAGCGCTCTGCTGCCGGTCCGGCTCGGTCCGGATCGAGGATGAGCTGCCCACGCAGGACAGGGCGTTCCATCCGCAACTACGGGTTG
>Ga0070727_10004670_pt1 | contig 11568 bp, 13 predicted proteins | sample tdAd472_FD_66722 | JGI IMG/M metagenome (GOLD analysis project Ga0070727, IMG submission 66722) | Marine sediment microbial communities from the Atlantic coast under amendment with organic carbon and nitrate - tdAd47.2 | ecosystem: Environmental > Aquatic > Marine > Coastal > Sediment | place... | reverse complement strand
GACACCGATCGCCGAGTCAGAGCCAAAGCAGAAGAGCCTTGCCCTCGTCGCATCGAAAGGTGGCATGGATGAGGTCTACCCGATCCTGATCATGGCCTCGACCGCTGCCGCGCTTGGCTGGCAAGTCCGCGTCTTCTGCACGTTCTATGGCCTCGACATGGTCAACACCAAGCGAATGCACAACCTGAAGGTCGCGCCGATCGGAAACGCTGCTGCTCCTCCACCTCTCAGGGGCAAGGAAATGGGCGTCCCGAACATCTTTGGCATGCTTCCCGGCATGACGTCCGTCGCTACGAAGATGATGAAGTCGTGGATCAAGGAATCGCAGATTCCGGACATCGAGGAGATGATGGAGATCTGCCTCGATAGCGGGGTCGAGTTCCACGCCTGCGCTACGACCATGGGTCTGATGAACATCACTCAGGATGACGTGATGCCTGAGGCCACGTGCCTGGGGGCGACAGCTTTCCTCGACTTCGCGGCGGAAGCTGACCTGGCACTGTTCGTATAGGTCCGAACCAAGCAACAGAGAAGGAGATTTGAGTGGAGGAAGATCCGAGAATTCTCTACGTCCAGACGCACGGTCTGGACGAGGTGTCCAAAGCTGCGACACCGTTCTATCTGGCAACGGCAGCAGCGGCGATGGACATGGAAGTGTCGATCTACTTCACGATGCACGGGCCACAGCTCCTGCGGAAGGACAGCCGCGAGTTGACCGTGAAGGAAGGTGGAGCGCCCCTGAAGAGCTTCATCGACCTTGCGATCGAGAGCGGAGTTGAGCTTCTCGTGTGCCAACCCTCTCTTGACCTCAACGACCTACAGATGGAGGACCTCATCGATGAGGTGCAGATGATCGGCGGTGCGGCGTTCAATGACATGGCTGCCGAAGCCGATGCGGTGATCAGCTTCTGATGTCGGCTATTGCACCTGCGGCGCTGTTCACTGGGGATCGCGGAGCGACGCTGTCACCGGACAGCTACCTCGACGTTTCGTACGACGACAAGCTCGCCCTCTGGGAAGAGGTCAAGGCCGATGAGCGCTTCCCGACGTATCTCTACGGCTGCTACGAATGTGGGATCTGTGTGGCAGCGTGTCCATCTGCCCGTTTCTATGACTTCTCGCCACGCAAGATCGCCCAGGCAGCCGCGAGAGAAGACGTAGAACTCATCTATGAGCAGATGAACGATGATGTGTGGCAGTGCTCGCAGTGTTTCTCCTGCAACAGATGCCCGCGTGAGAATTCGCCAGGCGGCTTGATCACGTTGCTGCGCGAGGTGTCGGTGAAGAACGGGCTTGCGTCTGCAAGGGATGCGCTCGAGGGATACGGTCGAGTGGTCTACAAGATCATGACGACCGGTACGCAGATCTCACCCGACATGCTCCAGCCCGATGCGTTTCCTGACTGGGGACCCGATGTCAAGACCACGTCGGACAATCTCGACCTGTGGCGCCGGGCGCTGCCGCCGGAAACACTCCACACGACCGAGATGAGTTGGGTCGTGTCGGAGGAAACATTGATCGAGTTGTACCTCATCTGGCTCCACTCGGACGTCATGGACATGATCGAGGAGGTCGACGAGGGCCTCCACATGATCATCCTGGATGTGATGGAGGAAACCCTCGAAGACGCCGGATACGAGATTTAGGGACCTAGGAAGGCAGACCTATGACAGACACAACATTCATCCCACTTTCGGAGATCCGGAAAGCCCCAGTACCTGACCCGGCGGACGCGCCGACCGCAGACATACGCGAACAACTGTTCGAACTCGAAGCCGCAGGCGAATTGATCGTCCAGCGCGTGCCAGAACCGTACATCGAGGTCATGACGAAGTACGGCCGCACCAAGAAGATTCCTGAGCAGATGACGTGGCACCACAAGTCGTGTGGACAGTGTGGCCACATCCCAGGCTATTCAACATCGATCTTCTGGCTGAACCGGCAGTTCGGGCTCAGCTACGAGGATCCGACCGACCAGACTTCATGCACCGCATGGAACTACTACGCATCGGCCACTTCGAACGCAGTTGCCCAAGCAGGCGTCGCGTCCAGGAATTTCGCCGCAGCATATGCGACGGGCTACTTCCCGATGATCCACTGCGGTACGTCGTACGGCCATTACAAGGAAGTCCGCAACGAGATCGTCCACCACGCAGACCTGCGGGCGAAGGTGAGGGACATCATGGCGAAGCTCGACAAGCCTCTCGTGATGCCAGAGGAGATCGTCCACTACTCAGAGTGGATCCATGCGATGAGAGATCGGATCGCCGAACGCCAGGTCAGGGACTTCTCGGGCATCGTGGCATCGATCCATCCTGCATGTCACTACTACAAGCTCGTGACCGAGGATGCCATCTACGACCCCGACATCTACGGCGGGCAGCGCACGGCGACCGTCACGGGGATAGTTGAGTCGCTAGGGGCGACGGTCGGCGACTACTCGACGTTCTTCGACTGCTGCGGGTTCGGGTTCAGGCACATCCTTGTGCAGAGGGACTTCAGTCGATCGTTCGCTACGCAGCGCAAGATCGAGATCATGAAGGAAGAGGCCAACCCGGACGTTGTCATCACCCACGACACCGGCTGCGTGACGACCCTCGACAAGAGCCAGTTCGCCACAAAGGCGCATCAACGAAACGTTGGAGTTCCGGTGCTGTCGGATGCGCAGTTCGCGGCCTTGGCCATGGGCGCACATCCGTACCGCGTCGTTCAACTGCACTGGCATGCAACGGACTACACAGCATTGCTGGAGAAGATGGGAATCGACTGGGAGAAGGCATGGGCCGAATTCGAGGCAGACCTCAAGCGTCTTGAGAGTGGAGAGATCGAGTATCTGAGCTGGGAGGACGCGGATGCCAAGTGACCGTGTGGTGGTGATCGGGGCCGGCCCCGCTGGGTTGGAGGCCGCAAGGCTTGCTGCCGAGCTGGGAAGTCCTGTGACGTTGATCGAGAAGAAGGATGTCGCTGGTGGGATGCCCATCCACGCTGACTATGCAGCACTTACACACCACTTCCGGCCTGCATCTGAGGCGATGGGTGTGATGGTCGATGCTGTGACAGGGAACGACCAGATCGACCTCCGGGTGGGCACAGAGGTCACGTCCGTCGAGGGTGAACTCGGAGACTTCTCCGTCACTGTCGGCACGAACGGTTCGAGTGAGACCATCGATGCGGGTGCGATCATCCTCGCGACCGGATTCAAGCACTTCGACCCAGGGCGTGAGACCCAGCAGTACCAGTATTACGAGCTGCCGGACGTCATCACGATCGCCGACGCTGAGAAGATGCTCAAATCCGGTGAGTTCCTGACCCCTTCCACAGGAAAGAAGCCCGAACGCGTTGCGTTCATCCAGTGCGTCGGTTCTCGTGATCGGCAGATCGGAAACGAATACTGCTCCAAGGTGTGCTGCGGCATCTCCTCTAAGCAGGCGATCGAGATCCGAGAGATGGTTCCGGACGCACGCGTGTTCATCTTCTACATCGACATGCGGATGTACGGCTACTGGGAGAACGAGATCTACTGGCCAGCCCAGGAGCAGCACAGGGTCAACTATGTGAAGGGCATCATCACAGAGATCCTCCCGAAGAAGGGGAGACTCATGGTCAGAGGCGAGGACACCACCATGGGGCGTCCGATGGAGGTCGAGATGGACGTTGTGATCCTCGCCGTCGGCATGGAGCCGAGCGCCGGCACAACAGAGATGTCGGGTGTGCTCGACCTTCCAACGAACAAGTACGGGTTCATCGAGACGTCCCACGACGTGCTCGACACGGTCACCACCGATGTTCCAGGGGTCTTTGCGACGGGAGCGTCGGTTGGACCGGCAGACCTTGATGATTCGATCTCCTCCGCAGGCGCAGCTGCTGCAAAGGCAGTCGCACTTCTGAGGTCAGCAAAGGTTCCCGTGTGACGGCTGACCCGATTCTCCGTGGCCAGGTCATCGACACGCCTACGGCGCAGGAGTTCACGCGTCTGGCCCTTGAGAAGGTCAGCGAGCATGATCTTGGAGACACGGCCGCCCTGCTTGAGACCAAAGCTTCGTTCTTTCGGGGTGCGGTCGGTCCTGACGCGATCGATCTGCTTGACGAGGACACCGCAATGGCACTGCTCGGCTATGTGTTCTCGACTCGACGAAAGGCGAAGGTCATCCTGACCACGATGACACTCGATGGGTTTCGCCGCTCAGTGCGAGGCCTCCTGTATGCCGACATGGACCCGGGGCGGAGACTCGAAGAGTTCGCGGCGCTCATCGATGGGATCGGCAGAGGGATCCCGGAGGGCACCGGAGCAGACCTTGGATCCGAGATCCTCCATTTCACGTACCCCGACCGCTATTGGCTATGGACGCGGTGGATATGGAATCCAAGGACCAAGACCGGTGCGCTCCCATTGGTTGTGGTGGAAGAGGTCGATCTGGACGGAGAGTCCGTATCGGAGACCTACCGAAGGGTCGGCACTGCCACAGCCTTCCTCAACGATGTCGGGGAGGCAGCCGGATTCAGGACAGAGGGATACGGCGTTTTCGGCACAGATGTCTTCTTGGGATCGGTGTACGCCGTGTATATGTACACGACCCTTCGGATGCGCATGACCCAAGAATTCAACAGGATCGTTCCCGAACTTGGTGACCTTGTTCGTCGACTTCTCGGAGTGAATCGCCGACCGCATGCGGAGGAGGTGTAAGCGATGGGTACGGAGATAAGCCCCAAGGTCGATCCATCCCAAGTTCGTGAGCACGAAACGTACGAACTTGACGGTGTCGACATCTCGGGCCATTGGAATCGGATGTTCGAACAGCGTGTCATCTTCGACTACGACGTGAGTCAACTCGAAAAGGTCATGGACACCCCCGGTGGTGAATCGATGGGATGGTGTTACCAGTGCTCACAGTGCATAGCGGTCTGCCCTGTCGACCACGTTGGCGACTACGGGCCGAGGAAGATCTACCGCAAGCTCCAGGTCGGGATGGACTTCTTCACGAGCGATGACCTCTGGCTGTGCACGACGTGTGCGAACTGCCTCCGGGTGTGCCCCAAAGAGGTCAACATGCTTGACATTGTCCCGGCGGTCCGCAAGCAGGCGGTTCTCGAGGGGACGGTGCCAGCCGAACTTCAGGATGTGTTCGAGAAGACGGCCCGTTACGGTAACCCGCTCGGAAAGAACGCAAAGCGACGGCATGCTTGGACGAAGGGTCTCGAGGTAGAGGTACCACTCATTGCTGATCTCGATCGGAAGGTCGATGTGCTCTGGTGGGTCAGTGACTATCCGTCGTATCACCCCCGTGGCATGGAGGCGTCACGCAGCCTTGCACGGGTGCTCACCAAGCTCGGTGTCGATTTCGCCATCCTTGGGGCAGAGGAGCGCCATGACGGCGATTCGATGCTCCGAGCCGGTGAAGAGGGTCTGTTCGAGATGCTTGCCGATCAGAACATCGAGACGCTCAACAAGTACGAATTCGATGTGCTGCTGACGACTGACCCACATGCGTACAACGCCTTCCTCCATGAATATCCCGAGAGAGGTGGCACGTACAACACGATGCATTACGCACGGTTCCTTGCCGATCGGATCGCGGATCTCGACCTGTCAGAGGATGTCCTCAGCACGGTCACGTTCCATGATCCGTGCTACCTGGGCCGCCAGAACGGCGAGTACGACGCTCCGAGGGACCTCATCGAAGCACTTCCCGGTGCGAATTTCGTTGAGATGTGGCGCAACAAGCAGAACGGATACTGCTGTGGTGGTGGAGGCGGTGGCATGTGGCTTGACGGCCTCGCCGCAGAGAACCAATCGATGCGCCTCTCAGAGAAGCGTGTGCTTGAAGCGGTGGAGACCGGTGCGGACACCCTGTGTGTCGTCTGTCCATATGAGGTGTCGCGGTTCGAAGATGCGGTGAAGTCAACCAACAACGATGGTGCGCTCGCTGTGCGCGACATCTCTGAGTTGCTCGCCGAGGCCATGGGATTGTCAACCGAGTGATCGAACAGGAGAACGAATGAACATCGCGGTGTTGCTACGAGCTGTGCCGGACCCCGTTGAGGAGCTTGAACTGGATGGAGAGGACCTCGACAGAGACTTCCTCGGGTACGTCCTGAACGAGTTCGACGATCACGCCCTTGAGGAAGGCCTGCTCTTGAAGGAGGAGACTGGAGGAACGCTCACCGCCTTTGCGCTCGGGAACGCCGACGAGGTTGAGCAGATGCTCCACACGGCGATCGCCAAGGGTGCGGATGGAGCGAAGATGCTCGGCGAGGAGCTTGAGGCCGTTGACGCCCACGCACAGGCAGCCACCTTCGTTGAGGCGCTCTCCGAGGGGGCATTCGACCTCGTGCTCTCCGGCGTCCAGGCATCCGATGAGGTTGACGGCCAGGTAGCGATGCTTGTTGCTGCGGGTCTTGGCCTTCCCCACGTTTCTGTGGTGGTTGGGACCGAGGCCGGTGACGGCTCGCTCAAGGTGACAAAGGAGTACTGGGCTGGCATCACCGCTGATTACAGCGTGCAACTGCCTGCCGTACTTGGCGTCCAGACCGCACGTGAGGCTCCCCGATACGTCGCAGTGGCCCGCATCCGGCAGGCGCAGGATTCCGGAGCCCTCGAAGAGGTCGACGTTGATCAGCCAGAGAACTCCTCTGGTGTCCGCATCACGGAGATGCGCATACCTGAGGTTGGTGAAGGAGCCGACATGATCGATGGCGATGAGGAAGCCGCAGCGGAACGGGTACTCGAGATCCTGCAAGCAGCAGGCGTGAGGTAGGAGGCGATATGTCGAACGACATCCTTGTATACGTCGAGCATCTCAACGGTGAGGTCACCGACGCCACATTCGAACTGATCGCGGTGGCGCGATCGATCGCAGGACAGACCGGCGGCAGTGTTGACGCTGCGGTAATCGGCTCGGGTGCTGGCGGACTTGCCGGTTCTCTTGGTGGCGCCGATCGCATCCTCGTTGGAGACACAGACGACCTTGGCGCATTCAACCCACAGGGTCACGCTTCGGTGTTCGCCACGGTCGTATCTGAGCGGAACCCGGCCGTGACACTCGTTCCGTACACATCAGTCGGGATGGACGTCGGGAACCACGTCGCAGCCTCTTGTCAGGTGCCTCTCGTCTCATACTGTCTGAGCGTTGACCCAGGAGACGGACTCTCAGGGACCTGCCAGCTGTATGGAGGCAAGGTCGAGGCAGATATCGAGGTCGACGGGGATCGTGCGGTGTTTGCGATGCTCGCTGGCGCCGGTTCCGCGGACGATGGTCGTTCCGGAGGTGCTGGTGCGGTTGAGGCGATCGACGCTTCCACATCGGATCTCGCTGTTTCGTTCATAGGCCTTTCCGAGCCCGAGGGTGGCGACGTCGACATCGCAGCTGAGGAGATCCTGATAGCGGTCGGCCGGGGTATCGAATCTGAGGACAACATCGAGGAAGCCCAGGAGCTCGCCGATGCTCTCGGTGCAGCGCTTGCAGCGTCGCGCCCGATCATCGATCAGGGCTGGCTCCCGAAGACGCGACAGGTCGGCAAGTCCGGTCTGACGGTGAAGCCGAAGGTCTATCTGGCCCTCGGCATATCAGGGGCTCCCGAGCACCTCGAAGGTATGCGTGATTCGGCGACGATCATCGCGGTCAACTCAGATCCACAGGCACCGATCTTCGGCGTGGCGCATTACGGCTGGGTCGGTGACCTCTTCGACTTCATACCCGAGATGAACGACCGTCTGGACGGTTGATGCCAACCATCGTTCTCGCAACTGAAGAAGCAGGCAGAGAGGTATTCCTCGGCTTCAATACGGCAGCCATCGCTCTGTTCTACTTCCTCACGACGGTTGCGATAGCGATCTTCATGTGGGGGTTCTACCGGCGGATCCGAAAGTATCGAAAGGGCAGGCCCGCTGCCCGTCTGAGCTTCAAGCGCTTCATCAATGCGCTCGCCGACATCAGTTCGAACCGGACGATCGCAAAGCGGAACCGGACGGTCGGCATCGCACACTTCTTCGTGCTGTGGGGATTCATCGTCCTCACCATCGGGACGGCGATTATCGCGATCGACGAGGACATCATCGCGGTGATCCTCAACAAGCCCGAATGGCAGTTCTGGCATGGGCCGTTCTACGTCGGATATGCGTTCATCCTTGATGTGTTCGGCATCGGTTTCGTGGTCGGGCTGATCGTTCTCGCCAGGGTCAGAAGAAGTCAGCCGTCTCGGCTCGATTACACGAGGGTGGATGATGTCGAGGCTGATCGGCGAGGGTATTCGCTCGACGATCGGGCGTTCCTTGCCATCCTCGTGTTTCTCGGAGTGTCGGGCTTCCTGCTCGAAGGCTTCCGTATCGCGGCTACCGACTTCCCCTCTTTCGAGATCGTGTCGATAGGCGGCTGGACCGTGTCGCAATTGACGCGCCCCCTCGGTGAAACAGGAAACGACATCGCTCGCATGATCACCTGGTGGATCCACGGTGTGACCGCGCTGGCGTTCGTCGCCTACCTGCCGTATTCGAAGGGCATGCACATCATCAACGATGCGGCGGACCTTGCGTTCACCGAGCCGAGGTCGGCAGCGAAACTTGCGCCTGTTGTAGACGCGACCGCGCCCGGCTACCAGACCCTCGAGGACTTCACTTGGAAGGATCTCCTCGACCTCGATTCATGCACGAAGTGCGGTCGGTGCCACGAGGTGTGCCCTGCAGCTGCCTCCGGCTCGCCCCTCTCTCCGAGGGACCTGATCCTCGATCTGAGGGAGCATGCCGACGCCAGATCTGGCATCAGAATGTGGTACGGCGCGGGTGCACGGCCCGGGAACGCAGATGCCAGTGAGGTTGCAGGCGGCGTCATCGCTGTGGAGACGCTCTGGTCGTGTACGACGTGCATGGCGTGCATGGAGGCGTGTCCGGTTGGCATCGAGCACATCCCGACCATCGTCCAGCTCCGACGGAGGCTCGTGGATGTCGGCGAGGTCGAGCCGGGTTTGCAGACGGCTTTCCAGTCCCTTGCGAGAGGGGGAAACAGTTTCGGCAAGTCGGCCAAGCAGCGGGCGAGGTGGACGAAGGGTCTCGATTTCAAGATCAAGGATGCCCGCAAGGAAGAGGTCGACTATCTGTGGTTCGTCGGGGACCATGGTTCGTTCGATCCGAGGGCGACGGAGGTGTCGCAGACCGTTGCGAAGCTGCTCTCAGACGCAGACGTGGACTACGGCATCATGTACGACGGCGAGCGGAACGCGGGGAACGATGTGCGGCGGGCAGGCGAAGAGGGCCTGTTCGAGATGCTCCGGGACCAGAACGTTGAAGCACTGGAAGCAGCGATGTATCAGCGGATGTTCACGACCGACCCTCACTCGCTCAACACGCTTCACTACGAGTACCCGACCGACAACGACGTGCTGCACTACACCGTGCTTCTCGATGAGCTGATCTCGTCTGGTCGGATCTCCATCGGTGCACTCCACGGCAGGGCCACGTATCACGACCCGTGCTATCTCGGTCGATATCAGGACGAGTACGAGGCGCCTCGTAGATTGATCGCGGCGACAGGGCTCGATCTCATCGAGATGCCACGATGCCGCGAGAACAGCTTCTGTTGTGGTGCAGGAGGTGGTCGCATCTGGATGGATGACTCGGCTCTTGAGGAGCGACCATCCGAGAGCAGAATCCGCGAGGCTGTAGCGCTCGGTGACGACGTCAAGTTCTTCGTCGTCGCATGCCCGAAGGACATGGTGATGTATTCAGACGCCGTCAAGACGACGGGCAACGAGGGGCGCATCGAGGTGGTGGACATCGCACAGCTGATCGAGCGGGCCATGGAGGTGGTTCCCGTTGGCTGACGCAACCATCCCCATGCCTGAACGCATCGTGACCGTTCCAGACGATGATCTAGCTGCACGTGCGATCGGTCATGATGTCGCCGGGATGCTCCGCTATCAGATGGCGGTACTTGACAGGGAGGACAGACTCGAGTCCGGCTCCGGTGCTTGGCGTGACGGATTCGTGGAAGATGCCACCCAGCGTCAGAACGCCGCACGCACGTCGGTTCTCAGAGCGATGCAGATGGCCGTGACGAGTGAGTACTACGCCATCCTTGACGTCCTATACGACGATGGGCATCGCAAGATGCCTGATGTCGCGGACGCCTTGAACATCGGTGCGCTCACGTTGCAGGAGCGAGTCTCTGATCTTGTTTCGGCTGGTCTGGTCAACAAGGTGCCCGAGGCGAACCAGGCTGCGATCACACCCTCCGGCGCTGCTGTTGTCACCCTGGTAAGGGGCGCGGTCGCCGTGGCCGATCGCGATCTTCGGGAGGGCGAATGAGATGCCCGTACTGCGAATTGGAAGGTTCGAGGCCGGAGCTCCATGCACACCTCACGGACGACCATCCGGAGGAGGTCATCACCGAGGTGGTGTGGGGGAAGCGCTACATGGAGCTGCCGTGCCCCAAGTGCGACGAGTCACACCGGACCGAAGTGAAGCCGCGCTACAACGACCCGACCTTCCTGGAGGAGCATTATCGGGAGATCCGACTTGTGGCATTCGACATGTTCCTGTATCACTGGCAAGACCAACACGACGGGGAGAAGAAGGATGAGTGAGGTACGCGGCTGCAATATCCCGGACGATCTGTACTACTGGCCGGAGAAGCACGTGTGGGTGGCACCCCAAGATGACGGATCGGTGGTGGTAGGGGTCACAGATGTCGCACAGAGCCTCGCTCATGCGATCATCTCCGCGCTGCCGAAGCGGGTGGGCCGCCCTGCGAAAAAGGGCCGGTCGCTCGGAACGATCGAGAGCGGAAAGTGGGTTGGGCCGGTCACCGCCCCGGTCTCGGGCGAGATCCTGGAGACGAATCCACTACTCGGGACCGATCCTGGGATCATCAACACCGACCCGTACGGTGAGGGTTGGTACATGAAGATCATGCCGAGCGATTGGGACGGAGAAGCAGGTGATCTCGTGACGGGCGCCGACGGTGTCGCAGCGTATGAGGCCTTCCTCGTCGCCGAAGGCATTGAATGCGGTTGAGCCATTGATCGTCCACCGTGGCTGTGCCATCCCCGAGGGTTACTCCTATGACGTTGATGGCGACCTGTGGGTGCGCTTCGAAGACGGGCTCGCTCGAATGGGCCTCACCGATGTGGCACAGACGCGGATGGGCAAGATGGTTTCGATCAGGTTCAAGAAGGTTGGCAAACGAGTGACGTCGGGGAGGTCGATTGCAACGGTGGAGTCCGCTAAGTGGGTCGGGCCGATTCACACGCCGTTCGACGGTGAGGTCGTGGAAACCAACGATGCTGCTTTCGAAGCAGACATTCTGGTTGCGAACAAGGACCCGTACGAAGCTGGTTGGATCTCGATCGTCAAGCCGGACGATCTCTCATCAGCCTCGGTGGGCCTCCTTTCGGACGATGCCGCCGTCGCGGCATACAAGGACCGCATCGACGAGCTCGAGATCGCCTGTTTCCGGTGCGCAGACTGATGGAATTGCGCGTCATCGATTTCGGGAGGGTGACTCCCGTTCGCAGCCAGAGTCTGTGGCATGCGATCGCATACGGAGTGTCGGCCGGGGCTCCGCCAACGCTGTCCTT
>Ga0070727_10004668_pt1 | contig 11571 bp, 7 predicted proteins | sample tdAd472_FD_66722 | JGI IMG/M metagenome (GOLD analysis project Ga0070727, IMG submission 66722) | Marine sediment microbial communities from the Atlantic coast under amendment with organic carbon and nitrate - tdAd47.2 | ecosystem: Environmental > Aquatic > Marine > Coastal > Sediment | place... | reverse complement strand
CGGAGGTCTCACGGGAGTGGTCCTCGCCCTGTGGGTCGTGCTCCAGGGCGGCGGCCGCATCGGCGGGTTGGACCTGGGGCTCGGGGCGTTCGCGCAGGGCGCGGTGGCGCTGTTGACGCTCGCGGCCATCGTGGCGTTGCTGGTGAGGGCGGCGGTGCGCAAGGCGTGAGGGGGAGCGCGGGGGGGCGAGCTGCGCGTGGGGAGTGCGCAGATGGGGTTGGAGTCGGGGCCGGATAGGGCAGCTCTGGGCTGTCACGCAAAGCCTTGATGCGGCATTAGTTACGGCTGTCGGTGAGAGCCTGTGTGATCACCGGTAGTTTTGTGTTCACGAAAACTCTCGTGCGCACGAAAATCAACCCATGGGAGCTGCACGAGGTTCACCCGAAGGCCAAGGCCCGCAGAGACTCCAGCGCCAAGCGCTCGAGCGCCTGAAGTCCGCCTTCGAGCTGCATGGATGGAAAGTCTCCCTTCCCGGTGGGGCACCTGGCCGAGCGGGCCTGGCTTGCCGCAACGGTGACTTCGCCTACGCCGTCGAGCTGAAGGCGTCACCGGGCCGATCGCGCAGGGTGATCCTGAGAGGCTTGATGGCAGACGCGATCCTTCAATCCAGGCAAGCGGCCAGGGAAAGCGAGCTGCAGCCTCTGGCCGTCGTCGCGGCTCCGCACCTCTCGAGCGAGATCGTGCAAGAGTTGGGCGAGTACGTTCGCGACGTCGGGGAGGGGATTGCCTGGGGCGTCCTGGACGGGCGCGGTCGCCTGGAACTTCACGGGCCGGGACTCGACTCGGTCCGTCTTCCCGAGGGCGCCTGGATTTCCGATGCGCCCCGCCGAGAGGCACCGACCTACAACCCGTTCTCCGACCTGGGACAGTGGATGCTGAAGGTCCTGCTCGCCCCGCACGTGAGCGAGAGCTGGTTGCGGGCACCGAGGAGTTTGGTTCGCGGCATGGCCGAGCTGGCGGAACATGCCGGCTCCTCTCCCGCGAGCGCCTCTCGCTTTCTCTCGGAACTCGAAGCCGACGGCTACGTCGAGAAGCGCGACGGCCACCTGCGGCTCGTGCGCATCCCGGCGCTGTTGAACGCCTGGCGCATGGCGGCTCAGCGGCCGGGCGAAGTGAGGCGAGCTCGCTTCCATCTCCCCGCCGCCGATCCTCTGGAGCGTATCGGGAGACGGCTCGCCGAGCGGAATCCTCGGCGGGAGGGACTCGAGCGCTTATCCGCCCCCGAGACCATCGATAGAAAGGGGCGACGTGCCTGCCTGGCCATGTTCGCCGCCTGCCGCGTTCTGGGTCTGGGTCATGTTCGCGGCGCACCCATCCATGTCTACGTCGAGGACCTCTCGGCCGAAGTTCTCGAGGAGCTGGAGCTCGGCCTGGCCGACCGCCAATCCGTGGCGGACCTCGTCTTGATTCGACCCAGGTTTCCCGAGTCCGTCTTCCGCGGGTCCGTGGATGTCGAGGGAGTGCCCGTTGCGGACGTCCTTCAATGCTGGGTCGACGTATCCTTCAAGGCCGCGCGCGGCGAAGAGCAAGCGAAGCTGATCGAACAGCAGCTCGATTTCATGCGAGGGATCTGATGGCCGAACGGCTTCTGGAAGAGGCACTGGCAGCTCTGGCAACGGTGAAGGATCAACTGGTCGTCGTCGGCGGTACGGCCCACAGGCTCTTTCCACTCCATGAGCTCGGTCAGGCGCCGCGGTTCGAACTGCTGACGACCGAAGACGTCGATATCGTCGCGCCACTCGAGCTCCAGCATGACGGGGGCAGCCACTTGCTACATTGCTTGAAGGAGGCCGGGTTCGAGGAGGAGGTTCGTGGCGGCACCGAGCCCGCGTACATCTATCGCCTCCGAGGTCAACGCGGTGCCTATCTCCAGTTTCTCGCAGACCTCGGAGGCAGTGGGCGGAAACGAAGTGGGAAGGCCGATCGGTTGATGAGGTTCTCTGGAATCCACGCCGAGAAGCTCAGGGGCGTTGGTGTACTCCTGCACGCGCCTTGGAAACTTCGGCTTCGCGGTGAAACCGAACCGGTGGAGTTGCAGGTGGCCAATCCCGTCTCCTATCTGGCGCAAAAACTCTTGTGCTCGAAGGGCCGCCCCGTAGACAAGCAGGCCAAAGACCTGCTCTACATCTTCGACACGATCGCGATCTTCGCGGAGTCGCTGGGCGAACTCGAGGATCGAGCGCCCGACTGGCTTCCTCCGCTCTCACGGAAACAGAAATCGACAATCGTCGCCGCAGCCACATCCACGTGTTTCGAGCAAAGTGATGTCTCGCGTGCCGCGGCGACGATCGCGAGAGAGCAGCGGAGTGATGCCCCCGACTCCGCGCAGATTGTCGCAGCGTGCAGGCTTGGACTTCAGCGCGTGCTCGGACCTCTCTTCGACGGGTGACTTCCGGTCCGTCGCGGGAGAGGTGATCGCTCCAGGTCCTGAGTAGAAGCCGGCGGAGTCTGATCCTCGCCCCTCGGCGGCGGAAGCCAGCCGAAACCCGAGCCGTCCCTGAGGCTGTGGCGGCGGGCGCCGGCGCAGTGTCACCCGGCGCGTCTTCGCTCGATTGCGGAGAGTGCTAGCCGAGTTAAGCTGCCTCCACGGGCCATGTCTCTCTTCGTCGGCGATTCCCTCCAGCAACACTTTCCGGCTCGCACGCGTCGGCGCGGGCAGGAGTACTTCGACCGCGGGTTCGTCTCGATTGACACGCTCGAGCCGGATTACGTCGAGGCGGCAGTCGAGGGCTCCGTCGTGTACTTCGTCACCCTCGCTGAGGACGAGCGCGACCGGAACGGGGTGGAGATGGATTGCACCTGCCCGGCCTTCTCCAGGTTCGGGCCGTGCAAACACCTTTGGGCCGTGATCTTGGCGACCGAGGAAGCTGTCGAGGGAGGAGCGTTCGGCGGAGCATGGGGAGAAACGCACTCGATCGTTCGAGCGGTCGTCAAGGCGGTTGGCAGGGGGCCGGTCAAGGAGACTGCAGAGTGGGCGCGGCGCCTCGACGGTATGGCGCGCATCCCGCGGCAAGCCGTCTACACACCTAGCTTGCTGACCGGCCCCGAGGGGCAGTTCGCTTACGAACTCGACGTCAAACGCTCTGCTGAACACGGCATCTTGGCTGTCGAGGTCATGCATCGGCAACTTCGTGACAACGGGCGCTGGGGGCCGTTGCGAGCTACCGGGATCAGGGCCGCTAGTGTCGAGGCGAGCACCACCGAGCTGGACAAGTCGATCTTCACGAAACTCCGCGGAGCCTCGACGCTCACCAACCTTCTCGGGTGGAGCATCCACCGCGAGGACTCTTCCGTCTTCTACCTCGAGCCGAACCTCCTGGAAGAAGTCCTGCCCCTCTTGGTGAAGGCGGGTCGTTTGTATTGGCGCACCGAGGGCGACATGCCAAGTGAGTCCGTGGGCTGGGACGACGGAGAGCCTTGGTCGTTCGAAGGCAAACTGGATTCGAGTGAACAGCGAGTCGTGCTCACCGGAGAACTCGTGCGCGGCGAGGCTCGTCGCTCGTTGGACGAGCCTGTGGTCCTACTGGAATCGGGCTTCGTCGGGTTCAAGGACGAGATCGCGCGCTTCGATCCGCGCGGAGGCATGGAGCTGGTTATCCAACTGCGCGCGGGGGGGCCGTTGATCGTCCCCGCCGAGGATCGGGAGCGCTTCGACGCCACCCTGGCCGAGTTCCCCACGGGCCTGTGGCGTTGCCTCCCCTGGCTGCCGGTCCCGGAGAGCGCGCCGCTCACCCCGTGCCTCCACATCGAGGACGACCGCGAGGGAAGCCGCCAAACCAAACGCCTGGAGTGCGGGGTCTCCTTCCTCTACGGCACGGTGAACGTCGACTTTCAAGATGCATGCGAGGTCCTCCGGGGTGAGGACGAGCACGTCATCCAACGCGACCGCGCGACGGAACGCGAGGCGCTGGAGACCTTGGTGCAAGCGGGTCTGCGTCCGTCCAGCGAGGAGTGGAGCGTCGCGGGTACGGTCTCCTTCAGCGATTTTCCGCACTTCGCTCACACGCTGCTCGAGAAGGGCTGGCGGGTGGAGGTGCCCGAGGGCGCGCTGCGGCGTTCGGGCGCCTCGTCGGTCTCGGTCCGCTCGGGCATCGACTGGTTCGAGCTCGGGGGCGGTCTGCAATTCGGCGATGAGGTCGCCGCGTTTCCCGAGCTCCTGGAGGCGGCCCGCGAGGGCCGCGGCACCGTGCCACTCGGCGACGGCTCCGTCGGGCTGATCCCCGAGCAGTGGCTGAAGACCTGGAGCCTGCTGGGCCTCGGCGAGGAGACCGAGGCGGGGCTGCGCTTCCCGCGTCAACAAGGATGGATGCTGGACGCCTTGCTCGCCGAGCGCGGAGAGGTGAACTCCGACGCGGCCTTCGACCGCTACCGCGCGGGCCTGCGCAAGTTCCAAGCCTTGAACGCGAAGAAGGAGCCCGCCTCGTTCTGCGGAGCCCTGCGGGACTACCAGCGCGAGGGCCTCGGTCGCTTCAAGTTCTGGCGCGACCTGGGTCTGGGCGGCTGCCTCGCGGACGACATGGGGTTGGGAAAGACGGTGCAGGTGCTGGCCCTTCTCGAGGCCCAACGTCGCTCCAAGAAGAGCGCCACTCACCTCCCTTCACTCGTCGTGGCACCGCGCTCGGTAGTCTTCAACTGGATCGACGAGGCCGCGCGTTTCGCGCCGAACCTGACCGTCATCGACTACACCGGTCCGCGGCGGCGCGACCGCAAGGACGAGCTGGACAGCGTCGACGTGGTGATGACGACTTACGGCACCCTGCGCCGCGACGCGCGGGATCTCTGCGAGCGCGAGTTCGAGTACGTGATCCTGGACGAAGCTCAGGCCATCAAGAACGCGACGAGCCAGACGGCCAAGGCCGCCCGCCTCATGCGCGCCAGGAATCGACTGGCGCTCTCCGGCACCCCCGTCGAGAACCACCTGGGCGAGCTATGGTCGCTCTTCGAGTTCCTCAATCCCGGGATGCTCGGACGAGCGAAGACCTTCCAGGCCTTGATGGACACAGAGAGCCCCGACGGCAACCGCCTGGCCGAGGCCATGCGCCCGTTCTTCCTGCGGCGCACGAAGGAAGAGGTCCTGGACGACCTGCCCGAGAAGACGGAGCAGGTCCTCCACTGCGATCTCGGCAGGAAGGAGCGCAAGCGCTACGACGAGCTGCGCCGCCACTACCAAGCCGAGCTCTTGAGCCGTGCGGACGACGTCGGCCTGAAGCGAATGAAGATCCACGTGCTCGAGGCCTTGCTTCGCCTGCGGCAGAGCGCGTGTCACCCCGGCCTCGTGTCACCCCACCTGAGTTCGGAAAGCTCCGCCAAGCTAGACGCCTTGATCCCGCGCCTCGAAGAGACCGCCAACGAGGGCCACAAGGCCTTGGTCTTCTCCCAGTTCACCAAGCTCCTAGCCATCGTGCGCACCAGGCTCGACGCCCTTGGCATTCCCTACGAGTACCTCGACGGGCGCACCCGCAACCGCAAGGAGCGTGTCGAGCGCTTCCAGACCGACCCCGATTGCCCCCTCTTCCTGATCAGCCTCAAGGCCGGCGGCCAAGGCCTCAACCTGACCGCTGCCGACAACGTCTTCCTCCTGGATCCCTGGTGGAACCCCGCCGTCGAGGCGCAGGCCATCGACCGCGCCCACCGCATAGGCCGCCAGCGCCCCGTCTTCGCCTACCGCGTGATCGCGCGCGACACGGTGGAAGATCGTGTCCTCGAACTGCAGGCCAAGAAACGCGCGCTCGCAGAGGCGCTCTTCGCCGGCAAGGGCGGGGCGCTGCGCGACCTGACTCGCGATGACCTCGAGGGGTTGCTGTCTTGAGGCCCGTGGCGTGGCCAGTGCCGGATTTGGGGTTCTCGGGCAGCTCCGGCTCCTCGGCGTCGGGCACCACTATCCGAAGTCCTGTGATCCGAGTCCCGGGATTATTCTTTGCGGTTGTTGCGGCTAGCTAGCCCGGGCAACAGGGCGGACTTCGGTGGGGCATCAAGGAAGTGTGATCGTCAAGCTCGCGGCTTCGAGCCGAGCCTCCGCGAATCCTGTCTCCATGCCGACCTTCCACCGGTAGCCTCCGGTCGGAATGCCCGTGACCCTCAACCATCCCCCCATGCCCGTAGCTAGGCTGGTTGATGCTGGCAACAGACCGTCCGCTACCCAGTCAGTAACTGATTCTTCGAGCTCCGTGGAAGTGAGTTCGACTGGGATACCTGAAGCCGGTGCACCCGCCGCATCGACGAACCGGAGAGCTAGAGACCCCAAGCGGTGCATGGCCACGTCTCGGTGTGACGACCCCTGTCCCAATTCGAACTCCCTCACTACTGGCCAGTGCAGAGGGTGGGTGAGTTCGAGCCGAAAGACGCCTGGGCTGATCTTGTCCCACGCGGTGTACCCCGTATCCGTTGTGTTCGTTTCGCCTAAGGAGTACGAATCGTTGGCACATGAGAGCCGGCCGCTGACCCCGGCGATGGGGCCAAGATCGTCCAGGACCGACACGGACAAGAAGCTCGTCGGTGCAAAGGTGATCTCTACCGGGTCTTCTGTGCTATCGCGGAGACGTACTGTCGTGATCATCGTGCCTCGCCCGTCGAGCGTGGCATGAATCTCGTACTCACCCGGGTCCAAACCGGGCGCCCGCACGATCCCCAGGTCGTTCGTGATGCTCGAGGCGGGTAGTGAGAGTCGGTCTCCCGACCTCCGGAGGTAGATCTCTGCGAGAGGGACGGGCTGCGAATCTTCATCGACGAGCCGGACCACGAGTTCGGACGAAGTGGCTCGAAGCGTTGCATGAACTTCGCCGTTCTCCTGCACGGCTTGGCCGTAACCAAGCTTCTTCTGATCGATGCCGTAGGCCCAGTAGGAAACGAGCCCGAGCGGAAGGCCTGTGATGGCTGCCTGGCTGTTGTAGGCTTCTTGAGCGACTTGCAGATCTCCGCGACCTCCTGTCACCGAACTGGCGTTGACAAAGAGTGGATCCGGAAGCTCGAAGCCCTCCTCTGGGACCACTGTGACGATGAGTTGGCGCGTGGGGCGGAGGTCAAACACATGCTCCCAATCGCCCGACACGGGAGTCTCCGTCGCAACGGAGCGGGCATACGACCGGTCCTTGTAGAGCACTAGGTCATATCGCCCCTCCGAGAGTGGGCCGAACTCAAGAACCCCGTCTGGTCCGAAGGACGGCCTACCGGGGGTACTGGAGGATTCGACGCCGGCCGCATAGCGGCCCATCTCCTCGCCCTCAATGCCCTCGAGCCTTACCCGCAGGGTCTTCGCGGTGGCGAGCGTGAGCTCGTAGGGGTCCGCGTGCCCGTCGGTGACGACCCAATTTCCCCATGTGTCTCCGTACCCTTCAGCGCGAACAAGAATCGAGTTGCCGCCTTCCACCAGTCCGCTGACCAAGGCCTGCCCACTGCTGTCTGAATAGAGCTTTGGTCCCCAGAAGGCGACGTTGCGCAGCGCGACAGACGCGAGACGACGAATCTCGGCATTCGGGACGGGGCTTCCTGTTTCCTGGTCGAGCAGCGTGAGTCGGCTAGATACCCCCTCCTGCAGGTCAAGCACGACGTGGGCACTCTCGTCAACGGACACACGAACTAGAGCCGGCTCACTCCGAGGCAGTGAGCGACCCGTGGCGAGTACCCAGACCTCGCCCGTCGGTGTATTGAGCAGCTCGAACGAGCCGTCCTCTCGATCTAGGAAAGTCTTCCTCCACGCCGTGACATCGGTTTCCTCGTTCCAGTAGCAGACCTCGAACGCATCGACCGGCTGACCGCGGTAGAGCACTTGCCCAGTGATGCGAGCGGCTCTCTGCAGTCGAATCTCCGAGGTGACGGCTTCCTTCTCGGGCACCTCAATGGGTGGGAACGTGTCGGAGACATAGCCGTCACAGAAACCGGCGATACTCACAAAGCCATCAGGGATGCCTTTCAGCAGGAAGAATCCAGGAGCCTCGTCGTGGTCCTCCGGAAAGGGCCGCGACCACATCTCGCCTGCGGGATCTCCAGTCCAGCGAGCGAAGAGGGTAGAGTCGAAGAGGATGTTGCCGTCCTCGTCGGCAACGAGTGCCCAGATGCGGTTGCCGGGCTCCCCGACAAAGTCGACCACCACATGGGATCCGGAGGCGGGCGTCGGCCGGGACTCCTCGCGGGGTATGGCATCTCCGCCCCGGAAGGAGAACACATACTCTTCCTCGGGAACAAGCGGGAGCGAAACGGGCCCCCAGGACCCGCTGTGGCCCACGACGGTGGAGTCAACGGCCTGAACGATATGTCCGGTCCTCGCGTGGACGTGCACAACGTACTCATCGTCTTCGTTGAGGTCTTCCGAGAAGGCGACAGTTCCCGACGCGGTGAAGGTGTCTTGGAGACGGAGGAGGACTTCGCCCTCGAAGTCGCCGTGAACGCCCTTTGAAGCGCGTCCATGGTGGGTAGCGCGAAGGCCCTCGGGACCAGGGAACGGGTGGAGTGGCACGTGCCCAGACTCATCCGTCTCGTAGCGCCGAACCAAGAGTTCAAGCGCTTGACGGGCTGCGGACTCGTCGGTGGGGCGACTTGACCCGAGCTGCCAAACCAAGGCCCCGGCGGTTGTCTTGCCGTCATCCACTACTCTCGCCCGGAGAGTAGTGGATGGCTCAAGCTGGATAAGGATCGGCGAGGAGTCTGCGAGTTCACCGGAGGCCGGGAGGATCTGATAACCCGCCTCGAACTCGGGGTGGGTGGCCCAGATGACCGACCCATCCAGAGAAGCCGGTTCGACAATGCTAAACTGTCCCTGCTCGTTCGATTCGGTGAATCTGGACAGCGCAAGAAGGGCTTCACCGTCCCGAGCGCTCCAGTCCGAGTGGGACTGGGAAGTCCAGTGAATCGGTGGGGACGGAGGCAGCGGGGTCCAGGATATGGTCGAACCAGCAATCGGCTGGCCGCTCGAGTCAACCAGCCGCCCATACCAGGATGCTGAAGTTAGAGGTTCCCTCTCGGGTTTGTCTCTCTGACTGAGCGGCCCCCCCATGGAGTCCAGAGTCGAGGGCTGGGCGAGCGAGGCTTCAAGTTGTTCCCCACTCGGCGCCTCTGCTACTGCGCGTGGGGCCGCACTATCGCTGGGCGTACCGATTAGGCGTTGCAGGTAGTACAGTGCCAAGCCGGCGACAACGACGCCGGCTATCAACACCGTTCCTCGGCTAAGAGAACCCAACGGCTAAGCCCTGCCAGCCAACCTCAAGGACATCCAGTCACTCTCGCTAAGGAGAGGGGACCGGCTTCTGGCTGACCCCACCGTTCTGGGGGAGCGTGCTCGTACCTTTCTTGGCGAGATGGCGGGTTGGCGTGCTCGAGCCCTGAGCGAGTGCGAGGCCCCCTGGAAAATCTACAGCGGACGAAGCGCTTCCGGCGCAGATGAGAAAGGCGATGAGCAGGATTATTGTGTTATTGAAGGGCTTCATCGATTACCTGCCGGCCAGCAGCGCTAGCTCTATCGTAGATCTTCAGCGCGAAAGCGCGGTCGATCGACGGCCTGAGGCCGGATTGCCGATACGCCTGCCTGACGGCGCTGCGGAATCCGGCTGCATTGAAACTCAAGTTCCCCATGGCAGCCTCAAGGGCGTTCAGTGCGTCGACAGCTTGTTCATGATCCTCGGCGAGGAGTGCAGTGAATAGCCAAAAGGAAGCACAGTCCACGCGGGAAGGGTCAGTCCGGCTCGCCCTGCCGTAATAAAGCAAGGCTCCGGGAAAGTTGCCGCCCAGGAATTGGGTCCGTGCCGTGCAGTCGAGGGTGGAAACCCGAAGGCGAGCAGTTCCGGCGGTCCGTGCATTGATCGCCAGGAGCCGCGAGGCCTCGCTGAGGTTTCCTGTGTTTGTCAAATGAATCCCTTGATACCCCCTTGCGGCAGCCGAGGGGTCGAGACGCATGGCAAGGGCTGAGACCTCTCCGAGCCCCTTGAACGGAAACTGAGCTAGCGGCGATTCTGAGTCCGAACTCGTGAGCATCGGTTCAAGACTTCTACGTCGCCGCTGCAAGTCTTGGGGATGGACCGTGGGCCGATGATCCGTCTCGACAACGAGGCTGTTCACTGCGGGCCCGTATTCGCGATCCTCAGTCGCATGGTACCTACACAGCTCCAGCAGCAGCCAAGCGACCTCCTCCCGATAGAACCGGGCCAGATCACGCTCCGCTACGGTCAAGGAAGTCGCGTTCTCTGAAACCGCTTCAGGAATCTCGAACAACGCCCTGTGCGATGCCTTCTTGTCGACGCGTAGCAGGCACGAATCCGGGTCCCTTGCGACATCGCGCAGAAGCTCTTCGAGCTTCGGTTCGAGTGTGATGCCGCGGTAGTTCATGCTGGACCCTCGTTCTTGTCGAAGCTTCCCAGCATACCCAGGGCAGACAAGGCGGTCCGAAGACTCTCAAGAATCTCCTCTTCTGAGCCAAGGCCTTCCTCGATGCATTCCTTGATGTGCTTTCCTACGACCGCGACTTCCACGAAAGGCTTCCGGATGGAGTAGGGCAGGACGTTGAAGCGGACGACGGCCCCTCGCGTCTGCTCCATGGGAATGCCCAGTGAGTCGAGCATGAAGGCGTAAGCGCTGTCATCTCGTTCTTCACCAATAACGACGCCTTCGAGTTCGTCTTCAGCATCCTGTTGCAGGGTCGCTCTGACAGCTTCATCGATGCGCTCATCGATCCACGTGCCAGAGTAGATCTCGGGCGCTTCGAGCGATGTTTCCCCCGCGATTCGGATCAAGCTCAGTCGAGCGATGCGCTCAGGGTCGAAAAGGAAAGCTTGGGAACGCAGCCGAATACCTACGCGTTCCCGTAGCTGTGTCTCAAGGCCTTTGGGGATGCGAGCAAGCGCATCCTCAAGAGCTCGATGGGCCGCTTCGGAATAGACATCCGAGTAGATGGCCATGTTCTTGCGCTCTCCGGGCACATGCTCATTGTGTTGCGCGACGCCGTGGCGTCAAGGCGTTGGCCTTACGAAACCGCGACTCGGCACTGGAGGGCAATCAGAGGTTGGCCTGGTTTCTCTCGCTCAGCGGATTCCCGGTTTCGGGACCCTCAGCGCGGCGCGGTTCAGCTGATCGAAGCCGCGTCCAGGTAGGCACAGAACCCATTCGCCCACTTCATCTGCACGGGCGTCTTGCAATCCACCTCCACCAACCGCGGCGAGCCCACCACCACGCAAACACACTGCGCGCGACTCGTCGCCACGTTCATGCGGTGCGGGTCGAACAGGAAGCTCATCCCGCGCGGAGCGTCCTCCACCGAAGAGCTCGTCGTCGAATAGACAACCACCGGCGCCTCTTGCCCCTGGAATTTGTCCACGGTGCCGACGGCGACTCCCCTGGGCATGCTCGCGGAGAGCGCGCCCACCTGCGCGTTGTAGGGAGCGATGACGAGGATGTTCTCGGGCTGCAGCGGATGCTCGGCGCCCTCGCGGTCACGCCAACGAAGGTCGCGACTCAGCAAGTCCCGAACGAGCGCCCCGATCGCCTCGACTTCTTCGGGCGACCGGCTCGTCCGCCCCTCGTGCTCGACGGGAACGAAGTAGAGCCCTGTCGTGAACGGACTGTCTCCGAGTAGTTCCTGCTGCGCAC
>Ga0070727_10004664_pt1 | contig 11583 bp, 8 predicted proteins | sample tdAd472_FD_66722 | JGI IMG/M metagenome (GOLD analysis project Ga0070727, IMG submission 66722) | Marine sediment microbial communities from the Atlantic coast under amendment with organic carbon and nitrate - tdAd47.2 | ecosystem: Environmental > Aquatic > Marine > Coastal > Sediment | place... | reverse complement strand
GCCTTACTCCGATGAGCGGGTGATTCATTTTGGTTTAGTGCCTCGATCACATCGTAGTATTTTTGTGATCAATGAGCTTCCTGATTTGCAGGCGAGAATACAGGTAGCGCTTTTTAATATGTTGCAAGAAGGAGATATTCAAATTCGAGGTTTCAAATTGCGCTTGCCGCTAGATATACAATTTCTCTTTACGGCAAACCCCGAAGATTATACCAATCGAGGTAGTATCATTACACCGCTGAAAGATCGGATTGAGAGTCAGATATTAACACACTATCCCAAGTCCATTGAGATTGCTTTGGCGATTACCAAACAAGAATCTCGTTTGACTGAAGCTCAAAAAGAAGCTGTCGAAGTGCCGGGCTTGTTTGAAATACTCCTAGAGCAGATTGCTATGGAGGCTCGGGAAAGTGAATTTGTCGATGAAAAAAGTGGGGTTTCTGCCCGACTTAGCATCTCGGCCTACGAGAATCTAGTAAGTACTGCCGAAAGACGAATGTTGATCAATGGAGACAAGAAGACTACGGCTAGGGTGATCGACTTTTGGGGCGTAGTACCCGCTATTACTGGGAAAATTGAGTTGGTCTATGAAGGGGAACAGGAAGGCCCCTACAGTGTGGCGATGGCTTTGATGGGACGTGCCTTTAAGAAAATGTTCCTCGATCATTTCCCTAACCCCGATGAAGTGAAGAGAGGACGTGAACGTGACCCTTACGGTACTATTCGAGCCTGGTTTGCTGGTGGGAACACCATCGATCTACTCAATGATTCAAATGATCTTGATTTTGTCAATGCCTTGAATGCGGTGGCAGGCCTTCGGAAGTTCGTAGAAAAAACCTTAAGCATCAAAGGCGAAGAAGCGGTTCCTTATATGGAATTGGTGTTGCACGGACTAGCAGAATTTGATGTGATTAATAAGGATATTCTTGAGTCAAGTTTGTCCTTCCGCGACCTATTAGCTAATATGTTGGACGATGATGATCTTTTTGGTGATTCCTAAATTACTAGTTGATATATGTTATTGAAAATTAATCCTGATAACCCAGAAGGGCGAAAAATCAAGCAAGTAGTAGAAAGCTTGCAAGAAGGTGGGATTATTATTTATCCTACAGATACGGTGTATGGACTTGGTTGTGATATCTTCAACCCTAAAGCGGTAGAGAAGATTTGCCGATTACGTGGTTTAAAACCGGAAAAGGCAATGCTGTCCTTCATCTGTGAGGACATTAGTCAAATTGCGGACTACGCCTACCAGATTGACAATGAAGTGTTCAAGGTATTGAAGAAAAACCTACCCGGCCCTTTTACCTTTGTCCTACGGGCTAATAATACGGTTCCGAAGCTATTCAAAAACCGGAAGCGAACCATTGGAGTCCGGATCCCTGAGAACAAGATAGCAAGGAGTATCGTACAAGAACTAGGTCGCCCAATTTTATCTATTTCTTTAAAATCGGACGATGAAATTCTTGAGTACTTTACAGATCCGATCGATATTTTTGATGATTTCAAGAAATTGGTAGATATCGTGATTGATGGCGGAATTGGAAACAATAATCCTTCCACTGTTGTAGATTGTACGGGTGATGACTTGGAAGTCATTCGACAAGGGGCAGGAATACTTGGCTAGTACGCTTTATTCGTTCAGTTTAAGCGATCTTGTTTTTCAGAAGACATAAAATAGATAGGGCAAATATATCAGCATTGGTATATTTGCCCTTCTTCCTTAAAGTCCATACATGATTCATAAATCAATCTTAGCCTTATTGTTCTGTTGCCTGAGTATTGGGTGCGTTTACACACAAGCCACCGTGCGAGGAAACATCTTCGATGAAGAAACGGGTGAACCTATCGTATTTGGTAATGTACGATTGGCTACACAGACCATTGGCACACATACCGATGTAAATGGCTTCTTTAGTATGGGAAATGTTCCTGCTGGAGCTTATCGACTCGTCATTACCTATATCGGTTACGATAGTTTGGCAGTGGATATAGATCTAAAAGATGGACAAATCTTTTATCAGCGATTGGCCTTACGCGCCAATGCGGTCAATTTAAGCACCGTCGATGTTTCTGCCAATCGAGAAAAGGCTCGCTCAGACGTACAAATTTCGAAAATAACGGTTACTCCTAAACAGATACGATCCCTACCATCTACTGGTGGAGATGCAGATATTGCGCAATACCTTCCTGTACTTCCCGGCATTGTGGTATCTGGAGATCAAGGTGGCCAGCTGTATATTAGAGGTGGCTCACCGGTTCAGAACAAGATCCTATTGGATGGAATGACGATTTATAACCCTTTTCACTCTATCGGTTTTTTCTCTGTCTTTGAAACCGAAACCATCAGGAGTGTGGATGTCTTAACGGGTGGGTTTAATGCGGAGCATGGAGGCCGGATTTCTGCCGTGGTGGATATTAAAACCCGGGAGGGGAACAAGAAGAGACTGGCAGGTCTAGTGTCGGCGAGTCCTTTTCAAGCCAGGGCTTTGATCGAAGGGCCGCTGCTCAAGTTGAATGAGGAAAAAGGCAACAGCATCTCTTTTCTCTTTACGGCCAAACATTCCTACTTGGATCAAACCTCCAAATCATTATATAATTATGCAGTGGACACAAGCTTTTATGCTTTCGCTGCCAGTGATACGAGTCTTACAGATCTGGCCAATAATATAGGCTTGCCCTTTAACTACACTGATTTTTATGGGAAACTTTCGATTGTTGGAGGGAATGGAAGCAAGGTCAATTTTTTTGGATTCAACTTTCGTGATGCATTTGATTTTGTGGGCCTTGCTGCCTTGGATTGGAAGACTACCGGTGCTGGAGCTAATTTCACCTTGGTACCTGCCAATTCTAATATAGTAATGGACGGCTTAGTCTCTTTTTCTTCCTATGATGTGGCTTTGAGAGAAGGCTTGGCTGAACCTAGAAGAAGTGGGATTACCAGTTTTGGCGCCCAATTGAATTTTAGCTATTTTGGTGGAGATAACCAAATCAGATATGGTTTTGAAGTGAATGGCTTTAATACCGATTTTTCCTTTGAGAATTTTATTGGACTCGACTTTGAGCAGCGGGATTTTACCACAGAATTGGCCGGTTATTTCAAGTACAAGCAAAAACTCGGCAAATTGATTATTGAGCCCGGATTGCGTTTGCAATTTTATGCTTCCCAATCCACCCTTAGCCTGGAACCCCGTTTGGGGCTGAAGTATAATGCGAACGATCGCTTGCGGTTTAAGATGGCGGGTGGCTACTATTCCCAGAACTTGATTAGTACGGTAAATGAGTTGGATATCGTCAACTTTTTCGTCGGATTTCTGGCAGGACCCGAAGAGACCCTTTTCAAACCGGGCACTCGAAACCCGACAGATCATCGCTTACAAAAGTCGATTCATGCGGTAGCTGGAGTAGAGATTGACCTGAATAAGAATGCTGGCATTAACATCGAACCCTATTACAAACGCTTCACCCAGTTGATCAATATTAACCGGAATAAATTGAGTGCCCTTGATCCTGATTTTTCGGTGGAAACGGGAAATGCCTATGGCATTGATTTTTCCTACCGTTACGAAAAGAAAGATTGGTATCTGTGGTTGACCTATTCATTAGGGTATGTAGATAGATTTGATGGAGACCAAACTTATCCCACCATCTTTGACCGAAGGCATAATGCGAATGCTCTCCTTACCTATAATTTTGGGAAGACCGCAAGTTGGGAGGCTAGTTTGCGCTGGAATTTTGGTTCGGGTTTTCCTTTTACAGAAACCCAGGGATTTTTCCAAAATATTGCATTTGACCAGATATTGGTGGAAGACATTTTAGGTGGCAACTTTGATCTGGGGACTATCCTGGCAGATAACCGAAACGGAGGCCGTTTATCCTATTACCATAGACTAGACGCCTCCTTGAAAAAGACGATTGAATTACCGGGTTCTCTCTTTATGGAAGCCGTCTTAAGTGTGACTAACGCCTACAATCGCGACAACGTTTTTTACCTGGATCGAATTACTAATCAGCGAGTCAACCAACTGCCGATATTGCCGAGTTTAGCCTTGAAAGTTGGGTTTTAAACGAGGTGTATGTCAATCCACCTTACAAGCATTTAATGTATTTCTCACATCCTCCAGTTTTACATAAGGAAGATCGTCATACCAGGCGTTATTGATGTAATTTAGGATATTGGTGATCTCAAATTCTGTAAGCTGATCATTGTTGGGCATCGGTTGTTCATAAGTACGGCCATTTACCACGACTTTTCCCTCCATACCATTCCGAATCAGACAGGCGCTCTCCAAGATGTTTTGGCGATAATAATCGGCTCCAGCCAAAGGCGGAATGAGTCCTTCCAATCCACTGCCATCTTCCATATGGCAATTGGCACAAAAGTTCTCGTACAGGATTTTTCCTTGTTGAAAAGGGGTGTCTTTGCAGCTGTAAATGAAAGCGAAACAAAAGAGGGCAAATGTACCCAAGACTAATCCATATTTTACATTCATGTCATACACTAATTTAACACTGTCAACTCGAATAAGGGCTATTAATCTCAGGATGAAATAGGATATTCTACTGATGACCCAATTCGTTTATAAATCCTCATATTCTTGCAATAAGCGTTCAATATCATTGATGAATCGATCCACTTCTTCTGGTTTAGTACCATTGCAAAAGGCTCGGATATGGCCCTGGGTATCAACCAAAACAATTCGGCCGCTGTGATCTAGTCCTTCTGGAACACTGGCATCTTCTATTACAATATTGAAATAATGTTCCGCTATATCAAATAGCTCGCGCTTATCTCCTGTGACGAAATGCCATTTATCACTTGAAACCTCTAAGTTTTGGGCATAGACAGCCAATCGGCCTACTGAATCTCGTTTGGGATCAATCGTATGAGACAGTAGGTTTACCTTGTCCTCTTCCTCAAAATGTTTGTAGATGCGCTTCATCTCCTTGGCGAGGGTTGGGCATATCGTTGGGCAAGAGGTGAAAAAGAAATCTACCACATAGATTTTATTGGCAAAAGTAGCAGGGGTGATGCGTTGACTATCTTGGTTAATAAACTGAAAATCAGGAATTTTTTCATAAGAAGATACCCCATTTTCTATGGTAGGTTTGCTCAAGATAGGCAAGGTTTTTTTGTTGCCGCAAGCGAACGCACCAGCATAAAAAAGTAAAAGAAAACTCAATTGTTTAAGATGATTTCTGCTCATAATTATTGAAAATGAAAATAAAGTATCTATGTTTAACTTTCTACCGATCTCATTAAACTTACTCAATAATGACAAACCAATTTGACGGATCTTTGTTGTAATTCTAAAGAAATGTGATGGCTACTTAGATAGTAATTATTTCTAAATCGACGCAGACTATCCTTAGAAAAACGAAGTAATATTTTAAATGCCCTTACTATGGATCATAAAAGAGCGATTGTTTGGTTTAGACAGGATTTGCGACTTCATGATAACGAGGCCTTACTAGATGCCTTGAAAAGTGCGGATGAGGTGATACCCGTTTACGTCTTTGACGAACGGACTTTCCTGGGTAAGACGCGCTTTGGTTTTCCGAAGACTGGCAGTTTTCGGGCTAAGTTTATCATTGAATCCATAGAAGACCTGCGTCGAAATCTCAAAGAGCTAGGAAGTGATCTTATCGTGCGAGTAGGCAAGCCAGAGGAAATCTTGTTTAAGTTGGCCAGAGAAGTGAAATCAAGTTGGATCTTTTGTAATAGAGAACGAACTAAAGAAGAGGTTTGGGTACAAGATACTTTGGAGCAATTACTTTGGTCGATCGGGCAGGAGATGCGATATTCCAGAGGTAAAATGCTGTATTACACGGCAGATCTACCGTTCCCTATTCATCATACACCTGATACTTTCACCCAATTTAGAAAAGAAGTAGAACGCTTTGTGGCGGTGCGAGCCCCTCTGCCTAGACCCCTTGATTCTCTTGAGCACTTAAGGGTGAAGATTGAAGCGGGAGAAATTCCGACTTTGTCCGATTTTGACCTGGAAGCTGATGCAGCGGAGAGTAGAGCGAGTGTAACTTTCAAGGGGGGCGAGACCGAGGGCTTAAAACGCCTGCACTATTATTTGTGGGAAACGAAGGCCATCAAAACCTATAAGAAAACACGAGATGAATTATTAGGCAGTGACTATTCCTCTAAGTTCTCACCATGGCTGGCACAGGGCTGCCTGTCTCCCAAAATGATCTATGAGGAAATTAAACGCTTTGAGGAGGCGGAAGGAGCCAATGATTCCACTTACTGGCTATTTTTTGAACTGATGTGGCGTGATTTTTTCCGATTTATGGGAAAGAAGCATGGCAATAAGATCTTTCAGAAGGGAGGCATCAAGGGCGTGACGGATACAAAATGGACCAACAGCAAAAAATTACTAAACCGATGGGTCAAGGGAGAAACAGGCGTCCCCTTTATTGATGCCAATATGAAAGAGCTGAGTCGCACTGGATTTATGTCCAATCGCGGCCGCCAAAATGTGGCTAGCTTTTTGGTGAAGGATTTGAATGTAAACTGGCAATTGGGAGCAGATTATTTTGAATCCGTACTGATCGATTACGATCCCTGTAGTAATTATGGCAACTGGAATTATGTGGCTGGTGTGGGAAGCGATCCACGTGAGAATCGATATTTCAATATTATCACACAAGCCAAACGCTATGATCCGCAAGGAGAATATGTCAAACATTGGTTGCCAGTATTGGGGGAAATCCCTGCTGCAAAGGTTCATCAACCCGATATGCTCAGTGGGGTAGAACAAGAAAGTCTGCACCTACGAATAGGAGAAGATTACCCGATGGCCATGGTGAGTACCTCCAAGTGGGTTCACTAAACAGCCAATAACTCAGGAGGAAATTAACAGCCGATTAACAATTATTCACAAATAATTACAAGAACTACCTCTTATTCCTACTATATTTGCGGCAGAGAAAGAAGATGCTTAAAAGGTTAACCTCAGGGCTAACCTATAAATACTAGTAAAATGACACTTGGTAAATTACTCCTGATTATAGGAATTACTGCTTTAGTTCTTACACTTATTGTTCACTTTGTCTTCAAGAAGATCAAGAACTGGCCGATGAGTTATCTGCAAAACTTTGCAGGGGCTTTGTTTATCTTTTCGGGTTGGGTCAAAGCTATTGATCCACTAGGAACAGCCTACAAGATGGAGCAATACTTCGCTGAATTTGAATCTACTTTTAGCGAGACCTGGTTTTCCTTTATAGCACCACTATTCCCTTGGCTGTCTGAATATGCTTTAGGTTTCTCCGTTTTTATGATTGTCCTGGAAATAGCCCTTGGCATGATGCTAATTACGGGGACAATGCGAAAATTCACAGCTTGGACCTTTTTTCTCATCGTCTTCTTTTTTACCTTCTTGACGGGCTTCACCTTTCTGACAGGCTATGTACCGGATGGCGTTAACTTCTTTCAAGTTGGCCAATGGGGATCTTACGTGGAGACCAATATGAAAGTGACCGATTGTGGCTGCTTTGGAGACTTTATCAAGTTAAAGCCGAAAACTTCTTTTTTGAAAGATGTTTTCTTATTGATTCCTGCCGTCCTTTTTCTTTTTGCCTACAAGGAAAAACACCAACTGTTCAATTCGGGAACTCGCCTATTGATAACAGGACTGACAGTGGCTGGCGTAACCCTCTATTGTTTCAGCAACTTCTCCTGGGATCTTCCTCATACAGATTTCCGCCCATTTAAGGAAGGGGTAAATGTCCTGGAGCGAAAGAACCTGGAAGAAGAAGCGGCTGGTAATGTGGAGATCTTAGCCTACAAGATGACCAACAAGAGTACAAAAGAGGTGATAGAATTACCTTTTACGCAGTATATGAAGGAATTCAAAAAATACCCAAAAGAAGAATGGGATTTGGAACAAATCCGTTCTGAACCAACGGTGGAAAGAACTAAGATCAGTGACTTCGAAGCCAGCGATGAAAATGGTGATGATGCGACCGAAGGGATATTAAGTGAAGAAGGTTATAGTTTTATGGTGGTAGCCTACCGACTCTATGGGCAAGACGGCAAAGGAATTCAAATGGTAACGGATACCGTTTATCAAGTAGATACCATTCAGGTAAACCCAGACTCCTTTTATCTAAATAAGTCTATTCTCGCGACGAATAAGCGCCAGCTACAAATTGATACTTACAGTTGGGATCAAGCTTATATCAAACCTTGGGTGGATGTGGTGAATCCAATTATGGAGGCTGCCGAAGAGGATGGCTTTAAGACATTGGCCATCACGGCTTATTCCGATTATGCTAGAATTGATGACTTTAGGCATGCTACACAGAGTGCCTATCCATTTTATACGGCTGACGACATTTTATTGAAAACTATTGTTCGATCCAATCCAGGACTTGTCTTGCTGAAAAATGGTGAAATCGTCAAGAAGTGGCATTACAAGAAGCTCCCATCTTACGAGGAGATTAAATCCAAGTACATAACGACCAATTAATTAAGTATTAAGACTAAGCTTGAGAACCTAATCAGCTTGGGGAACTAAGCTGATTAGGTCATCCTGGTTCAATAATTGGAAATTAAACGGATAAAATGAGGGCGATCTGAAAAAATTGCCCTTTATTTGTGATGAATAATCAGTGGAGATATTTTTGTCTTTTTATGGAACAAAATTTTCTCCTAATGGTATAAACAAGTTCAAGGTCTGACTTCATGAATGATGACGTACATGACCTATTCCCCAAAGGAAGTGAATTGAAGATATGTTAAGTAGAAGAAACGTCCGCATTAAAGTAATGCAGATGCTATATACGCTAAGTCGGGATCAGGATCTCACCTATAATGGTGCCTTAAAACAGTATAGGAAGATCGTCTTCTTGTCCTTTGAATTATACCTGTTCAATCTACTATTACTTATTCGCATTGCTGAATATGCGGAAAAAGACTTGGCTAAGAAAAGAGCTAAACTCCGCCCCACCGAAGAAGATAAAAAATTCACTGCTAAATTTGTCGAAAACCCACTCGTTCAATCGCTACGCGGTAACGACGCTTTCAATACTTTAATCAAAGGGCATAAATTACCTAGCAAGGTGGACGAGGATCAGATTAGAGGATTCTATGTCGACTTTGCCAAGACAGATCAATACAAGGCTTATCTCAAGCAAGCAGACTCACAACCTTCTGATCATAAGGAAATATTTTTGGCATTGTTTAAGCATTGCCTCAATAATGAAAACTTCACTGAGCTACTGGATGACAACTATCCGCTTTGGATAGATGATAAGTCTTTAGTAGTGGGAGCGGTAAAGAAAACGCTCAAAGCCTTGCCCGTAACTAGTGAGGAGTTTTATCAGCATTATCGACCATCTGATGAAGCGGTAAAAGAATTTGGTGAATTGCTCTTGCACAAGGTCTATCATGAGGATGATGAACTGCTAGAGCTGATTGAGCCTACCTTGAAAAACTGGGATGCAGACCGAGTAGCGGCCATTGATATGATCTTGTTGAAAATGGCACTTTCTGAACTGATGAGTTTTCCTACAATTCCCACCAAGGTCACCTTAAATGAATTTGTAGAAATAGCGAAATTATATAGTACTGAAAAAAGCAAAGATTTCATCAATGGGATTCTCGATCGCTTGATGAAGAAGCTTAATAAAGATGGTAAAATCAATAAAGAGGGGAGAGGTTTGCTTGAAAATTAGCCGTTAATCACTCCCAAATGCTGTTTTGTCACCCTATTTCGGGATTTATTCCTTATTTTCTTATCTCAGTAATGGATTTGACGTCCTAAGATCATACTCATTTTCTTCTTGCAACCCATGTGTGAAGGGCATTTCGGTTGTGAAAGTGGGAAATGATTTCATATTCCTTTTTCTATCAAAAACCAACCAGCATGCAAATGAGAATTCTACTATCAACGGTGATGTTTTTTATGACCATTACACTGGCGATAGGCCAATATGCGGAGGCCCCTGATGGACTAGGCATTCGCGCCGTTTTCCCCAATTATCAATGGCCAATTGAGCAAAAAATTATTAATTCAGAATTTGGCGGAGGAATGGAAATTGAATATGTAGGGCACTTAAACAATTACCTCAATTGGGCCGTACCTTTTCGAATTACGAAGGTGCAGTTGCCCTTAGATGAACAAAAAAACACAGATCAGGCAGGTGTATTTGGATTGGATGCTACGCTACAGCTAAAGCTTTTTAACGAGCCTTCCTTTGTCTATCCCTATTTATTGGCAGGGGTGGGGGTGTCAACTGCCGATTTTGAGTCTGCCAACGTCGAGATTCCAATCGGACTAGGTATTAATTTCAGAATGGCTAAGCATGTATATCTTTCTACTAGAGGAGAATATCGGGCCGCTTTCAAAGATCTAAGAAGTAGTCTACAACTTGGAGCAGGAATACATTTTATTATAGGGGAAGGTACGGAAAAACCACCGCTTATAGCCGATGCTGATGGTGACGGTGTTCCTGATGATCAAGATTTATGTCCAAATCTTGCGGGAGTTGCTGGCTTGAACGGTTGCCCAGATAGTGATGGTGACGGTATCACTGATGGAGATGATGCTTGTCCAACAATTGCTGGAACGCTAGCCTTCAAAGGTTGTCCAGATACGGATGAAGATGGTATCCCCGATCCCGATGATGAATGCCCAGAAGAAGCTGGTGATCTCGCTAATCAAGGGTGCCCGGTTGAAGATGCCGATGGTGATGGCGTGCCAGATGCGGAAGACTTGTGCCCGACGGAAGCTGGATCGATTGCGACTGGTGGTTGCCCCGATGGTGACGGCGATGGCGTGGCCGATAAGGACGATAAATGTCCGACTGCAGCAGGAACCCTTAGTGCTGGAGGATGCCCAGACAGCGATGGCGATGGCATTGTTGATGCCGAAGACAAATGTCCAGACTCTGCCGGAACGGCTGCCAACAATGGTTGTCCAGAAATAACGGAAGACGACAAAGAAACTTTAGACCTCGCCGTCCAAGCTGTCCAGTTTGAGACAGGCAGAGCTACCTTAATACAAACCTCAAATAGCATTCTAGATAAGATTGCCGATATCATGGAACGCTATACCGATTATAAACTGGCCATTAACGGCCATACAGATAGCATAGGAAGTTCAAAAACCAATAAGACCTTATCTGAAAAAAGAGCAAAGGCTTGCTATGACTACTTACTGTCGAAGGGAATAGCAGCTGATCGGATACGATATACTGGATTTGGCGAGACCCAGCCAATTGCTGATAATAGATACAAAGATGGTAGAGAGAAAAACCGCCGAGTAGAGTTTGACCTCTATTTAGAATAACACATTTTCTATACTGCCATTCTCCTCGTGAGAATGGCAGTATAGATTGTTTACTGACCGATTACTGATCTACTTTTTCAAAAGACTGAATGATTTCCTCATCAGTTTTACCAAGATTTTTTAATAGAAACTCAGTATCATCTGCGAAATCATCATTCGGATATTTAGCTAGGAACATTTCATACAATTCACGTGCCTCCTCATATCGTTCTAAGTCGTTATCCAGCGTGAAAGCCTTTAAGAATAAAGCTTGAGGAGCTTTCTCGAAATTGGGATA
>Ga0070727_10004663_pt1 | contig 11588 bp, 7 predicted proteins | sample tdAd472_FD_66722 | JGI IMG/M metagenome (GOLD analysis project Ga0070727, IMG submission 66722) | Marine sediment microbial communities from the Atlantic coast under amendment with organic carbon and nitrate - tdAd47.2 | ecosystem: Environmental > Aquatic > Marine > Coastal > Sediment | place... | reverse complement strand
TAGGGATGAAAGCCGTCTACATCCTTGCCTGGCCGGATATATTCCGTGACCTTGTCGGCATCGATATGATCGGGGAGGGGAAACTGGACCAGTATGCCGTCAATCGAATCATCCCTGTTCAACTCCTGGATCAGGGTGAGCAGCTCCAGTTCCGATGTATCAATGGGAAGATCGAAGGAGCGTGAAAGAACCCCGGCTTCGTCACAGGCCTTGCGCTTGTTGCGCACGTAGATTTCCGAGGCCGGGTCCTGGCCTACCAGGATGACGGCCAGCCCGGGAGGCCGCTGCTTATTCGCCAGACGCTCATCAATCCGCTGTTTCACGGACTGCCTGACTATGGCAGCTATTGCCTTTCCATCGATCAGTTTTGCGGTCATTGGCCCAATACGGTCTCTACACTGAAAAAGGTACGGGATTTTCGCATGTGACAGTGATTCGGCACAACCTGATTATTGTCTGGCGGGGGTGCACATTTGACCCTTTTTAGGGTTGCACGTATCATCGCCGGGCTACGTTATCTGGAATATGCCGGGTTTCCAGCCGGATGAAAAAATACGGGGTATAGCGCAGCCTGGTAGCGCGCCTGCTTTGGGAGCAGGATGTCGGGAGTTCGAATCTCTCTACCCCGACCAAATTGATTATTGTACGGGTATCTTGGTCAGCAACGATACATGCGCCCGTAGCTCAGCTGGATAGAGCATCGGTTTTCTAAACCGAGGGTCGCAGGTTCGATTCCTGCCGGGCGCGCCAGTTATTGCGAGTCAGATAGTGTGTTTTATGGTGGGCGTAGCTCAGTTGGTAGAGCCCTGGATTGTGATTCCAGTCGTCGTGGGTTCGAATCCCATCGTCCACCCCATTTTTTGGGCCGTTAGCTCAGTTGGTAGAGCAGGTGACTCTTAATCACTTGGTCGTAGGTTCGAATCCTACACGGCCCACCATTTATAATAGAATAAGTTTCTGCTGTATCTGCCCGTTACAGCTGTCTTTCATGCATTTCAGGGCCTTCTCGTGTCAGCAGCCAGCCAAAAAAAACGCCTCATCCTTGAGGCGTTTGTGACGTGGGAGAGGGGTAATAATTATTGTTATGCGTCACTGGTTAATAATCTACAGGCTCTGCCGGAGTATGGGTATTGTCCTGAAGTGCTACGACCGGGGTCCAGTGCTTGCAGGGGGGGTGCAAACCCGGTTAAATCAGGGGTGCGCACTTGTGCAATAAATCGTTATAATTCAAGATTAAATGTACGTGGGTTGCATGGTCAGGCGTGAATCCATGCGAAAGTGGCGGAATTGGTAGACGCGCTGGCTTTAGGTGCCAGTGGGGGAACCCGTGAGAGTTCGAGTCTCTCCTTTCGCACCATATTAATAAAAACCTTTATAAAGCAAGTAGTTAAAGCGCTAAACAGAGTTTTGTCGACGCAGGTCTAAAATTACGAAAGGGGTGATGGAATGGATGTATCAGTAGAAAATGCCGGTGGTTTGGAAAGACGCATGACAGTGCAGGTGCCCGCCGAGCGCGTTGAACAAGAGGTGCAGAGTCGCCTTGATTCAATGAGCAAGACCGTCCGTCTGGATGGTTTCCGGCCCGGGAAGGTGCCGCTGAAGGTGATCGAGAAGAAATATGGCAACCAGGTTCGTCTCGAGGTGGTTGACGAACTGGTTAATTCTACGATGCAGGAGGCCTTGTCCCAGGAAAGCATCCGTCCGGTCGGGCAGCCCAGCGTGGAACCGAAAGAAATACAGCCGGGCGAACCCCTTGAGTATGTTGCGACATTCGAGGTGTTTCCAGAACTGTCCGGTATGCTGGATTATGGTTTTAAAGTCACGAAACCGGTCGTTGAAATCACAAGTGATGATGTCGGCAACATGCTGGAAAATTTGCGCCAGCAGCGGGCAACCTGGAATGTGGTTGAACGCGCTGCACAATCGGGTGACCAGGTTAATATTGACTTTGAAGGTACCATCGGTGGGGCACCTTTTGCCGGTAACAAGGCCGAGCAAATGCCGCTTGTGCTGGGGGCGAACACCATGATCCCCGGTTTCGAGGATCAGCTGGCAGGGGTTTCAGTCGACGATGAAAAAACCCTGAATATAACTTTCCCTGATGATTATGCAGCTGCGGAAGTCGCCGGTAAGGATGCTGAATTCCAGGTAAAGGTTAATTCGGTATCAGAAGCGGTATTGCCTGAACTGGATGATGATTTTGCGCGTGCGTTTGGAATTGATGAAAACGGAATGGATGGTTTGCGGGAAGAGATTACAAATAACATGCAGCGTGAACTCAGCGGCCTGATTACCTCAAAGCTGAAGGAGCAGGTATTTAACGGTTTGCTGGAAACCAACCCGGTTGAGGTGCCACGAACCCTGATCGAGTCTGAAATCCAGCAGTTGCAATCACAGGAATCCAACCAGGGTGTGGATGCATCCAGCCTGCAGGCCACAGCAGAGAGACGGGTAAAGCTGGGTGTGCTGATTTCAGAGATTGTAAAGCTCAATAATATCCAGGTTGATCCGGACCGGGTACGCAAACTGGTGGATACTATTGCAGAGTCCTATGAGAAACCCGAGGAGGTTGTGCAGTGGTATTATGGCAACCAGGAAATGCTTGCCGGTGTTCAATCATCCGTGATGGAAGAGCTGGCTGTAGAGTGGGTTATATCAAGCAGTGGTGCTGATGTTACCGAGAAAGAAACCGGTTTTAGTGACCTCGTTGAAGAGGCCAAACAGTCTCAAGGATAAACCTGAATGACCGATATTAAACATATGAATAGTGCGCAGGATACAAGGGCTTTAAACCTGGTGCCGATCGTTATCGAGCAGACCGCTCGCGGCGAACGTTCCTATGACATTTACTCACGCCTGCTGAAGGAGCGTGTAGTGTTCGTGGTCGGCCAGGTTGAAGATTACATGGCCAATGTCATTGTGGCGCAGTTACTGTTTCTTGAGTCAGAAAATCCTGACAAGGATATTCACCTGTACATCAATTCGCCGGGTGGATCAGTGACAGCAGGACTCGCGATTTATGACACCATGCAGTTTATCAAGTCGGATGTAAGCACAATGTGCATCGGACAGGCAGCCAGTATGGGTGCACTTCTGCTTGCTGGTGGCACGAAGGGCAAGCGTGTCTGCTTGCCGCATTCCCGAATGATGATCCATCAGCCGCTGGGCGGATTCCAGGGGCAGGCAACCGATATCGATATTCATGCCAGGGAGATTCTCCATATCAGGGAAAAACTCAACCACATACTGGCCAGCCATACCGGTCAACCACTGGACAAGATTCAGCAGGATACCGAGCGGGATAATTTCATGGGTGCCGAGACCGCCGTGGAATACGGTTTGATTGACAGCATACTGGATAGCCGTGACGACGCGGATGAGCTGGAATCCGACTGAGACGAACCAGGCTGATTGCTGTCAAATGCCGGACCAGTTCTAATGAATTTGATAAAATGGCACGTAGCGGTTGATTCGTTGTCACAAACAGTGATACAAATCTGTAAGGCAGATTCTTTAATAGAGGACGCAACATGAGCAACGATCGTAACGGCAAGGGTGAAGACGGGAAACTGCTTTACTGTTCCTTCTGCGGCAAAAGCCAGCATGAAGTGCGCAAGCTGATAGCAGGTCCTTCTGTCTTTGTCTGTGACGAGTGCGTTGAACTCTGTAACGATATCATCCGTGAGGAAATGCAGGAAAAAGCGGCCTCCGGTGGCGCTGAACTGCCCAAGCCCCAGGAAATAAACGACGTACTTAACGAGTATGTTATCGGTCAGGACAGTGCGAAGAAGGTGCTGGCTGTTGCTGTTTACAACCACTACAAGCGTCTTGAATTCAAGGGCAATAAAGACGGTGTCGAACTTTCAAAAAGCAATATCCTGCTGATCGGCCCAACCGGATCAGGCAAAACCCTGCTGGCTGAGACGCTGGCCCGTTTTCTGGATGTCCCGTTTACCATTGCTGATGCGACAACGCTGACCGAAGCCGGTTACGTGGGTGAAGATGTGGAAAACATCATCCAGAAGCTGTTGCAGAAATGTGATTATGATGTGGACAAGGCGCAGACGGGCATTGTCTATATTGACGAGATTGACAAGATCTCCAGGAAATCCGATAACCCGTCAATTACGCGTGATGTGTCCGGTGAGGGTGTGCAACAGGCGCTGCTCAAGCTGATAGAAGGGACCGTTGCTTCTGTGCCGCCCCAGGGTGGTCGCAAGCATCCACAGCAGGAATTCCTGCAGGTAGACACCTCGAATATCCTGTTTATTGTGGGTGGTGCTTTTGCCGGCCTCGACAAAATTATCCGTTCACGTTCAGAGACCGGTGGAATTGGTTTTTCTGCCGAGGTGAAGAGCAAGGATGATGAGGCCAACCTCGGTGAAATTCTCTACGATGTGGAGCCGGAAGACCTGATCAAATACGGATTGATTCCGGAATTTGTCGGCCGGTTGCCGGTGGTAGCCACGCTGGAAGAGCTCGATGAGGGTGCGCTGGTGCAAATTCTTACCGAGCCAAAAAATGCCCTTACCAAGCAGTATGAGAAGCTTTTTGAAATGGAAGGCTGTGAAATTGAGTTCCGTGAAGATGCATTACGCGCTGTCGCCACGAAAGCAATGGCACGAAAAACCGGTGCGCGCGGTTTACGCACCATCCTCGAGCAGGTGCTGCTCGACACCATGTACGACTTACCCTCCATGGATAACGTCAGAAAAGTGGTCATTGATGAGGGTGTTATCCAGGGTCAATCGGCACCCTACATGATTTTTGACGCTTCAGAACAACTGGCTGCGTCCGAGTAGTTCAGGGTATCCCATATATTACAGCAAGTTATGTGATTTGCTGGTCAAATCTTTCTTATTGGCACGCTCCTTGCTCCATTGTTAGTGCCTGTCAAAAAATGGTTGAACTATAACAAGCTGCCCCCACCTAATACTGGAGCAGCCTGCAGTTTTACCAGAATCAGGATTGACAGGCAGGCCATCGGGATGCAGCACAGGCGTCATAAATATGACGAATTATTGCAGAAAACCCCGGTACACTATGACGTACACAGAAACGGACGGGCACTGATATGACAGATCAATCCACAAGCGCAATACCGGTTTTGCCACTCAGGGATGTTGTGGTCTACCCACACATGGTTATTCCTCTGTTTGTTGGCCGGGAAAAATCGATTAACGCGCTGGATACGGCCATGCAGGAGGATAAAAAGATCCTGCTGATTGCACAAAAGAATGCTGAAATTGATGACCCTGCGGTTGAAGATATCCATGAAATCGGGACGCTGTCTACAATCCTGCAATTGCTGAAATTACCCGATGGGACTGTCAAGGTGCTGGTTGAAGGTGCCGAGCGTGTACGCGTCACAGGCTATGAAAATACCGATGCTTTCTTCACGGCGCACATCGAGACAATGGTGTCTGATGAGGAAGGCAACGAGCAGGAAACAGAGGTTCTGACCCGCTCATTGATGGCGATGTTTGACCAGTACGTCAAGCTGAACAAGAAAGTGCCACCCGAAATACTGACATCCCTGTCCGGCATTGAAGAGCCCGGGCGCCTGGCTGATACGATTGCTGCGCATATGTCACTCAAGCTTGAAGAGAAGCAGAAGATTCTTGAAATCAAGAACTGCCGCGAAAGACTTGAGCGTTTGATGGTTCTGATTGAAGGCGAAATCGACATCATGCAGATCGAGAAACGTATTCGCGGCCGCGTCAAGCAACAGATGGAAAAGAGCCAGCGCGAGTACTACCTGAATGAACAAATGAAGGCAATCCAGAAAGAACTTGGCGACATGGACGATGTCCCCAACGAACTGGAAGAGCTGGAACAAAAGATCAAAAAGGCAGGCATGAGCAAGGAGGCCAAGGAAAAGGCCACCTCGGAAATGAACAAGCTGAAGATGATGTCGCCGATGTCTGCCGAGGCGACCGTTGTCAGGAATTACATAGACTGGCTGGTGAGTGTGCCCTGGAAAAAGCGCACCAAGATACGTCACGACCTGGTAGCAGCCGAGGATGTCCTTGAAGAGGACCACTATGGTCTCGAGAAGGTGAAAGAACGCATTCTTGAATACCTGGCCGTGCAGCAGCGTGTAAAGAAACTGAAGGGGCCCATCCTCTGTCTGGTTGGTCCTCCCGGCGTTGGCAAGACCTCCCTGGGGCGTTCTATTGCACGGGCAACCGGGCGTAAATTTACCCGTATGTCACTGGGTGGAGTGCGCGATGAAGCTGAAATACGCGGTCATCGGCGTACCTACATCGGTTCCTTGCCCGGCAAGATCGTACAGAATCTTTCCAAGCTTGGTGCGCGTAACCCGTTATTCCTGCTGGATGAGCTTGACAAGATGTCAATGGATTTCCGTGGCGATCCGTCATCGGCCCTGCTGGAAGTGCTGGATCCCGAGCAGAACAATGCATTCAGTGACCACTACCTGGAAGTTGATTTCGACCTGTCTGACGTCATGTTCGTGGCCACTGCCAACACCATGAATATACCGGCACCCTTGCTGGACCGTATGGAAGTCATCCGCATCCCGGGATACACGGAAGACGAGAAAATCAATATTGCCATGCGTTACCTGTTGCCGAAGCAGATTGAAAACAACGGCCTGAAGGACGACGAAATATCCGTCAGCCAGAATGCAATTCGGGATATTGTGCGTTTTTACACGCGGGAAGCCGGTGTGCGTAATCTTGAGCGCGAGATATCCAAAATATGCCGCAAGGTTGTTAAGGAACTGGTGCTGAAAGAGAAGGGCCGCAAGATTTCGGTTACACCGAGAAACGTTGAAAAGTATCTCGGCGTCAAACGATTCCGCTATGGCCGGGCAGAAGAATATGACCAGGTTGGCCAGGTTACAGGGCTGGCATGGACAGAAGTCGGCGGTGAACTGCTGACGATAGAGGCAACCACGGTCCCGGGTAAGGGTAAAATGGTCCATACCGGTCAGCTGGGTGATGTTATGCAGGAGTCTATCCAGGCCGCGACCACCGTGGTGCGCAGCCGCGCCGCTCTGTTGGGCATTGATCCGGATTTTTATCAGAAGCTCGATATCCATGTCCATGTCCCGGAGGGGGCTACACCGAAAGATGGACCCAGTGCCGGTGTCGGCATGTGTACGGCCCTGGTATCCGCCCTCACGGGTATCCCGGTACGTGCGGAAGTGGCCATGACGGGTGAGATTACCCTGCGTGGGGAGGTGCTTCCCATCGGGGGGCTGAAGGAAAAACTGCTGGCAGCCCATCGCGGTGGTATTTCTATCGTATTGATTCCAGAGGAAAACCGGAAGGATCTGGCGGAAATTCCGAAGAATGTGAAGGACAAGCTCGATATCCGGCCGGTCAGATGGATTGACGAAGTTTTGCAGAATGCCTTGCAGCACCAGCCGGACCCGTTGGCTGAAAATGACTCCAAAGAGACGCCGAGAAAGTCAACCAGGGCCAAGGGAAAAGCGAAGGAAAAACCGTTTATCGCGCATTAATCATCCGGTCACGACCAATAGCCCGCCGGCAGCCAGGATTTAATTCTGGTACCGGCGGGTTTTTTGCGTGGATTAACTGTGTTTTAATACCGGCTGATTAGCAAATGGGGCCACCGGGGTTGTGGTTCAGGGAAGCAGGTATTGAATCTGGTACCTGTTTTAAACTTTATTTTACCGAGGATGCCTAAATGAATAAATCTGAACTGATTGATGCTGTGGCCAGCGCAACAGGGCTTTCAAGCAAAGATGCTACAAGCGCAACAGAAGCTGTACTCGATACAATTGTCGCTACCCTTGCCAAGGGTGACCAGGTAGGCCTGATAGGCTTCGGTACTTTCAATGTGCGTGCACGTGCTGCAAGGACAGGCCGCAACCCGCAGACGGGTGAAACGATCCAGATCAAGGCATCCAACTCACCTGGTTTCAAGGCTGGCAAAGCATTTAAGGATGCCGTAAACTAGCGCGCCTTCGGGTGCTTAGCTCAGCTGGGAGAGCGTCGCCCTTACAAGGCGAATGTCGGGGGTTCGATCCCCTCAGCACCCACCAAGGACATGGAGTGGTAGTTCAGCTGGTTAGAATACCGGCCTGTCACGCCGGGGGTCGCGGGTTCGAGTCCCGTCCACTCCGCCATTGTGACCCATGAAGGGGTACCGGAAGGTGCCCCTTTGTTGTTTTGGTAATGCTGAATTTATAACACTCTTCTAAATATTCCCGGGAAATTAAACTATGTTATTGGCAATTCGAGAACGCGTCATGGGGATCGTGGGATGGTTCATCCTCGGCATGCTCATCATCGCATTCGCTTTCTTTGGACTGAATTCATATCTTGATAGCGACGTTGCCAGCTATGTTGCGTCTGTCAATGGTGTTGAGATAAGCGAAAGACAGGAAGATATTGCATACAGGAATTTAAGATCGCGCATGGAAGACCTGATGGGCAGTTCCTTTGATCCTGACATGATCAATGAGACCCAGCTGAGAAAGAATGCACTCAGGCAGATAATCAACGAAGAGTTGCTGTTCCAGGAGGCGGTTGACGGAGACTTTGCTGCCAGTGACCAGCAGCTTGCCGCGCAAATCAGTGCCATTAATGCATTCAAGAAAGATGGCAAGTTTTCAAAACAGCGCTATGAACGGGCCCTGTCAAACCAGGGCATGACATCGTCTGACTTTGAAGGCCAGCTGAAACGGGGCATCATGTCTGATCACCTCCGCTCGGGAATAACAAAAACGGCGGCACCAACACATGAAGCACTTGCAGCGGCGTATCGCTTGCAAGGGGAACAACGGCGTTTCAGCTATTTAATCCTGCCGGTCTCAAAGTTCGAAGGCCAGGTAAAGGTAACGGACGCGGATGTTGAGCAGTTTTATGAAGCGCATGGTTCTGAATACATGACCCCGGAACGGGTCAAGCTAGAATACCTGGAGCTGGAAGCTGCCAGGCTTGAATTGGGTACCGAACCGGACGAAGCCGCGCTACGCGCCCTTTATGACGAGGAATCCGGACGTTTTACCACCGAGGAAGAACGCCATGCACGCCATATCCTGGTGATGTTCAAGGGGACTGATGAGGAGAATATCAAGCAGGCCGAAAGCAAGGCTGAAGAAATTGTGAAACGGCTCGATGCCGGTGAGGCCTTTGATGTACTTGCCGTGGAGGTTTCCGAGGACCCTGGATCTGCATCCAGTGGCGGCGACCTGGGTTTTTTCGGGCGCGGCATTATGGCTGCAGAATTTGAAGAGGCCGTTTTTGATATGCAGGCAGGTGAACGTAGCCAGCCTGTCAGGTCACCGTATGGTCTGCATGTCATTGAACTGCTCGAAATCAAGCCCGAGACTGTCCAGCCGTTCGAGGAAGTCAGGGCATCGCTGGTCGATCAATTGCTGAGCGAGGAACGCAGTGATCTTTTTTACGATCAATCGGAAGTGCTTGCCAACCTGAGCTTTGAGACCCCGGACACCCTGGAGGAAGCCGCCAACGGGCTTGGCCTTGAAATACAGGAAAGTGACTGGATGGATGCGAGTGGAGGTCCGGGTATCGGGGAAAATCCTGCAGTTATTGAAGCCGCTTTCAGTGATGATGTCCTGCTTGGTGGCAATAACAGCACTGTTGTAGAGGTGGGCGAGGACCATATGCTGGTACTTCGTGTATTTGAACACCAGAAGTCTGCACAGAAACCACTGGAAGAAGTGAATGATTTGATCAGGCAACAGTTGCAGGATGAGCAGGCACGCACCTTAACAAAAGCAAAGGGAGAAGAATTGCTGGCATCGCTGCAGTCAGGCGTTGCGCTTGAAGAGATTGCCAAACAACAGGCGCTTGAAAAAGGGCAGACGGATTTGCTTGGCCGGCAAGCTGACACCCCCGAAAGGAGCCTGGTGCACAAGGTCTTCTCACTGGCCACGCCAAAGGACGGGGAGCCTGTCTCGAATGGTTTTGTGATGAATGATGGGAATTACGCCATTGTCCTGCTGGAGGAAACCAGTGAAGGCCGGCTTGAGTCCCTGAACGAGTCCAGCCGGATGCAGGCCTCGCAAGAGCTGGGCAAGCTTCAGGGTGCTGCAGACATGGCTGCTGTAATGGCAGCCCTGAGTGAAAAGGCCACGCTCCATATACCGAAATACGAAGACCGCTAGCAGGCTGCAGTGAAACTGCACTGGCAGATACTGATTGCATTGCTGCTGGCCGTAATCCTCGGCCTTGCGACGGGCATGGATGCCACCTTTATGGGCATCCGTTTTTTCGATATTTATACCTTCCTGGGCACGCTGTTTCTGAACGCCCTGAAAATGCTGATTGTGCCCCTGATCATGTCATCCATTATTACCGGTATAGCCGGGGTGGGTGCCAGTGGCGCCATGGGGCGGCTTGGCGGTAAAACGCTCCTCTACTACATGACGACCAGCCTGTTTGCCATCCTGGTGGGTATGTTGCTGGTGAATATTATTGCCCCTGGAATTGTCGATGGTGAACCTGCCAGGGCAATCCTGCCCCAGTCAGAGGATATTGGCTCAATTGAAGAACGGGTGGCTGGACGGGGCGTTGAAGATGTAGTCGAAATTTTCCTGCGCATGGTCCCAACCAATATTATTGCAGCGGCAGCCCAGGGCCAGATGCTGGGGCTGATTTTCTTCAGCCTGTTATTCGGCTACTTTATGTCGCGTGTCACAGGGCCGGGGGGGCAGGTCCTGAAAGACCTCTGGCAAGGCGTGTTTGACGTGATGATGAAAATCACGGAATGGGTCATGCTGTTTGCACCCATTGGCGTGTTCGCACTGGTTGCCAAGGTGGTGGCATCAACCGGTTTTGCTGCACTTGAGCCCTTGCTGGCATTTTTTATTACCGTGCTGCTGGCCCTGGCCGCCCATTTTCTGATTGTTTTGCCGCTACTGCTTGTGCTGGTCGGCAAGGTCAATCCGCTGCGGCACTACCGGGCCATGGTTCCTGCCCTGTTGACCTCGTTTTCAACGGCGTCTTCATCGGCAACCCTGCCGGTCACCATGGAGTGCGTGACCAGGAACGCCGGGGTTTCAAACCGCACCAGCAGTTTTGTATTGCCCCTTGGCGCGACAGTGAACATGGACGGGACCGCCCTGTATGAGTGTGTTGCCGCCATGTTTATTGCACAGGCCTACGGCCTGGAACTTAACCTGGCAACGCAATTCACCATTATCCTGGTTGCCTTGCTCACATCCATCGGCGTGGCAGGCATACCGGCTGCCAGCCTGGTTGCCATTACGATTATCCTTGGCGCAATTGGTCTGCCGGTGGAGGCCGTTGGATTGATTCTCGCCGTTGACCGCATCCTGGATATGCTGAGAACCAGTGTGAATGTATTCAGTGATTCCTGTGGTGCGGTCGTGATTGGGCGGCTTGAAGGTGAGACCGGTATCCTGAAAGCCGGCTAGCGTTTTCTGTACATGGTTTCTCCCTCCAGATCCGGAGACCACCGATTTCCCTGTGCAGCAACCATGTGTCAGCAGCCCGCGTTTACAGTGTAACCCGGTTTGATTTGTTGGGCTTTTTTCAACGTCCCTTGACAGCATCTAAACATGGTCTACTTTTTATGTAGCGACCTCAATGGTTTGATGTTGGGGA
>Ga0070727_10004660_pt1 | contig 11591 bp, 5 predicted proteins | sample tdAd472_FD_66722 | JGI IMG/M metagenome (GOLD analysis project Ga0070727, IMG submission 66722) | Marine sediment microbial communities from the Atlantic coast under amendment with organic carbon and nitrate - tdAd47.2 | ecosystem: Environmental > Aquatic > Marine > Coastal > Sediment | place... | reverse complement strand
CGGGGGGAGCGGCGGCAGGGGGTGTCGGCGTCGGCGTCTGGCCAGTGGCCTTTTGTGCGCGCCGTCGCGCCAGGTATTCGGCGAGGCCCTCGAGGGTCGGGTAGTCGGCGAGCTTGAAGCTCTCGTCGCGCTCGAGGCCATAGCGCTCGGTGAGCTCGCCCATGATCTCGGCCTGCTTGACGGTGTCGATGCCCAGGTCGGCCTCGAGCTCGAAGTCGGGCTCGAGCTCGTCGGGGGCGTAGCCGGTCTTGTCGGCGACCACGGTGAGCAGGTCGCCGAGGGCGGCGGTGAGGTTCGCCGCGTTGGGCTCCCCGTCGGAGGTGGTCAGGGGGTGCTGCGACAGCGTGGGCTCGTCGGGCAGCTCGGGATCGGTCGGCAAAGGGGAGGGGGTGAGTCCCTCGGCAGGGGGAGCGCTCGTGCTCGTCGCCTTGGCCCCCACGGCCCCGCTGAGGTAGCCCGCCAGCGCCTCGATAGTGGGGTAGTCGGAGATGCGGAAGCCCTCGTCACGCTCCAGTCCGAAGCGCTCGGTGAGCTCGCCCATGATCTCGGCTTGCTTGACGGTGTCGATGCCGAGGTCGGCCTCGAGCTCGAAGTCGGGCTCGAGCTCGTCGAGCTCGTAGCCGGTCTTGACGGCGATCACGGCACTCAACGCCGCCACCATCTCGTCGAAGGTGAGGGTGGGCTGGGGCTCGTCGCCGAGGGCAGGCTCCTGCTCGGGCGCCCTGGCTTCTCGCGGCGCTGGCACCGGGGCTTCGACCCGCGGGGAAGCGGGGGTCTCGGTGGGCTCGCCATCGCGCAGGCGCGCCGGCGACACGTCGGGCCGCAGGTCGTACAAGCTGTCGGTGTCGGCCGCCTGCACCCTGAGGGTTCTCTGCTCGATGGTCTCCTGGACCGCACGGTAGCCGGTGACCCGCTTGAGCCACGCAGCCCGGCGGGCGCTGTCAGCGACGCGCTCGTCGCCGCGAGCAGCGGCCTTCCAGACGCTGAGGGCGAGCTGGGAGCCGAAGCCGGCGGCCAGGCGCAGGCTGTAGCGGAAGTCGCGGTGCTCGCCGCGCGACAGGGTGAGGTCGCCGAGGTCGGTGTCGGGCTGCTGGAGGTTGGCGACGGGGGGCACGATGCCGTACTGCAGCGCCTTGATGGCGGTGGCGTCTTCGATGCCGGCCCCCATCGCATGGCCGGTGTAGCCCTTGGTGTTGGCGACGGTGACCTGGTGGGAGCCGGCACCGAACGCGGCGCGAAGCGCTGAGATCTCCGCTGCCGCGGACCCGCCTCGCGCCGGGGTGTAGGTCTCGTGGGACATGAAGAAGGTGTCGCGGGCCATCGCCTCGGGCGACACCCCTTCCCGTGCTGCTACGTCGTGGACGAGGCTGGCCACGGCGCTCGAGATGTGGTCGACATCCAGGCGCGTGCCGTGGAATGCGCTGTTGAGCACGGCGCCCCCGAGGTGCTCTGCGATGGGGACCACGCCTCGCTCTTCGGCCGCGCGCCCGGACTCGAGCACCAGTGCGGCGGCTCCCATGCCGAGGATGAGCCCGTGGCGACGTGCGTCGAAGGGCAGGGCAGCCTCTTCGACCACGTCGTGCGTGGTCGCCGCGCCGGCGGCCATGAAGCCACCCCCGATCCAGGGCAGCAGGGCCTCGCTGGTGACGTCGTCGGCGCTGATGACAACCACGCGCTCGCAGCGCCCCAGGCGGATCCAGTCGTCGGCGAGCTCGACGGCCTGCGTGGTGCTGGCGCACGCCGCGTTCACACTGGTGTTGGGACCCCGCGCGCCGATGAGCTGCGCGAACTGGCTGTGGCCCATCGCCAGCACCTGGAACAGGAAGCGGCGGTCGAAGCGACCCTCGCCGTCGTCGCCGTTGACGGCGAGCTTGCGCACGAGGTTGTCGTAGCCGGGGAAGGCGGAGGCGAAGATGACGCCGGTTCCGTCACGCAGGGCCTCGGGCAGGTGCCATCCCTGCGGAACCTGCTTGCCGCTGGCCGTCGTCTTGTAGGAGCGCTGCAGAGGGATGCCGGCGTCGCGGAGGGCCTCGAGGCCCGCCGCGAAGGCGTACGACGTGGTGACGTCGAGGGCACGCTGCAGCCCTGCGTCGATGCCCCAGTCCGACAGGTCGAAGGTGCCGGCGATGCCTGCCAGTCGGATGACCTGATCGAGGTCTTGCACCGGCAGGAAGCTGCCCTGGCCGGTGGTCGGGTCTTTCACGAGCCGCACGAGACCGAGCTCGAGGAACTCCTCGGCGCGGGCCTGGATGTGGGAGATGCGGTTGTCACCTCGGAGGATGGCGAGGAAGTTGTCGGCGCCGAAGACCTCGTCGCCGCCGGGCAGGCCGATGCTGGCACCGGTCGCGACCACGCGCGCGTCGAGGTCGGCGTCGAAGTGCATGGCGGGCAGGCGCACGGTGGTAGGGGCCTGGGCCGCGGGGGCCTGAGCGATCTGTGGCGGCCGTGCCTGCTGGGAGGCGTCGAAGGCAGCCTGCAGCAGCCCCTGCACTGCGGGGAGCAGCGCGTGGGCGAACGCTTGGGCGTCGAGCCCTGCGAGGCCGGCCTTGGCGGCGCGCTCGAGGAAGCTGGTCACAACCTCGGCGCCGACCACGGGCGGCCCGCTGCTCACCAAGGGGGTGGCCGGGGCGGGGGCAGCGATGGGCGCCTCGGGAGCGACGGTGGGGCGGGTGGCCCCGGTGCGCTCGGCAGCCCAGTCCACCAAGGAACGAAGGGTGCGGTGGTCGGAGAACCGGAACGAGGGGTCGGCCGGGATGCCGTAGGTGTCACGCACGACGCCGAACAGCTCGGCCTGCTTGACGGTGTCGATGCCCAGATCGGCCTCGAGCTCGAAGTCGAGATCGAGCTCCTCGGGTTCGTAGCCGGTCGCCCGCGCCACGATGAGGCGGATGCCGTCGGCGATGGCGGGGATGGCCTCGGTCGACGGGACCTGCAGCTCGCTCCACGCCGCGAGGGCCGCGGTGGTGGCACGGCGAGCCTGAGGCGGCGCGAACAGGTCGACCTCGGCGAGGGCCTTGGGCCGCGCGTGGATGGGGAGACCCACGGCGAGCAACCCGGCGAGGGCGTCACGGAAGCTGGCCACGCCACCACGCTTGGGGTGGTTGGTGTACAGCGCGCGATGCGGTCGCCGCTTGAGGATGGCGACCGTGAAGCCCGACAGCGCCCGCTTCGGGCCGCACTCGACGAAGACGCGCGCGCCGTCGGCGTACATGCGCTCCATCTGCGCCACCCACTCGACGGGGCCGCTGATCTGCTGGGCGAGGAGATCGATGATCTGGGGGACTGCGCCTTCGCCGGTCGGGTAGTAGTCGCCGGTGACGTTCGTCGTGATGGGCTTGCGAGGCGCCTGCAGGCCCAGGCGGTCGAGGACCCCCCGGAGTGGCTCGCTGGCCGGCTGCACGATGGCGGAGTGGAACGCGTGGCTGACGGGCAGCGGGTAGACCGTGATGCCGCGGGCCTTGAAGCGCTCACTGGCCTCGTCGACCGCGTCGGACGCGCCGGCGATGACCGTCTGGCTGGGGCAGTTCTTGTTGGCGGCGATGACGTAGCCGTCGACCTCGGCGAGGATCTCCTCGACGACCTGGGTGCTGGCGGCGATGCCGGCCATCTTGCCGGGGTCGTCGAGGCGGATGTTGGCCATCTCGCGGCCGCGTGCCGACACGGCGAGCAGGGCCTGCTCGAAGGTCATGACCCCAGAAGCCACGGCCGCACCGTACTCACCGAGGGAGTGGCCCGCGACCATGTCGGACGACACCCCGTAGGAGGCGAGCAGGCGCAGGATGGCGACGTCGAGGGTGAGGGTGGCGGGCTGGCTGTACTCGGTCTGCCGCAGCAGGTCGGACTTGGCGGCCTTGTCTTCGCCTGCGGCGAGGCGGATGTAGTCGGTGATCCCCTTGCCGAGCGTGGGCGTCAGGATGCGGTCGGCCTCGGCGAAGGTGTCGCGGACGATGGGGTAGGCCTCGGCGAGGTCGAGGCCCATGTCGAGGTATTGGCTGCCCTGGCCGGTGAACAGCAGCGCGAGCTTGCCGTCGAAGGGCGCGTCTTCGAAGTGGATGGCGCGGGCGCGGAGCAGGTCGGGGTTGGAGCCCTTGCTGATGGTCTTGATGGCCCGCTTGAGCTGATCGGCCCGCTCGTCACCGTCGCGGCTCGCCGCAGCGATGCGGAAGGGGGCCGAGGGATGGAAGGGAGCGGGCTTGCCGACGGCCAGCAGCTCGAGGTTGTGCACGAGCTCCTCGCGGGTGCGACCGGAGGTGGCCCACAGGCCCTGCGGCAGCTCGGTGCGGGCACGCGCCCCAGCTGGTGTCGCGCGGCGGGCCGCGTGGGGGCTCGGCTGCGCTGTGCGGGGGCGTTGCTCTTGTGCCACCGGGGGCAGGCGAGGCGTGGAGCGCGGCAGGGTCTGACCGGCCCATGACTCCATGACGATGTGGAAGTTGGTGCCGCCGAAGCCGAAGGCCGACACGCCGGCCCGTCGCAGGCCGTCGGGGCTCTCGGGCCAGGGCTCTGCGGTCGTCTGCACCTGGAGGGGCACGGTGCCCATCGGGACATCGTCGCGGGTCTGGCTCCAGCCGAGAGATGGGGGAAGGATGCCGTGGTGGAGTGCCAGGGCGGCCTTGATGCACGACGCGGCGCCGGCCGCCGACTTCAGATGCCCGATCATCGACTTGACCGAGCCGACCCGGACCGGACCTCGGTCGCCACGGTGGCCGGCGCCGATCACTTCGGACAGCGCCTCGACCTCGACCTTGTCGCCGACGACAGTGCTGGTTCCGTGGGCCTCGATGAGGTCGACTTGGTGCGGCTTGAGCCCAGCGGCCTCGTAGGCGCGGGTGAGGGCGCGGATCTGGCCCTGGATGTTGGGCGCGGTGATGCCCTTGCCTTTTCCATCGGAGCTCGCGCCGATGCCGCGGACCACCGCGTAGATGCGGTCGCCGTCGCGCTCGGCGTCTTCCAGGCGCTTGAGCACGAGGATGCCGCAGCCCTCTCCCATGACGAAGCCGTTGGCAGAGGCATCGAAGGGGGCGGAGTGGTCGGGTGACAGCGCGCCGATCTTGCAGAACTTCACGTAGGTCGTGACGTTCATCGACCGGTCGGCGCCACCGGTGAGCACGATGTCGGCGTCGCCGTCGGAGAGCGTCTTGACGGCGGCCTGCAGGGCAGCCATCGACGAGGCACAGGCGGCGTCGACCGTGAAGTTGGCGCCCCCGAGATCGAAGGCATTGGCGATGCGACCGGCGATGACGTTGGCCAGCTCGCCGGGCATGGAGTCTTCGTTGATGCCGGGCAGGCCGGCCTTGTAGGCCGCCTCCATCTTGACCAGGAAGTCGAGGCGCTCCGCCTCCGACATGTTGCAGAACGGGGGCACTGCGACGAGCTTCTTGGCCACGTCGGGCCAGGCGAGGCGGACCGCGTAGGCGTCGGTGACCTCGCCGCCGAGGCTGTTGCCGAGAATGACGGCGCATCGCTCCCGGTCGAACTCCTTGCCGTCGGAGCGGCGGTCGACCTTGAGCCCCGCGTCGTCGAGGGCTTCCGCGACGCAGTGCAGAGTGAGCTGCTGCACCGGATCGATGCTCGCCGCGACCTTGGGGGGGATGCGGAAGCGCTTGGGCTCGAAGGTGAAGTCGGTGATGAAGCCGCCGATCTTGGCGTAGGTCTTGTCGGGGACCTCTGGGTCGGCATCGTGGAACAGGGCGGGGTCCCACCGTTCTGTGGGGACCTCGCGGATGGCGCTGTGACCGGACGTGATGTTGGCCCAGAACGCGTCGCGGCCGGGGGCATCGGGGAAGTGGCAGCCGATGCCGACGATGGCGATGGCCGGCGCCGCCTTGGCGTCGGGGACGGGCAGTCGGGCCTGAGGAGCCACTACGGGAGCCGGTGTCGCCGGGGCTGCGGGCAGGTCGGCCTGCTCGTCGCGAAGGTCGTCGGCATCACACACGACGGGCTGACCGGTCGCCGCCGCGGCCCGAATGGGGCCGCCATGGACGGGACGCCCAAGGAACGCGGCCTCTTGCCACAGCACGGTGGAGCCCACGGCGCCGCCCGTCGTAGCGGCGGTGTTGGGGTGCTCCAGCTCGGCGGCCGAGCCGGCAGGGCGGCCCTGGGCGGGGCGCGCGCTTCGTACCTTGTCGGCCCAGCCACCCCATGCGCGCACGTAGGCGCCGAGGAGGGAGGCGAGGTCGCCGTGGCGGTCGGCGAGCTCCCGCGCGAGGGCCAGCCCCTGTCCGGCGAGCCACAGGCGGGACTGCAGGTCGCCATCGGGCCACAGGCCATCGGCGAGGGCCCACAGGTCGCCGGTTCGTGCCAGCTCACGCAGCACGGGGGCCGTCGGAGCGTTGGCGACCCGGATGCCAGCTACGACGGTAGTGACTTCGTCGTCGGCGAGCTGAAGCCGACGGGCCATGCTCTCCCCCAGGCGCAGCTCGGGGCAGCCCAGCAGCTCGTCGCCGAGGACGACGCCCGCGGCACCCAGGGCAGCCGCGGCCGCTGCGGTGTCGGGGCCGCAGCCGGCGGTGAGCAGGACGCGGCTGGGATCGGGGCAGCGCGACAGGGCGACGAGGCCATCTTCCTCGGCGCCGTAGCCACCGGCCTCTCGGCCTCGCAGCACCAGCCCTGCGAAGCCGCTCGGAACATCACGAGCGCCGCTGGTCTCGAGCCACGTGGGGCGGTCGGGGATGGGGGCGCCCAGCTCCGCGAGCACCACCGGACCGCTGCCGGGAGCCGGCCGGCCCGGGCGGGTGCGAACCCACGCCCCCTCGGGAACATCGGGAGGCTGGCTGCCCGTGGCATCGACGATGGGCGTGCAGCCTGCATCGAGCACGAGAGGGACCAGGTGGCTGGCGTGGGGGGGCAGCAGGACGCGGACGGGTGCCGACATCGTTCCTCCGAGGGGGTCCCCATACTCCAGACTACCGAGGCGTTCACCTGCGACATGGTCACTGAATGTGCGCTCAGTCCACGCTTTGCGGAGGGAATGCCGCGGTGTGACACCAGGAAACACGGTCCCTCCGTCGGTGGAGCCGGCACGGACCCTGCAGTAGGGTGCGGTGCGGGAGGTCCGAATGGGTCGTGGCACAGTGGGCTGGTTGTTGTTGGCATGTGCGTGTGGCGGGTCGTCGCTCGACGCGACGGTGGCCGCCGCGCCGAGCCCCGATGGGCGGCCCGACGAGGGCAGTGCGTCGTCCGCCACGACCGAGGCGACCGAAGCCACCAGCACCGACACGTCGACGGCGGGGTCCACCTCCCCCACGACGACCACGACCACCTACCCGGGCACCAGCTCGAGCACCGGGGGCTCGACCGGCACGACGCCGACCGAGGCGCCCTGCCCGGCGGGCGTGATCTGCGTCGACAGCTTTCCGTACACCGACGACAACACGACGACCGGGGCTGCCGCCACCCTCGATGGGTACAGCTGCAGCCCGAGCACCGACGAGTCGGGGCCTGAGGTGGTCTACCAGGTCGAGCTCACCGAGGCGGGCTTCCTGGCGGCGGAGCTGTACGACCTTCCGACGGGCGTCGATGTCGACGTGCATGTGCTCGAGGCCATCGACGCGGATGCCTGCGTCGACCGCGGGCACTGGGCGGCCGGCGCCCTGATGATGCCGGGCACCTACTACGTCGTGGTCGACACCTGGGTCGACGGGAGCGGAGTCCCCTACGATGGCGACTACACCCTGGGGCTCCATGTGACCACGCGGGATGCCTACACGTCGTACGGCCTGGAGCCCGACGTGCTGGAGCGGGCGCTGTGGGCCTTCGACGGCGCCTGGTTCGACGACGAGACCGACCGGTTCGTCTACGGGGTGATCGACTTCTCCCTGCCCAGCACCGTCCCACGCATGTTCATCATGGACCTGCTGACCGGCGAGATGCTCTTCGATGTGCACACCACCCACGGTGAGGCGTCGGGCGACCCCAGCGACATCACGATGGCCAGCTCGTTCAGCAACATCCACGAGTCCCACCAGAGCTCGCTGGGCATGGTGCGGGCTGCCGAGACCTACTACGGCGCCTACGGCTACTCGCTGCGCCTCGACGGGCTCGACCCATCATTCAACGACAACGTTCGTGACCGGGCCATCGTCATCCACCCGGCAGACTACGCCACCCAGGACTTCGTCGATACCTACGGCTACCTGGGGCGCTCGTGGGGATGCCCAGCCATCGATCCGGCGATCAGCGAAGACCTGATCTCGACGATTGCGGATGGCTCGCTGGTGCTGGCCTACTACCCCAGCTCCGACTTCCTCTCCGGCGGCCGCTTCATCAGCGGCTACTAGGGGAGGTCCGGCCGAGGCGCCGGCGAACGATCAGAGCTCGAAGTCGTCGTCGTCTTCGTCGTCGTCGTCTTCATCTTCGTCTTCGTCGCCCCACTCGATGCTACACAGCCGCTCGAGCAGCGACACGATCTCCTCGCCCGTGTACTCGAACTCTGCGTTCGACTCCATCTCCGCCTCGAGGGCGCTGGCGAGGGAGTCGTCGAGGGCTCCTTCGTCTTCCAGGGTGAGCACGATGTCGTCGATGCCGATCTCGTCGGCCACTGTCTCCAGCAGCTCGATCACATAGCGGACGACGGCCTCTGCCTCGGGAGACGAGACCGCCTCGAGGTACTCGTCGAGTTCCTCGACAAGGTTCTCTCGTTCCGACTGCGGCAGCTCCACGACACCCTCCGTTCGACCCGTCGGGGCCAGCGTGCCCAGGGGGTAGCCACCCTCGCCGCGGAGGGCAAGGCAAGGCGTTCACGTCAGTCCTGGGGTGCCACGGATGACAGGGTTAGGGCTGCCCACCTACGGGGGAACGATGCGACCGTCCTACAGCAAAGACTTGCTGGCCGAGCTGCCCAAGACCGATCTTCACTGTCATCTCGACGGGTCTCTTCGGCTCGAGACGCTCATCGAGCTGGCCGCCGAGCGAGGGGTGGTGCTGCCCTCGAACACGCCGGATGGCTTGCGGGATCTGGTGTTCAAGGAGACCTATCGGGACCTGCCCGACTACCTGCACGGGTTCGCGTTCACGTGCGCGGTGCTCACCGACGAAGAGGCGCTGGAGCGGGTGGCCTACGAGCTGGGGCAAGACTGCCTCGCCGAGGGGGTTCGCTACCTCGAGGTGCGCTTCGCTCCTCAGCTTCACGTGCGGCCAGGGCTCGACATCGCAGGGGTGCTCAGTGCGGTGGATCGCGGCCTCGACCGGGTGCGCCGTGAGCACGAGGCGAGCGACGCGGTGGCCGTCCGCGGCGAGCCGCCGTTCCGTTTCGGCCTGATCTGCTGCGCCATGCGGATGTTCACGGCCGGCTTCGGTCCCTACTTCCGCGACCTGCTCTCCGTGCTGCCTAACTGGCCGGTCAAGCAGGTCTACGGAACGGCAAGCCTGTCGCTCGCGCGGGCGGTCGTGGATGCCCGCGACCGGCTGGGGCTGCCGGTGGTCGGGTTCGACCTGGCCGGCGCCGAGGCGGGTCATCCGGCCCACGACCACGTCGATGCCTATGCGCACGCCCACCGCCACTTCCTCAAGAAGACGGTGCACGCGGGCGAGGCCTACGGGCCCGAGTCGATCTTCGAGGCCATCACGAAGCTCAACGCAGACCGGCTCGGCCACGGCACCCATCTGTACGCCATCGACCAGGTCGTCGACGACGATCCGTCTCGCTACGTGCGGCAGCTCTCCGAGTACATCGCCGACCGTCGGATCACGGTGGAGGTCTGTGTCACCTCCAACATGCAGACGATGCCCGAGCTGCGGCGGGTGGAGGACCACCCCGTGGGCCGCATGGTGCTGGATCGCCTCTCGGTCACGCTGTGCACCGACAACCGTCTGGTGAGCCGCACCACCGTCACCGATGAGCTCGCGCGGGTCACGGGTGCGTTCGCCTTCACGCCGGCCGAGCTGCGCAACCTCATCCTGCACGGGTTCAAGCGAAGCTTCTTCCCGGGGTCGTACAAGGAGAAGCGTGCCTACGTGCGCAAGGTCATCGACTACTACGACGGGGTGGCCAACAAGCACGGGCTGCCGGCGGTGCCCCGAGGGGCGGTGGCCTGAGGTCGTGCCGCGTCGAGGCTACTCCTCGACTTCCCACGCGTCGTCGACGGGCTGCGGTCGCAGGGCACCGACGCCCAGCACCAGCGGCACCAGCTTGCGGTAGTTCGCCCCCAGGGCTTGGTTCACGGTGAGCACCGACAGGGCAACGCCCAGCGGCCCAGCGACCATGTGCACGCCCGCGGCCACGCCCTTGAAGGCCCCTACGTAGGGCCCCACAGCGGGAAGCAGCGGGAGGAGCCGACCTACAGGTGTCTTGAGCCAGCCGAGCACCTTGCCACTGGCGAACCGGCCCGCGAAGGAGGAGCCGGCGCCCGTGCCGAGAGCAATGGTGGGCAGCCAGCTCGCTCCCAGGCGTCGCTGGGTGTCCGCGTCGAGGTCTTCGATGCGAACGCCTCCCGGAGGAAGCTCGTGGAGCAGGACCTGCGTGAGCTGCTCCGCCTGCGCATAGGCGTCGGCGCTGGCCTGAACGCGATCGTCGACGCGCAGCTTTCGCGCGGTGTGCCACACGATGTCTTCGAAGGTGCCGCGGTCGGCCACGTAGCCGAGGGGCGTGGTGTAGCACCACCACATGGTGTCGACGATGCGCTTCGCCAGCTCGTCGGCCGTGTTCGCACCGCCCGTGCTCACCCCGGCTGCGCCGAGGATGGCCCGCAGTGCCGCTGGGTCGTGGAAAGAAAGGGAGGACTGCAGTTGTGCCCGTGTCGTCATGGAAGCCTCTCCCTGCATCGACCCGCGATGGGGCCCGCTGGTTCCACGGAGGCATACGCCTCCTGGGAAGAACGTATTGCCGCGGCGCGGCTGCGGGTTGTCAGGCTTCGTCGCCGAGGTCGGGATCATGGGCGTCTGGAGCGACCGGCTCGGCCGGGATGCGGTAGTCGCCGTCGAGCCAGGCGGCGAGGTCGAGCTGCTGGCAGCGCTCGCTGCAGAACGGCCGGTACGCGTTGTCTGTGCCGGTGCCGGCGGGTGCACGACATTGGGGGCAGGGGATCTTCTTCATCCCCTTCGCGTATCCATCGGCGGGAAGCCCATCCAGGCACAAGCGGACGAACTCTGACCGCATGGGCCGTTATGACCGCGCTTCCTGAACACGGAGGGCGAATGTCCATCAACAAGGTCATCCTGGTCGGCAACCTCGGGGCGGATCCCGAATCGCGGACCACCAACAGCGGCACGACCGTCGCCAACTTGCGCCTCGCAACCACCGAGCGCACGAAGGATCGCCAGTCCGGCGAGTGGACCGACCACACCGAGTGGCATCGCGTCGTCGTGTTCGGGCGTACAGCCGAGAACGTGGTGAAGTTCACCAAGAAGGGCCGGCAGCTCTACATCGAGGGGCGGCTGCGTACCCGCAAGTGGCAAGATCGAGATGGGAACGACCGCTGGTCGACGGAGATCGTCGGTGACACAGTGAAGTTCCTTGGCGGGCGCGATGGAGGCGGCGGCGGTGGATATGGCGGCGGCGACAGCGGCTACAGCGGCGGCGGCGGCGGTGGCTACGGCGGCGGCGGCGGCGGCGGCGGCGGCGGCGGCGGCGGCGGCGGCTACGGCGGCGGCGGCGG